>ENA-ORUM01000116-ORUM01000116.1-human-gut-metagenome-genome-assembly--contig:-NODE-116-length-117577-cov-6.223303_pt1 | contig 117577 bp, 113 predicted proteins | sample MGYA00242083_ERZ509217 | MGnify/ENA primary metagenome ERZ509217 (study PRJEB26280, sample SAMEA2338831) | human gut metagenome | biome: human gut; feature: human-associated habitat; material...
TTCCAACCACAGCCCCTTACAATTTTGTTGATCAGTTAAATACCGCCAGACGGTTGATGTAGAACAAGGCTACAAAAGTAAGGCATACTATGGACGCAGCATCACAATTCTAACCGCCGGAGGTTTTTGCTATGGTCATTTCTGTTGGTATTGATGTATCAAAAGGAATGAGTTCTAAACATAGAGGAGAAGCTCCTTGCTATCAAAAGTTGATGGCAAGGAGCGATTATTTGGGGTCAAAAATCGATCTGCTATGGATCTACTTAATAATTGACATTTGATTTAAGCAACACTTCTTGAGTATAAAGAGAAGCATATAGTTGATTGAATCTCCAAGCACTATAGACCGCTCTGTATCTTTTTTCAAATACGACACAGTATCATATTGCGTGGCTCTTTCTGCTTTCACCTCAAACCTGGCGAAACATGCGATCAAATGCCTGATAGTTTCTGCTGTCTTGCGGAGAACAATATACGGCAAATTCAATGACCTCAAACGCCTTGCGGTATTCCTGAATAACTGTTTTCATTGCTTCGGCCACAATTTCTGGTGGATTGCAGAATGCGCCGCAGCCGAAGGCACCAAGGATCATGACCTCGTTTCCTTTCGCTGCAGCGAGACCCAGGATTCGACGCATACGCTTCTCATGGAGCTGCCGCAGCTCTCCCCTGCTGATTTTGGTCCTTATGTGACCATCCCCCTCGTTCATGCGGTTGCTGGGGCGTTCCCTAAGATTGGGTGCCGCGCATGTCAACACATCGACTGTGTACCATTCCTCCGGCGGCATTGTCATTGGGGCGGCAGTATCCGTTTTGAATACCACCACGCCTGGGGTGTAGATACAATCGTCATTGTGAAGCGGATTTTTTTGGGCGCGGTGTGGTGCGTAAAACCCCTTCCAAATATTCTGTTCGATTAAGCTGAAATACAGGGTTGAACAGCGACAGATTGCCTCCTCCTGCGCAGAGGAACCCCGCGTCACTCCGCCTCCGGGATTTGTGGCCGAGGCAAAATTCAGCACGCAGACTCTTTTCCCGGTGTAGGTAGATGCAGCCTCCAATGTACGCTTTTTGCTAATGACTACCTGTGCCGGACGCATATACTGGAAAGCCGGCTTTTTTGTCTCTATATCGGATTCCAAGAGAAGTATCTGCGCTGCATTTGCCTTAGCAATGGCCTGCTTCAGCCTGGTATCACTCAGACATTTTTGCTTTGTATCTGCAAATACTTGGATGTTCTCTTCGCGTCCCATTTGCTTTCCCTCCTTCAGTATGGAAAAGTATTTTATATGTACCATTTTTCTGTTCAGTACAAGCAAAGAAAGGTTAAATCTCATTTGCTATAGTATCATTAATGACTAAAGGTACGATAGACCAAAAGACGAGCAGGTATATACTTCGTCGAGTAGCGTTTGCCGTATATTTTCAGTACAACAGTTTTCTGTATACATTGTTTTTCGATCTGGAAAACTAGATTAGATTTTAGTGAAGGCAATGAATGATGAGTAGTTTGATTTTTTGAATAGTGTCATAAACTCAGTCGGCGACACAGTGACGCATAACTCTCTATAAGCATACAGTTCGAAGATTGCCATCAACACCGCCTACATAGAATTCGGCCATATCGTCCAGGCGAAGGCAGGCTAAGCGTCGATGCTGAACATTTAGGTTTCCACATCCGCAGTCGATATTAATGATTCCATTCCCGTGCCAAATAGAAAAGTCTTCGTCATATCTGTTCGTAAAAAACACTGTAGGCGTGTGTCCGACAACACAGATAGTGTCTTGAAACGGGCTACGAGTTTCTTCTGTAACTCTACCCCATATCCTTGTTTGATGATCTGCACCGGGGCAGCCGTGAACTAGATGAAACCTTCTCCCTGCTACTGTCAGATTAAGGCTATCATGCAAATTCATAAGATAGCGAATAATTTGGTTTCGCTCATGTGGCGAGCAGCGATAAACAAGATCTCGATAGGTACGAGTACCGCCATTCTGTTTCCACAGCTCCCTTGCTCCATATTCGTTGAGCGGCCCCAAGGTATTCAAGCACATCAGCTCGTGATTGCCTAAGAGCATTGATATATTGTTTGTAGCTATGATCTTCTGCAAGACCTCGACTCCCCTGGGGCCTCGATCGATCGCATCTCCAATAATATACAAATGATCACAATCCGATAGCTGGATTAATTCAAGCATTTGCTCAAATTTGTCCAGCTCACCATGGATATCAGACATGCAATATATCATGTTAAGATCCTCTCAAACTTTGATATCCATAAGATAACATATAGATGTTGAAACCTCAAGCAAAACAGGAGGATAATAGCAGTATAGTTTGTAATCTGTATTTTGCGATGTGGATCTTTTCCGACGACACTGTGTCATACCATTGGCACATGCGTACCTTGCTAGTTCATTAGTTAAAACGACACTGTGTCGCTTATCGAAAATTGTCGTAATAGCTGTGAATCTTTTAATATGAGCGTAAAAAAGTGATACATGAATGAGATTAATTTTAACGACACAGTGTCGTTAGATACTATCCCTTCAGGTTGGTTCTGTTTTATCCCAACGACACAGTGTCATCGAATATCTATAAACAGCTACGCAAGTAATAGCTATAGGGAATAAGTGGTTATAGCAATCGTACGCGAAACAGTGTCGTCAGTCAAGAACTGTGTCAATATAAGAGCTCTAAACGATTGCAAACGACACTGTTTCCTGATATACTAAACAAAGAAATCTGTCCAAGGGGGACAACAACATGGGCCTGGTCATATCTGTAACAAATCAAAAGGGAGGAGTTGGAAAGACGCTCACCGCAACCTCTCTAGCTTCCATCCTAACTACCAAAGGCTATAGGATTCTTTCGATAGACATGGATCCTCAGTGCAATTTTGATCAGGTCGCTGGGGGTCCAGGACCAATTAAGCAATTTGATCTCAAGAGCTTGAGCATCCTAGATGTACTCAAGCAGGAATGCACTATGGAAGATGCCATTGTGCAAACAGATATTGGTGATCTGGTGCGGGCTTCTCCAAATCTCTCACAGTGGACGGGACGCAGCTTGTTGTCACGACACGATTTTAAACAGCTGATGGATAAGGAAACCAGCTCAGACGACATTGTGTCGCTGCTTAAGGAAAGGTATGAAACAGGCTGGGGGGCAACGGAGTATAAAACCCTTGATTGGATGCTGCGCGATGTCCGGGAGAAGTATGATTTTATATTTCTGGATACAAACCCAAGTCTAACTCTACTGACTCTGAATAGCCTCTATACAGCAGACTACATAGTTATCCCGGCATTCACCGAGGAGACATCCCGAAAGGCAATCATCGAGCTGAAAGATACCATTGACCAGCTGCAGGCCGAAAATGCAGATATGCATGCTAAAATACTTGGGATCTTGATTACGAAATTCAAAAAACGGACGAATCTTGCGACTGCCTATTTACTGCAGTATCGCCGATTAGCGGCTAAGATAGGAACCACGCTGTTCGAAACCAAGATTCGGGAAGGACTTCCTGCAATGGAGTATTCAAATCACAAAAAAGATTTAATCCGATATGCTCCTAAACACGGTGTAACGCAGGACTATTTCGATTTTACCGAAGAATTTTTACAGCGGATCAGAGCAGAGGAGAACATGAATCATGGCTAAAGGAAAAAAATTTGACTTTGATGATGATGAATTGGATTTGGCACCTCGGCCAACTACGGTGAGCAAGCTTCCGATTGATACCACAGGAACAGGCCGAGTTCTCTCCAATTTCCAGGACATTCCTGTTACAATGCTGCATCCGTTTTCTTTGAAGGACGGCGAAGACTATTCAAGGCATAATGCTGTTCTTAGCGAACAATTTGTTGACAGCATCAAAAAATATGGAATCCTTGAGACTCTCATTGTCCGTAAGTCGCCAATCGAGATGTCGAAATACGAGATCATCGCCGGCGAGAGCCGCTGGCAGCACGCTAAGGAAGCTGGTGAGGAGACAGTACCCTGCCGGGTAATGAATCTTGATGACAATGCTGCGCGCAATGTGTTCCATCTGACAAACCTTATGCGCAGAGAGCTCACTGCACGCGATAAGGTTCACGGATGGTATGCGTTTTATCAGAGAATGAGAGGCCAGGGAGCTTCCGATCTGGATGCTGCTGTAGCCAAGGAACAGGAGTCTGTTGTGGCAATGGTCGGCGGCAAGGGACTCAGCCTGAGATCGATCCAGCGATATGTAAAAATGCATGATCTTATTGAACCATGGCTGGATAAACTCGATTCTGAGGAGATCAGTGCCCGAGTTGGTTATCAGATTGCGTTTCTGCCGAAGGACACACAAGAGGAATTGCTGGACTATAAGGTTAACGAATCTAAGGTAGTATGGCTGCGAAGTGTCTATGAAGGTAAAGACAAGAAAACGACCTGGCATGAGGGTATTGTTGCAGAAAACTTTGAGAGACTTCCCGATCCAGATGCCGTAGAGAATACCACGCCTGTCGTCTTAACCGAAGAGGAAAAAGAGGAGCGCAAGCAAAACAGAAAGTTGAACAGTAAATTTAAAAAGGCTTTGCCCGGTATTACCCTAGCTGTTAAGGAACAGCTGCGGCCAGAAGACTATGAGCATGCGGATGTCATAATTTCAGAGGCATTGAAATTATATTATCAGCAAAAGCAAAACTAAAAATGAATCGCCGGCGTCCTTTGAGGGGACGCCGGCTTTGTTATGCTTTAAATATATATTGGCGACACAGTTTCGAAAATGAGTCCAAGAAGAGATATGGCTTACAGAACTCTGGCAGAATGAAGTCACGATATATCATTCTGAAAAGAGACCGCAAGACATGTCCGAAAAGATTGTGCTGCTCAACAAGTTAAATACTCAAGGCTCAAATCAAGGAGCTAGTGCGAGGTAGGGCAGAAGGAACTCTTTTCTCAGCCCGGTCTTGCGCTGTCGAAAGCAGAGCCGGGTAGCGGCTATTCCGCTTCCTTTTCCAGCAGTTCCAATGTATAAGGGTCGATGGGAACAGCGTAGCCCAGTAACCAAAGAAGACTGATATGTAAGGAATCAGCGATTTTTATGGCAGTATCAATTTTGGGTTCCCTTTGCTCCAACTCATAGCGGTTGAGTGTTTGGGCAGGAATTTTGCATTTTTCGCCTAACTCGGCTAAAGTTAGGCCATGATTTTCTCTATATTCTTTAAGCCTTTGTGACACATTGGAAATTCTCACCATGGCGCTCACCTGCCTTATATATTTATTATAACATGTGCTAGCAGCAGTTGCAAATATGCAGTATTTAAACAAAAAATCACCGAATGGTGTTGACTGTTTTGAAACGATATGTTATACTGTTATCACCAAATGGTGAATTCAGAAAATTCAACTGGATATGTATGGTATGCAAGGAGGAGAATGAAGAATGAACGAGAATAACGAATTCAATGAGCAGGAAATTTTACAAGAAATCGATGAGTTAGGGTTGGACATCGTCAAAGCCCCATGTAGGCGATGCGGCAAGCAAAAACCGGTAAACTCACTTTATGCGTTGCCGGAGGTCTGCCGCTATACGAGGCAGCACGCGCAATTCATGCTTGGAAAAGGTAAAAAACCGGCACCGTTCAAGGAAGAGGAGCTCCAAGAAAAATATGGGTACGGGAGCAAAGATCTTTTCTGCTTTGACTGCTTTCTTGACTTGATTTTGGATGGAAAAGATACGAGAGCGGCGCTGGACTGATTTGGAAACTAGCATGGAAATCTTCAAATACAGCCTATTGGTATAACAGAATAATAATGAGGAAAGAGCTGCTGAAAATCTCCCTGATGAGATATCAGCAGCTCTTTCCAGATCTTATTAGCTTATCTTGAATACAAAGAAAAGTATTATTAAAATCACCTGGGTAAGGAGACCGGATTTTGTACTCTCGCGACCAAAGGTGGAAATACAGAAAAAGATATCCGCTACGACACTGTGTCGCCACAAATCGCCACAAAATATGTCTAAAGATGCCAGCGTCGAAATATGAATAGACCGAAGCATAGGTCTGGCGGGGGACTGCCCGAAATTATTACACAGATACTACTTTTCTACAAACAGAGACCGATCCCTTTTTGCTATGGAATCGGTCTCTGTTTTGAATTTGACTATATTTCCGCTTAAAGAACAAAACAAATCGTCTTAAAGTTTTTAGCCTCAGACAAGAGAGAACGATAGGAAGCTATAGCTATGCCCATTCACCCTTCCAGAGCCTATTGCAGACAATTAGTTCTTCCAGGGTGCAGGGATATCCCCAAGGATGCACGAGGGAGATTACATCCAGGCTGGTGTTCAGCACATGAGGATTTGCGCAGAGAACCTGTTCATGGAGGCCTCGAGGAGGATCGCGATGGATGTGTCCATGGAGATAGTAGCTGCCGTCTCCTGGCGCCAGACCAGAGATCGGAGCATGGCTCATACGAACCGGACGGTCTTGGTCGGATATATCAAGCCAATCACAGATATCAGCAAATGCGCGAGCCAGGAGAGCTGCGTCACTGAACTGGCGCATCCAATGATTTACCTCATGGTTGCCTCGTAATAGGACACGAGTACCGTATAAAACAGCTAGTTCTTCCAGTATATGAGGATCAAAACGATAGGAAAAGAGATCACCCAGAATGAACAGAGTACTATTGGGATCGGAGCGGTCGCGAAGGGATTTTAGAATGGTCTCATCCTGCTCTTCATAGGTGGAAAAACCTCGCCACAGAGCCACGCTCTGATGGCAAAAGTGAAGATCGGCTAAGTATAGATTCATGGGAGCGCCTCCTCATGGTTTTGGCGCTTCTCTAATGGCAGTAAAAACGCCTTATGCAGGGGGGTCATGATCTGAGCAAGGGGGTGGACAATGGAGTTAACTCGTGGATCGGAAACTTCAAAGAGCTGCATACCGGTTGTCATCATGGACTCATGGAGCACATCCAGCTGTGTTATGGCCTGGGAGAACAACTCCCGATGCTCTCCATCAGGAGCAGTCAGCAGAGCGTCACAGGCACGGCCGAACTGGCGGAGAGCCTCCTGAGAACGAAGAGGAAAGTCCATGGGATTACCCTGAACACGGATAATCTCCGGTATCATAACATCTCTGTGGAACCGGGTTAGACGCCCGTGAAGCAGATAACATTCCGTCGATGTCAACATTCTGGGTATCTCCTTTCGGTGTGGGGGAAGGTATAATCGAATTCCAATTACTTACACCCAGCTCAGTGCAGACGGTAGTTTTTGGCGGTGTAGACGCTGACAGCAGCGTTGGAACTGCGGAAGGAACTCCACGAGTAGGTCTTGGTCTGAATGCCGTTTCTCCCGTCCACATTGCACTCGTAAACTGTGACTCCGTTTGCGTTGGAGGAGAGATAGATCATAGAGTGCGAGCCGCCGTGACTGCGTCGAAGTTGGATAAAGTCGCCGGGGCGAGCCGAGGCAAACAGGTTCTGAACCGCACTGTTGCTCTGGCTGGAAAGACTGGTCAGACTGCCCACGAGGCGGGTGTTGGATGTATTGATGCTGATTTGATAGTTGTTCGGTTTGCTCTTCGTGGACCCAATGTTATATCCAAATAGAACCATGTGAACCTTCTTGGCAAAGCCTTTGCACTGTTCGGTATAATAGGCGCCGGTGTAGCGAGTGCCAGTCTTATAGGTGCCGCCACCGTAGGAGCCGTTTGCCATGGCATTCAAGCGATTTAAGATCTGGCTTTCGGCGGAGGAGGGAGAGGAGGTAGAAGGAGCAGAGGACGATGTGGAGGAGACAGGGGTCAGTTTCCATCGCATCGCTTGGGAACCGTCATAGTGATACCCAACAATCTGGGCGCCGTCCATGAAAGAGTTGAAAAACAGGTTAAGCCAGAGACCTGTCTTGGCGTTGCGGAAGCAGTAGGTTCCATCGCTCTGCTGATAGATTTCCCACAGAGAACACTGATCCCCAGGGGACCAGGTGGCCAGGGTAAGCTGGTTCCCGTCATAGGGGTTGGCTGCCCATACATTCAGGCAGATGTTGGTGTTTATGGCCGGACAGATGGTGTACTGATTGTTGCCGCGGTTCGTCAGTACCCACTGCTCGTTTTTCTCCCCATTGTAGGTGTCAAGCACGATTTTAGCAGTCCCGTTTCCGGCCGTAGAGGCGTACTGGTCATTCATACATTTGCCGTTGTTTCCGCTGGCCAGGATGGCATAAGTGCCGTTTGCGGGGGCAGCACGGGTGCCGGAGGTGAATGCGGAGGTAGATTCGCTGACAGTAATCAGAGACCAGCTCTGAGCGTCCTGAAAGCCATTGCGTGTATAATTCAACACAGGATTTCCGGTGGCACTGCTGCCGTGGGCGGTGTCCATAGCGAGACCGTTCCCGCGGTTTACCAGCACATAGCGATCGCCGTCGGGGATGGCGTACCACTGAACGCTTGGGTCAGACGCGCTGGCCTTGCTCAAACGCAGCTGGGTGTCGTTGCTCTGGGCGGTGATATAGTAATCAGGGAAGGAGAGGGGGGCCAGGGTGAAGTATGCAGAATTGGCACTGACCGGGGTCAGAATCCAAAGCTCGTTTCGCTCCCATGTCATTGTGTCAAGGACAAGGCCGGAGCTAACCCGATTGTACTGCAGGTTGAGCGCCATGTATGTATCGCGATAACACCCGATCCAGACAAGACGCTTTGAAAACTTCGCAGCCATAGAGGATGTGGAACCTGTCAGATTTACTCGGGTGCTAGCAGAGAAATCTACACCCAGCGCACTGGGGAAGGAAGCAGAAAGGACTGTGCTGGTGCTTTCGGGAAGATCGGACGCCGCAGCGGCAGGCGTCAGGGCAGAGGCCAGGGAAATGGCTGCCAGAGTGGTACAGATCATACGATGGAGGGATAGGTTTTTCATAGCGCAAAACTCCTTTTACTTAAGAATTACGATTGTTTACTTCTTCCTCTTCACAGAGGTACTCAGGGTCATGAACCAGCATCATAGCACCATTTCGCAGAACCAGGATACCATGATCGTGGATTTGTCCCAAAACTAAAAGTTTTGTAGGAAGACGAAGCGATCCTCTTTGAGGCAGTAGAAACGCCTGCATCTCGCAGATCATGCGAAACAGTTTCTCCGGCATTGGCGGGAGCTGTTTGCGCCATTGCTGCCACTCCTCTCGCGGGGCAAGAATAAGGCCACACTTTCGCCTCAGAGGCAGGAAAGCACAGTATAACTCCTGATTCAAAGCCTTTTTTAGTTCTGAAGGCGTGCCTTTGGGGAGCTTTGCAATGGACCATTGGCCATCGCTGGTGGGGGTAAAGGTGAGGTGAATTTTCAGATCCATGCACAGTGTTCCTTTCAAATTTTGTCCTTAAGCCTTGTTTGAAACATGTCAATCAGCCCCGACGGCGGTTCTTTTTCCGCCATACCGCGTTGATTTTCCTTGCAATACACAAAGTATTGCCGCGTCAAATCGCCTTGTCTGGCGAAAAAATCCCTCGCCGTTGGGCACATTTTCAATTTTCAAACAAGGCCTAGTCGTCGGGGATCCATTTATCCCAATCTTTTAAAGGACTGGCTGTGATGTAGTGGGAGAGAAGCAGCATCAGCAGACCCAAAATAATGCAGATCATGGAAGCAATCAGCAGACTCTCATACATGTGCCAGCTGCCGCCCAAGCTTTGGATGAGTGTTGCAAGAACCCAGCCTGCGATGAAGAAGGGGGGCGAAAGCAGGAAAGCGATACCAAGGGTATGAAGCGTCCTTCGAAACTGGGGCGCGGAGGCCAAAATCACCGCAGACAGCTCGTCCTCCAATGCAGTCATCTGATCCTCCAGATGAGTCTGCCGCTCTATCATGTGTTGAAACTGTGCAGGACAGATTGCCTGCGGACTGTCTGAGCCCATACAAGAATCATGATTGGAAGATCCCTCTTTTTTACTTTGTTTGCGATCATCTTGCTCAATGGTCTGTTGGAGCCGGGTGGCAATGTTTTTAGCTAATTCGTTGATATCAGACATAGGCATTTCCCCTTCCTATCAAAACAATGGTCTTTTGTTTTTCTTTGACTCTATCACCACAGACGATGGGCTGAATTGAGTCATCTGGGATGAAGAAACTATAGCGCACAGGAAGGAGAATATGGGATTTGGGAATTGAGAACCGTCTCAAAACGCAGTCTGCCAAATTACGCCCGGTATGGTATAATGAATTGATACCAGAATCAAAAATCATTTGAATTCGCTGCGCCGCTTTATTCTGGAGGCTCGGTTAAAGTTGCGGACACTTGGGATAGGGAGGTACTAGACATGGCCTATATGCATAGTGTGACCAAGGCGGCGCGGGAAGAAATCAATCAGTATGTAGATCGACTGTTGGCTCAGTCGGCCGTCTGCCTGGATAGTCAACGGACAGCAGAGGAGATCATGGGCCTCCTCACGGATAACGCCACATTGAGCACGCCGGGCTTTGTTTTGCGCCGGCATATCCAGGCTTCTAAACTGATCCGCTTAGACGGCTGTGTCGATCTGCGCAAATGCGGAAATATCCCTTGGCAGGAGCGGACAGTGGAGCAGGCCGCCTCGGAGCTGAGTAGACTGTGCTACCGCAGGGACGGGAGACGGTGGGCTGTATCAAAAGAGAACTGGGTGCGCTATCTCTCTGACAGCGGCACTCAAGGTATTCAGCGGAAGATGATTTTTCGCCTAGCGATCGCTGTGGGCATGGATCCGCGACAGACCGTCGAGCTGCTGCTGGCCTGCGGGCAAGCGCCTTATAATGTGCGGGATCCTCTGGAACTGACATGCTGGTTCTATCAGTCGTTCCCTGCGGTCTGCCGTTGGTCGCTGGTCCAGGAGCAGATAGAGGAATGGAAGCACTTCACTTCAAAAAGTGAGAAATTAGGAGAAGATCCTGCTTCTTACAATGACACCATTGAAGGGGAGACCAGGCAGCTTGAACGCCAAGTGTCGCATCTATTGCGGGACCTGGAAGCCGGCCAGGATGCCAGAGAGGCCGGACAGAAGTTCTTGGCGCTTCTGACCGAGAACGATAGCAGACTGAAGGGATATTCCCGCACAGCCCGAAGCGCATATCTCCATTTAGCGGATGCTCTTGCCGTTCTCTACGGCGCAGGGGGAGGGGACGATCTCACTGCCCTGATTTCTGCTATGTATCAGCGGCAGGGGTGGAATTTTGAGACGCTTCTGCAGACCATGCAGGACGAGCGATATATATTCCGAGGTGCTCGGGCGGATGAAGGAGCTGCGCAATGGGAAGAGTGTGTCTTTGATCAGGTTCTAGGGAAAATCGCCATGTTTGCCAAGCGATATCCGGTACGGGCCCAAAATGTACGGAGAGGGAAAGCTGGCGTAGACCGGCATGATATCCTTTTTCTGAGCTATTTTCTGATCACGGGCTATCTGGAAGCGAATGAGGAGACCGCTGTTCAGTTTGAAAAATATGTGAAGAACAGACTGGACAGCTTGCTGGAGCAGAAGGATCACCGGTTTGAGGCCCCCCTGTCTGGAGAGGCAATGTTAGACCAGGGGGTGGGAGAGGTGCTGCCCTATTTGGGGCGTCTTCGCCGGAGACCAAATGCAAAACAAAAATTTGACCTATGCCGCCGGGTGCTCAACCAACTTTTATCGGTATTTGATTTCCATGCAGTCTATTACCCTGCGGCGTTTGACCGGTTTGTGCTTCTCTCCCTGCTGACTGACCGGCCGGGCTGGACCACCCGGTATCTGTTTGGTGATGAAGTGTGATGTTTGGAGGTGTAGGGCAATGCAGATCAATAAAGCGCTGCCTCCCGGCACGGTGCTATACATAGACAGTCAGCGATACATCTTGGAGGCGATAACCGGTTCCGGGGGAAGTTGCCTGTTTTACAGCGCAAAAAAAGAGGGCAGCGCCCTCCGCTATGGTGTGAAGGAATGCTGTCCTCGAACTCTTTCCGACAACTTGGTTCGTGTAAATGGAATTTTGACTGGAACGGATCAGGATACATCTCAAGCTCTGGACGCTGCCCGAGCACAGATGCTGGAGGAGGCAGAGATCAGCCAGCGAGTAGCTGCTGTTAGTCATCGGGCCATCCCTGTATGGGATGCGCCGGAACATGTGATCATGGTGGGCGTGGATGGCGGACTTCCTGCCCCGGCGGGGAGCTTGCTTCTGATGCAGCATATGAGTGCTGCAGGATGGTTTTGTAAGGATCTGCTGGCTGAGTGTGCCCTTCCACCCCTTGAGGGTCACCCACTTCGCACCGGCGGGCTGCCCCGGTTGAGTGTGGCGGCTCAAATCATTCAGGAGACCCTTCGAGCTGTGGAGTGTGTCCATGAGGCGGGATATATCTTCGGAGACATCCACCCAGGGAATTTATTCTTTGCTGACCCCAGGCTGGAAGCGGGTTATATCGGAAACACATGCCTCGTTGATTTCGGCTGCGCACGCCCCTTGGTGGATGGATATAGGACCGCCCCCATCGAAGATCGGTTGATATTTACCACCCCGGGCTACACTGCTCCAGAGATTGCTCTATATAACGACGGAACCCTACGCCTGACCAAGGCGGCCGACCTATATTCTGTGGGGCGGTTGATGGTCTATTTGCTTAAAGGGAAGACTTTCTATGAGCGTGGGCGGGATCGGATGCTGAGCGAGGGAATACTTTTGGCGCAGCTATACGATGATGAGATGGAACGATTGGGCTGCGGCAGAGATACTCTCAGTCTGGTCCAGCACATTCTGAACAGCTCCTTGGCATTGGATCCGGTGAAACGATATCAAAGCGCCACAGAGATGCTGGTAGATGTAGATGAGCTCGTCCGCCGCACCGCGCCGCCTCCGAACCGCCTGGCACTGGCCTTTTCAACGCTGGGAAAAGGAAAATTCCTAGGCCGCGAGGAGTTGATAGGCCAGATAGAGGAGGAGCTGGATCAGGGCCAAAAGCCCGTGATTCTCTGGGGCTTTGCTGGTATGGGAAAGACTGAGCTGGCGATTGAGTTTGCACGCCGGTGGCAGATGAACCGGGGAAATGCACACTTTATAAGATTCCAGGGGTCGGTGCGACAAACAGTCACCGGTTCCATCGCCGATTCTTTCAGCGGATATGACCGGCAAGACGCGGCCGGGAGTGAGAAACCTGAGGCGCAGATTTACCGGGAAGTGATGAAGCTCCTGGCCCAGCGTGGGGAGGAGGAGCTGCTGGTACTGGACAACATGGACGGCGGAGAAGATGACTTTTCTGCGCTGCGGGGGGAGGATGCCTTCCGCGATCTCTGTGCCCTGCCAATGCGGCTCCTGGTGACCACCCGTTCGAGAGTAGAGGATGGGATCGAGGTAGCGGAGCTGTCCCTTCTTCAGCTGCGCCAGCTCTTGCGGCAGAGCGGAACGAAATCCTCCTCGTACCTGTCTGATGAAATGGCAGACGCCCTCATCTGCGCCGTGGAGGGACATACGCTCACCGTGGACATCATCGGCCGCACCCTAGAGCATAGTATTCCCCGCCTTTCCCCAGAGACGGTACTAGGGCAACTGCGGGAAGGGCACCTAGACAGCCAGGATTTCGCACAGGTATCCAGCCCCAAAGACCGTGCAGGGAGGATGGAGCGTATCCAGGGCCATTTATCAGCCTTGTTTCGCTTGTCTGAACTGCCGAAGGAGGAGACGCGGATGCTTGCCTATGCATTGCCTATTTCCCTGTTGGGTATGCCCGCAGAAAAATTTGCCAGAATCCCCGACTTTGACCAAGAAACCCTGCTGCGGCTCATTGACCGGGGGTGGATCCACCGCAGCGGCGAGGATGTGCTGACTCTTCATGCCCTAGTGCGAGATATGGGGTGGCAGGAACTGAACATTGATCAACAGGCCCTATATCATTATATCTTTGAGAGTATTCGTGGGATCAGCATTGGAGAAGAAGACTGCTCCCGGCTTGATGCACTCCGCCTAGCGGAATATGCTGCTTCACTTGCCGAACACTTTGAGGATGGGGGTACTGATATTCTGGTCAGCTATGCGGTATGTCGGATGCTGTTGTCGTGGCTGCCTTTGACGGATGTTCTGCACAGATGGGAACGGTGGACTTCGTGGTCTGAGCCGCAGGAGAATATGGAATGGTTTCATGGCTGGAAGAGCGCGGTATACTACGCCTATAGTTACCTGCATATTGCCTATGGCCTGGAGGGAACTGGCGATCTGGCACTGCTGCATAGGGAGTTGATGAACTGGTACAGAAACCTGAAGGCCAGGGATAGAACTTCCTGCACTCTGCGAGAGGAGGCCGAACTGGGAAGCTGGATGACTCCGGATCAGTGGGAGCGCCACAGGGTGGTCTGGAATGCGTGCCGGCAGGAGTGCGGCTCCCTATCTCAGATCAGCGCTCTGGTCGGTGAGGACTGGGGGATCGCCTGTGGCTGTGCGCAAAATTATTGCGAGGAAATAGCGGCGGATATCCCAGTGACGCCAGCTGATGTGATCTGCCTGGTTTTGGCAGTAGATTGGTCGGCGAAGCATGGGGACTATGAGATTGGCCGGCGCCGTTTTGCCAAGGTGCTGGATGGGCTTCAAGAACTGGCGAAGGAGGATCGCGAGAGCCTGTGCCGGTATTTTGGAGCGAGATTTGGCCGCCTCCTCCAGCACGCTGGTTGGGAACGGGAATATGATGCCTGGTCCAATGCAGTGGCGGAGCTGGAGCGAGAGTGAGAATAGGTGGGAAAAAGGAATCTGAACCGGTCGATACACACTGAGCAGCGGGTGCAGACGAAAAAGTGGACTCCAAAAAGGGGAAATCTACTTTCTGACTGCACCCCCATCACGGTTCTGGACTCTTAGTTGTTTGCTTGGCGCCGCGGCGCACAACAAAAAGGCACTTTGGGAAATAGCGAAACGACACTGTGTCGCAAACATATAATTGTAGTGCAAGGAGGCACTTCCGCTATGGACACGAATATGACTTTCCGAATAAATTCTGAGATCAAGGCCCAGATGTCCGCAATATGCAAAGAGCTGGGCATGACCACATCTACGGCCTTCAACTTGTTTGCAAATGCATTTGTCAAAGCCAAGGGGATGCCGTTCCCAGTCAATATCCAAGAGACCGAAATCGCGCCGACACGAGCGCAGATGATGGCCGACGCAGACCAGATCCTGGATCAGTTTGCGGAGGATTATCGGATGATGGCAGAATGATTTGGGCGACCGTAGATATTCAATATCATATATTTGATCGATATCCTCGTAACATTTTTGAGTATAGATGAAGAATCAAACGAAAATCGTCCCTGCCATCCCACAGAAGATGGCAGGGACTCTTTGTTCTATCAAGTCAGATCAGGGATAGGTCAGGAAAACCGCGCTATGCCACGATTACAGATGCCGAACTGCTTCCGGTACGGTCCTTCTTCACGACGATCTGATGCTCGATCTTTTCCTTGAGCGCCTCCACATGGGAGATGATGCCCACCAGCCGGTTGCCCTCGGTCAGGCCGGCCAGGGTGAGGTAGGCCTTGTTCAGCGCCTCGGAGTCCAAGCTGCCAAAGCCCTCATCCACGAACAGGGTGTCCAGACGGATGCCGGTAGACATCTGCACCTCGTCAGACAGGCCCAGGGCCAGGGCCAGGGAGGCTAAGAACGCCTCGCCGCCGGAGAGGGTGTTCACGCTGCGCCGGGTGGTGTTGATATGGTCGACGATATCCAGCTCCAGGCCGCTCTGGCTGCGCTGGTTGGTGGCCATCCGCCGGCGCTCCAGGTCGTACTGCCCGCCGGACATCTTGCGCAGGCGTAAGTTGGCACGCTCCAGAATGCGGTCAAAGTAGGCCGTCTGCACATAGGTCTCCAGCATGATCTTGTCTTTACCGTTTAAGTCGCCATTTGCGGTCGCCGCCAGGGCGTTCATCCAGGTGTATCGATTCTCCAGCTCCGACATCTCCTGCACCCTGGCGCTGATGTTCTGCTGGGCGGCGGAGTTGGTGGTGATCCTGGTGTGGACGGCCTTAAGTTTGGCGGATAGGGCCGTTTTCTGGGCGGTCAGCGCGTCCTTCTGTTCCCGCAGAGCCTGGGGATCCACAGCGGGCAGCTTCGCTGTCTGGGCGCGCAGCTGCTCAATGGCGGCGTGCAGAGCGGCCAGCTCCTCCTTACAGGTGCTGTGGGCAGCCTCCGCACGGCTTAGTGCGGTTTTCAGCGTGTTCAGGTGTTCCTGCAGGGCGTCCTTGTGGGCCGTGGCGGCTTTCTTGTCCGGGTAGGCCAGCTTCTCCCCCGTGGCCTTGATCTGACTGCCCAGCTCTGCGATGGAGGCGGAGAGGGCGGCGGCTTGCTCCTTGGCGGCGGACAAGGTGCGCTCGCATTCGGCGAGGGCTTTCTCCTTCTGGGGGATCTGCCGGTCGAGGGAGGATCTCCGGGCCTCCTGCTTTTCCGCGGCGGCGATCTGACGGGTAATCTCCTCAGCCTGGGCAGCCAGCTGCTCCAGCTGTGCCCCGGCGGCGGCCCGGATGTCCTCCGGGGGTGTCGCCCCAAACAGGGCGGTGGTGGTCTTGGACAGCGCCTCCTGGGCGGCGTCAACGGCGCCCTTCTGGGTGCTGGCCTTGCCGCTGGCGGCCTCCGTCCTGCGCTGGGCGGTTTCGTAGTCTTGCTTGGCCTGCTTCACCTCCCCTTCGGTGGGCGCTGACGCAGATAGGACGGCCAGGCGGGGGTGCTCCACAGAGCCGCACACGGGACAGGGGACGCCCTCAGTCAGGCCGGAGGCGAGGAGCCCCGCCTGCTCGTCCAGGTAGGCCTTGTTTTTCCGGTCATATACCTGCCGCAACCGGGTGGACTCTGTCTCTGCCTCGACATAGGCGATCTGGAGTCGGCCCAGCTTTCCGCGCTCTTTGTCCAGAGCGTCCAAAGCGGCAAGTATGCCATGATAAGCTTCAGTTTGGCCGGACAGAGCCTGCTGCTGGCGCAGCAGCTTCTCCTTGTCTGCGGCGGCGGACTCCAGGGCCTTTCGCTCCTCCCGCAGGGCCTCCAGCTCCCCGGTCAGTGCCCCATGCTTCTCCTGCTCCGCCTGCTGTGCCTCCTCCACGGCGGAGAGGGCGGTTGCTTTGGTGGCACGGCTGCGGACTTTGCTATCCAGCTCGTCATAGGTGGGGAGGAGCAGTTCCAGCTCGGTGATCTCCTTCCCCAGGCACTCCTGCTCCGGGATGGTGGCCTGGGCGACCGTCAGGGCAGCGGCCAGCTCTGCCAGAGCAGCAGTCTTTTCCGACTCCTCCCGCACTTTCTTCTCCAACGATTCTTTGGCCGCCTGGCCGGCCTCCGCCCGGGTCAGCTGGGCCACCAGCGCCTCCAACTGGCTGTCGAGCTGGTTACTCTCCTGCTCCAGCGCCTCCTGCTGGGCGGAGTCCTCCGCCAACAGCCGGTCCAGAAGCTCCAGCACTTCGGTGGTGAGAAGCTCCCCATTCTGGGCTTTTTTTACCTCCAGGGACAGCAGGGAGTCCTCATGGCAGGCGATCCCGTCCACATACTGCCGGATGCTGGCGGCCGCCTGCTCCCGCTGGGCCTTGACCTGGCTCGCCTGGACCTTCAGTTCTTTCTGCAGGGTGTCATATAAACCAGTGCCAAAAATATCCCGAAAGATATTCTGGCGCTCCTTGGTATCCGCCTGCAGCAGCTTCCGAAATTCGCCTTGGGAGATCATGCAGATCTGAGAGAACTGATCCCGTGTCAGGCCGATGACCTCTTGGACGGCCCGGTCAACATCCTTGACTTTGGTAACGGTCCGGCCGTCCGGGTAGGTGAACTGGGCGTCGGCCGCCTGCTTTGTGGTGCCGGCGCCCCGAGCCTTGGCCCGCGTGTATTCCGGGTTGCGGCGGACGGTGTACTCCTTGCCGTCGTATGTGAATGTCAGCTCCACGAAGGTGGGATCTGTATCCTTGGCGTACTTGGAGCGAAGCATGTCTGCCTTCCGGCTCTCGCCGCTGGCAGAGCCGTATAGGGCAAAGGTGATGGCATCAAAAATCGTGGTTTTTCCCGCGCCGGTGTCACCAGAGATCAGATACAAGCCGCTCTGACCCAGCTTGGTAAAATCCAACTCCTGGGTGCCGGCGTAGGGCCCGAAACCCGCAATGGTCAATTTTAATGGTCTCATACCCGGCCCTCCTGGATGGATTCGATCAGCTCCTGGGCAAAGGCACGCTGCACTTCGCTCATGGGCTGATTATTTTGGAGCTGATACAATTCCTCGAACAAGTCCAGGGGCGACCGGCTTTTCACCTGCTCCGCACTGCCGATGACCTGGCTACTCCGGGTGCGGGTGTTGTCATAGCTCAGGCGCATGATGTTGGGATAGAGTACCCGCAGCCGCCCCAGGGCCTCGGGTACATCCTCCTCGTCGGTGAGGATAATGTGCAAATAATCGTCTGCGGCGGCGGTGGAGCTGTAGTTCCTGTCCGTCAGCTCTGCAAAGGTCCCGGAAATCTCCCGAAGATCGTGCCGGGGGGGCAGCGGAACAGTATGTACCTGCAACTCCCCCTTGGCTCCCAGCTCCACGACGGTCACACTCTTATAGTGGCTTGTCTCCGAAAAGGAGTATTTCAGCGGCGTCCCGCAGTAGCGGATGCGGTTGGAGCCAATGTTCTGTGGCCCGTGGAGGTGGCCCAGAGCTACATAGTCAAAGCCGTCGAACACGGAGGCGTCCACATTGTCGCTGCCGCCCACGCTGAGCTCCTCCGACTCGCAGGTTTGGGCACCGGTGACAAACTGGTGAGTCAGCAGTACATTCCGGGCGGAGGTGTCGATGGTCATGCGCTGGATGGCCGTCCGGATGGCGTCAGTATAGCTTTCCACCGTCTCGTCGGGGAAGAAACGGCGCACATGGGCCGGCTTGAGAAAGGGCAGCAGCCAGAAGTGCACTTCCCCGTGTGCATCGGACAGGGTGACTGGCGACACAGAGCCGTTGTAAACGGGTGAGAGATAGACACCTGCCCCCTCCATGAGCCGGCCGCCGAATGCTAGGCGCTCTGGAGAGTCGTGGTTGCCGCTGATGATCAGCACAGGCAGGCGCCGCTTGGCCAGGCGGCACAGAAAGCCGTCAAAGAGCATCACTGCCTCGGCGGAGGGTACGCTTTTGTCATAAACATCCCCGGCAATCAGCACGGCATCGGGCTGTTCCCCATCGATGATTTGGATGATCTGGGTGAGGATATATTCCTGATCCTCTAGCATGGAGACCTCGTTGACACGCTTGCCCAGGTGGAGATCGGAGAGATGGATCAGCTTCATAACAGCACCTCCAGAGTCGTTTTCTTTCTATCGCTGGTCTCGCCATCGGATATCTTAAAGCGGGCCATCGCGGTATCCTCTTTGGCTTTGCGCTTTACTGCTATTATGATCAGGATTCGGAAGGAAGTCAATATTAGCCGGAAAAATACAAAAAACCAAACGATCTTCTTCCAGAAAATTGTTGATTGTTGCTTTCTGCTGAAGCAAACAGAGTTTTGCAGTTTATCGTGCTGTGGTAGGGAAGCACGGGACCCGGTACAGCAGCCGGCACACAGCGCGCAGTTCACGCAGAGACGACCAAACTGACACACCGGCAATTCAGACGGCTCGTTTTGCAGATTGTCGTGCCCAGAAACCCAGTAGAAGTGGGCTGAGTTGCGAAGGCCAGCGGCCGCAAAGAAAACTCCCGACTTTTCGCCGTAAAAAAGACTAACAAGACCCATTACTGCGCAATCACAATATAAAGAGATAAAGGAATGTGAGCACCTGTTTATGGGCAGCACAAAGCCGTTGCTCTTTATCATGTCTTTTGGAGAGAGAGTATCGACAGAAAATGGCAGATAAAGTATAATGGAACTGCAGTTTTCTACCATGAGAAGCGGCGGGAAGTCTTTAATCCTCAAATATCACGATATTGAACTGCATTTCAATAGAAGCGTCCTTCATGGACTGAATCTGATTTACAGTGACGATGAGGTCGAGATGAGTATGACTGACGAGCACGGAGAAAGGAGAAATCTCTATGAAAGCCTTTGACCCCAATTACAAACTGCTGGATGAGATGTACCAGGACGAATACTATCCCGATTTCCTGGTGGACGAGGTAAGGGATGCTCTCCAGAAGGTCGTCGACCTGCTGGAGAGCGGCGAGACCAACACCGAAGTGGTGCAGGAAACGCTGGACGAGGCGGTCAGCAGCATCAATGACCTCCAGGAGGAATTTGATGAGAACGACAGCGAGATTGAAACGGTGGCGCGGGAGTGCATTGCGGCAGATGTTGCCTATATACTGGAGTGGTTCGATATCCCCATTGACACCGAGGAGGCTATCCGGGAAAGGGATTGGTAATATGGCTTGGGAATTTGAAACATCCGGTTTTGATGGACAGTGTGAGCTGTTTGGCGTAAATATCTTTCAGTACCGCTGGCGCGACTGCCGGGAAAAAGCGGCGGTCATCGATCCCCATTACGGCACGGAAAAAGTGTTTCGTATCTATGAGGTTGAGATCGGCGGGAAATTCCGCCGCTTTGCCGCCGGGGAGTTCTCCAACTGCGTATGGGGATTTTATCTGGAGAAAGACTGAGGATAGGAGCGTGGTGCCACGAAAGCCAGCGTCGGAGAGGTCTATGCAGTTTACAATCAATACCTGATACGCGACATCGCCTGCGATGTGGCCTATATTGCGCCGCCGGACACGGTGAGCAAAGGGTACTGGGCGGTCATCCTCTCTCTGGACTGGGTGGGAGACATCCCTCTGACTGCGGAGAAACTGCCCCTCACCGACCAGCCCTGCTGCTCCTACGGTGGCTGGAATGACGGCTATAATGTGTACCTCCAGATCCGATGGCAGGCCATCACGGAAAAGCGGCAGCGGGCCTTCAAGGTGGTCATGGAGAGCGACAGAGAAACGGAGATCAGCGGTATCCCGATGAAGGTTAGCAGCCATCGGGGGATGGACAAATATACACATTGACTGTCGTGACTGGGAGATTTAGGCAGGTGGTGCGGGCTGCCAGACAAAAGGCCGAAATAAGAATCTCCGCTACTTTTCTCTGTGGAAAAGATGAGCGGAGCCAACCATCAGGTTAAATATTCGCCAATTGCTGAATTGGTGCCTCAACCTTTTCGGAAATATGTCGATTAACATTGGCATATTTCTGATAGATATTGACATAATTCTTAATGAAAGTCATAATATAATTAGAAAATAAATTCAAGGAGGGCGCCTATTATGGCCGGCTATATCAATACAAGAGAAGCCTCCGCGCTTTGGGGTATTAGTGAGCGCCAAGTAGCCAATCTTTGCAAAAATGGGGATATCCCTGGGGCTGTCAAGCAGGGGCGCAGCTGGTTGATTCCTGCCGACGCTCAGAAGCCGGCTGACAAACGCATCAAGACTGGTGCGTATATTCAGTCAGCGAAGCCGGCAACTCTACCACTACCCATTGGGATCAGCGATTATCGGCTGGCCTCCTCCAGTTACTATTACATCGACAAAACTCTGATGATCAAGGATTTCCTGGATGAGCGCCCCATGGTTTCCCTTTTCACTCGCCCCCGTCGGTTCGGTAAAACACTGAACATGGACATGCTGCGGGTTTTCTTTGAAAAGTCGGAGGAAGATACCTCCGCTTATTTCAAAAACAAGAAAATCTGGGCTTGTGGGAAGTATTATCGGGACTTCCAGGGCAAGTATCCTGTGATCTATGTTACCTTCAAGGATGTCAAATGCGATTCCTGGGAGGATACCTACGACCTGATCTGCCAAATCCTCCGCAATGAAGTTCAGCGCCACCGGGAATTGCTGAACAGTGACCGGATCTCCACCTATGATAAAAAGTATTTAGAGGAAGTCCTGGAGGGGGCGGCCAGCGAATCGGATATGGCCATGGTCTTCCTGAATTTGTCCCGGATGCTCCATGCCCATTATGGGATTGCCCCTATCATCATCATCGACGAGTACGATACCCCAATCCAGCAGGGCCATACGCTCGGCTACTACGACAAGGTTATTAGCTTTATGCGCAACCTCTTTTCCGGCGGCCTGAAGGATAATCCGCACCTCTCCTTTGGGTTCCTCACCGGTATCCTCCGTGTTGCCAAAGAGAGTATCTTCAGCGGACTCAATAACATCACTATCAACTCCATCCTGGATAATAAGTACAGCTCCTACTTCGGATTCACTCCGGACGAAGTGAAGGAGATGGCGTCGTACTACGGTGTGCCAGAGAAGTATGGTGAGATCTGCGAATGGTACGACGGCTATCGGTTCGGAAAGTCGGAGATTTTCAACCCGTGGTCTGTGATCAACTACTTCAACTCTGGCTGCGAGCCCAAAGCGTTCTGGTTGTCCACCGGAAGCAATGAGATCATCGGGGAGGTTATCACCCAGGCGGATCAGGACATTTATGAGAAGCTCACCTCCCTGGTCTCCGGCAAAACCATTGTCTCCTACATTGACACCAGCGTCATTTACCCACAGATCAAACAGAACCCGTCGGCGATTTACAGCTTCCTTTTGGTCGCTGGCTATCTGAACGCCGTCAAGGTCGATTCTTCTTTCGGGGACGACTATATGTGCGAGCTGGCGCTGCCCAACAAGGAGATCTCCTTTGTCTACCGCAAGGAGATCCTACAGAAGCTCAACAACATCATTCCCCAGGCCACCGTGATTTCTGTCCAAGAGGCGATCTACTCTGGGAACGGGAACCGCATCCAGAAACTGATCCATGATCTGCTGCTACAGTCTGCCAGCAGCTTTGATACCGTTGGGGAAAACTTTTACCACGGTTTCATGCTGGGGCTTTGCTCCATGCTGAGCGGTTCCTACACGACCTCCAACAGGGAATCTGGAGAAGGGCGCTATGATATTCAGCTCATGCCGAAAACGCCTTCTCTGCCTGGCATCTTGATTGAGCTGAAGGCGGAAAAGCACTGCTCTCAAGAGAAGCTAAGCCAGCTTGCCGAAGTTGCTTTGAAGCAAATAAATGATAACAAGTATGAACTGGAAATGGTCACCAAAGGGATCAGAACGATCTTCAAGTATGGGGTAGCTTTTAGCGGGAAAAATGTCTCTGTATCCGTAGGTTGAGCTGCACAGTGGCCAGCTTGCTGCGGATGTCTTCTGAGTCCAGCTAAATACAATTTGTAGAAATCTTACAGATGAGCTCTGAATTAAAACAGATTGGTCAGACAATGTCTGACTAATGTTGTGCGAAAACCAGCTCCAACACACTAAAAGAGAGGAGAACTGATAATGCCAGAAATTTGCAGGTTTTACGATATTCTGATTGAAATGATTTACAGCGACGATACCCAGCTGCAGCGTCCACATTTCCGTGTATATTACGGTGAATATGAGGCGTCTGTGGGAGTTGACGGAGAGCTCTTATCCGGCAGTCTCCCCGTCAAGCAGCTGAAGATGGTTCAGGCCTGGGCGGTGATCCACGAAGACGAGTTGTATCGGGCCTGGAATAACGCAGTCCGAAATATGCCTGTCGGCGAAATCGATCCGCTGCAGTAAGGAGGAACTCTATGTACATCGTCGATGGCATCGCCTATGCCGGTGATCGGAAACCCGTTATTCGAATCAGCGGTGTGCGCCCGCTGGAGGACTATAAGCTGTGGTTGCGGTTCAACACAGGGGAAACAAAAATATTTGATTTTGCACCCCTGTTAAATGACCCTGGGTTTGCCCCTCTACAGGATCAAGAGCTTTTCCGCGGAGTGTATATCGATTACGGTGTAACGGTATGGAAGGGCGGAAATATTGATATTGCACCGGAGTATTTATACGAAAATTCAGTGCCTGTGGAAGGAGCTGTATGAGTCTGCTGGCTGCAACCGGGACTATAGTGTGAAGGCAGCTATGATTGAAAGACCATCCTCACCGCCGCCACCGCTCTTGAACTGGCGCGGGGTGGTTCCCTGTTCCTTACGGGGGGGAGTCCCCGGGAATATAGAAAGGGTCTTTATGATCGAGATTTGAGGAGGCATTACCATAGGACTTGACATCTACGCCAGGACGCTGACCGGTACTACTCTTACAACTAGAAAACCGTTGTCCAGCAGTGGGTGGAGAAAAATGGATATAATTTCAATCGGATACCCCCGATTGGAGAAACGGCCGATAACAGGGAAGAACTATCCCCGGTAGAGGTCCAGGCGGTGGTGGATGCATCAAAGATAAGTAAAATACAAGAAGGGCACAGAGATCCATAGAGGATGTCTGTGCCCTTCTTGCGCTGTCTGTGAAATCTTGAGGAGTATCAACCGCCAGGTGTTTTGTTACAGAGCAGCACGATTTTGCGCGGTTTGTACCGTATTGTGTACGAATGTATGCTGTAATACAGATGGAGTATAGACGGAGTAGGCCCATATTGAGCTATATTTGACTTGGGAAGTACGGAGGGGAAGGGCGGTTTTCAATTTGGGCGCATTGATGATGGACTTTAATGCAATATGCAAGTAATTTCCAAATAATATTCGAATTATATCGAGTGGAGAATCAATTTCAGTCGATAATAGGTGAAAAATGTGCTTGTAATAGTTAAACAATATCCCAATAATATGTGTTTTCGATATCTACACCTGCATAGTTGTTGTTGTTATGCTGCCATGTGTTTTCAACCTCGCTGGCCACAGGAAAGTCGCACGACACAGTGTCGCAGATAGCATGAAAAGCTGCAAAAAACATTAAGATCCGGGTACCTCATCGCAAGTCCAAGATCCACTAACTTGGGGCGAGGGGACAAAGACGGCTCCAGGCATTGCCCGGAGCCGTTCTCTTGTACTATTTTGTAAAAACTTTTGTCAGATTGATTTCGCAGCCTGCTAAAACACGGGATTTGGCCAACTCGTCTTTTCCATAGCTTTCGATCGGTCGAAGTATACCTTCCGCCAGAACAAAAACTTGGATCGTCTTATCCTCTATATTCACCATCCAGTATTCCTTGACCCCAGCACGCTGGTAGAGGTTGAACTTGGTGACTCTGTCGTGCCGCTGCGTGGAAGGGGAGAGGATCTCGATGACCAGATCTGGGGTACCCTTGCAGCCATGCACATCCAGCTTATCCGGGTCACAAATTACGGAAATATCTGGTTCAACCACAGTGTCCACATCCTCGGGTGCATCAGTGGCTTTCTCAAAAAGACGGACGGCAAAAGGAGCGGCGTAGACCTTGCAGGGCTTTCCATCGAGAAAATAGTATAGTTGGGCTGCCAAAGAAAGGCTGGCAGCCTGATGTGCTCTGGACGGTGGAGCTATCTTGACCGGAATCCCGTCGATCAGTTCGATCCTCTCGTTTTCTGGCCAAGCTAGATAGTTGGAGAAGGTATATCGTTTATTTTCTGCCAAAGTCCAGACCTCCATTCTACAAAGATCTAATCCCAATATAACAGACAACAAACTGGATATGCTAGAGAAATATCCCTCACGAATGCAGAGGGTCGCTCGCTTGGGACACCTTTATTGAACTTGGGTGATTACTCATTCAATCATATAGATGGCAGAAAAATGTCCTATAGAAAAAATTTCAAAAAATTTTCGCTGATGCTCCTAAAAGTTGCATGTGATTTTTTTTGAGACATAAAATATTAGTGTCGGGACTCTATATAAGATTTTGACCAAAGATGCACTATCCCGAAAAACAAATGATATTGGAGGAATCAGTTATGAGTACTAAAACTAAGCAGCGAATCAATCTGGAGACCAACGACAAAATCATGAAACAAGAAATCGCAGTCAGAATGTGGGCAAAGGCCCCTTGTGTGAAGGATCGGCTTGAATTCCTATCCGAATGCGCGTTGTCTTCCTGCTGGGGAGATAATGACATGGCGGAAGGCGATGAGCTCTGCGAGAGAGCGAAAGCCTGCGGCCATATATGGGATGTTGCCCACATGTCGATCAAAGAAATCCGCGAGGCCGCTGGTCTGTCCCGGGCAATGCTATCCAAGAGGCTGGCTATTCCGCAGTCCACTATTCAGTCCTGGGAGGCAGGCGAGGAGTGCCCGGATTATGTGAGGTTCATGGTGGCGCTGCTCACCGGTGTTATCACAACCAGCAATTAAAATATCAAATAAACCGCAAACGCATTAGCTAGTATTGTTCCCCCTGTGCTAAGCCAGGGGGAACATACTTTTTTGTTAGCGATACTACTGGCATCGCAAAATGCTTGTTTCTGAACATGGGGCCCAAAATGCTTCTTGGCCAGGGACGCCAGATGTCTGCGAGCCTCGGCGAAGAAGCGTTTTTCTTGGGAGAGTTACTGGATTTCAAGCAACTGTTCCGCGGCGTTGAGCGCCGCCCGCTTGTCTCGGAGCTGCGGATCATCATAGGACTTCGTTCGGCACATCCAACAGGAACAATGAATCTTGCCTTTGGACAGTCGTCCGGCGGCACCGTGTGTCCAAGCAAAAAGTTTCTTTTCTCCCCCAAGCTGGAGGAGGATTTTTTTCTTGCGGTGGATCACGCGCTTGCGCTGCTTGCGATAATAACTGCGGTCTCTATTCAATTAGGCTCACTCCTTGGCAGTTCGGGCCGCCTGCAAGAGTCGCCAAGGAAACCTACTCTCTTACAGGCGGCCTATCAGCCAAGAAGACAAACGATTGTAAATCATAATTTCAACTCCTTCATCATCAGGTATTGTATAGCTGTTGGAGATTTTGAGCAAGCGTTCCTCAATAGAGTAAGGCTGGGGAGTTTTAGTTTTGCAGTGGTCTCTGTTTTATTTGTCGTTAAACTGTTCCCGGAATAGGGAGATGTGTTCCTCAACGAGCTGCGGATGTTGAGGGTAGATATGTCGGCATAGAGTGCGGTAAAGCGCTACAAAGCGATCCTCGTCGCAAAAATCCAACAGTCCGTCCATGATCTGCTCAAGCTGCCGTTCTTCGATGATTTGATTTTCTAAGACCTGGCCGACCAGAGCAGTATACTGAGAAAACGCCGTGTCCTGGAGTTTGAGTACTTCTTCCAGCGCATATTTGATTGACGCTATTGCGTTTCCTTGATCGTCCATAGAGCGCTCCTTTCTGTGTTGCTCGCCTATGTCGTTTGGAATTAGATGATCTATACGACAACAGTTACCCCCGAAAACGAAACCATTTCGTCAGCGGCGCATTCTCAATGCTCTTTGGAAAAGTCTGCCCGCTTTGAATCCTCAGAAGAGCGCATAGTGCTATTTCCAAAGACGCTGGAGGATCTCGCTTTTGAGAAAGAGCTTGCTCTTGGGAGATGTTCTAATAGGGTGGAGTTTCCCTCGCCGGATCAAATCATCAATATTTTGTTTGGAGCATTGAAGCAGCTCCGCTGCTTCGGCGGAAGTGACAATCCGCTGCTGGACAAAAGTCACGAAATCCTCTTGCGACAGGGGGATAACTTTGCCAGTCTCATAAAGTGTGCGGTCCGAGATGGTGAGCTGATCCCCCCAGCAAACGCCATATCCACCTACCTGGATACCGACCTCGCTAAAATAGGCATCGTTTTTCAGCAGGGGAGAGAAGGCAATGTCCGCAGCGAGTCTAGGCTGCAACTCACAGCGTTTAATCAAACCGTTGCGGAAAAAAACCAGCAGAGACTTTCCAGCTAGGGGGATGACATCCTCGACCTTATATTGGAGACGAGCCCAAAATTCCTTAGGTAGGTCGTCTGGGGATATTTCCTTGATATAGTAGTCATCTTGCGAGCATCGACCCTCATTCAGCAGCAGTAGCTGAAACTCGTCGTAGGAATTAAGTCCGCTTTCCTTGAGGATTTGACCAAGATTTTGACGGTCAGACGGGATGATCCTCTGCTGCACCCAGATTTTGCTCCAATAAGAGTTTACAGTCCTCTCTCCGCGTTTGAGGAGGGAAGATAAGATCAGAGGGGTATTCCATGGATCTGCATCATCGGGAAGTTCAATATAAAATCGCTTTTCCTGCTCATAGTAGAACAGATAAGCTATATCAGTATTTGAGGGATCATGTTCTGTTCTGATTGCAAAAATCCTCATAGAATTTCCACCTCCGATTAATCATATCCCATATTTTATCCAGCCAGGGCTGTGGTAGAACACAATCTAGTCCAGACATGATAATATCCCTATCCCTTTCTTTCAAAAGATTGAGAGAGGGGAGTGCATCAGGGGGGATCAACTTTAAGTTTTCCAGAGCTGATCTGGAGCCTACAAAGCATTGTATTACCCGATCCTGCATCACATCAAAGGCCGCCACAGCATCTTCGTCGTGGCAGCTAAATAGCAAAGATAGGCCGTTGTCAAAAATGGGAGCCAATCTGATGGTTTTCTTTTTGGTGTTCCTGAGCACTTCGATATTGGCACCGTGGCGATCTCGGTTCAGCAGCAGGAAATCTACTATCAGCATTTTGTAAATGTAGTCGGACCAGCCGTTGCGAATGCAGAAAGCAAGTGGTGATTCGCCAGGTTCGTGTTCCAGTTCGTAGTAGACATCAAGGGCAACTTTGTCTTCAAAACGCTGTTTAAAGTCTTCAGACGCGCAGAGATAGGTTTCTATTTTTTGTTCATTGACGATGATGTCAGCATGTATGAGCTGGTAATGTAGATGTTCGATGCCCAAAAGGGTCAACAAACGGTCAGCAATGAGTTCATTCACGCACTCATGCCCGATGACGCCTCTCATGGAATCATAGTTGGAGAGCTTGTAGTAGATTTTCCTGCCTCCAAGGGATGAGGTTGCTTTTAAAAAGGAGCCTGCTGTGCCGGAAGAAGATCGAATTTTAGACCAGGAAAGATAGGTGAGATCCTGCTTTTCGTGGATGATATCAATGGACATAGAACTCCATCCTTTCAAGCTTATCATAACACAGCTACTTGTTATAAGTCAAGTAGTTAGAAAGAGACGCAATTTACCGGTACCAATTAATGATTGTGTCTATCATTGTGGAAGCAGTAAGTCTATGTTATACTGATAAATGGAAAAGTACTAATTTTATTTGGAAGGAGGGAGGACATGAGTTGGTTCGAGCGATTGTTTCAAAAAAAGGCAAAAGAGCCGGAGAAACCGAAGACAAGGGCGTTTGTAGATTATGAACACTGGTATTATTCGCTCAAAAATGAGTATGGGATCATGCCAGATGTGATGGCGTGGCGCGCTGAGCTTTCGGCAAAATACACTCTGGACGATATTCTGATTTTTGGAGACTTCAGCTTTCCCGGGATTCGAGACGAACTTCCGGAGCTGCGTAATATCACAAATTCCATCATAGAGACACACCAGCAGACCGGTCATCACAAGAAGGATATGACTGACTTTATCATGCTGGACTACATTTATCAGGCGGCCGCCCTCTGTCCGGATATTCAAACCTATATTTTGTTTACTGGTGATGGACATTTTCATTCGGTTGTGAAATATCTCACGCAACGCCTCAATAAGAAAGTCGTGGTATACGGGATCCATGGAGCGTTCAGCAATCAGCTCCAGGCAGTGGCGACGGAAGCGTATATGCTGCCGACAGAAGAACAAACATTCATGGACTACGCCAAGATGATCGTGCAAAACATGGCCTATGTTGCCGGCAAGCCCAGTATTATCCCCACATTCAACGGCACCGTATCTGCCGTGGCACGGCGGTATGAGGTGAGGGAGGAGCCGATCCGAAAAACCCTTAGGACGATGTTGGATCAGGAGCTCTTGTGCCAAAAGGACTTCCGCGTGGCGTTTAATCGTAAAGTAAAAATAATCGCGCCGAATTGGGAGGCTCTTGAGAAAGCAGGGCTCTGGTCCTGCAAAGAGGAGCGCGTTCCGATTTGAGAAATAAGTGGTTTGATTGAAAGGAGCCGGATTATGATAGATTTTAATAACAAGACCATTATCAAACTGAGCTTAGATAAGAACCCCAAGGAGAAGGATGTCTTTGATCTCCTCGCCCCAGGGGAGCAGGTGGTCAGTTCCTACTCCTCCATGCGGGACTATGTGGTATTTACTAACAAACGAGTGATATCTGTTAATGTGCAGGGGCTGACCGGGAAGAAGAAGGACTTCACTTCGCTTCCATATAGTAAGGTTCAGGCATTCTCTATTGAAACTGCCGGACACATTGATCTGGACAGCGAATTGCAGTTGGTTTTCTCTGGCCTGGGGACTGTGGTCTTTGAGTTCACAGGGGCCTCGAACATTAAAGAAATTGCGCAACTGATTGCTGCCAATTCGTTCTGATGTATATTGTGGACTGCCTCCGCAAGCACGCGGAAACAGTCCGCATAGTTTATCAGTGCGAAATACGATACCTGCCGCGGGCGTTGTCTGGGTAGGGGCGGAGAGTTTGATGCTGTTATGTCCAGGAGTAACGGGGGGAGGATCAAGCACTGGCAGCAGGTATGGCGCCGGTTGTGGGGACGGGGAACACAAAGGGCGACTTGATGGATTGGATCCCGCAGTTGTCCGGGATCGTGATCGGGTTTACTCCCAGATCGCTAAGCAAATTTAAGTATCGTTGATAGGTGTTATACGAGAGCTGGGACTTTGCGGTATCCATGTCCTCTTTGGCGATGATTCGCAGGAACTTGATCAGGTGGTTTTTCGTTGTTTTGCTATGCTTGGAGGAGGAGATCAGAGCTTCAGCCTGCTCCAGGGTATAAAAATCGCCTCTGGGGAACATTCCGTACAGCTTTTCCAGATAACGGGCTTCGGTGTCTGCGTTGATCCAGTTTGGAACAGTGCGGGCGAATCCGCGCCTGGCCATGTATTTGAGGTGCTCGGTCTTGACCTGCAGTTCCATGCGCACGATATCCTGCTCATAGCTTTGGGGCAGATCCATGCGGCTGCCAGTAGAGCGGTATTTGGCTTCGCGCTCCGCGGTTTTGTCATAAACATTGACGACTTTGCTTTTGCTGCGGCTGTATATAGAGGTCTCGTACTTGACGCCGCGCATGGTGTAGATGGCCTTCGTTGGGCATTTCTGGAGCAGGTTAAAGAGAATCTGCCTGACCTTCGCGTCTTTGATGCGGCAGTTGTAACAGTAGTCGACGCGGCTGACGGTCATGTCAGCCAGGGTGAAGCCGCCATAGCTGAGGAGCTTGTCCAGATGGCAGAAAAGGGTCTGGATATGCGCGGCTGTGGTGTTCTCAATTTGGAAGTATTTCAAGGCGTCTACTTTGATGGAGCAGAGGAGCGATAGGACATCCCCGTCATCAGTCGTTGTGAGAGGATGGTACCATAGCGTGATGCCGCTGTGAAAATCACGCAGGTGACTTTGGACCTGGTTGAAACGCTGAAGTTCATCGCTGGCGGCCTGGAATATTCTGGTGAGTAAGATCGTGTGCATGATAGTTCTCCTTTGCATTTTAGTTTTGAAGTTTGATGCAGGCGCAGAGGGGAGTGGTTCTGCCGTTGATGTTTTTGAAAAAATCCCCTATCATTTGTCTACTCTTAACGGTTCCTGGAGGTGTTGACTCTATTGTATGCACGAAACAAAACAGCGCGTGACCAACTTCGACAGTCATGGGGAGTGTTAAGTACAAACAAGCGATGGGAAGATCCACGGTGTCCAAGCAGATGACTGAGCCCGTTCGAGGGGTCTGTGTCGAAGTTTGGTCAGACGCGAAAAAGGGGGAGTGATTATGACCTTGCAACAACTAATCCAGGACGAACGGAGGGAGGCTAGGGCCGAAGGCTGGATTGAAGGTAAAATTGAGGCGTTGGTAGAGCTATACCTGGGTGGTGACCTCTCGTTGTCTATGGCGGCCAATAAGTGTGGCCTTTCTGAAGAAGAATTCCTTGAACAAACTAAGAAATTAGCAGGGAGCGTATCTGAAACTTGAGCATTGGCTTAGGCTTTAGCCTGAGAGACTGATCATCACTTTTATCTCTTACTTTGCGGGCGGAGGGGAACGGAGCACGGGAAAGGTGCTCGCTGGAGTGCTAGGGCTTGTTGTCTGCTTTACCTTGGTTTTTGCGGTTTTGGGGACGCTGGCTAGTACAGTGGGCGCATCCCTCCAGCACATTAGGCGGTGGTCAATCTCGTCTCCACAAACAATGGGAAGGTCCAGGTTTCCGGGCAGCTGAGCAAGCTCGTCTGAGAGTTCTACAACGAAGTTTGGCCAGACGAGGAAAAGGAGGAGAAACTATGACCTTGCAACGACTTATTCAAGATGCACGGCGAGAAGGTAAAATTGAGGCATTGGTAGAGCTTTACCTGAGTGGCGACCTTCCGTTGTCCATGGCGGCAAACAAGAGTGGCCTTTCTGAAGAGGAGTTCCTCGAAAGAGCAAAAATTAGCAGTCAGAACCCATGAGACTCATCCTTTGTACCCGCTACTGCGACCCGCAACACTTTAACTTTAGTTGATGTTTGCGACCCCGTTCTCTTACGAATACCAAAAAAGCCGTACATTCTATTTTATGTTTGAGGCGGAGAAAAAACTCGATATTCCCCCTCGTTTTTCCATAACCTGCTATATTGTGAGAGAAAAACTGTGTAGGTCCATCACATTCCTTTGTATTTAAGAACAATAAGAACAAAAAGTGTCCCTAAAGCATATATCAGCGTTTCGCGATGCTTTAGGGATACTTTTTCGGAAATATTGGAGAGGAATCTCGATCATTTATACGAGAAAAATTCTACAAAGTGCAATGTTATCATCCGATGACAGCTCTACGAAGATATATACAAGCGGAAATATTGTATTATCCCCAATTTCTGTTGTATTCAAACAAGCAAGCACCTAAAGGGCCTAAGTTGTTTATAGGGGACTAAAAGGGCATAATACATACAAGCCACAATAATCTAGCAATATCACTAAAGTTTTATAATATATGAAAAAAGTTGGAAATCATATTGACAAATGATTTTACATTTTGTAAGATTAAGTCAACATAAAAGGAATTATATGGATAGGAGCGTTGCCATGAGAGAACCACTTCAAATTTTTGATATTGATCGAAAAGCGTATGCGGCAAAGATGGCCGATAATCTCCCTGTGCTTCGAGCAAAACTTGGGTTGAGCCAAGAAGGAGTCGCTGGAGTGATCGGAATTACGCGGCAGACAATCTCATCCATAGAAAATAAATCGAGAGAAATGTCTTGGCCAACCTTCCTTTCGCTATTATTTCTGTTTTCGAAAAATTCAGATACACAGATGCTGATGAAGGCAATGGGAATCTACGATGAAAATCTCGAGGCATTTTTTACTTTTACTGATCTGGAACGGCTAAAATAATATTTGGTTTCATGTAGTATGAATGGGGGAGAGGGCCATGGCCTATCTTTTGCGAGTATATCGTGGAGATGCACTGTTCGAACGAGAGCTGGAGCTTTATCGAAGTTATCATATCGGCTCAAAGAATAATTCTGATTTTTTGCTCCCAGAACTTGGGGTGGAATTTTCGATTGAGACGGACGAAACGACTTGGCATGGGAGTAGCAAGGATAAACGCCTGCAATCGGCTTTTAGGAATGGCTCTGGTCAGCCCCTGCAAAAAATAGCGGTATTGGATGCAGAAAAACAGATTGCTGTCACTGTGTATCAAAGCGGTCCTGAGCACTCCCGCAGTATCGATATTTCTAATAAGGACACAATTTCAATCGGACGCAGTTCATCCTGCGACATAGTTGTTGCCGATCATCAGGTGTCTGGGCGACATCTGGAAATATACCGTCGGGGCAACAAGTGGGGCTTTAGAGATGATGGAAGCTCCAATGGTACCTATCTGAATGCGAGAAAGAGTACAGGTGGGATGTTAAATGACCAGGATGTTCTGACAATTGGCTTTTGCCGTCTGATTATCACGAATACGGCTCTGATGATCACAGCCACATGCAGCATTTCATCAAACTTAGAACAAAGTCGAGAAACACATGGTGCTGCATCCCCAGACGATCCTTACCCCTTCCTATTTAAAAAATCTCCTCGCTTAAGGGAGATGATCCCAGATGATACCTTCGATCTCCAGTCACCTCCGAACATAGGGGGGAAACCAACGATTAGTTGGGTGAATGTCCTTCTTCCGCCGTTTTTGACGGTCGGGGTAATGTTAGTCATCTGTTTCTTCGTTATGAATACCATGACAATGCTTTATTTCAGTGCACCGATGACACTGATTGGCGTAATCATGAGTATAGTTCGTTATCGTGGAGAAAAGAAAAAGTATTTTGCTGCACAGGAACTTCGATTAGAGAAGTATGACGCTTATCTGGATGAGCAGATCGAAAAAATTGAATACTGCGTAAAAGAGCAACGCCGTATTCTCACAGAAGATTCCCCCTCAGTACAGCAATGTGTCCGTTTAGCAGAGGGGCCTGACCGCAAGCTTTGGGACAGACGGGTGCAGGATGAAGATTTCCTCTCTCTACGGTTGGGGGCGGGCAATGTGCCTGCATCTATTACAATTAAGCATGCAAAGAAAATGCTGAGTTTGGAGGAAGACACTCTGGCGGATCGCCCGACACAGATTGCGGAAAAATATAGTGGAGTATCCGATTGCCCAATCACTGTTGATTTTGGGAAATACCCAACTTGCGGGATTATAGGAGAGCGGCAGTCATGTATCACACTTGGAAAGAATCTCATCGTTCAAGCGACCGCGCATCATAGTTATGATGATCTGCGTATAGTTGTGCTGTGTGACTCTGGCGAGACAGAAGAATGGGCTTTCTGCAGATGGCTTCCGCACTTATTTGATGATACCAGAAGCCAGAGGTTTATTGCGGACTCTCCGACGCAGCAAAAAAAGTTGCTGGATAAGCTTGAGGAAACACTATCGCTGCGCTGGATGGATATTTTTGAGGAAAAAGATGAGGCTCACAGGACTGTTGCGCGACCATTTTATCTTTTTGTGTGTGCCTCTCTATCAGTAAGCAACCATACTATCATGCGTTATCTCACTGCGAATGATCGCAGGCTCGGTGTTGGTGCGATATTCCTGTTTGACCAGATTGAGGATCTGCCAAAAGAGACTTTTTACATCACAGACCTTTCATCTAAACCGTATCTGGTCTATGAACGGGAGCAGGCTTCTGAGAAACAGAGTTTCTCTTTGGATTATCTCGCTGCGAACCAATATGAAAGGTATGCGCGCTTGATGGCCCCGCTTCGTATTGATGGGGAGGGAGGGAAAGTGGGACTTCCCACAAGCATTTCCTTCCTCCAGGGATATGGGGCGCAGAGACCGCAGATGCTTGGCCTGGAAAGGTATTGGCAAAATGCTGTACCGGAGCAGGGAATGGCGGTTCCAATTGGCGTGCGGGAAAACGGCGAACCCTTCCTGTTCAATATCCATGAAAAACATCATGGGCCACATGGTTTGATTGCCGGCATGACAGGGTCAGGCAAGTCGGAGATGGTACAGTCCTGGATTCTCTCTATGGCTGTACATTTTCCCCCGGAAACTGTGTCGTTTGTCTTGATCGATTTTAAAGGGACTGGATTGTTGCTGCCACTCAAAAATCTGCCTCATTTGGCCGGCAGCATTTCCGACCTTGATACCAGCATTGGCCGGAACCTAATTGCTCTGGAGAACGAGCTGACGCGGCGTAAGGCCCTTTTGGATCAGCACCAGGTAAACAATATTTCTGCATATAGGAAACTGCTGCGCCAGGGCAAGGCATCGGAGCCACTACCTTATTTATTCCTTGTTATTGACGAGTTCGCGGAATTTAAGGTGCAATTTCCGGATTTTATGCAGGTTGTGAACCGAGTTTTTGCTATCGGCCGTACGCTGGGGGTTCATATCATTCTATTGACGCAGAAACCGGCCAGTGTAGTTGATGATAAGATGATGGCAAATACGCGGTTCAGGTGGTGTTTAAAGGTAGCAAGTTCGGCAGACAGCCGGGATATGCTGCATCATCCGGATGCGGCGAAGATTACAAATCCTGGCCGGGCTTTTATACAGGTTGGTGAGGATGAGGTCTATGAGGAGGTCCAGTCCTTTTGGAGTGGTGCTCCATATAACCCATATCGTGCCCTTACATTGCAGCGAGAGACCAAAGTATCTGTGATAGACCTCTATGGCAACCGTCTGTGCTATGAGCCGGAGAAGACCACAGGATACCGCAGTGAGAAAAATGAGATTGACGCAGTGGTAGAATATATAGACGACTACTGTCGGAAAAACCAGATACCGCGAGCGCGGGCAATCTGGATGTCGAAGCTCCCAGAGAAGCTTCAGTTGAACGATGTGCTACAGATTGCATTTGATGGAGAGAAGTGGAGCGAAGCAGAACGGGGCCTGCGTGTAACTGTGGGCCTTGTGGATGATCCACGCTCCCAGTCTCAGTACCCGTTTTATTTTAATCTCTCCGAAGAAGGCCACGCCGCGATCTATGGCGCCCCGGGATCGGGAAAGACCACCCTTCTCCATACTGTGGCTATGTCGATTGCACTCTCTTATCCTCCGGATGCGGTTCATATCTACATGATGGACTTTGGCGGAGGCAGCCTGAACCTATTTCGCGATATTCCCCATGTTGGCGGAGTCGCTGTTGCTGGCGATGATGAACGAATGTTGAAACTGGGGGATATGCTCACAGCGGAGCTGAAGAAGCGGAGAAAGGAAATTGCCTCACTCGGCCTGGTCAGTGCTTCCTCCTATCGTGAGGCGACTGGCAAGGAGCTGCCTTGCATAGTTCTTCTGCTGGACAATTTCGTTCCAGTATTAGAAATGTACCCGGATCTGGAGGGCGTGATCCAGAGCATCATTCGAGAAGGTGCTGCCTGTGATATGTATATGATCATGACTTCGAGTGGGCCAAACACGATTCCGTATCGTATCAACCAAAATATTAAGTCCAGCGTTGCACTGCACATGACAAACAACATGGATTACGCAGGAATAGTGGGAAAAACAAACGGCTTAGAGCCGGAAAATCATCCTGGCCGTGGTTTAGTTCGCGGGAACCCACCTCTTGAATTCCAGGCAGCGTTGCCAGTGGCCGGCAGAAGCGAAACCGAGCGCACTGCAGCGATTCGGGCTATGGCAATGCTGATGGGTGAAAAGTGGAATGGAGATCGTGTTGGAAGTATTCCTGTGATGCCGGAATTTGTCCATTCGAGCGACTATCCGTGTGCTGGAGTTTTCTTAGGACTAACTTGTCAGGATATCCAGCCTGCAGTTGTAGATTTGCGGACTAACCCATTTCTACTGATTTCTCAGACCAGGACAGATGATCGTGTGATGATATTGATCACGAAACAGATTCTTAAAAAGATGGAACCGAAGTCGATCATATTGTCTGATTCTCTTCCTGGGCTTGAGATTCCTATCATACAGGATATGGATGTTGCTTTAGAAGAGTTGATGCCAGAACTGCAGCGGCGGAAGGACGCCCTCGCAGATAGTGGGTTGGAGATTGAGAAGTATCCATATATTGCCGTACTGATCCCAGATCTGAAGGCTGCCTTTGATAAGGTGAGCAACGAGTCTATGAGGCGGCTTAACAGCATTGTGTTGCTTGGGGAAAGGCTGAATGTCCTTCTCGTTGTGCAAGGACAGGCGGAAGATATTAATCGTCTCTATCATGCCGGAGACGCATTCACGAACAGCATTGTTCGTCAAGCGGATGCCTTGCTGGTCGGCGGAAAAGCATCTGCCCATAGTGCGATCCATGCAAACCTGTCGTTCACAGAACAGAATATGCTTCTGGATGAGGGCCAGGGATATTGGGTCGAGAACGAGGAGACGGTAAAGATCAAGTTACTTCAATAGCGAGGTGATGGCAAGTGGAACGCATTTCAATGACACCAAAAGAGTTATTAGTCCTTGCGTCGAAATTAGGAGCGATAACATTTTATGGCCTGCAGGATCCATTTCGGGGGATGAGCCGAGCGGAGATAAAGGCCTCTATTCCTCAGTTGCAGCAGCAAGCTGAAAGACGAGGCCTTGCTGCGATGGGGTTTGAGCAGGATTTTACTGTAGCGCCAGAGGCGGCGGAGCTAATCACCATATGCACCAAGTGTGAGCGATATATGACTGTAGATGTGATGGTGGATGGGACACGGCAGCCAAGGGAGGTTATGTACCGGTATGAGGGCGGCAGTGTGCTTCTCCAAGAGCACACAGAAGAAGTAGTCCTACAAAAAGTGGATGCAAACACCCTGCGGGATAGGATTTACAGACAGTATTTTTCAAAGTGCGCGGAGTTTAGTCCACAAGATCAGGATGTCCGTCTGCCGCCCATGACTTTGACCAAATTGCGTGCATTAGACGATGGTGACGGGATAGAGCAGTTAAAAGGATATGGTTGTACAGAGGAATTGGCAGAGTCTATCATGCAGGGACTACATGGGCGGTGCCCATACATTTCCTTAATCTGTGTTGATGTTCAAAACCGCTCTTGTATATCCTTGCTTAGTATTCTTTCCAATTCGGGCATTGTAAGACTTTGGTTGGAAAACGATGCAGGTGAAGAGTTCTGTCACGCCAACTGGATCGGACGGCAGGATGCAGAAAATGCCTTAGCCGAGGTGTTCCAAGGGTTCTGAAGTGGGGGGAGATAAATGCGGGCGTGTGAAAATGTTATCGTCACTGTTCGAGTAAGGTCAAAGCCCTTGGACATGGAGCTGCCGGCGTTTCTCAGTATTCGGGAGCTTGTAGGAAAGATCGATGAGACACTCCATAGTATGCCTGGACGAGTATTGTCTGATGAGCACTGTGTGGGCCTGACCTTTCAAGGAATGCTCTTGGATAAAAATCAAACGCTGGGCAGCTACGGGATTTGGGATGGCAGCGTGGTGGAATGTACACTGGGGAAGGAGGCCGCGATATGAGTATGATCCATGTTGACTATGATAACGCGCGGCGCCAGGCACAAAAACTGCAGGCGGCCGCTGATGAATGCGATGAGATTGTTAGGAAGCTGAAGGCTCGCATGGGACAGGTTCCCAACTATTGGGAGGGAGAGTCAGCGGAAGCCTTTATTAACTCAGCGCAGGCGAGAATCCGTGAGATCCAGAGTATGAAAGGGAATATCGAAACAGTGGCTGCTCATATCCGGCGGGTTGCAGATGAGCTGGAGAGAAAAGAGAAAGAACTTGCTGCCGCAGCCGCTGCGATGGGGCCAGCTGCGGTCGGTGGTGGAAATGGTGGAGCCGGTGGCAGAAGCGGTGGTGGCTTTTAGGAGGTGTTGAAGAATGCCCAAGATTAAGGCGATTCCTGACGGAATGCTTATGATGCAAAACTTGATGCAGCGAGACACACCTGTTCTGATGGATAATGTAGAACACTCGATTGCCAGCGTTTTGTCAGACCTTGATATGGAAGTCGCATCCTCGGAAGGAATTCGAATTGAGTTAAACAATTTGCGCCAAAAAAGCGCAAATGAAAAAGTGCAGTTGGCCGGGCTGTGCGATGCTTTGGGGAATGCGGCCAATGCATTTTCTAGTACAGATCAGCAGTTATTGAATCAGGCACAGGAGCTTACCTATTTAGTGGAGCATGTCTCGATAGGAGTAATTATAGGGAATCGGCTGCACTCTGTTTTGTCAGCATTAGGTCTGTGGAATATAAACTCAGCTTTTGGGATCACAGAAGAGGGCTATTCGACCATTGAGACTGCAATGGGGATGATCCAGAATTTCTTGGACGCTGAAGCTGCACGGGCAGGCAGAGTCTCTGCTGCAGGAGAAGAATTGTATCAATACCTACAGGAGCATGATCCTGATGTTTTATTTGGCCAGTATTCTTTCGCGACAATCTTTATGGATGACTTAAGTGGGTTGGATGGCTATTTATATTCATTGAGAGAGTGGAAAAACGCACTTGCAGCGATATTTACAGGAGGTTCAGTGGAAGGAGCTGCAGAAGCATTTTTAAGTGACCCGGATACCTGTAAGGAGATTCTCCGCAAGGTCATAGATCAAATATGTGAGACAGATTATCTTGATGTTTTGTCCAGTGATCAGGAAGAGGCGCTGGGAATCATTGGGGACCTTGCAAAAGTGGGTGGGTATGACAGTGTAAATGAATTTATCGGCACAATGAATGAAATGATTGGAGACGCAGAGGTCGTTGATAAAATCCTGAAAGATTATAGTTCGAATATTGCCATGTTGGAATCCCTTAGAGAAATTGCTCCAGGTAGTGGAATTCTAAACCAAACCATTGATGATCTGTTGTTTGAGTATAAAAATCAAGCGGCTTCTATGATTTTTGATGATCTTCAAGGCAAATTTGAAGATGGTGTTATAGAACTGGCTGATTATGCTTTGGGGTTAAATATCGGCACAGTGGACGGAGTAATTCAAGCAGTCCTGGGAGACTCCGATAGATTAAATAGTATTGATACTGTACTTTATACAGCTGATCTGCGCTGCAATGCCATTCTAGCTTATCGAACCGCGGCGGAGAAAATTATGTCTGGAAACTTTACAGCAGATGATTTAGCAAAATATCAGCAAACATTTGATTTATCTAAGGCACTGACGATTGAACAGTACGAAGCGATGTATTCGTATTACGACGCAGACTCTATGGAAGCAAAATATCTAAAAGATCAACTGGAGCAGTTGAAAGATATGACATATGCCAATTTCAATTATGCCCAGTCATTTAATAGTTTTAAAAACGATTATAGTTCAAGTGGAGCTGCAGGAACAATGACAAGCTCTGGATTTAGTGGCGGTGGCGGCGGCGGGGCATTTTAGCTGACCCACCGTTTCAACATAAACAAATATTAATATTAAGGAGGAAAAACAAATGGCAATCATTCAAGTAACACCTGAGGTTTTGAATTCCAAGGCGAATGAGGTGCGCTCTCTCAAGGCACAGCATGACGATACTATGGCAAAGCTGCGTTCTCTGGTTCTTGCCCTGAATGAAACCTGGAAGGGCGAGGCGCAGGATGCTTTTGTTGCCAAATTTGAGAGTATGCAGAACAGCTTCACCAGCTTTTCGGAAATGCTGGAGGGCTACGCCAAGTTGATGGATACTGCGGCCCGCGAGCTTCAGAATACCGACCAGTCCCTGAAGTCTACCATGCAGAGCTTCTCTTAAAAGAGCCCAAAATTCCCAAAAGGGGGGCAGTGTCTCAAGCGCTGCCCCCCTTTTTAAGTATCCAGAGACTTGTATTGGAGCTATAAGAACAAACTCCCATAGAGACGGAGAGAGTACAAGATGAACAGAGAAAAAAAGAGAAGGGAAACCGTAAACCGAGTTTGCAATTTGGTGATTGCCCTCATACTAGCCATAGGACTTATTGCCTGTGGGCAGGGATCTGGACAAACTTCTGAAGTGGCAACGGCTTCAACTTGGCAGGAGCAGTATGATTTAGGTATACGGTACTTATCTGAGGGTAACTATGAGGAGGCCATTATTGCCTTTACAGCAGCCATCGAGATCGATCCCAACCGGGCGGAGGCATATGTGGGCCGGGGCGACGCCTATGTCGGCAGCGGGGAAACGGAGGAAAATCTGGCAGCGGCGCAGGTGGATTATGAGTTGGCGATTGAGCTGGATGACTCTCAGGCAGAATTTTACCAGAAATTATCTTATGTATATGATGCAATGGGAGAATCACTACGCGCTATAGAAATTTTAGAGCAAGGAGCACATCTTTTAGATGATGCTAATTTGCTGGAGGAGGCGCAAAGAAAACAAGAGCTTCTACAAGAAAATATACCTATAGGAGACCCCTTAGCGGAACTAGAGCAGGAGGAAGAAGCTGAGGCACCCGAGATCGATCAGGAAGTTCCACAGACTGCCGAACCGGAGTATTATACCATAAGTTTTGATGCAAATGGGGGCATCGTGTCGCAAGCAAGCAAGAATGTTGCAGTTGGATCGACCTATGGTTCATTGCCCACACCAGAACGGGAGAGATACCTTTTTGATGGGTGGTACACAGATGCAGTCGGAGGTGTTTTGATTGCAGAAGCTACAACTGTATCACTCACAGACAATCAGACTCTCTATGCCCACTGGTTAGAGAATTCTCCGTCTATAGCTGGTTCTATATACAGAGCAGATGTATCAGATGTTTTTTATTTTGATACTAACAGTCTGGCCTATCGTCAAGTAGTAGGTGAAGCAACGGCTGAATTTATTAGTGATACTGAGGCTGTAATCAGTTGCTCTGCATTTCCTGATGCATACTGTTGGTATAACGATTTGAATTCGTTTAGTGTCTCGTTTCTACGATCAGATGGACAGTGGATTCTCGAATCGAGTGTTACATTAGGTGCTGAAAGTTATAACAACACTACAACTTATCTCAATTATAGTTCTGAAGAAGAATATGTAAGAGGCAGCCTTAACACGGGTGAGTATAGGTATGACCTAGATGCCAGGACAGTTTCTTGGCACATTTACTGTCCAGAGTCCAGCGGATTTGACTTTTCGGAATTAATAGATTGCACCTTGTATGTAAGCCTAAATGCTTCTTATGGATAAGCGGTCAAAAATCCAGTGTCCATAGCGCTAGCTTCTGGTAACTTAGAGGAACCAGAAGGATCTGTGCATTCAGCAAGTGGATCATAACTAAGCTCTGGAGATCTTGCGTGAAGTAGCTGGAACATATCGGATACGACACAGTTATCATCGGAAATATTTCCGGAATAAGGGTTGCGAGTATCACCGGCTCGTCAAGCAATGAATATGATTCAAACGGAAGAATTGTTTATGATCGGCTTTATATGGATCGGAGGCCAAACACATACAGAACCTATGAATATAAAGGAGATACATATTTTATGTGAGAGTATCCTTCATACGGTACACTGATTGGGATAAGTACTGGGCATTACGAAGATGATGAAGCATAGGAGGGCGGCCACTTGTGAAGATAGCGCTCTCACAGATTGGAGGGGATCGCCAATGAAAAAATCAAAGCAGATTTTTCCAATCCTGCTTATGCTGATAGTCCTGCTGTGCTCCTGCAGTAAATCTCAAGCGGCTCAATGGCAGGAGCAGTATGACTTGGGCGTACGGTACTTATCAGAAGGTAACTACGAGGAGGCCATCATTGCGTTCACCGCTGCCATCGAGATCGACCCCAACCGGGCGGAGGCCTATGTGCGCCGAGGTGATGCCTATATTGGCTATGGGGAAACAACAGAGAATCTTGCGGTGGCACTTGCCGACTACGAGGAGGCCATTGCCATAGACGAAACCAACGCCGCCGCATGGCTGGGCCTGGCCGATGTGTACATTCGGCAGGGAGAGCATGGTAAGGCCCTGGAGGTTCTACGAGAGGCCTTGGACAAGACCGGAAACGACCAGAGTATCGCAGACAAGCTGGCCGAGATGGAGAGTGGTAGTTTTGTTGATTCTTCTGGGAAGATACGGCGCATGGAGTATCGAGATGCGGACGGAACCCTCCTTTGGTGGCACGACTATGGCTATAATAATGCCGGGCAGAGGGTAATGGCCGTTGCTTTTGATGTTTTTGGAAACCAAATCGATCAATGGGAGGGATACAAATATGACGATCAGGGGCGGACTATTCGCTCAGTGGGATACTCATTTGACACAGGAAAGTTTACTGTTGTGAGTGAATCACACTATGAGGATGACTATCTGATTGAAAGCTGTCAGTTTTCTTTAGATGGCACACCTCTTGGAAGTAACCGATATGAATATGACAGTCAAGGCAACTGTAAAAAGACTATAGGATACAGTGCCGATGGAACAATCAGCAATTATTTTCTCCATACTTATGATAACGCTGGGCGTGAAGTCCGAGTTGACTATTATTATGCGGATGGGTCCGCCTACGGCTATGATAAACGGACATACGATGAAGATGGAAATCAGATTGGGTTTTATCGATATGATCAGGACGGCAACCTAACTGGATATACGGAATACTAATGTGCTGATAAGTAGATTGCCTCAATGATGGGATTATCACGGAGGAGAATTATTTCAGTAGTCCGTCGGGAGAATTGACGATGATCCAGAGACTGTATGAGTACGGGATCGGGCAGGAATACACCGACCCATACGGTCATCACCAATTGAGGACATATGACTACCAGACATCTTTATTTAATACAGGCGGATGGACATCTATTGAAGATGTTAAAGAAGATTTGTGGTGGAACTAAATGAGTTAAAATGTTTGAGGTAGGAGAGAAATGAAACGAATTCTTGTTTGCGCTATGATGGTTGCCACCTTCCTAACTATGCTAAATGCCTGCGGCCAAAACTCAGAGGACAAATGGCAGGAGCAGTATGACTTGGGCGTTCGTTACTTATCTGAAGGTAATTACGAGGAGGCCATCATCGCCTTTACGGCGGCCATCGAGATCGATGCTCAAAGACCGGAAGGATATCATAGCTTGGCGGATGTTTATGTTGCTCGTGGAGATATAGGTGCGGCCATTACAACATTGAACCAAGGATTCGAGGAAACGGGCGATAGTTCTATTATAGATAGGCTTGTGGAGTTAGAGAACGAGCAGAGCCCAATCCTAACAGAAGAGGGAAAACGCAATCTTGCATGGGCGTATAATTTGTTAGAGGCGAACGATTATACAGCTTTATGCCAACAAGGAAATCAATTGTACATCGATAGGCAGTATACTTTTCCGTTTGATGATTATATAGGACTTTGCTTCGACGGTGCAGGACTGCATAGAAGCTTTGATGGAATAGGTATGAAAATAATCGACAGCCGACATTGGTACTTCGGACAATTGGTATCAGGAGAACCGGAGGGTATAGGTGTAAGTTACTGTTATCGTCCACAAGTAGAAAGTAATGGAACATTATTCTACGAACTTTATGAAGGAGAATGGAGAAATGGAAAGGCGAACGGCGATGGGGTTTTCACAAATATGATTGGAAATACAGCAGGAGAACAGTGTTCTTATACTTACGAGGGCGTATGGGTAGATAATGCAATAAATGGTGATGTTGTTGAAATAAATTATGTTGGTGATATGGTAGAATCAGAATACCATTATGCGTGTGATTCCGGATTTTATGTTTTGGATGAGCGATGGGTTCAGATGAATGATGGCTCCTATGTCCTACCACCGGAAGATCCTTTGAGCAAAGTGGTCAAAACATATCAAACAGAGTTCCCAATAACCGTATTTGGCGGATAGAGACGAGGAATCATAATGAAGCGATGTACTGGTATAGTCCTATCTGTTTTACTGATTATTCTTTCTATGGCATCTTGCAGTCAGAGTACAGAGGAACTTTGGCAAGAGCAGTACGATCTTGGTGTGCGGTACTTATCTGACGGCAACTACGAGCAGGCAATTATTGCCTTCACGGCAGCTATCGAGATCGATCCCAAGCGAGCAGAAGCCTATGTGAGTATGGCGGATGTTTACATCAGGCGACAAGAATTTGATAAAGCGTTGGCGCTACTACAAAACGCTTGGACGGAAACCGAAAATAATGAAATACTTGCCAGAGTTGATTTTAGAGACTGGGCATTAGAATCCCCCATTTCTGTTGAGGAACTCACGATAGGCGGAATCTCATTTTATCTGACAGATATTTATGCAGGCTCAGAGGCATATCCACCAGATATATATAATCAAATCTATACAGGAGAAGACGGAGATTTAGTATATCGTCCAACCTATCATGCGGATGGGAATACATCTCATAGTGGCCACCTCATATTTCAACAATTTGCAGGCCAAGAACAACTATCAGCGGTAAAGTACTCGGCGTTTGGTAGCGCACCTGCTGCACAATATGAACCAGAATTTCGTAATATTATAATGGGCGAGAACTTTGAGACTACATTAGAAAAGCTTGGATTTACGAACTTAGGGGTTGAATATATTCAGCATTTCATTGCCTCGGGAGCAGACGGTATTCTTGGAGACTACGAGTCGATGAGAACTTGGGAAAGTAACCGAGAATCAATGATGCACTCTGAAGATGATTGTCCTGTTATTAACTGGATTGTATATGATAGGAGTGAAGTCCTCTTAGAATTATCCTGGTGGAACGATACTGCAACAATTTATTTGCAACTCTATTTTTGTAATGATTCTTTAGACCGGCTTGAGATGAGCTGTTCATAGTGGATTGGAGAATATGTGAAATGAAGGTCATACGCAATTTCCGTAGCTTTATTTTAGCCCCTTTGGTGATATGCCTGTTACTAACCGCCTGTGGCGAGAGCATAGAAGCCCAGTGGCAGGAGCAGTATGATTTGGGCGTACGCTACTTATCTGGCGGCAATTATGAAGAGGCCATCATTGCGTTCACCGCTGCCATCGAGATCGATCCCAAGCGGGCGGAGGCCTATCTAAAACTCGCTGATACTTATGCTTCTCTCAGAGATTTCGAAAGTGCACTGAGTTTGTTGCAAAATGGTATTGAAAGAGTGAATACTCCAGATGATTTAATGCAAATACTTAACAAGTTAGAAATGCAAAACGAAATTCAATGGTATGCAGATCTCACAGCGGAAGAACAAAACACAATGGAGACATTGATACTTGCGTTTCAGCAAGACGATTTTGAGCTAATACAAGCCTCTATCCAGAGCTCTGCGTTATGGACGCTTATCCTTGAACATGGAGAAGAAACGGGTATGTCACGCCCCCATTATGAACTTGATTATGGTAACACTATTGATGGACAGGGCATTTATATCTCTGCAAACTCGTCGGAAGAATATAACAAAAGAATTGAATGTTACTATGGTAGTTGGAATTACGGCGCTTTGGACGGTGAAGGAATTTATGTGGGGTATTCACTCCCATCAGAAAGTAGCCGGTGGGCGGGCACTGAGGATTGGACGATTACCCATACAACCTTTTCTGAGGGATTAGTAGACGGCTATTGTGAACGGGTACGGTATCATCCGATTGGCAGAGAGACACCTGATGGCAGTTGGGAAATTATGAATCAAATTACAACTGTAAGTGGAACTACATCACGAGGGTTTTGGCACGGTAGTGTTTCAGAATATAATGTGACGGCGGATGATTCTTACCGTATTGAAGGAACTTTCGAGAACGGAATTGTGGCCGCCGTAGATGAAGACTACTATGGTGTTGATTATGGCTTTGATCCGGATAGCAGTGAATCAACAAGTCATGGTCCAGACGGCTGTTACTATGTTGATGATTCGGGATATTGGTATGTTACCAATCCGATATCTGGCACACTAACTACAATTGAGGACATTTCCTCAATAATGTCTAGTCGCGCAGATATCTGGAAAGTTGAGTCACTTTCATTACAAAACAATTATGATCTTATTTTTGATTACATGAGTCGATGGTAAAGACAGACTAGTTACATTAGGCTGTTAGTAGTGATGACAGAAGACCTGAATAAGGGGAAAATGTATGAAGAGGTACTTGGAAGCAGCAGTAATATTGCATGAAATTAGTTGCTTATGGAACGATTAACATCGCATTTGAATAGTTAAATAAATGAGATTTTACGGCGGGTGAGAAATGCTGTAGAAAAGAGATGAGGACATATGAAACGATTGAAAGAAACCGTGCTGCTACTGTTAATACTAGTCATCCTGCTATGCTCCTGCAGTAAATCGCTAACGACACAGTGGCAGGAGGAGTATGATCTAGGGGTACGGTACTTGTCCGAAGGCAACTATGAGGAAGCTGTAATTTCTTTTACGGCCGCAATTGAAATTGCTCCTCTGTTGGTGGATGGCTATTTAATGCTATCGGAAGCGCATATAGAAATGGGTAATGCTGAACAGGCGGCCGAGACCTTATTCTTGGGCTGGCAGAACTGTCCGGACGACTCACAATTAATTATAGACCGGCTGGAGCAGATCGGTTACTATATTAATGAAAACGGCGAGCTGATTTCATTTCAAGAGTTAGAGACTTCTGCAATTTCGGCATATCGCGAGATACAGGATACGATTTATTATGGGCTTTCAAGTCAGTGGCAGAATATTGAGTACAACTCCATCGGTGAAGCTAATTTGGATATCAGCTATCTATGGTACAGATTCCCGGGCCAGACCTTATCTAATTCCGGCTATCTGATTGATGACTTAAACGGAGATCATATTCCTGAACTCATTATCAGCACGGCGGATGCCATGGAATCTGGTTATGCCGTTGGAATGATCTATGACCTGTACACCTATCAAGATGGACAAGTTGTACATCTTATTTCAAGTGGGGAACGAGACAGGTATTACTTGTGTGAGGATTCTGTCATTGCCAACGAAGGTTCTGCCGGTGCGGCAGACTCTATGTATTGTTATTACGAGTTGAGTGGGAACACTGATGAGTTAAGCCTCATAGAGCAAGTCCGGTATTACGGGATAGAAACTCCCGATACACCCTGGTATTACGGGACGACAAATACGATTGATATATCTGAGATGGTACAGATTGCCGAAGCGGAGGCAACGAGTATCATAGAGCAATATACACATATACCCCTTGACTTGACATTGTTTACTGATTATAGCCCCTAAGAGGAGAAGTAATAATGAAACGATTTATCTTGGCGATTTTAATATGTGCCGTTTCCTTAACTTCCTGCGGCCAGGGTGTAGAAGAGCAATGGAAGGAACAATATGATTTAGGTGTCCGCTACCTATCAGAAGGCAACTATGAGGAGGCGATTATTGCATTTACGGCAGCGGTAGAAATAGATCCCATACAGCCAGAGGCCTACTTAATGATCTCTGAGGCGTATATGGAGATGGACAATATAGAAGCGGCGATTTCTATTCTGGAAGCAGGCCTGGCTGAAACCGATAGTGAGGAGATTCAAAATAGACTTGATGAAATTATGTCCGCAAACGATAGCGCGGATGGAGAAGAAGTTCGCCAGTTTCCGCTGACCTATCAAATGATAGATTCTGGCGGAATCGTTCCGGAGGTAGAAGATATCTATTATGAAGTTTACACGACGAACGGTGTAATAGATCAGGAGATGAATTCTTCATCAACAAGCTGGCTGGATGGAATGATTGAGGAAACATTATTTGGATCGGTTATTGTAAATCTTTCCCAACAGCAGTACAATGGTACATATTATGTTGATTCGTATTTTAGAGAGAATGAAGTTTCACAGAGGGTAATGTACAGTGTCAGCTAGATTTTATTTATGGTCGGCTTGCTATACTGTCTTGCTATAGTTATTAGTTAGTAATCTTGTGAAAAGAGAGATTCTATGGAACTTATGGAACAATCATATAGAGCCGGATCTGTGGTTTTTAACAATTGGAGCATCATTAGAGAGATAGGCAAAGGAAGCTTTGGTACAGTCTATGAGATCCAGCGGGAGGATTTTGGGCAAGTCTATCGGGCAGCTTTAAAGGTTATTACTGTCCCCCAGAACGAGGAGGAAGTTCGAGCCGCATTGGAAGAGGGAATGTCCCAGACACAGGCAGAGCAATACTTTTACAGCGTTGTAGAAGATATTGTTCGGGAATTCGCTATCATGGCCCGCCTGAAAGGAACGGCCAATGTGGTGGGATATGAGGATCACACAGTGATCCGTCATCAGGATGGTATCGGCTGGGATATTTTGATCCGGATGGAATTGCTCCACCCATTGCTGAGCTACGCATATCAGCACCCGTTTGCCCGGCGTGACATCATCCGTCTGGGGATCGATATGTGCAAAGCACTGGAACTGTGCCAAAGGTACAACATCATTCACCGGGATATCAAGCCGGAGAATATTTTTGTTTCTGACAACGGGGACTTTAAGTTAGGCGATTTCGGAATTGCCCGAACGATTGAGAAGACCATGTCTGGGCTTTCCAAAAAAGGTACTTATAACTACATGGCTCCGGAGGTTTATCGGGGTGGGGAGTACGGGTTCAGTGTGGATCTGTACTCACTGGGAATTGTCCTTTATCGGATGCTGAATAGGAACCGGGTTCCTTTCTTGCCGCCGGCGCCTGAACCGATCACCTTCCATGACAGAGAGCTGTCTTTAGCCAAGCGAATGGGCGGGGAAAAGTTCCCGCCACCTGTTTACGGTGAGGGCCGCCTTGGAGAGATTGTGCTGAAGGCCTGTGCCTATGATCCAAAAGAGCGCTATTCCAGCCCGGCACAAATGCGCCAGGAGCTGGAGGACATTCTCTATGATGAGGCAGATGCTGCGCTGATCTATCCAGATGGTGATGAACTGGCTCTCGCAGAAAACCAGTACATCTCTCAGTCGCGGGCCTTAGATGAACCGATTCCGGAGGTTACAGACAAGACAGAAGGTATTTTCCAAGGTGCTGCGGATAGAGAGCAACTATCGGGCATATCTATGGATGCCTCAAAGACGGAAAGTGTATTTCACCAGCTGGGAACCCGATCAAAGGGGACAGACCGCACAGAGGGTGTTTTTGACCGTCCGGTACGGACAAGCGCTTCAGCGGAAACAGGCCATCCAAAAGCGGAAAAGAAAATTCCGGCAAAAGCCTGGATCATTGGCGGGATCTGTTGCGCAGTTATCGTGGCCGGCGGCGTAGTGTTTTATCTTCAACACCAGCAGCAGGTTGCGGCGGAGCGTGTGGAAACCTACCAAACACTGCTAACAGACGGCAACGCTCTGTGCGAGACAGATCCAGAGAGTGCGAAGGCGATGTTCCTGGAGGCACAGGAACTATTTCCAGAAGACCCAGCGGCATATTCATCCTACGCTTATGCACTGTACTGTGCTCGCGAATATGATGAGTGTATTACCTATATAGAAGACGAACTGGCCTTGGGTAAAGACTACGATATCCCCGTGCAGAACCAGCTCAGTGAGATTTTGGGCGCAGCATATTTTGAAAAGGAGGACTACGCAGCGGCAGCGTCCTTTTTCCGCCTGAGTACAGCAGGTGGAGATGTCACTGTGTCGGCTATGCGTGACTATGCGGTTTCTTTGGGCCGCCTGGGAGATATTGAGGCGGCAGATGAAGTCCTCCAGCGGATGGTAGCTGCTGGTGCAACCGGGGATGTATTGGACTATGTTCAGGCCGAGGTCTCTTATGCACAAGAGGACTACCTTGCTGCGGAGAGTGGATTCCAGTCGGTTTTGGAGTCGACGGAAGACCCGGTCCTCCAGAGACGGGCGCTGCGCTCCTTAGCGGAGGTTTACCGCGACTGTTCAGGCTTAGCCAGGACAGGTAATTCGCCAATTGCCACACCTGCGACAAAAGAAGCGGAACTGTTGGCCAACGGTATCACTGAATTCGGGCTTCGTTATGATAGTACCCTTTGGGAGATGCTTGCTCTTGCCTATTTTGAGGCATATCATACTGATCCCAATGTGCCCAGTGCTTACCTTACGAGATCCGCAGAGTGCTTTAACCTCGTGATAGAGCAGGGAGTCGTCAGAGATTATCTTTATACGAACCTATATTCAATTTATTACGAACAAGGGGATTATACTGCTGCGGAACAAGCTCTGAAAGAGTATGAAGCCGCCTTCCCACAAGACTACATTCCACACGCACTTCGGACGATGCTTTTAATTACGATTGAAAGTGAAAAAGCCCAGGGTGCGAGGAACTATCAAGCGGCACAGGCGGAATTTGAAGTTGCAGGAAACATGATGACCAGCTCTGATGATACAACCTACTATCGGCAGGCAGAGAGCCTGATGGAGCAGTTGCGTACGAATGGCTGGTTATGAGTCCAGTGGAGTCCTATTAAAAAGGAGCGAGGTTGATGTATCGTGTAACTGCGGCATGCGGATGTAATATTGGAAAAGTACGGAGAAACAATGAGGACAACTTCTATTTTGATGGTTGTTTCCTTCCACAAGAAAACACAGGACTTGAAATCATTAAAGGATATCAGGGTAAACTAGGTCAGCCTATTTGCTTTGGCGTATTCGATGGTATGGGTGGCGAGGCATGTGGAGAGGAGGCGGCGTACCTTGCAGCCAAGACCATGTGGGAAGTGAACCAAGCAGCAGTGTCATTGCCGGAAGCCCTCCTCCATATATGTATGGAGGCAAATCAGAGAATTTGCCAAGCTTCACAGAAACACGGAATGGGTGTCATGGGATCGACTGCGGTGCTGCTGGGGTTGTGGGGAAAAACTGCTTACATAGCGAATATAGGGGATAGCAGGGCGCTACTTTATCGGCAAGGTGTACTTCAGCAGATATCAAAGGATCATACGGACCAATTTCTTCTTGATTTGCATGGAATTAATAACCGGAAGCCGAGGTTGACACAGCATCTTGGAATTGAACCAGAAGAAATGGTTATTGAGCCATATCTTACTGAAGTTGTAATTCAACCGGGAGATCTGTTCTTGCTATGCACTGATGGATTAACTGATATGATTGCTGTGGACGAAATTACGCACACGCTCCAGAAGAATATTGATGTCATGGAAACAGTTGCGGCGTTAATAAATAGAGCTATGGATTACGGAGGCCGGGATAATGCAACAGTGATGTTATGTAGGGTAGAGCTAGAATAAGCGGAGAGGACGGCGACACAGTGTCATGCGATAAGCAGCCATAAATATAAGAATCTGTCAATAGACTTCATAAAATCCCTTCCTTAGATACAAGGAAAAGAGGCATGCTTTACCTCTGATAGGTGTAGATCCTCACCAATGGTCATTAATGGCTTCCGGCGCGATTTGGGTCGAAACACAATATTAAGCATTACAAATATGGAAGTGACATTTACGCATCATGGCACATTCGGTATATTTAACTCCGAATGTGCCATTTTCAGTAACATGAATTTCTTTAGAAAAATGTGAAAAAGAAGCACAACAAAAAATCGTGCCACACTTCTGTCACAGGATTTGTCACATCTTGAAAAAACAGCCACTGTACGAGATAATTAACTCATATGATTCGTCAAACCAGAGGCAATTTAAAATAGAGCGATTGAGTATGCCGGACATTTATTAATACCATGCATATAAGTGGATCTTTGCAGGAGGTGTTTCCAATTTCTACATTCAGTAAGATGCTAAAAAGACTAGTGGAAGAGAACGGCGACAGTGTTAGCCGCCTATCTCAAATCACAGGAATCGAGCGCACGACATTATCAAAATATATTTCAGGGAGTCGCTTACCATCTGATGAGGCTTTACGAAAGCTGCTGAGTGTGATTAAACCAACGGAGGAAGAGAGAAGACAGATTTTATCTGAGTTTGAATTGGAGAGTTCCGGTGAATTCCTGTATGACCAGCGGAGGGCAGTAAAGGAGATGCTGGAAAGACTGTCTTTAGCTGGCCAGTATGCAGCCGCTGCAAAGTTGCCCCCTATTGATTTACGGGCAGATCTTCCGAAGGAACCAGTCTATGAGTTTCGTGGCCGTCCCGCACTAGAATCCGCTCTTCTCCTATTAACTACTACCTCGCATACGGATCAAGATCGGGTACTCATCCGTGCAAGCACCAATTTCCCCTTTGAACTCATAGATATCATGGTGCGAACTGCACTGAATTTTACAAAAAAAGTATCATTTCAGCATTTGCTGTGCTTTCCCAAGAGAATGCAAACAACAGAGGATATTCAAAAGAATTTAACGGCTCTTTCTTTTGCTTTGCCACTTGTCTTAAACGACGCATTAGAATATGAAGTCAATTATTACTACGGCAAAAGCGCTTATCAAATAAGTGCCGCAATACCTCTGCCTTACTATGTAATGTCAGACCGGGCAATGCTTCTGGTTTCTGATGATCTTGAATTTGGTATCTTGGTCCAAGATCCAGTTCTCTATGCTGTGTATTTCGATCGTTTTGCGCACCTGTGGCGTAATAGTGAGCCACTACTTGTTCAAGACGAAAATACAGAGCACGCTATGGGAGCATTTACTGATTTTGAAGCAAGGTCTCCAAAAAACTATAAAATCAAACCGCAGCCGTGTCTTCCCCGCTATGCGTCTGAATCCATGGTAGAATCGATTCTCTCCGGTACGGTGGGGCATGACCCAGTAATCGTTCAGCAACTTTGGGAGCGGTTTAGACAGCTACAGCAGAACCAGGACGACTTGATTATCTTTTCGGAAGAGGGAATCGCGTCCTTTGTCAAAACAGCATATGTGATCGATCTTCCGGCCGATGTCTACCATGGTGTTACACCCAAAGAGAGGATTATGGTACTCAAGCGACTACGGGATGACTGCCTTCATCACTACCGACGAATCTTGCGCAGACAATATTTTAAAATGTCTGAAGAAGTGATTTTGGAGATATGCGAAAATGTTGGTGCAATATTTGGGATTGCAACGAAAGCAGGACATAATGTTGCGGTTATCCGAGAGGATACTATCGTCAAGGCACTTTGTGATTTTGCAGAATATTTAACGCACAGCGACTTTGTGTGTAGTCAATCACAGACGGTTGCAATTCTGGATCACTATATAAACGAACTGGAAAGAAACTTATAAAAGGTATCTCTACAAACAAAATATATCTACGGGAAAACATAGCATAATGGAGTGAACATGATGATAAAAATAAAGAACCTCGTTATAGTTGCTACACTGTTGATTCCCCTTGTTGGTTGTAGTAACAGCAGTGATGCAACTCATACTGATGCTGACCTTTCGGGATCGAACGATGTTTCGAACCAAATTGATGATGAAGGTAGCTCGCAACAAATGGTTATAGAAAATTCTCCTATAAAAGTAAGTGGCGCATTTATTGACAAAAATATAATTGCTACTGATCTGGAACATATTTTTGCGATTCGGGGAAACGGAAAAGTAGTTGCTACTGGGTCAAATCGGGAGGGAGAGTTAGATACATCTGCTTGGGAAAATATAGTCTCCGTTTATGCAGACACCTCAACAGCGTTTGGGATTGCTAAGGATGGGACGGTTTGTTCGTCTGGTATGGATTTGGGGGAATCTGATCTTGCCGTGATAGAAGGCGCAACATCATTGGATGTGAAAGGTTATCTTATTGCGGTAAAAGAGGATGGAACTATCGCACTCCCAAACTATGCGATGGATAAGTCATTGGGATGGATAGATGAGGCATTAAAATGGGATGGCATTTTAAAGGCCACCTCTTATGGATATGAGGAATCTGCTCATATCGTAGGGCTTAAGAATGATGGGACTGTTGTAGCGGCTGGTAACAATGAATATGGCCAGTGTAATGTATCGGATTGGGAGAATATAATTGCAATTGATGTTGGAAGAGATTTCACAGTCGGATTGCGTGATGATGGAACCGTTGCAATAGCTGGGAAGTTGACTGCATTGGAATTGGAGGATCGGCATTCAATCGAGACAGTTGATGCGGCATCACTAGGCTGGACAGATATTGTCGCGATTTGTGCTGGAAGTTCTGATAACTTGATTGGACTAAAATCAGACGGTACAGTAGTAGCAGTTGGATTTGAGCTTTCGGATTGGAAAGATATTGTCGCTATTGATGCTACAAACTATGTTGCGGTTGGCCTTAAGTCTAATGGAACAGTGATCATAGAAACAGATGACGAAACAATGCAATGGTGGGAAGAAACTGAATGGGAATATTGTACAGATACTTGGAATGATATTCGACTGCCGGAGTGAACGACAGACGAGCAGTGGCTCTAAATACGGGTAAGCTCTAATATCATTATAAAACCTTAGCTAGGAGAGGAGATGCGGAAGATGTTTTGCTCAAAGTGCGGAAAGAAAAACGATGAGGATGCAAAATTTTGCTCCTATTGCGGGGAGGAAATTGTGGATACTCAACCGGAGGAAGTTTCGCTGGACCAATTTTTGATGAATCGAGTAGAGGTATTTCTCAAAGGGGATGCTCGCAGGGGAAGTGTTGCAGCCAAAGGATTTCTCCTGCGACATCGGAAGGCAGTGGCAGTCTGTGCTGTAGCGTTGATTATTCTTATTGGGGGAGTCTCCGTTGTTCGCGGTCTGTTTAACCCTGAGCGGAGTGCAGTAAGTTTTTTTGAAAGTTATATGAACCAAGACTGGGCGGCAGTCTACCAGGAGATTTATTTACCTGAGGGCGCTATGCTGGATGAAACCCACTTTCTCCAATTAGCAGAAGAATGGGAGACGCCAGAATACTTGGATTATCAGGTAGAACAGCTCAGTCGGGGGGATGAGGACAGCCTCTATCTCGATTACCGTTTTACATATTCGACACCAGGCAGTTCAGCACCTTCTCAAATGGATGTGACTTTAGTCCGCACAGGTAAAGCAGCTTTGATTTTTGACACCTATCAAGTCTCCATGGAAGGGTTGGTGGCTGAAAACTGCACGGTAACGATTCCGAATGGAGCAACGCTGCTACTAAACGGGGAGGCTCTTGAGACTGAGTCAACAGTGGAGGGAATGCGTCAGATCTGCCAGTTGCCTCAGCTCTTTGCTGGTACATACACAATCGGTCTTCAGCATCCAGTCTATGAATGCGCTGATATTATAGAATATATAAACAGCGGGGTTTCCTTTGACCTGATGAACGAATGTACTGTGGAAGCATCAAATATGCAGGATGCCGCCTATGGCGATGTTACGGGATATCTGTCAAATATCTTTGAGTCTGCCCTGAGCGGAGGAACATTAGATAGGACGGGAGTTCCGGTGGCCAGTGGGTGGGAGTCTGCGGCTTCAGACAATTTCCGAGATTTTCAGCAGAACTGCGAATCCTATGTTGAACGCCGCGGAGTCTTCCAACTTACAAATGTGGAACTGGACAGCGTTTATCTGGATACCAGCGATGGAGCGGTGGATTGCGATTTCTCTTACGAGTGCCTGCGACAGGGGCTGGAACCCACAGACCAGCCAAGTACATTTTCTGGTTCTGCCGAGATGACGGTGGCCTTCCTAGACGGAGCATGGCAGCTAGAGAGCTTCCGGGTCTCCAATATCTATTGAGGGGGAGAGAGATATGGCATATTACTGCGTAAAATGCGGCCGAAAACTTCCGGATGGCGCGATTTGTCCTTGCCGGGTAAGATGGGGAAGCCGGCAGGAGAATGAGAAGACTGTTCACAGCGGTGTTTCGTTTAAAAACATTTTGCGGCCTTACGATCCAGACTATGACCGGAATACGGATTACTATGAGCGGGGGAAGCAAATTGTTCCAGATTTGGTTGCTCCCTGCGAAAAAGAGATTCCTATCAAACAATATCATGTTGTTAATATACGCTCCCGGCTTCAAGGGCTATGGGCGGAAGGCCGCATTATGGTTACAAATAAGCGGCTGTTATTCCGGGCCTCAGGTCGATCTTTTATAGGGCGTACCAGATTTGAACAAGAATACGAGCTGGATGAGATTTCTGGAATTAATATTTCACAGGGGGTTCGCTTTAGTTTTTATGACTTTTTTATTAGCTTGGCTCTGGCAGGGCTCTGTGGATTTCTGGCGTTTCAGGTAATGGGGCAGGAGCCGATGTGGCTTCTACTGCTGCTGATAACAGCTGGCTGCATTGCTGGTATGTATTTTCTGGGTAGAAAGCATCACCGCTGGAAGCTAGTACTGTGTACGGTGGCAGCTATGGGAGCGATAAAGTTGGTAATTTGGGCGGCTTCTGGGCAGCACATGTTCTTCAGTGGTCTATTTATGCTTGCGATGGTGCTGCTTTTTGTGGCAGATATAATTCTGCTGTTTCTGAGTGGCATGAAGCCCGTAGTCAGCCTTGCTATCATGTGTAAGGCTGGTACAGATGTCGCCGTTGGATATAACAGTCTGCAGCATTTTCGACTTCAGGCAGCACAAGAGATGTTGCCTACTGCTGAGACGGAGGTAGCAATCCGAGAAGTGGGTGCCATTATTAATGATATTCAGCGCATGGGTGATTACGGTATTGAGAAGTGGCGGACACAGGTGCAGGGGGCGCAAACAGTATGAGCTATGCGCTAGCGATTGGGTATCCTCTACGGTTAATAATTGCAAAAGATCAGTCTCTGAAGGTAGAGATTGAGCTCCATGACCGTCGCATTTGGCTGGAAAACCAATGCGCAGCACTATGGAGTCGGCTGTACCAGCTGGAAGATGTGCCTGATGAATCCTGTTTTTTGGTGGAAGAGTTGAAGCAGCAGGGTGTTGTAGTTGTGGGTAGAACAGCAGCAGCACTCCTGTTGTCGATGGCAGACTACACCCCGGTCCGCCAAGGACTATGTGCGCCAGATGATATTGGACATAATACCCTGTGGCTGGGAGAAAAATCATTCTTTCCAACCCCCTTTCAGGAACAAATCTGGCTTGCGGCGGATGGCGCAGTTCCTCTGAGCACCTTGCTGGACCAGATAATGACGGGATGGCGTGATGCTCAAGAAGCACAAAAACGGGAGATTCTGGAGGAGCTTTTGGCGCTGACAGCGGAAGAACTCTGCTATTTTCGGTAACGGGGGTGCAGAATGGGAAAATACTTTTGGAACAAGATTAGCAACAATCTTCGGAATTCGATAGCTAGGGGTGCTGTAATTGCTGGCATTGTAACAACGACTGCTACCGGCGTTGGAGCAGGGTTGGAACAGCAGCGGAAACTGGATGCTCTGAAGGACTTGCCAACTGATCCGGTCTCATCTTCTGCAAGCCAGCTAACTGAAGGTACAAGCGGCAATCTAGGTGAGGATTTGAGGAAGATGGGTATTGTTTCTCAACCGGCGGGGAATAGTCAGACTGTTCGGCCTACTCAGTCATCGGCCACATCGGCACCAGAAATGGATATCAAGTCCAGCCGAGGGGAAGAAACTAACCCACAGGAAGTCACCCCGCCGGTTACCGCTGCAATGGAACAATTTAATGAGTTGGATGATCTCACAGCTGCAGCAGAGAGAAAAGAGAGAATTGAGGAGGAAGAGGCGGCAAAAAGTAATGCGCCATTGTCCGGAGCGCAGCCACCAGATCCGGACGGCGATGAATCAAGAGGAGTTGCCAATGAAACCGAAAGCGAGGTCGAAAGTATCGCTTTCCAGGGAAGTGCCAGAGATAATCCAAACTATGGAGACGGAGGCGGTAACCAGTATTTTCTTCCCTATGCAAATGAATTGAAAGCGAATGACCCATATTCCCCTCCAGGATACTTGGAACAAGCAGAACAGGAATTTGAAATTCCGGAGGAGGCAAAGAAGTCCGTGCCTTCTAAGGACTTTCACACAATTCAGAGCAACGGATATACAGCGTCGGTGGACAACCGCCCCCTGACACCCGATGAGGCTGCAGAATTTGCACAGATGGAGGCGGAGCTTCCGGAGGACTTGTCCAAGCTGAATTCGTCCAACGATCAACAAGATAGACCACTTACCAAGCAGGAGATTGATGACTTAGACAAAAATACTATTGATACAAAGGGACTGAGTGCCGCCTACACAGATTCAAAAAAAATTGAGAAAGACGACTACCGTCGTCCATTTAGCAATCAGGAAGATGCCCATTTTATGCCAGATGGCTGGAAGAACCCAAGCGGGCTTAAGGATGGCCAAGTATTGTATCAGTTAAGTGTGGATGGTAATACCACTAGTCCCTATTTTACCGATCAGGCTACTGTTGATTCATGTCGCGATGAGAACGGCAAATTAGATTTCAATCAGCTGCGTGCAAAACTGCAAATTGCTGAGACAAACGATGGAAAAATCAAGGGATGCCTGACGAAATTCATATATCATGATCCGCAGGTGCTTCAGCATAATTCGCCGCAGCCACCGCAGTCGGTCAGAGATGGCGGGCCAGATAACACACCACCAACGAATGGAGGAGGTGGCGGGCCACACATCCCCCCACCAAACGGAGGAGGTCGCGGTCCAAACATCCCGCCCCCGGTCGGAGGAGGTCAAACCAATAGCCCTTTGGCAGATGGGAGTGTTGAATCCCCTCACGATTCTATATCCGAAGAAATAAAATCTCCTTCGGAGCAAGGTTTAACTCAATCAGGAGAGATACTAACTCAAGAACTCAAAGCTCCCCAGTCTGAACGCACCCAGGAAATGAAACAGAAAGAAAATAGGTTACAGCAAGCAGAGAGTCAGGCGGATAAAACATCCCAAGAAAGAGGCAAAGCGCTTCAACAAGAGCAGACGGCGACAGATGGTCAGACGGAAGGGGGCTATGAGCAACAAGCCGATCCAAAACAGCAATTTCCCCCAAATGGGCAGGAGCGTCCGACGGGTCAGGAAGGGGAGACCTCCCCGGAAACAAGAGAAACACTCCAGCAAGAAACAGCCACTGCTCAGGGGATGCCTCAACGGTCAGACCAGGATAAAGGCGAAGAGGGTCAGCAGGATCGGACGGTGTCGGAAGGTCAGGCCGAGGGATCCGTAGGACAGAAGTCTGGGTCAGAACAGGAAAATCAGGAACCCGACCAAAATCAGACAGAGAGCCAGGAGGAAGAGGCACCTGAGGAAACCGAGGAAGGTCAGAAGGATCGGACGGAATCGGAAGATCAGGCTGAGGGAGGCGAAGGGCAACGATCTGAGCCTAAACAGGAGAATCAGGAAGCCAGCCAGGTTCAGTCGGAGAGCCGGGAGGGAGAGGCGCCCGAAGCAGCCGAGGAAGCGTCACAGCAGGAGACGCACGCTCAGGATAAGTCTCAGCAGTCAGACCAGGAAGAAGTCGAGGAAGGTCAGAAGGATCGGACGGAGTCGGAAGATCAGGCTGAGGGAGACGAAGGGCAACAGCCTGAAAAGGATCAGGAAACCAGCCAAGAGCAGGCCAATGGGCATGAGACTGATAACGCCAATGCGCAGTCTCGACAACCTTGGGAAAAAGATGGTGGTGAGCGTACGGAGAGCCCAGAACAGACGAACGAGTCTCAGGAACCCTGGAAACGGAATGGACCGGAAGAAGACTCGGGTGAAAGCAACGGGCAGGAGGAAGATAATACTGCAAAACAGGAAACCTCCAGCTCTGAAGAACAGCCCTGGAAACGGAATCCTGATGCTGGCGATCGGGATAAGGATGACCAGAGCCAGAGCCCTTCCGGTGAAGATCAAGCTCCCTGGCAAAAGCATGACGGGCAGGAAGATACACAAAAAGCGGATGATATTCCTGAGAAAGAGAACGAATCAGAAGAAAACCACGAGAATGAGCAACCGTGGCGACGGGATGGCGGTGAATCTGAAGATTCCACGCAGGAGGAGTCAACAGAAAAGGAAGAGTCCGCGCAGAAAGGGCCGGAACAGGAAGCGCCCTCTCAGGATAATGGACCTGCGGAAAATAATGATGGGGGGTATCACTATTGAAAAAGATAGAAGTGTTCGATGGTAACGCATTGCATGAATTACCGGTGGAATACCCAGTGGGGCCTGCCCGTTGCGTTTTGTGTGGCCAAGATTCATCGAAAAATAGGACTTATGTTCGGTTGGATGAGGAACTGCTGAGCCGGCATATGATGCTGCTTGGCGGTATCGGCACCGGTAAGACAAACGCTTTTTATCAGATCATCAGCCAGCTGCGTAAGGGCATGACGGAACAAGATATAATGATCGTCTTTGACACAAAAGGCGATTTCTATCAGTCCTTTTATCAACCGGGCGATGTAGTTATCAGCAATGACGCAACAGCCTGTGGCCCTGATGGACCAGACTATTGGAATATCTTCAATGAGTTGGAACTGGGCGAGGATATGGAAGTGGCCATCAACGAGATTTCTACGACACTGTTTGCGCAGCGGCTGAAAAACACCACGCAGCCGTTTTTCCCCAATGCGGCCAAGGATCTGTTCGGCGCTGTGTTAACTCATTTCAGCCGCAACCGAGGCGATTTTTACTGCGATAATCAGGCTTTGCGCCAGTTTATGGACGCTATGCCCACGGCTCAACTGCGGAAGATGCTGGGACAACATCCAGACCTGCGAGCTATGACCAGTTATATCTATGATGACTCCTCAGGACAGACCCAGGGTGTGTTGTCAGAGCTGCAGCAGCAAGTTCGCGAACTGTTTATCGGGAATTTCAAAAAACAAGGAACACTCTCAATGCGAGAACTGGTGCGACAAAAGGGGGGGCGGATGATCTTTGTAGAGTACGACCTCAGTGTGGGCGAAACGCTGACCCCTGTCTACACTCTGCTGTTTGACCTGGCTATTAAAGAGGCTCTCGGCCGAAAGAAAAGCGAGGGGAATGTGTTTTTCATTGTAGATGAGTTCCGCTTGCTGCCCAATCTGACCCATATCGATGACGCTGTGAACTTTGGCCGCAGTATGGGTGTCAAGTTCATGATAGGACTTCAAAACATTGAGCAGATGTATGAGGTCTACGGTGAGTACAGAGCCAGAAGTATTTTGTCGGGCTTTCTCACCAGTGTTTGCTTTCGAGTTAACGACTACGCTTCGGTAGAGTATATACAACAGCTTCATGGGCACAACCGGAAAAAGGAGGTCTACATGGCTTCTGTTCAGGGGCGTGGAATCATTGAAGAGGTGCGGGATGCCAATGTGGTGGAGGACTGGGACATCCAACGGCTGAAGATTGGCGAAGCGATCATTGGATTACCAGGAAAAGAGCCATTCCGTTTTCACTTCCTGCGTGCTAAGTAAAGGGGTGGACCATGGATGTAGAAAAACGCCCGGTGATCCGTGCCTTGAATGCTCTTATGGTCTGTTTGGGTGTGGTAGCCGGTGGCCTAATGATCTGTAGCCTGCTTTTGGCGTACACAGTGTCTTCTGGGCAGCCAGATGGAAGCTCGTCTTCTGATTTCTCCAGTGGCAGTCAATTGCCTTTGGAAAATGACTCTACTAGTTCAGGGGCAGAAGACGATGAACAGATATTACTGGAAGGATATGAAGAAGCGATTACCTCTGGAACAGCTACTGCGGAAACCTACTTGAACCTGGCAGATATCTGGATGAGCCGCGAGGAGGAAGAACGCGCAGAGGAGGTGCTCCGTCAGGGATTAGAGAGTCTGGGAAACAATGCCGATTTAGAGGAGTTATTGACTGAGCTGACTGGGGAACCGGTGACAGAAACTGTATCTGCCAAGCTACTGCGGAGAGACACATATGATGAAGCGGGCAATCTGGCTTGGTCTCATGTCTATCAATACGATGAACAGGGGCGGCTGAGTGGTGTGACTTCTTATAATTCCGCCGGGACACAAACTGGATTCGTGGAAGTTCTCTACGATTCGAATGGCAATCAAATCCAGGCCTATAGCTGGATGGGGGGTACAGATGAAGCAAGTGGGACAGTTGATCCTATTGTATTTCGTTACGATGCTGCCGGTAAGTTGGAGCGTGAGGAACTATACTTCGGTGGTGAATTGGAATGCTACATTGTTGATCAGTACGACGAACGGGAGCAGGTGATTCGTTCTGATACCTATAATCCAGACGGTACGCTGATGTCATACGCATTGTATACATACGATGGTAGTGGGATGAGAACCCGATACGATAGCTTCACGCCGAGCGGAGAACTGGAAAGTTTTGCCAAGTGGACTTATGATGCAATGGGTGAAATTGTAGAATATGTCAGTTATGGCGCAGATGGAACAGAGTACATCCGAACAATTTATTCCTATGATTCGGCTGGAAATGTCATTCAAGAAGAAACGCGAGAAGGCGAAACGACGACAGTTGCTCGTTTCCAATATGGATAAAAGGTTCCCAGTACAAGGAGATGATAATTAATGCGATCCGTAATAAAGTGTCTCAACATTTTGATCGTTGTTTTGGCGTCTTGCGTGCTGGGACTAGTCCTATATGGTGGTTTACGCCAATCAGAGGAAATGCCTAATCTAGCAGTTACTGATGAAAATCAGATACAAATGACTTCTAGTGAAGCCATAGATACCAGCAACTCGAAATTGAACACTGATCCTTGGGAGCAGGGAACTCAGTTTGCAGAGCAGGGAGACTGGCTACAGGCTGTTGATTATCTGGAAAGTGCTCTGGAGCAGGAGCCTGAGGTTCCAGAGCGATATCTGCTCTTGGCCCAGGCATATCGAGAGACGGAAAGAGATGCCAATGCTGCGGAAGTGCTTAGGTCTGGTGTGGAATCAACTGGTTCAGAAGAATTAGAGCTACCTCTGAAGGCTGTAGAAACCACGCTGGAAATGCCAGAAGATCAGCGTAATTATTTGAATTCACTCTATGTGGCTTTTCAGTCAGGAGAAGAATCTTCTGTGTCTGCAGCCTTACAGGCTTGGGAAGGTGGGAGAAGGGTCTTAAATGGAGAAGGGCACTACACACAGAATTCTCTGTGGGTGAAAACAGGGAATCTTGCATGGGACGGCGAGCGCTTTTGGACAGACTTCACAGGAACTGGATTACTATTTTATGGAGATAGCATGTTCTATGGAACAATTTTTGAAGGTAACCCCAATGGAACCGGCAGTTGTGTAAATATCCATACATGGTATCCAGATGGTGCAATTAGCTATCTGCGCCTAGACGGGCAATGGCAAAATGGAGTGGCAATTGGAGAGGTTGAGTTTCATGATCGATGCACCAATATAGCTGATACTTTTACAAAGTACGATATGACCGCCACGCTGGACGGGACGACTGCAGAGGTGATTACATATGGTGAAGTTACTATGCAGTTTCCTGTAGAAGGCACCATACACACTTTTCAACTTTCTATCCGGGATGGGACCTTAAACCAGGAAAGGTTCAGTAATGGAATTATATATTGTTCCACCCACTCTGGTTGCGGCGTACATCTTGTTGCCGAAGCCGATTCCTTTTCAACAAATTATCGGAATCCATATCCTTGGGCGAAAGAGAGTCCGTACAAAGAACCATGGATGTTTTTAAATTTCTCGTATGGATACTAAAGCGAGATAAGCGGCAGTGAAACTGCAGAGAAAGAATGCATGGGATATCCATAGGTACTGCATTGGAATCCTCGGATGCTTATTTTAGATCAACGATAGGAAGTGACAGATATGCAGTGTTGTCAGTGTCATAAGGAACTGCCCGATGGTGTGATCTTTTGTAAATACTGTGGAGCGAAACAGAATTTCCAACAAGCAGAAGTAGGGGAGAAGAAGACTCCACCAGATGTAGCAGGTCAGCGTTCAGATCAAGTAATGAAATCAACAAAAGTCAAAACAGAAAAAACGGAATCGAAGCTGGCTGACAAAGTGGAAAAGGTAGGGGCCTTCCCTAAAACTCCAGAAAAAGAGACGATAGAGCTTCACCAGGTAGGTATAGTATCTGAGGTGAGCTCCTCTCCAGTAGAAAAAGAGGATAGTATATTTTCAGATGAACTGAAGAATGCTGTGGAGAATGAAGCTCCGCATCCCTCTGAGCCAACAGAAGTGGAAGAAGTACCTGAGGCTTTGTTGGAAGAAAAATCCTCGATGGAAGCGGTTAATCTGCCAGAACAAGAGCCGAAGGCCCAATCTGTACCGCCTGTGACGGAAAATGTTTATCAGGATGTTCCGGAGGAAATCTTAGCCGCGAAGCAACCCGACCAAGAAGAATCGAAAGAAGAACTGGTATTTGACATAGATCAGATCATGTCATCCATCAGTCCTGCAGGTTCAAAAGCGGCCGCAACTGCAGCCGAAGAAGTAGAACCAGACATTGAGTTGGAGAACCAACTTTTATTTGATTTGGATCATATCGCTCCGCCAGAAGTATCAACCGCGCCTCCGAACGAGGCTAATTTGAAAGCAGATCATGAGACAGTTAGAGAAGAAGCGCTGAATCAGGCGGAACCGATTAGAGAACAGACGGAATGTGCCCTTGTAGCAGAAAAACAGCAATCAGAGAACACAAATATAAGCGGTCATGAAGTGGAGCCCGAGGCAGTGAAACCTGTTGTAGAACAGGAAATACAGGAAGCCAAGGCAGAGCATATTGAAAAGAATACTGTGGCAGAGGAGCCATTGGTGGTTCGCGAAGAAAAAAAGCCTGCACAGACCGTGCAACGATTCAGAAACGACACTGTGTCGTCAGAAAATAAATTTTCACAAATCACTTCAAATGAATCTGGGAAGGAACCTTCTGTAGCTGCGGTGAAGCAGGCAAAAAAATCAGTAAAGCCGGTGCTTTGGAGGCTGGTGGTCATTGCTGTTGAGCTGGGGGTAATTGCATATTTAAGTTATCAGCTGTTCTTTTAAACCCCAAAACCTGACTGAAAAAGTTGGGTCACTGTGCAATTGATAATGCAATAAAATGCTCCCCCTGCCAGCTGCAGAGGGAGCATTTTAAATTTCTTGTCTCAGATTGTTGTTTAAAATAAGCTGTCTTTAAGAATTTGCTAACAGGATTCTTGAGAAAAGCAGGGTAGGGGACAGCTTGAAAATGCTTGGTTGTAACCGTCAAATCTCCCGGCGTATAAAAGGCCGGCATCTCAGAGCGTAGGCTCTGAAATGGCGGCAGGTGTATACATTATGGTTTTGGAATTCTGCATTCCTGCTGCGCTTTCGAAGGAAGAGGCCCGTCGATCTCGGCCCTCTCCTTAAAATTATTGTTGGTTTCTTCTTTTGCGTTGATCGTGATCTGCTCCTTCAAATGCATGGAATAAGGGTTATTACGGGCGTTGGAAAAATCATATTCATCTCGCATAAGGAAAGCCACCTTCCAGATCAAAGTGCTGGAGACCCTCTGCATTTATTGCGTTTCTGGAGAGCTTTTTTACAAAGAAAAGAAAGTTTGTTGTGTTGTATACTTTTTGGGTGCCTGCGCCTGAGTTGTTTTTGAGTTGCCTGGCACGATGACAAGGTTCCAACTGACTGCTCCCGCCTCTCACGAGGTGGGCTTTCCCGCGGCTACTTTTGTAAGGCGGATATTCCGTCGCTGCAACAATGGGCTTTATATGCTCAGACCAAGAAACTTGTCACCTGTTGCCGGGCATGGCAGCTTAGCAAGTGAGATGTTTGCGGCAACAGAGGAAACTGGAATATTCGTCCCACACAATTTCGTTTTCTGTAGAAAAGACAAATTCAAGGGGTATCCACATGATATGCCGGGTTCGATGATTTTGTCCAGCCGAGCACTCTGCGTTTCATGCTCTCCACATCCAGTACTCCCAGAGCGAACCCCTTCCGCACCAGCTCCTCCGGCACAAACTCATCGTATTTTTCAAACACCGGTACCTCCTTGGGGTAGACCAGCTCCAGCGGGTCAAAATCCTTTGCCGCCTCCTCTGCCATGATACGGTAAAATTCCTCCTCCGTGGCCTTCATGGTGAATTGCAGGTAGTAGGGCCGGGAGGCGTTCAGACCCTTCAGCCCCAGCCGCTTCCCGCAGCGGATTTTCAGAAACCGCTCCAGGGCCAGGAAGGCGTAGCTGCCCAGCCAGGGAAATAGCGCCCACATATTCCCGCCCAGGTGGACCAGAGGGCGGTCTCCCATGCCGGATTTTTGGAAGGTGTCCCGGGCGTCCGCAAGCCGGCATACTGCGTGCCGCATAAGATAGGGGTAGTCTTTCTGCTCTTGTAGGACGCCGTACATGCGCTCCAGAATACGAGTGTGGATATCACCCGCCACATCACCGAAGTAGGCGGGGACTCGCCCCTTGACCAGGGTGCAGTAGACCACCTGTTTTTTGTGATCCACCTCATCCACTGCCCAGACCCGACCGGCAATGGCAATTTTATCCCCCACCGGAGGCGGCTTGACGATGGTGCCCAGCTCCTCCGAACCGGAGCGCACAGCGTACTCCTCATTTTCCTGGAACACCGCATAGAATTTGAAGTTCTTGACAATCCGCTCCCCGGTCAGGCCCAGGATCAGGCCGTCGTTCTCCGTCCGGCTGATGTGATCCAGTTCCAGTAGATGCCGCAGGAGTAGCCGGTAGTCGTCCGGCTCCACTGGCTTAAAGCAGGACAGCTTCAGGACCCGGGTGGCCAGTTCCCTCGTCGTCATTTCCCCGCAGGAGGCCAGGGTGCTCATAGTCTGATGATAGAGCAAGCTGTAGGGCAACCGCCCAGTCCGGGGCGGCTCCACAAAGCGCTCCTCAATGTAGAGTTGCACCAGGGCGATGCCCTGGATCAGATACCAGGGGATCATCTCAGGCAGCATGGCCCTGGGCTCCGGGTGATCCTCCCGCATGACGAACCACATCTCAGATGGGTTGCCCCGCCGGCCTGTCCGGCCCATGCGCTGGAGGAAGCCGGACACCGTAAAGGGGGCGTCGATCTGAAAGGCACGCTCCAGCTTTCCAATGTCAATCCCCAGTTCAAGGGTGGCGGTGGCGCAAACGGATATCAGGGAGTTATCGTCCTTCATCTCCTCCTCCGCGCTCTTCCGGTAGGAGGCGGAGAGGTTGCCGTGGTGGATGAGGAAACGGTCCGGCTCATGATTGACCTCGCAGTACTGCCGGAGACTCTGGCAGACTGTCTCGCACTCCTCACGGGAATTGGTGAAGACCAGGCATTTTTTGCCACGGGTATGTTCAAAAATGTATCCATAGCCAGGGTCTGCCGCTTTGGGGGCCATATCCGTGGGCGGCTCCAGGACGGGGACCTCCAGCAGTGTTGATTGATCCTCATCCGCCTGGGGGGCCGTGTTATAAAAGTGCTCCATAGACAGATGCCAGACTTCCCTTCCCCCGTCAAACCGGGGGATAATGGTCCTGCGGCCGCTGCCCGCGGTGAGAAAACGCCCCGCTGCCTCCGGGTCTCCGATAGTGGCAGAAAGGCCAACCCTCCTGGGATCACACCCTGCGGTCTTGCACAGCCGCTCAATCAGGCAGAAGGTCTGCAGCCCCCGGTCCCCCCGCAGGAGAGAGTGGATCTCGTCGATGACGATGAAGCGCAGGTCGGAAAAGAGGGGCGTGATCTCCATGTGTTTGTTGATCAGCAGGGACTCAAGGGATTCCGGAGTAATTTGCAAAATCCCCCGAGGCTTGCGCAGCAGCTTTCGCTTCTGGGACTGGGGCGCATCCCCGTGCCAACGGGCGACGGAGATGCCCACTTCCTGACACAGTTCGGTGAGTCGCCCGAACTGGTCGTTGATGAGGGCCTTCAGGGGAGCGATATATAACACCCCCACGCTGTTGGGCGGGTCCTCATCCAGCAGGGTCAGGATGGGGAAAAAGGCCGCCTCCGTCTTGCCCGACGCGGTGGAGGCGGTGAGGAGCACATTGTCCTCGGTGCCAAAGATGGCCTCTCCGGCGGCGTTCTGCACCCCCCGCAGCGCCTGCCAGCCGGAGCGATAGATATAGTCCTGGATGAAAGGAGCGTATCGGTCAAATACATTCATATCGTAAACCCCGCAAAGTCTTGATCTGTTTCATCAGAGACCGCCTGGGATTTGGCGTAGCTGAAATCCTCCGACTGCAACAGTTCGTCCATGGTCATGGCTGGGTTCTGATAGAGCAGATCCAGCAGTTCAATAAAGTCCCGGATGACCTCTCGGGGGGTGATGTTCTGCTCCGCGCCGATCCTGGAATATTCCAGCGTGATAAAACCCGCCAAGTTGTCCGTTCCCAGCTTTTTTTCGTAACCATACAGGTCGGCGTGCATATCTGCCAGCTTTTCGCACAGTACAAGCATTTCCTCCGCCGTCAACGGCTCCAGGCGGATCACCGGCGCCAGCAGATCCCGGGCCCCCGGTCTGGAGAACTTCCCCTCCGCCAGGCGGGAGCGCAGGGCCTCGTAGCTGTAGAGCCCCCGACGCTTGTCCTCAACGGCCTGGGGCGTGGCCCCTACAAGAAAACCCAGATACCGAGCCTTGCCCTGGAGGGCATCATTGTACATGGCCAACAGTTTTTCGTAGTTGTCTTCCCGGGTGTCAGCTCTGGTAATCCTATAGAGGTTGACCAACTCATCTATAAAGATCATCATGCCCGCGTATCCAGCCATGCGGAAGAACACGGCGAAAAGTTTCAAATAGTCGTACCAGTCATTGTCTTCAATGATTAGGTTGACCCCAAGCGCCTTCTTGGCATCTCGCTTGGTGGTGTACTCTCCCCGGAACCAGCGGACGACCTTTGCCTTCTGATCGTCGTCGCCCTCCAGATAGGCGTGGTAGTAGAGGGAGAGGAGTTGGGCGAACTCGAAGCCGTGGACCTGCTCGCTGACGGCGGTGGTGACGGCGTAGATACTCTGGTCTACTGTCTTTGTCAGGGTGGGATCCCCGGGGTTGAGCCCTGTCTCCGCAACGGCCTTCGCCTGTACGCCGCTGATCCACCGATCCAGCACCTGTGTCAGGGCGCCGCCTTCCGGCTTTGTTTTGGTGGAGAGGTTGCTGATCAGCTCCCGGTAGGTGGCTAGACCTTGATCCTGGGCGCCTAGGAGCCGGCGCTCCGGCGATAGGTCCGCGTCCGCCACGATGAAGTCTTTGTCCATGGCGTAGTTTCGGATGGCCTGGAGCAGAAAACTCTTGCCTGAACCGTATCGGCCCAAAATAAATCGGAAAGATGCGCCGCCTTTGGTGATGATATCCACATCATGCAGCAGGGCGTTGACCTCATTTTTCCGGCCTACCATAATATATGGCAGGCCAATTCGGGGCACTACACCGCCCTTCAGAGAGTTCAGGACGGCTTGCGCGATTCGTTTCGGAACCTTCTTGTGATTTTCGTTCACTGATTAACAACCCCCAATATTTCTAAAAGATCGTCCCGGTAGTCCTCCACCAGGGTGATGGTATCTCCATCGCACTCCAAAACATTGTCTCCAATCTCGTCCAGAAATGCCCTGTTGATGGTATCAGCCACCATAGATGGCATCAAATGATCAGTTTTCAAGGCGAGGGCAACTGACTCTCTCCGGAGAAGAGCCAGCAAAATCTGTTGGTGAGTCGGATCCAGTGCCTGATGCGTATCCTCTACGGCCTCCGAGCTGGGTTGATCATCGCCCACCCAGACAGGCGCATTTGCCTTTTGGACTTCCAAGCTCTCTACCGCCGCATCAGTCTCTTCGTCGGTGAGCAGGCTGTCCCGGGTGACCTGCGCGTCCCGCCGAATCTGTTCCAAATGGGAGATATCAAGAGTGATTTTCGGGCGAGTAGCCTCTTTGTCCTCCTGTTGTTGTTCCTGAATTGCCTTTTCCACAAAGGAGGATATCCAAGCATCCCCTGGCTTCCGTTTTAGATAGTGTCCGGTTTTTAACCTATCTCGCAAAATCCGATCAGTTTCGCGCAGGAAAGTATGAAATCGACTCTGGTCATATAATTTGTCAAAACTTTTTTCGTACCATCTGCCATCGCTGCAGCTGTATTCTCTACAATTCTCTAAGACATAGGGGGCGTTCACTGATTTTTGCGATTCCCAGTAGATTGCATTGGAAAGCGGTTTCCATATTACAGATCGTGGTTCTCCAAAACAAGCTGTGAAGAAATCTGTGCCGTTTGGACGGCAGAATCTCGATACGCGGCGCCAGCACGCTGCAAATAGGTGCTTGACCTGGTCATCGAATTTTTTAATCGCTGACGATTGCCCTAATTTTTTCCCGCTGAGAAGGAGTAGGGCTGAAAAAAGATCCGCATCAGCAACATTTTCCGGCGTTCGAAGAGTTGCCAGCGCATTGTCCCACTCCAAAATCGCTGGGTCTGCATACTGGCGAGCCAAATCGGGGGGCAAATCATAGAGCACAGAATATTGGAACATCCAACGCCGGATCGTATTTCGCATTCCCTGGTCTCCAATGCCGGAATCAAGATATCCGATCACAAAAGCCTGCATCTTTTCCAATGCGTCCATTCCCGGCTCTGCTCCTATCCCATTTAGCAGCTCATAAATATAGATATAAGCCAGTGATGTGGCGATAGGTTGAAAGTTGCCCTTCCTGATATGGGAGCGCCAAGTGAAATATCCCCGAAGCTGTTTGATGTTGAGATCATGATAGGTTGCAGGGAAGGGGCGGTGGAAGTCGCCATTCCAGGGGGCGTCGTCCTCATAGTCCTCCATGAATTTGCCCTGTCGGCAAAAGTTCCAGCACTTCATTTCTGGCGAGTAGTCCTCGTACTCGTACAGGTTTTGCATCTGGCGGAGTCTCTCGGGAAGGTCTGGGTTTTTAGGTTCGAAACTTGGGCGCTGAAAAACTCGTGGTGCATCTGGATAAACAACCAGGGATTTTCTAGGTGCGGAATCAATTACAATGGTATAGCCATTATTTTCATCGAAACGCACAGCGCGATCAAAGAGGCGAAAGACGACATCGGCCTCTGTGGCTGCGTTAAACAAAATTCCGACCCAATTTCTTCCGTGAAGGAAAAATGGCTTTCTCAAATAGGGTTTTGGATGCTCAAACAGAACCTGTTGTCCGCACTTTAGATCGCACAGTTGGATTTCAAAGCCGGTATCGTAGTCCCACTGACGCATCAACATAGCGAGCAGCTTGCCAGTCCTTGGATTAATGAGGACGGAGAGTCCCGGAAATTCTGTGTGCCGTTGCTGTTCTCTGATGTTATATTTTTCCTCCGCATAGGCGATCAGTTCCGATAGCTCCAAAAATTACCCCTCCTGCGAAAAAGTATTGCTGTAGGGCATGAGGATCTGTACCAGTGTCTGCTTAGTCAGCTCCCCATCCAAATTATATAATAATTCGGCAAAAAAGGGAACATGTACGCGTCACTGTGTCGCGAACCTTTTGTGGCAATACCTTGCGAAAAAAGTGCAGCAGTCAAAATTAGGTAGGCTCATCTTTTGATACAAAAATGGGGCATGAAGAAATTAATTGATTGGTTGCTGGTACTCTGATTAGAGACGATAGGGGAGAAGGGGGGACTGTGGATATCGGACATATAGCTTTGGTACGAATAGCAGCAAAGATATTTGAATGTTACGCCGCTTTCCCTTGTAGCAAAGATAAGGAATCCAAGACGGAGGGGCAGGATGTCGCCTTCATAGAAGTTCCCTTCAGAATATCGGGGAATATTAGTCGACGCCCAACGCCTTATACACTGCATCCTCCGCGCTTTGGTAAAAAATCAGGTTGAAACAGCCGATCAAATCAGATGGTACCGTTCCAAGGTCTGCTGCTGATGTGATAGGCAGTAGCACCTTCTTAGCGCCACTGTCCAGGCAAACTTGCAATGCGTTGGCCAGTTCATCTACCTTGATCATTGTTCCAGCGATGCTGATCTCACCCAGAACTGCCAGACTGCTCACTGTGGGCTTATTCAATGCAATAGAAGACAGCGCAATCAGTGTTGGAAGGGCGAGCTTGTTTGTCATCCCAATGCCCTGTAGATCCTGATAATTGACGATATAATCTTTTGTTGTGGTACTGATCGTTCCGCTGATATGACCAGCATTGGCCTTGAGGAAGTTGAAGGCCGTGTTGGTCGCTTCTTTTGCCTCACGGTCGGGCCCCAGGCCGGTGCGCTCAAATTTTCCATTACCAGGGAGCATCTGAGACTCCAGACGGAACACGCCGATCATACCCGACTTGCCCTGGGATACCGTATAGACCTGCCCGGGATTACACATTCCCTCGGGGATCAGTTTGCCGCCGCCTTGCTCTGGCACTGAAACATAGTGTTCCTCAAAGGTGTCCTTGTCAATATAGGAGAAGTTGACATCGTAAAACTCCATACCGCCCAGCTTTTTCAGCTGTTCCTTCACGCGGCGGCGCATCTCCAGCGAGAGTTTCAAGATCTCTTCCAACTGTTCTTTTGTGAATTCACCGTCCGGATAGATCAACTTTACCAGGCCACCGACCATTTTTCTGACGGCTATAGTATCGCGTTGATTCAGGTTGGAGCCTAAGCGAAAATGTTTGTCCAGAGCATCCCCGTGCTGCTCTTTACGCAATTCACGGATGAACTCGGCCAGATAATCGGTGATAAACCCGTAGTCATTCGTAAAATGCTCAGGCCGGAATTTCGGGATCTCCCACCCGGGAATGTAGCAGTGAATACGATCAAGAAAGGCCGTGTCTGTCCCCATCTCAGGAGGAAATGGATCAAAGAGACTGGATGTTTTGAGCAGCACATCCACGCTTTGGTTGATGTTGCCCACAAATACCATGGAGGCGCTGGCGGCCTTTTCCTCCTTGCCACGGGCGAAAGAACCGGAGGCCATGTAGTCCTTCATAATTTGGATTCCGTCTTTATCTTTGAATTTGATGCCGGCGACCTCATCGAAGGCCACACAGTCCCAGAGGCCGACAAGACCAACGGTTTTCCTGGCCATATTATAAAACAGATTTGCCACCGTGGTCTGGCCGCCGGAGACTAAAATGCTGTTTGGAGATATTTCTTTATAAAGATGAGACTTACCGGTGCTCCTCGGTCCCAACTCACAGAGGTTGAAGTTATTTTCTACCAGTGGGATCATTCGGACAATGAGCAGCCATTTTTCGCGGTAAGAGAGCATATCCGGCTCCATGCCGATGGACCGCAGCAGCACATCCATCCACTCATCCTGAGTGAAGGCCTTGCGACCCTGCTTCAACTCGTCGATATCCACATGGGGCATCTGAATGGGCGTAAGTTTCCGAATGCTGATCGGTGTCCCATTCCGGTCTTCTTCCATGTACTCATAGTCCAGTTGGATGATACACCAGATACCGCCGCATAGCAGGCGGTCATACATGGCTGGGTATTCTTCGTCTATAAGAATGTTTTTCAAGCCGAGGTTGGAAAACTCCGCCTCGTAGCAGTCCTTTTTGATGTTCAAGTTTACGGTGATCTTGTCGATCACAGTATAACTGCCCCGCTGTCTGAGGACAGAGAGGATCTTCTGCGCCTCATCCGGACGGACGAAATTGTCTGAAAGGATGTGCTTGACATTGTTTACGCCTTCCTCAATGACCTCTGGGTCATCAGAGCTGCAATACTGCCCCAGAAGAAACTCCAGGACATACACCGGGACATTCGCCCCCTCTTTGATCTTCTGGGTCAAGTCTTTTCGGACGATCTTTCCATCAAATTGCTGCCGCAATTTAGACTTGATGATGGCTCTTGTATCATCAGTTTCTGCAAAACCAGTCAATCACACCGCCCCCTGTCATACATGCTCGCTTAAAATCCATAGTCATCAGCAAACGCCAAGTCCATGATGACAGGATGGCGGAATACCTCAAGTCCTGTCGCATCATCAAACACTACGAAGAAATACTGCTTGTCCTTGTCGTACTTTTTATCTTTGAACTGGAACTTCATACGGAAAATGCGCTTCTGCGCATCCTGATCCCGACTGTCCGCAATATAACTGTTCTCATTGGAGATCCGCTCATTGTCATCAGAGATAAAGAACATACGGTATGTAGCGGTCTTAACCACATCGCTGACTGGCTCGGACTGGATAAAGTCCAGAATGGCGATTTTGTTGGTGATCTTCCGCACCATGCTCACCAGCGCGATCCCTGCATTTCGGGTCTCCATATGCCCGCGCTCCATCTTCAAGTCGAGGACTGGCACCAGCATCTCCTGTGGTGAGCAGCCGCCATGGACATAGTTCTGTCCACCGCCTGCGACCTTAAATACATCGTCACTGATTGGGAAAGAAACCCATCTGGAATCAGAGTTGTGCAGGATCAGCCCCAACTCCATACTGGAGACGCCATCTCCGGAGAGCGGCTCTTGTGTGACCACGAAGCGGCGGTTGATAAACGCATTCTTATTCTTGATGCCGTCAATTTTGTCACTTTCTGACAACCTATTCCGTTTATAAATAAAGCCGTGGTCAGCGGTAACGATAAATCGGTGAGTGTTTGCACTGGTAGAGACGCGGCGGATGAGGTCAACAATTTCCGTGACTGCCTCCTGGCAAGCCACAAAAACCTCATCCTCCGTGTTTGGCTTGTCCCCCCGCGCATCGATCTGATTGTGGTATACATAGACTACTTGCTTTCCGGTAAAGACGCTGCGCAGGTCTGCGATCTTGAGGGACTTGATATCATCGAACTGAACACACACGCCGTCACGATTATATTTTTGTAAAATCGTCTCTCGTTCCGAAAGGTTTTCACAGGAAAGTCCATCCACCAGCACCTTGAAGTCACCCGTCATGGTCAATTCTGAATGGGGCAGCAGGGCAGCCATGCCGAGCCGGGTGTAGGAGGGGAGGACGCTTAACTGAACTTCCAGTTTCGCAGTGCATTTGGGATCGTCCTGCATCCTTTGAAGCAGTTCTTTGCCGACCTCATAGCGCAGGGCATCCGAGATAATGACTACTGTACGCTCTTTAGCGTTTTTGATGTTCCGGGAATAGAAGTCACGCTGCAGGGGCAAAGCAGTGAAAGCATCCGGCTCCCGGATCGCGCTGTTCCACTTGGGAAGCAGGGTTTCCAGGTACTCGTTTGTGTAGATATTCTCCACCAAGTCCCGCAGCGGTTCAAAGACAGAGGGATCCTCGATTTGGTCATAGGCGGAGTAAAATCGCCGGTACTCGTAGTCCAACTGATAGTCCTTCTCCTGGTATTGAAGGAGGATGCCTTTGAAACTGTCCGAGCAGTGGTAGGTTCCCGCCTGAATGATTTGGTAGGCGCTACTGAGCATCTGATAGCGGCCACCGGTCGTCTCTCCAAAGTGCATTTTGCTTCGTTTTTCGCAGACCTGGGGAATGGTCAGGCCATCCAGCATTGCGCCCATGTCCTCGGCCTTCAGCCGCCCCACGATCCACTTGATGAGGATCTGATCGATTACCAGGAAGGTATCGCAGTTCACCAGGTCCTCGGGGGGATAGTCTGAGAAGGCAGTCAGCGCGTTCAGTCCTGCGGCAACTTGGACGGAGAGTTCATCATACCGGCCGCGGTAGAGAATGTTGTTCATCAGATTATCCATGAAAGCAACGATATTCCCCGCCTTATAGGACAGGAATGCTTTCCAAGGTTTCGGAAGTTCAGACTGCACATACTTGGCTGTGTAGGTGACGAACATGGTCACCACCAGTTTATCCAGAGAGGGCTTCACATCCCCATAGCCAAAGTGCTGTTCGCAGAGCTTCCAGAAGTCATCGGCCAGCCCATACTTCTCCATCTCAGCCAGGAACTTGTTGTCTTCCAGCGAGCTGTCCGTCAGCATGACCCGGATGACTTCCTCGAAGGAGCAGGTGCGGGTACGGCAAATGGCGGAGAGAAGGCCGGTGATGATATTCTCTTCGTTGAAATTTTCGATCTCCAAGTCATAGAACCGCTGCGTCCGCTCTTTGTTGGCGAAAAACTTGATGTACTTCTCGATGATGGGCTTGTACTTCTCGTCGATTCTCAAGTCCAAACAGAGGAGAGAGGCGCGGTCAGCATAAAACCGTTTGGAGTACAGCATGGTGTCCTCCAAGTGGTTGTCTCGCTCATCCGGTTTGGGGAAGGGGGCATAGATCAGGTAGTTGGAAGTGGTATCTTGCCGCTCCAAAAGCAGTTTTGTGGCGAACTGGTTGTCCGGTCGCAAGAAGTAGACCTTGGCATGATCCAGTTCCACATTCTGCATATCCTCTACGAATTCGCCGCTATCATCGTACCAGAAGACGAGCTTACGGGTATCCCCGGTAAACTCGGCGCTGAGCCTGTCTATGATCTGCTTGATGTTCATTTCCGCCATCCCAATTTACTCCTTCTAGTTTATGATGACCCACGATCACTTCCGGCCGTGTCCCTTGTGCAGGCTTCTCCCAAATCTTCTGGAGGCCACTCATAGGCCGTTTGACAGTGGCAATGGAGATATCCCGTCTCGTCACGATGTTCTTTTGTGTTATCGTTGGGGGAATCCTAAATGATCCTCAGTACAAACTTTCCAATGGTATTATTAGTGTCAACTTTGGTATCATGGGTATCATTAGCATCAGAGGTTTTGAGATCAATGACACCAATTCGAACTGTCTGAACCGTTTTCCGATGGAAATGGATATTTCATTATTTAAAAATAGGATTTCCAGCATGACCGGCCTGATTATTGCTTACCTCGCGCATAGTTTGATGAGACAAACCGGAGCCATTTAGCCTTGCAGAAAGTCTAACGACATGATCATATCGGGATTGGCACACTTGGCAGAGATGACAGCCCTCTTCTGTTCAGTTCCCAGTAGATGGCATTCATACTCTAGCCCTAAGTCCATTTTCGGTGCATAGACGCAGGCCCAGTCTGCAGCCAAGAATCCTATCTCTTCTCCACCGATAGACATAGCTATAATTGCGTTCGAATCAAACGCATTTTCTGGATCTCGACATAAAACGATTTGGTCACCGACCTTAAGGGTTTGTAGGGTTTTACGGCGGTTGCCATACGCTATGCCTGTGATAGGCAATTTTTGTATCTGAACTTTATATTCATCCTTATCGCCACTTTCCCAATTGGGTATGCTGTTTCGATATTTCCTGCTGAGAGCCATATAAATATCCTGGTCGATAGCAAAATACTTATAGTCTGAATAGTATTTCCGCATCTCCAAGACCTTCATTCTGCTGTCATAATCCCAGAACCCCTTAACCTCAACAATTCGATTGTCCGCCAACCAAAAATCCGGGATATAGACGCCTACAACATTTCCATTCTCGTCATGTCGAGGCAGCGTCCGCTTTTCGTATTCATAGGGGATGCCCACCAGTCTGAAAATACGAGCTATATTAGCCTCCCATGTGCTTCGAAAAGTCTCGTTCAGATCTTGACGGAAAAAATGTGTTGATCCGGTACTGTGCTCTCCAAAATAGTAGTGTATTGTGCTTTCAATGAAATTCCTCGGGTATTCGAATTTTCCATGGCCCTCGGGTACGGTCAAGTATGGAATATTGGCATCATGCAGCATTCCTCGCACCATGTTGAGTTGTTCACCCTGATGCGGACGGCCATGTTTGTCATAGCCATCAGGAAAGCGGACAAAGGAGATTGCATCGGAGAGGTGCTCTATTTTTAACGAGACCCCATTTGCGCTCAGTACGCTTTCTATAAGCGTATCAGGCCGGTCGAAGAAAACATAGCAATACGATGTCAGGTCATCACTCGATGGCGGCAGTGAATTAGTTATCAGTTCCCGGATGTACGAAACCGTGTCTTCCCGCGTCTGTATAGAAAAAAGCTGTGTTCTGCCACTGGAAATAGTCATTTTGCATCACCTCTGATCGCAGATACGGTTTAAAAGCCTTCGTCAATCATTGGAGCGCTCAACAACCTCAAATTTCACTGCAGAAGTAGAGCCCTCAACTTTGAATCTTCCGATCTTTTTTATGAACGGGATCTCTCAATCATATCTTTGCCAAAACTGGGTATTTCTTTCCATCGCTGGCGGTTTGGACTTTTTCGTAGTTGATTTTTACGCCGTCGTCCAGATCCAGCTCAATGCGGCTCAGGGCCAGATGGGCGATCATCTCGTCATAGTCACGGCACTCCTTGAGCTGCTTTTGCAGTTTCTCCTTCCGCTTGGTGGAGGCGGCCACCTCCCGGGCATTCTGGCTGTTGTCGATCATGTCCTGCATCCGGCTGATTTCCGACTCGTAGACTCGCTGCATCTTGTGGAGGTAGTCCACCCGGAGGTTGCCGATGGTGTCCGGCGTGTAGCGGTGGAGGTAGATCAGAGACTTGAAGCCGTTCTGCTTGCCGCTGTCAAACAGCCAGTAGATGGGCCGCTTCTGGTAGGTTTTGCAGTGGTCCTTGAAAAAGTCTTTGAGGAAGTAGTTGCGGATGATCTCCCGGCTGCTGTCGCCCTTGTTGCCCAGCACCCCAGCGATGAAGTCCAGATTTTCTTCCAGCGTGTCCGCGCCATAGACAGTCTTCAGCCAGTCACATAAACGAGTGATAATATCGTCTTTTAAATATTCCTCATCGGTGATAGGAATCACATTGTATTCATCCGGGAGAAAGAGGCCGCTGGGGTTCCAGGGCTCAAATCCGTTTGCCCTTGCCGACTCGCTGAGTTTTTCCACAATCACTCCATACTCCCACGGCCCGCCGACATAAAATAGCCTGTCCGCGTAAATTGTGTACCGCCCAAACATACAGCCCACGGCGTAGGAAAGCAGGGAAACGATCTCATCCCGCTTGGTGCGGACATAGCTACTGCCCTGCATGGATTCCGGCACATCGTGCTTGGTGTCAAAGATGCGGTGGACGGTTACATCTTTGTCCGCCACCTCCGGGGTCAGCTCGTCCTGCAAACCGTAGATGTTGATAAAGATGTGGTTCAGCTCTTCTTCGTTGGCTTTGAGCTGCACAAAGCGATCCTCACATTCTAGCTCCCACTTTTCATAATGCCATGCAATACGACCGAACTTCTCTATACGGGACGAATAGAACTGAGAGTTTTTTTGCTCTTGTCGTTCACACGCTGACGGAGTAAGTGGATGTCGCTGGAAATCCCATGAGATTTCAAAGGCATCCCAGTCCTTCTTTGATAGACAAATGCACCGTTTGCATAACTCCGATACATCCGTAAAGTGTTCTTTTGATAAAATGACTGGTATTCTACCAAGAGGGCCCTCGTGATAATCAACTGTTGGTGCTAACACTAACAACAGTTTTTCCACTATTTTTGTATTCAGTAAGGCTAATAAGTAATGCAAATTCGTGTTATTCACAGGAAAGCACACAGAGCCTTTTGATTCAAACAAGAATCCCACTGGACTAAACCGCATAGAAAGCTTGCTCATTGTAGCAGTGCTCCATGTCATTCCTTGCCTAAAATAGTATTTCGTGTTTCTGATAACTGAACCTGAGAAATTGGTCATCTCAATTCCATCATGTTCCCAGTTCACCACTCTTTCGTTGTTACCAAACCACCGCCGAAATGCACCGCCTTTATTGCATGGGAACCAACGCCGCCCACTAAGGTTTGCTTCATCTCTGTTCTTGCAATTAAAGGCAATACGAGAAAAATCAACTTCCTGCCAAAAACGCAAAAATCTCTCGTTATCACCCGTTGCAAAACCTTGCCTTGGTTCTGCAAAAGTATTAAGGGCGGGAAAACTAAATGCTGCTACTTGTCCCTTCGTGACCCAATACGCTATCGGCAAACCGTCTATCTTCTCAAAAAGATACTGTTTAGCCAAGTATATCCCTTTTCTCTCAAAGAACCAGCCCTCCTTGACCTCGTTTGAATCAACCTGAGTCAATCCTTCAAATAATCTCATATAGGTGGCTGTATAATTTTTTTGTACTCCATTTCGTATTACAAATGCTACCGTCCCGAAATCTGACCCAAAAACACCTCTACCTAAATGTAACATATTCACAAATGTTATATTGTGTATCAGGCTTTTCCGCAAAGCAAAAAAACTACTTTGAGTCATCCACACTGGAATGTTAATCATTGCATACATACCATGGGGATTACAAAAATTCTGACACTGTTCCATAAATACTGTACTCATATCAGATTTCGAGTTTGGATAATTGGATTTTACATAATTGCTTAACAAATCTCCCATGTTGCCACTGCCCATATATGGCGGATTCGTCACCACCACATCGTACTTTTGAGTTAGGACGATGGCCTGTTCTATAAACTTTGGTATTTCGTGTTCAACTGCCGAGTACCATAGGGAAATGTTGAAATTTCCAGCTGTTTGTGACGCCGTTAGTTTCCATGCCTCAAGAAGCCCAGCGTAGTCCCTGCTCTCAAGTTGTAGAATTGATCCATATTCCTTCGCATCGTAGAAAACCTCCAGGAGGTAATTCAGGGTTTCCTGGTGCTCTTTGGACAGAAGAAAATCTCCCATTGCTAACTTATAAGCGCCGCCAATCGCGTTGCTTTCCGCAATGGAGTGTATGTGGGGCGTGATCCCCCGGGCAAGGATGCGCCGGTCATACTGCCGGGCCTTCATCATCACGGCAAAATAGGCCAGCTGGGCCGCCCGATCGTCGATGTCCAGGCCGTATAGATTGTGCTCCAGGATGCTCTGCGCGGCGTCCCGCTGGCTCCACCCCTGGTCCTCGTAGATCTGCATCAATACATCGAAGGCGTAAACCAGGATGTGGCCGCTACCCATGCAGGGGTCGATGATCTTGATGTCCTGTACATTCTTATACTCATTCATCAGTTGGATCTTATCCAACTGATGACGCACCTCTTGGGTCTGTGCAGCCTCTGGCAGGAAATACTTCCAGCCCTTCTCTTTGGCGATGTCTTCTTCATTAGCAATCCGCATAGCTTCGGCCTCGTCCCAAGTCATTTCATCCAGACCACGGCCATCGGCATAAACACCTTCATTTTTCCGTTTGTCAACGAAGATGCGGCCCAAGCTGTTCTCCACCATGTACCGCACGATCCAGTCCGGGGTGAACAGCTGGGTGACGGCAGGAAGTTCTTCCTGCGAGATCTTGCCTCTTTTGGCAAAGGCGGCGTTTTTCGGCTCGGTGTTGTAATACTGGTACAGCCAGCCGATGATCTCCACCTGGCCGCCCTTTTCGATGATGAAGTCGTCCTCGTCGATGTCGTGGACTAGGCGGTAGACCACGCCCTCCCGATCTACCACAGAGAGGCTCAACAGCAGCTCGGTGTAGTCGCTGGTCTTCTCAAACAGAGCCGGGAGGATCTCATTGAGGGCGTTGCACTGTTTGATAAAAAGCAAGCGGAACAGCTCGTCCAGCTGGTTCTCCGTCTTCAGCTGCAGGATGGTCTCCTCCTCGGCGGTGGAGAAGTTCAGCCCCGCGTCAAAAGGGGTGGTCACCAGGTCCGGCTCCACCTTGCCGCTCTCAGAGGACAGGACGCGGATATGGGAGGGGAGATAGTCGTTGACCTCCATAAAGCGAATGGCGATCAGCCGGTTGAACCAGGTGTAGGCGACTTCCTCCTGGATGTACTTGTAGGCTGTGGGATAGTCGCTGTCCTTCTCCTTCTGGCTGATGATCTCCACCAGCCTTTTGCGCTGACGGATGGCATTGCCGGCGATGGAATACGGTTCAGCCGTCCCGATATCATAGAACTCCATGGCTGTGGTGGACTGGGGGAGAGCTGCTTTGATCCCCTCCGCCGTGATGCCCATGAGCCCCGCGCGGTACTGGATGTCTGCGATCAGTTTGTTCCGTGCCCAGATCGCAAAATTTTTAATGGCAGTTTTGTTCATAGGCCTTTACCCCTGACATATCATAGCTTCGAAGCAAGATAGTAATAGTACATTACATTTTTCTTTGCATCATCTTTTTCTTCTGTCGTCTCTGTCCGCGCTTTATTATAAAGATCGGTAATTTTCAGGAATCCTGTTGCAGCCTCCTTCGATACTGCGGCTACCCCAGCTAAGAAGATAAAATTTTTTATTAAATCAAATACTCCAAATAGGTCTGTTGATGTTGTGATTGCTGTTGTTAACCCTGCAACTGTGTATCCGGCCTTTTTTCTTATTTCTTCATCTGCCAAGACTCGACTACCTAAATTCTTTAATACGCTCGTTTGAGTCAACACTTCATTGATTTCCTGCACTCGCGGTATAACCTGAGTATTGTAGAGTTGTAAACAATCGTATTGAAAATTGGTGTCCCAAGGAAGAGATTGTATCTCGCCTGAAAAGTCATATATCGCTTTACGAAAATTTGTAAGAGGGACTTGATTCTCTTGTTTTAGTGACAACAATTCGTCTACTGACGCAGCTTCCAATGTAGGTAATGTCATAAGAATTTCTGACGCAATGCCTGCATGACGCAGTACTTTTTCATCTAATCTGCCGATATCAAGTAATCTTGTTTTGATTACAGAGTCTATCAATTCGCTGCTCACCTTGTCAAAAAGAGGATACGCTACGCCATTATACATGGCATTCATCAGGTTGGCAAAATATCCTCCACATAGTTCATTAACATTACAGCTATTAAATCCATAGTCATAGACGGTTATGATGTTCTGCTCTAAGAGGTTTTTGATTTCTTGCGTCCCGGGCTGAATTAGAAGCTGCTGCATACCACTCTCTAATTGCTCACGGCACTGCTTTTCAACCCTCTTTATATCCCTTTGAGCAAATATTTCTTGCTTCGAACGATGCTTCTTCTTTTTTAGAAGTGGTGCGCAGACTTTAAGCTGGGCATCAATATAATTTAGTTGTTGAAGTAATTCCTCGTTTCCATCTGGCTCCAGTGACTGCAAGAAAGTTCTCAAGGCTGGGATCATTGCATCCAAGTCTTGTGCACTGAAAACATGATTTGGAAGGTATTTGTACAGGGCATATTCTGCCATCCCGATCAATTCGATCTCATCAGCATAAAGAATAGAACTCTTAATCAGTTTTAAATCTTCAGCCAAGTCAAGCGAGTTGGATACGGTTCCTATTGTAAATTTCATATTAGTAGTCAGTCTTGGCACCTTCTTCTTTAGAACTCCACATTCACAATCGTGTCCCCGTCCAGCTGCGCCTCCAGCGTCCTCCGCAGGCCTGTGATGTACTTGTCAATATCCTCTTTACTCTCCAAACGCCAGGATGCTGTGCCGGTTATCATCTTGATGGAGACATTCTTCATCTTGCGGATCTTCACCGGCGCAGGGGTGACCTCAACCTCAGAGGTAGGCGTCCCGATCTTTTTAGCATCTTCTGCCTTGCGGTGGGCCTCTTCTACAGCTCTTTGTTCCGCCAGCTTATTATCCAGGTCAACCATCTCATTGAGCAGCCGGAGCTTGAGAGCATCTGCCTTGTCCGCATAGCTCCGTAGGGAGGAGACATTGTTACATCGCTCCGCCCCGTCCTTGAGCTCCTGGAATTGGGAGAAGTAGTGGCTGCGCTTCTGCTCCTTGTACACCTTGGTGTCTAAAACCTCCAGCACACGCTGCTGTGCCTGGTCAATGGAATCCAGCACCGGGGCAGACTCCTGTTGCAAAATCTTATCATAGCAGGACAAGAACTTCTCCCGCAGTTCGGGGAGTTTGGGAATACTCGGATAGGGCTTTTCCTGCCGGACGATCGCGCGCATCTGCGCTACGATATCCTCCAGCTCCGGATTTACGATATAGGTTTTGCTGTCATCATAAATTGCCAGCATATCCAGAGCGCGGCCAAAAATGGTTACTTGCTCACCGTTGAAGAACGCCTTGACCGGCTCATAGTCCTCCGCGAAGTCGTAGAAGTCATCCCGTTTCTTGGACACTGTCGCAAAGAAGTCCATGGCAGACTGAATCTGTATGACGGACTGCATCAGGCTTTTCCCGTCTCTAATGACCTGCTTCCCAGGATAGCGGTGCTCCTTATCATAGACTTCCAGCCGTTCCAGATCATTGATGGTGTTCTGTGCATACCGCTGGAAATTCTTCATGATGATATCTTCGTCATCCGCTGAAGCGGTAGCACCAAATACTTCCTTCATCACATCACGGACGGCTTTCTTGTCCTTGTCACTGACCCGGACGCGCTCCTCCATCAGCAGTTTCTCTACAAACGCCTTCTTGGTGATGAAGCTGATGATCTCTTCTTCGCTCTTGTTGTTCAGGCTGACGGCCGCCCCGTTGACGGTAAAGGTCAAATCACCGCGCTTGAACAGGCGGGCTACCAGCCAATGCACATCATCCTCCACGAACCCATAGGGTGCCTTCATGAAGCGGTCTTTCACTGTCTTCATAGAAGTCTTCATGTGGTTGCGGGTATTCATGGAAATGAAGCCTTGCACATCGTCCAATGCGTGAGCGTTTGGCTCCGCACCACTCTCCAGTCCCAGGGAAAGTTGATTGCTGGTATGAAGCATCTTGCGGATCTCCGCCTCGCCCATGGGCGTGTCGATGTAGGGCAGTTTGTGGTAAACTGTTTGCACCAGCCGGCTGATGGCCTCGTTGATTCGACTACTTACTTCCTTACCGTTGACGCGTGCAACATCGCCGTTCACATAGATGGTCGCTTCCTTCAGCGCTTCGGTCAGGTAAAGTTTGGCATTAGCGTTGCGCTCCCGCATCTCAATGCGCTTGTTCTCTTTGATCGTCTCATACTTGACCAGCTGGGCTGAGGTGTTTTTCCGCAGGAAGCCCTCAATTTTCAAATAGGCTTGGATCTCTGTCAGGAACTCTGCGTCGTTGGGTAGTACGACTAGGACTTCCTTGCCTTGCCCGGACATCATACGGAGAGTAGCATCATCAGTACTGCCCTCGTACCAGGGGGTCAGGATACGGACACCGATATCATAACTCTGGTTCGCCTTGTAGGGGCGGTCATCCACGGATTGATTGAAGGGGAAGCTATAGCGCCCATTGAAGGCCGAATATGTATATTTTTTCCCGGGGAATATGTCTTCAAAGATCATCTCAGAAACTTTAGTGATGATCTCCGGGGTTTCCACATTTTCTTTTTCAATCTCATGATTAACTTCCTGCTCCTCGTCGGTCAGGAAGACATAGACGCTACCATTTTTCTGAATCAGCATTTGCCGCATCAGGACTTTCAGTGCGTCCTCCACGCGACTTTTCAGCGCAAGCCGGTCATCGTCGATGCTCTCGACCATCAGGCTGGTGATGTTGTCAATATTTGCCTCAATCTCCAGTACATACTTGATCATGAAAAGGGTTTTGAGGACATTGATGGCAAAGACATCCTCATCCTTTTTTTCTGGGTTGATGAAGCTGTTGTCATAAGCTCGGATAATGACTCCGCTGTGGCTGTGATCCAGAAAGTTGTCCAGCGCGTCGTAAAAGAGATGGAAAGGTACGATCATGCCCATATCTTCGTTCATGATCCTAACAGCGGACTCTTTAAAGAGGGCCAGCATGGAGCGCTCGCCGCCAGACAGGTGCTTTCCGGAGGCCCCGTAGGTACGGATAGCGGTCAACACGCTGGACAGCAAGTTGAACTGATAGGGCACGAAGGGGTAGACCTCAGCGAAATCCTTCTCACTGGCGTACAATTTCTTCTCCGCAGTGTCGTTGAATACAATGAGGTTCTTGATGATCGTGGACTTCTGCTCATAGAGAAGGCGGAGCGATTGCGCGGCAGTCTCCGTTTTTTCGAGGATTCTCTTCTTGATGACTGCGTCTACATTGGCAGAAGAGAGGGAGAGACGGGTATCAAACCGGCCTTGGATTTTAGAGAAGTCGTTGCCCTTGACCTTGGTAATGGAGTCGATGTCCTGCTGACTGGTCACGATGACCCACGCCTTGCCCATACACTCCTTGCCCAGTTCCTCTGTCACTGTTTGGAGATTGAGCATCAGCTTGGAATCATCGCCGATGTACTGGCCGATCTCGTCCACCAGAAAGACGATATGATGGTTGTTCCCTTTGCGGTCGATGTAGGCCTTGACCCGCTTGGCGAAATCCTCAATGCTGATGGTGTAGGGTTCAACGGCCTTCTCACACCAGTTTCTCGCCGCCACCTCGCTCATGAAGTCCATGGAGACGAGCGCGTCCACTACGCTGTCCTGGATAAAGTCGAAATCCTGCCGGGATTCTTCCCACGGCTCCCCGTATTCCTCCTCAAAGGCAGCTTTGAACTCGTCATAGCGGCAATCCTCAGACAGTCTGCGCTCCAAATCGGCCACATGGGGAATGGAGCCGCAGAAACCCTGCATCTCATTGAAGACCTTGAGAAACACATTGACGATAGCATCTTTGTTCTGTTTGCCGGTGGACTCACTTTTGGAATCTATGTTAAAGAGGATAACATCTGCGGGAGTTTCCGCAGCCAGCTTCATATCCGCCAGCACCACGGAGTCAACGATTTTTTTATCCTCAATAAAGTAATCCAGAGCTTTTCGGCTGCCCACTTGGCGGTTCTCAAGAAGGTAAGAAAGGATTTTTAGGAAATGAGATTTACCACTTCCAAAAAAGCCGGAGATCCAAACGCCCATCTTCGGCGTTGTACCCACAATACCCTTTTTATAAGCAGAGTAGAAATCCGCAAAGTGTTTCTGCAATTCCCGTGTGACAACATATTCCTCTAATTCCTGGGAGACATTGGAATCTTCGCCCTGACCGACAATGATAACGCCCTGAATTTCGCGATCAATTTTCTTTGCGAACATTTCTTTGATCTGCATTGCGATACCCCCATCACTTCACAAGCCGAAAGGCTCGATAATAGTTGTCGTCCTTTATCTCATTAAAAAGGATCAGCTCTTGCTCGTTGTAGGTGCCGGGGAAAAACATCACCACCGGGGCGCGGAGATAAGACTGGTGGAGATTGTTGAGTACATTGTGGGAACGAAGGAGAGGATAGCTCTTGCCGACGCCGGTCAGAAAGACGATGGCATTCTCTGGAGTGTGTTCCTGGATGTACCGGACGATAAAGCTGTCATCCTCGCTTAACTTCATGGAGTTACTAACCGCCTTCACGATCCTCTGAATGCCGCGCTTCTTCTCAAACTCAAAGCACTTCTCAAGGAAATTTTTCCGCTCCAGAAAGTCAATAATAATGTCATAGAGGTCGAATACGACCAACTCATATCCGTCTGCCCCTTTTTGGTTCTTATGCTTCATATATGCGATGCGCTCCCGAACCTCCAACTCTTTCTCGGGAGGATAATCGAAAATCCAATAGTTGACTTCGTTGGCTTTTCCGCCGCTCTGCCGGAAGGAGGGCTTCTTAAGCGCAGTCTCCATCGCATCTAGTCTTTCTGTTAGATCCATTACTGCACCCCCGTCAAGGCCTTGATATAAACACCCATGTCGTTCTTCTCCAGCCAGCGTATCAACTCCGGGTCTAAGATGGGCAGAAAAATCTTTCGGGCGGGTTTGCCTTTGTCGATCACACCGGCTTCGTATAGCATGGTTTTGTAGCACCGTCCAAGCCGCACCAAAGTTGCATCCGTCCAGTTGACCACCTTGTCACTCTGTTGCTGCTTGTCCTTTAAGAAGATCCGCACATCGCTGTCCACCAACTCGTTGCTTCCAAGAATCAGTTTTTCGCGGATCACCTCATAGACAAAGTCAAAAAAAAGAGTGTCATAGGCCATGGCGGCGATCAGGGCGATCAACTTTTGCGTAGGGAGATCGCCGGCCATAAAGACAGGAAGAAAACTCTCGTCCAGTGCTTTGATCCGTCCTGAGACTGTGCTGAAGATCTGCTTGGCGCGTAGGGGAGTGGGAGCAGCAAATAAGTTCTCGTTGAGAGCAAAGTACTTGACCTCATCCATATTTTTTCCTGCGTCCAGTAGATGAACGGCCTTGCAGAACTCTACAAACCAGAAGGACATCTTCACCGCACCTGCGCTATATTCCTTTCTAACCATCCGCAGATTAGACCTCCCCACTATCATCATACTTCGTCTGCAGTCCCGTTTTCGGGACTAGCTGGCAAAATCTCAACGGCATTTCCATTTTCGCAGCCGTGTTTGAGACAACTTTACTTCATTGCTTTTTCCGTTGTGTTTTCGCCCTTTTCCAGCTTGTCCATCCGGAAAGCTAAGTACTAGTATATCGCAACTATTCGCAAAAAGCGAGAATTATCGTGTGGCGACATGATTTTTTACGCAAAAAGAACAATCATCGACTGTGCTTTTTGGTATACATCTTTTGAAATGATGTTTTTTGGTACAAATTATTGGTGATTTGCAACAGCATTTCTTGCTTAAGCATAATAGTAGTTTTATCATCCAGCATTAATTTGAACCTCCTACTTTGCAATACTTACCAGTTTGATACTGCGACACAGTGTCGCGGAAGACAACTGTATTATTATAAATGTACACGAATCATTAAGGAGCCCTCATCCAAAGATTGCTCACCATATAGGGTGGGGGAGTGGTCGGTTGTGGGATAGGTTTCGGGGATCTCATGGCACCGCAGCTGCTCCAGAATGGGACCATACCGTTCCTCAGCCAATCGCATCTTTTCCTCGAATTCCCCCAGCATATTTGTCTTCATCTTGTTTTGTCCCCCTATCCCCCTGCCGGCTCCCTACCTTCACCAGTTTGGAGCGGACCTCCAGTAGTATGACTGTCAGCGTGCAGACGATAAGAGCTAGTTCGTGGCGGATAGAGGGAGGAGCATGTGCCCGTAGTTACCAGAAGAAAGCAGTTGAACCCGTCCAACGCATTCAGAGTATTATCCGGACACTACTTGTTGCAGCGGATACTGTTCACTAGACCGGCAACCCGGGCAGCCAAGCCGGCACACTTGCTAGATCTCCTCATCTTTACCACAAGAAGAATGAGGGGAAACTTTTTGTACTTGCTGGTGGGGCTTTTGCCTATATCATTAGCCCAAAGATTCCGTGCCCGATAGCGGTATATGGGGTGTACATTGACTGTGGGTCATTTTTGGCTTTGTATGACATTTGCCTCCTGGCGAATCTCTGGAAACAGGGGCTATGCTTTCGAGCAAGCAGGAATAGCGTAACGATTTAATGAGGCGATCTGTGGGGTGGGCTGAAGGCTGAAAGGTTAGCTGTAGAAATATGGACGATTGTCTATTCTCTTCTGGCTCTCAATGCAAGATTTATGATTTTCTCGGTCAGGTGGAAGGGACAGGCACGATCCGCGGGGTATCTCTTGAAACCTTGTTTAAAATCGCGCAGGTCTTGAAGAGCCCGCCCTCCAAATTGTTGGAGGGCGACTAAGCCCACAAATAAAGTGGGAGCGTCGCCCTTGGTTCAAACCAGAGGCGGCACCCTCACTCTGCTAGGGTTTCGCAGACAGGCTGTTTGTATCCTCTGCCTGTCCTAAAGCCTTTCAATATTTCTCCATCGTTGCCCAGCGGCTCTTTGAGATCATGTCCACTATTGCATATCTCATTGGACACGCTGAGGATTAATTTTGGCTTGCCCATGCGTTATAGAGTGCTTTTGCAAGCCGTGGATTGCGTTGTTCCAATTCGGAGATCATAGCCATAGCGACTGGACCTGAGTCTGCATCATGGGGGAGAGCCAAAACATAGTTCCAAATTTCGACCTCAGACATTTCAGCAGTCAGGTCTTTGCAGTGATTGGAGCTGGGGACTAAATCTTCGCTATCATCAAAAAAAGTCATTAGTTCTTGGAGCCATGGAGCACATTCTGCCTTGACGATCGTAGAGTCCATATTTTGAGAAAGCAGATCGGCCAAGAGGAGCGATTCTGTCCCAAATTGGTCAAACATACCCAAGGAATTGTTCCCTGAAATACTCCATTCGCTTAAAGAGCGCAGATATTCCACTAAGGTACCGCTCTGGCTGCCAATATGATAAGGGAACCGATATACTTTTGGGGAACCGCCCCCAAAATCATGAATCGCGATATGGGTGGTGCAAAAATCTCCGCCTTTAAGTGCGATGTCATTAAAATGCCGGAGCATTGCGTCTGCAGCGGAAACTGATAGCATCAGTTCTTCGCGCGCCCAAGAATGGAAGGCAGGATATTCGCTGTCTTCTACCACCACAACTGGGGCGCCAGGCTGGATAGGGGAGAACTCATCCAGATATTCTGCATAAAGGGCGCCCTGCTGCAGCAACTGCTGGCCATGCTCCCACAGAGTTGGCAGTTCAAGGGAAATACTGGAGCAATGAGCATCGTTCCAGCGGCGAGTAGCGGCTAAATCTTCAGCAGTGGGCTGATCGGGCTCAGAGAGTTTAAGGATGTTCTGGACGATGGGCCATGTGGCCCATTTTTTCTTCTGGTAATAGACAAAATTGAGAGGATCTTTCACCATCTGTTCCCCATACCACCACCAAAGAATCATCGACAGAAAATACTTGTTAAAGACCGCCGAGTTATAGACAAACCGATAAAGGGGATGGTCAGGAGAAATTAAAACGCGATCCCCGCGAAAATACTGGTTTTCCAGCTCAGATTCCATGTAGCCCGGAAACAGATCTGGAGGGAAATGATCAGTAGGGGAGGAGCACATCATTACGACATATGGTTTTTCCTCAGAGGGGATGACTTTGATAGAATAATGGACATCGAGAAATTTCCCGTTATCAAAAACAAGCCCCCGCGGCGTAACTAAAAGCGCGCTAACCACTAAAATTCCCCCTAAAGTTTATTTTATCCTATATAATCTCAGACTTTTTCTGCTTCGAAACAGTTTTCTTCGTTACCCTCCATCAGTTTGCTGGCCATCATGTCAGCCGTTTGAAGAGCGAGCACCATGGGGTGTTTTTGAATACTGAGATCCACGGATTTCAAAGCCGCATAATCTTGGCCTACAAAACCCATATGATGCCAAATAGAATACAGTTCCTGGTCTGTCAGATTGATATACTTTGAAATTAATGGTGCTGTACGACCATGTGTCGCGCCCATGTGGGGATGGGATCTTATACATTCGCAAGAGCTCTTTGATCTCTGACACAGAATAGCGCATCAGCACCCACTGGAAGATCATCCGAACCACAGCGCTCTGTTCTGGGTTCTCAATGAGATCGCGACCATCGCGATGGTAACCATAGAGATCCACGATCCGTGGGATGCCCCGGGCAAAGCGCCGTCTGATACCCCATTTGACCGCCAAGGATTTGGTTTCGGATTCTGATTGAGCTAGCGTGGAGAGGAGGTTGAGCTGCAGTTCGCTATTAGCGGCCAGAGTATGTAGCCCGTCTGTCTCAAATAGGACTCCGACTGGCGGATCAAGATTTTTAAGCATCCGGCAGGTAGAGACACAGTCCACGGTGTTGCGGGCGAAGCGGGTGACTGATTTCGTTAAAATCAGTGAGACTTTTCCAGCCTTGCAGTCTTCAATCAGGCGGTTAAAATCCTTCCGTTTCTTCGTGGAGGTTGCTGAGATACCCTCATCCGCATAAACATCGACCAAAGTCCAGTGATCGTTTTGGGCAACTTTATCTTCATACTCTTTTCTTTGAAGATCGTAGCTCTCCACCTGCTCGTCGGACATGGTTGAGACCCGGCAGTAGGCGCCAACGAGCTCATCCTTCTCCCGGATATCGACCAAATATTCTTCCTTAGCCGGGATAACAGTAACTTCATGGGCGTCAAGATCGGCCTGAAACCGACGACGGCGTTCTTCTCGCATGTTAGACATACTTTTGATCCCTTTCTCAAAAGCGGCAATATCATACATGACGCTATGTATATATGATACATGACATCATGCATTTTGTCAAGTAGACAAGAAAAAATTGAGTTTTTTAATTTTGAAGATTGTGATACAATGCAGAACAGGAAAAAGAAAAAGGGAGGGTATGAACCGTGACAGTCTCAGCAGCAAAGCGAAAAGCAAACGATAAATATTTAGCTAAATGCGACCGATTTACACTAAGGCCGCTCAAAGAGGATGGGCAGAGAATACGAGAGGCCGCAGCTACAGCCGGTCAGAGCGTGCAGAAATATATATTGCAGGCAGTTGAGGAGCGTATGGCGCGAGAGGGTCAGTTAGCACCTGATGGCCATCAATCGGAAGGAAGCAATAACGAAGCTGATTCCAGTAATATTTAGTTTTTTTACATAAAGTGTAGGATAAAGAGTTAAAAGCACATACATATCAATAAAATTAGCATAAAAAGTGTGAGCTGGAGATTAACAAAGATTTTGGCTTATTGGACATATAGGATTCATTGACCTCCTCTAAGGTCAACAAAAACTTTATTTTGTTGATCTAAAATATTCCGCCAAAATTGCGTGATACTACTCCTCTCAAAAGAAAACAGCCAACCGGAGTTGCCTCTGGTTGGCTGTTTGATCATGTGTGTACAATAGATGCTTTGGTTTCCACTGTTGCGTTAGTTTTCCACGGTTCGATTTTCGCACTGCGTTGGTACAAATCGGAAGCCATTTCCATTTCGATTCCAAGGCTGATACAGATTGCGTTGTCCACTCTATGCATTTCCTCTGTAGTAGCTCGTCCTACCCAAAAAATCAGGCGATTGCGTGAAATCGTTCGAAGTTGCTCCAATAAGACAATATTTTCTTGCCCATTGAGTTGAATTAAGGTATGCGTTGGCAAGCGCATGCACTTTTTCCTCTTCGTGATCGGTGCAATAATAACAGTCGAGCTATACTTGTTACCCATATTATTTTGGACAACTAGGACGGGCCGTGTTCCCCCCTGCTCACTTCCAATAGTGGGATCTAAATCTGCGATGAAAATATCTCCTCTTTGCATTATATATCTCCTTCTCTATGTTTGTTTTGCTTCCAGATTGGGAGCTGCGCCATGGTACGCATAACTAATAAAAACAATTCCCCAATTAATTCCTTTAAAGGATCAAAAAAAGAGCACAGTCACCTGTTATGTCAGGTAACTGTGCTCTTTTTGTTTTGTAAAAAGTCTGAAAAATTTGCGACCGTTAGCGATTTAAACAATATTCTGGAAAACGCAGCCGAATGGCCTGGAAAAAATACTCCATGAAACTGCAGCAAAAAAGATTATCGGGAAGGAACATGGACGATATGAATTCCCCATCTGGGCTGTCAGAACCACAGCCGTTCCAAAGATTGAACGCCAAGCGGGTGATTCTGTAGGTTCCGCCGGTCTGCCATCCTGCAGAAAGGGCGTCAAGATTGATTGTACGATCCGTCCAGGAGTAGATACTCCCAAAATTGTCGCGTGTTTCGGATACTAGACCGCAAAGATATACCAGCGATTTGAAGTAGACATCAGCCGTATGCCCCTCTTCTTCAAGCTGTCCTATCTTTTCATGGAAAAAGTCTGCATGAGAATCATCTAAAAATAGAAGATCTGCCACCTTACTCCTCACCTTTCACATGTAGAATCTATTTTTAAGGTGTTCCTTATCGTTAATGATAGCATGAGAACCACTGGAAAAGCAACATGATGATTTGGCCATATCTTTACCATGTTAAAGTGCACAAAGAATTCCGTCGAAAATTGTATACTATTTTCTTAGATTTCGGAATTTTATTGAACCCTTGTGCGTACAATCGTTCGAATAAACCACTTAATAGGAAAACCAATAACAAAGGAGTATTATATATGCAGTTTACCAAAAATTCGTATGAAAAGATGTCCGAGCTCAGTGCTATCCCGCAGCAGAGTCTATTGGCGATTGGCGTGCCAGATATTAAGTTCTACCAAACCAGCCGAGGTCTCCAGGCGCTCTGTCCGTTCCACAACGACCATAAATTGGGCAGCTTTATTTTCAATCCAACCACAGGTGTCTGGAAGTGCTTTTCCTGTGGCGTGGGTGGCTCTGGGGCCATCAGCTTTATCATGAAAGTAAATAACTGGGATTTCCTCAAAGCGGTTGATTATTTATATGACCATCGGAATGAAATTACTCTGCCTCCCGAGCTACTCGTTCCTCCTTTGTTGGTAAAAACACAAAAGGAGAAAAATCACATTGGAGAAATGCCAAAAATTTCGGCAAATAAGAGCTTGTTTGTCTCTCATGGGCCAGTTACTCGCCAGGACTGCCATTTGATCTATCGGGCGTTTGCGGATGCTTCTCCCCTCACCGAAGATGAAAAACGCAAGCTGATGCAAGTAAGAAAGATTTCGTATGGGGAGACCGGTGATTTCTTTCGGATACCAGCCGCTTGGGACGATCAGTTCTGGACAAATTTTAAAGAACGCCTAAATGCTATAGATGACTGCGGCGAGAAAGATCGTTTGTATCATTCTCTGATAGGGGTTCCAGGATTTTTTTGGGATGACGAGCACGATCGTCCTGGATTTGTTTATTTCAGGAATTCGTTGGGCATATTGCTCCATTCCTTGGACGGTTTAATTTGCGGTATAGATATGCGCTTACCTGCTGACGCACCCCAAGGAGCTCGGTACATCGCATTTTCATCGGCTGGGATCTGTGACAGAAACCCGAATCGATTTTCGATGGGAACAAGAACGGATGTCTTTGTGGATGTGGTTCCGTGCCATTTTGGTGGATCCAAAGAGTACAAAGGAGTTGCCATCACCGAAGGGAAGTTTAAGGCGATCCAGCTCTCACGCCGGGGCTACACTGCACTGAATGTTCGCGGCGTCGTGAACTGGAAACATGCCCTCCCCTATCTGGAAAAAATGCCTACCGATAAGCCTGTAACCATTGTATTCGATGCGGATTGCCGCTCTAATCCTGCGGTTGGGAAGCAAGCGGCAGACTTGGGCCGAGCGCTCATGGAAGCTGGATATGAAGCTCAATATTTGACTTGGAACAGCAATCTAGGAAAAGGCTTTGATGATCTATGCAACGGAGGACATTATAATAAAGTCCGACTTGTACCGGCACAGAGGTTTTTAGACACCACGCTGGATCCGTTTTTGCAGAGAGCCGCAAGCAGAAAAGAGTATGAGGCCTCCCAAAAGTTGCCTCAAGAGCAAAAATAGGCACACAGTTGCTGGTCATATTAGTAAAGCCGCCCCTTTTCGGGGCGGCATTTTGCTGCTTATAGTATCAATATTATATAAGTGCCAAAAGAGGCTACTCGAAATCATGTGCGCTCTGAAAAGTTTAGTTACTTTGGACCAGTTCTCACATACAGTATTGAACTTTGTGGGAATATTGGCAATATTAGGGTTTTAGTTCCCAGTACCCCTTTTTATGATTCCCAACTCTGGTGACAATACCGTCCTTTTGCATTTTCTGCATATGGCTCGCAACTGTTTTTCTGCTGTACCCTGTCTCAGCAGCAAGTTGCCCATAGGTTAAGGATGGAGTGTGGGACAGTATGGTTAGGATTTTTCGATCGAGCTCACCAAGCAGATTAGACACCCCATCGTGCACCCTATCGTACACCTCATCGTACACCCTCGTAGGCTGATCGAGGAACTCCGGTTGGATAAACAGCGTCGTTGCAAAATAGGTCCGCTCCTCGTCCGTCTCAAACAGAGGCTCCGGGGAACCATTGAGCCGCAACGCGTTCCGGATTTTCCGGAACCCAGTGTTCCGGCCCTCTGTAAGGTGCATCTCTTTTAAAAACTCCCCGATCCGGCGATTACGATACCGGCGGCTGTATGCGGTATACTCTCTTAGTCCTTTTGCGCTGATGGACCGATCCGCCCCTGGGTGACTTATAATAATGATTCGGTCTGTCTCCACGCGGACCTCGATCGGCTCCCGCACATCGTATCCTTTGTGGTAAACCGCATTCGATAGTGCCTCCTCCACTGCCGCATAGGGGTAGTTGAAGAAGCGATGCGCTTCCGGTACGCCATCTACCTTGACCACGCGCTCCTGTAGCACAGTATTCCGGATATGCAACAGGGCCTCCCGGAGCTGCTGGTGAAGTGGGCCCTTAAAGGTTTGCTCAATGATGCGGTCTCCGGTGTCATCCGGGAACTGTACAACATCGATTTGGGCATATGGGAAAAACCGGTCAGGCTCCAGGCAGAAGAACATGAGTCCCACATTTTTTGGCCTTGTGTACTCCGGCAGGGTACTGACGATGTTCATACTTTTACAGAGATCCAAAAACTCCATTCGGTCAACCTCTGGGTATAGAGAGCTGTCGACCTCTTTCAGATAGCTCCGGATCAACTGCATGTTGAGGTCATCCAGGCTTGCCTCATGGTTTACACGGTCGTCGAAGGGGATATTGTTTGCAAGATTATAAAGATCACGCTTTTCCTCTTCGGAGGGGATCACCGTGCTGGACATCTTCCTAATATAGTATATTCGCTCATTGTTCCCCTTTGCCATTGTCTTGGGCGACGAATAGGGCCTGGAATTCCCGCCCGGAGCCCAGATGACAATAAATTTCTTATCCTCATAATCCGCAACTTCCACAATGGGCAAATACTCTGGGCGGATCAGCTTACACTTGTTTAGCATGTCCTTGAGGTAGCTGTCTATCTTCTCTGGCGGGATGCCCAGTAGAGGACGCTGTGGCTGACCGTTTTCTTCTCGGACTCCAATGATAATGTATCCACCACCCCAGTTTTCAATATCGTTGGCGAATGCACATATCGTCTTTAGAGACGCTTCCGCATTCCAGGTCTCCTTGAACTCAATGCGGGCCCACTCTACCACATTCCCGGAGAGCAGTGTCTTTATATTGGTTGGGATCATCATTTTTGCTTGCCTCCTGCTCTGCCTATATCACAGCCCAGTTGGTCTGCGGGGTTTACCCAGTCTTCCAATTTCAGTCCAGGGATAAGTCTAAACTTCTCAATGTTACTTGTATCCAAAAGATACATCATAGGCCCTCCCGTGTAGGAACATCCTCCCCGGATAGTTGAGCTCTATCTTTCATAAAATCAGCGGGAAAAGAGCCAATCACTTGTCGCGCAGTGGTCCATGGATCATCTGCGGGATAAGCTACAAAGATGTCGCCTATTTTGTTGATGCAAAACACCTTTTTATCGGTTTTCATCTCCCGTGGGATTCGAATCGCTTGGCTGTTTCCATCTTGGAAAACTCTTGTCATCATCATAACAAATCCCCTCTCATTCGCACATTCATGAAGCACACACTATATTGTAGGGGAACATACAAGAAACTGCAAGGAGAATTTGGCGTTAACAAGATTGTTGCGGAAAATTTGATGTGTGATATGGGATACAAATTTCTTTTTTACGGAAGAACGCCAGAAGGAATGCTTTTTTCTTGTGGGCTAGCTGTTCACACCCACGCCTATCCGCTTTTAGCTAGCTAACGATGGGAGTGGCGGCAGGCTTGGCTGTTGGATACAATCGTAAATTCTCGCATCTGGGTTTGCTGCGTGTGCGGAGCAGCTCCTGAGAGACTGAAAGCCCGGATGAGCTGGCAGCCGGCATCAAGTCCCAGGGTGGGGTGCTGAGAGTATGTCATGCAACCAGGGGAATATCTCCCGATTGTCGTGCCAAGGAAACTTTGGGTGGGGGCCGCAGGCTGGGGACTTGCGGACGAGCTCAAAAAACATCTCCTGGCGTTCTCCCGTAGACTCATAGAAAAAATAGTCCTACGCTGCCATCCAAAGCAATGACAAGGTACCAGACAAAATCTTGTCTAAGGCCATCTGCTGTTAGGGATTCCATGCCCGCTCATTGAAGAAGATGCCCCGCACTCCTGAGATTTGATCATGAGTTTGATCCCAATGTCAGAGCATCGCGAGCAAATTGGATTTATTCCCATCTCCCCCTCCCCTACCAATTGTGCAGATTTAAGTTGCAGACCTAGATAGCTGCCGATATAATTAATAAAAATGGAAGGGGGATAATCCTGTGAGCCAGAAAAAGGAAGAGCGCCTCTCAATCTATCTGAGCTATCTCTTGCGCCATGCTCCGCAGGATGCCGGGCTGGAGATGGATCTGCGCGGCTGGGTTTTCGTGGAACACCTGATTCAGGGCATTAATGCAACAGGAAAATATAGAATCGACCTGGAAAGGTTAAAAATGATTGTTGCAACGGACGATAAGGGCAGATTTATCTTTAGCGAGGATGGACAGAAGATCAAAGCATGTCAGGGACACTCGATCTCCTGGGTCCAGCCGGAGTTGGAGATCATGCCGCCTCCCCCCCACCTATATCACGGAACAAATACAGAGGCTCTTGAGAAGATTATGGCCACTGGTGCGATCCTTAAGATGTCGCGCCATGCTGTTCATATGCAAAAAGAGAAAGAGAAGGCGTGGCAATCTGCGGTACGCTGGAGAGGAAAGAAACCTGTTGTTCTTGTGATCGATTCCGCTGCGCTGTCAGAGGCTGGAACGGAGTTTGGTAAAACAGAGAATGGTGTGTGGTGTTGTGAAAAAGTCCCAACCTCATATGTTGTCAAATTAATCTATACTTGTCCCGGTAGTGGCGGACTATGAGAGAAATGCAAGATTAAATTTGTAAAAGTGCAATACGGGAAAGATCTTCTGGTGAATCTTCCCTTGAGCCAGACAGATTCTTTTGTTTATGATCAGACTGTCCCTTCGCAATGTAGGTTTCCTACGCCAGATTGTGGCACCTGATTTTTACAATTTTGATGACATCGCTGATTGTTAGATATTTTTAAACTGGGAAGGTGGCAAACAGAAGATAGGGATTAAGAAAATCACATGAGACAGAAAATGACAAGTAAATTAACTTGTCGGGATTTAGCGAGAAGACATTTCTGACATTATGTGTAAAGTAAAAAAACTTGAAAGTATTTGAGAAATCAGGATTTAAAAGAAATTTGCTTAAATAAAATATAGAAATTAAAGGAGGGAACAGAGTGCCACTGCAACTTGTTCGAAACGATATCACGGACATGAAAGTGGATGCCATCGTCAATGCTGCCAACGAGACCCTTCTGGGCGGCGGCGGAGTGGATGGTGCCATCCATCGAACCGCTGGGCCAAAGTTGCTGCATGAATGCAGAACGCTGGGGGGTTGCAGAATTGGCCAGGCAAAAATCACCCGAGGCTACCGACTGCCCGCCAAATATGTGATCCATACGGTAGGCCCGGTGTGGCAGGGCGGAGGTCACGGTGAGAGGGAGCTGCTGATATCGGCCTATCGCTCCTCCCTGGAGCTGGCAGTGAAATATCACTGCGAAAGCGTTGCCTTTCCCCTGATCTCTTCCGGGGTGTACGGTTATCCCAAAGACCAGGTGCTGAGGGTGGCGGTGGACACCATCGGAGACTTTCTGCTGCAACATGACTTGACTGTATACCTGGTGATCTTTGACCGAGCCTCCTATACCATCGGCGGCAAGCTGTTTGCGAATATCGCGGCCTATATTGACGACCGCTATGTGGAGGAGCACAGCGACCTCCTGCTGGAACAGAACAGGCGGGCCCAATTCCTTGCGCGCTCGCTCCCGCTATTTGAGTCAGATGCGGCCGTCGCCCCGGTTGCGGCCCCAAGCAAAGCTGTGCCGGCGAGTCTGGAGGACGCCCTGGGGCAGATCGATGAGAGTTTCTCTCAGATGCTGTTACGAAAGATCGACGAGAAGGGGATGACCGACGCCCAGTGCTACAAGAAAGCCAACATTGACCGAAAGCTCTTCTCCAAGATCCGCTCGGACATCTACTATAAGCCCTCCAAGCCCACCGCCCTGGCCTTTGCTGTGGCTTTGGAACTGCCCCTGGCGGAGGCGAGGGACCTTCTGCAGAAGGCGGGTTTCGCCTTCTCCCACGCCAGCAAGTTCGATATCATTGTGGAGTACTTCATCGCTCAAGAAAATTATAACATCTTTGAGATCAATGAGGCCCTATTTGCCTTTGACCAGAGCCTGCTGGGAAGTTGATCACCGGGAAAATACCAGCCGAGGCGCCCACCTTCGGGGTATACTTATTTTATGAGGTTTAACAATGAGTGTTTTTGACAAAATTGAGACGGGCCTGAAAGAGGCCATCGCTCACGAACAGGGTAGTATTCACGCTAAAACAACAAAGATGCATCAACTTTTGGGGGCAGATGGCAAACTCTATTCCTCTGAAAGACCGGGAACACTTGGAGGAAACAGCAAGCAAAAAATATATGGGAAGCTGGACTGCCCCATGGCACTGTCTACCATTAGACGATTCCCTGGTATCTATGAGCAGTCCCGTGTTTTCTTTGCTAACGAAAAGACTGCTTTGGCTGCCGGATATAGACCCTGTGGCAGCTGCCTGCGGGAGAAATATCGAGAATATATGGCTGATCCCCAGAAATATCGGGAGAAGTTTGGCCTATAAGCTAACATACATAATGGCAATACGCAAGTTTGAATGCGCTTCAAATTCCAACATTACGCAGGTATAAAACAGAGATAATTTCCGACAATACGCAGATATCTCACTTGACGCCTAGGTCTATTCTACAAAAAAGAGAGCAGGAAATTTTGTTTTGTCTCTCACCTGGCCGCCCGCATACTGTGTCTAAGCCCACAGCCCGTTACACTCTCTAACCGGCCGTAGTAAAAGAATCTGAGCTACTCTAAGCTGCAACAGCAGTACTGTGCTGCCCCGAACTCCGGTTCGTGTCCTTGCTATCATGTGGGCGATAAATTAATCTTTGAGCGGGATGGGGATCAGGACGACTTATGGCGCATGAGCCTTAATACACTGGTCAAGACCAGCGCCGACCCCGATACGGGGACAGGCGGCTCTAAGATGCCCCACTGCTCCGGGGCGTGGGATACAATTGCTCGGTACATCCTCGGTACATCTATATAGGACTTCAGGGCGGCTCTATCATGAAGGGCTGGATGAATCAGGAGAATGTCATGATCACCTGCTGCTCTGACGGGACGAGGCCTGTCATATTCAAAAATCGAACGGATCGACTATGAGGTATAAATGATTTGTCGCCTCCCAAGCGACCACAGAAACGGCAAATCCCCCTATACTGTACTTACAAACCAATCAAGTACAGTATAGGGGGATCTCATTGTGAAAAAAGGTTTGACTGAGTTAGTATTCATCCTGGACCGAAGCGGTTCCATGCATGGGCTGGAGAGAGACACTATCGGCGGCTTCAACAGTATGCTGGCCAAACAGAAACAGGCGAATGGCAGCGCTTTTGTCTCCACGGTCCTCTTTGACAACTTCTGCGAGGTGCTCCATGACAGGATAGATATCCAGAAAGTGGAGTCAATCACCGAGAAGGAATATTTTGTCCGAGGCTGCACCGCCCTGCTGGACGCGGTGGGCGGCGCTATCCACCACATCGGAAACATCCACAAGTATGCCAGGCCGGAAGATGTCCCGGAACACACCCTGTTTGTCATCACCACGGATGGGATGGAAAATGCCAGCCGGCGCTATTCCGCGGAAAGGGTGAAGGGCATGATCCGCCGGCATACAGAGCAATACGGGTGGGAGTTTCTCTTCCTGGGGGCCAACATAGACGCGGTGGAAACCGCCGGCCGCATGGGGATCGCACCGGAGAGGGCTGTGAACTACCACAGCGACAGTGATGGCACCAGGCTGAACTATGAGGTTCTTAGCCAGACGATCTCCGCCGTCCGCAGCAATGCGCCGCTGAGCGCCGACTGGAAGGAAAAAATCGAACAGGATTATCAAGCAAGAAAAAATAAGAAATAAAGGTCACATTATTGGAGAGGGGTAGGCATTGATTTCGAATCGATACCTGCCCCCTCCCCTGCTGTATTTTATAAGGGACTGTCAATGAGCCTCCTCCTCCGTATCCTCCAGAAGGCCCAATGCCGCCACGATATCTGCTTGACGCTGCATCTTGGCAATAATCGCTTTTTCCTCTTCAATCGATACGGTATGGGGGATCAGCGCATAGTCCTCAAACATGAATCGGATCTTATCGATCTGCTTTTCGGTATGATAGTGGCCGCAGTACCAGCGTTCATATTGAAGTTTGGACTCGATCTCATCTAACCAAATTTCAGTGGATTTGTCCACTGTACTCTGATCTAAACCTTGTAGGAACACTTCACGCGGCTCATATTTCAACGGGCAGGTATGGGTGAGGACGATATCAACCTGCCAGCAGCGTTGATCCAAGACAGATTCAACCTTGTTTCTAACCTCGGGCGACGGCTGTTCATCCGGCCACCAGTGGAAGCCACGAGCCAAACGATACCACTTGTCCACACTGTAAGCGCCGCCGATCACCAGGCAGCTATGACCACAGAAGTCATAGATCTCGCCGTCGATGGCAAATACGATATTGGGATATTGCGGCTCGACCCATACTTTTCCGCCGTGGTATTCACAGACCTGATAACCAATCAGCGTACTGGGGCGCTGCTCATGATTTCCGTGGAGGCAGAAGAAGGTGCAGGGCAGGGTGGCCAGTTGTGCTTTCTTCTCCTCGTCTCTGTAATCCCCAAAATAGTTCAGCCCCACATCGCCCAAGATGATGAAAGTATTCCCCTTTTCCACCTCCTGCCTTCTGCAAAACGCCTCGACCCGGTCAAAACGGCCGTGGGTGTCACCAGTGAGGTACACAATATTCTCAGGGGCAAAGAGTTTTTCCATGTGCTGCTGAACTTCCTCTACCGTATAATAACGGCCGCTATGGCTGGCCTCTTCCAGCATCTGATTGAGTTCTCTTTCTGCTTGTGCTCGATCCATGCTAAATTGACCTCCTCGAAGAATATGTGGCCTAAGCGAAAAATATAGGCATAGCGCCCTGCACCGGACCCTCTATAAGGACCTGGAGCTGCGACCGGAGTTGGAACTGATCCAAGAAGCAGGAGACCGGATGGTCTATCTCTACAACACGCCGAAAACATTGCTTGGCTCATTGCCAGTGTCCGAGAAACGATGCCCGGAGTTAAACTGGAGTCTCTGGAGGTGACTGTCCGTGATTTTGGACAAATCATTAAAAAATCCAGTTTATGATTTCCCCGGCAGATATTGCAAAAAATGTTGGATAAAACTAGAAGTGTCAACTCCCCTCGCCTATAGAGGTGGAGGTATCCTCGCCCCGAACTGATGAAGGAGGTTAGTGACTTTTGAAATGAGAGAGCCAGGCTTATGCTGGGCTCGTATTGCGACAACAAATTTGTTATTTTAATATTGATTTTTTACAACAGATATGTTATTATAAATTCAAACATAAGGAGGAGGGTTGCAGATGGATGCCAACTACCAAAATTTTTGCACCAACGCTATACTCTCTCGGCGGGAGGCCTGCTGCGTTGCCGATGCGATGCTCGAAAGATGCAAAGAGAACGACCTGGATATTCCCCTGTCTGAGGAAGGCCGAAAGGTCTTGACCGAGGCGTTGGACCATTTTGCATACCTGGTGCGCAGCATCCCGCTTCCTAAGCGGTTGCCGCGCTACGCGACCTATGAAATCGGCATGTTTCACGAATGCGTTCAGCTTGTACTTGTTGTCTACCAGGAGGGCACCCAGTTCGATGAACATGGCTATCCATGCGCGGATAATGAAGCAGAACCAGATGATGAGGACACAGAGGCTGACAAGGAGAATCCCAGTTGCCGGCTCATGATCAGAGTTCCGATTCCGACCATCCCACTGAAGGTTTGGGCGGAGCAGAACGGTGTTAACCGGAATACAGCACGGGCCTGGGTTGCTCAGGGACGAATCAAGACCTTCGACGATGGCGGCAATGAGTGCCGCGTCTCTGCAATCCAGTATGTCCCGGATGCTCCGTACTCGAACAACAAGATCCATGTACGGTTCCGCACCCCCGGGGTCTTGCCGGAGAAGGTGGTCAAAAAATATCCTTCTTTAGCCGGGGAGGTTCTGGATATCCTCATCACCCCTATCGAGGATGGGGCCTGCCGCCTGATCATTATTTCCAGGCCGCCGGAGGGGAAATTGGGTGCCCAAAGCCTCACAATTCGGGAGGATGAACGATCAACTCTTGTGCGTACTCTGCTAAAAGATGGAGACCTCAAGCCGTCCATGGATCAATATTATCGGTCGCCAGTGGGGGATCCGCTTTCCGGTGCGCCGTACCGCTTTGCCTCTCTCCAGCCGACGGCTGAGGATATTGGCGCACTCGAAAAACTACGGGTGGTCAGCTCCTGCAGAAATGATACAGCTGAAGATGGCGGATTTTCCATGCCAAAGTTCAGCATTGAAGTCTATGGCGAGGATGATGAGGTGCCAATCTGCACCCTTGCAGGAAAGACGCTCAATGCCAAACCAACTCCTAAGGAAACGCTCTTGCTGGCGGTCTTTGACCCGAATGACCTGATCGAGTGCCGAAATCGAGTGTTTACCGCTGTGGGTGGGCCAAAGCAAGGAGATGCTTCCTGGAATCAGAACATCATGTTTCTGACCGGGATCGAATATTCTACTAGTGCAGACGAGATTGTTGTGGAGTCTGTCGTCCGCACATTGCCGTTCTCCGCCAACAGGGGATTCTCTTTCTCCCCCAGCCTGCTGATTGCCCCTGTGCCGCTGGATGACCCTAACCTCGATGGGATTGCCAAGCTGCTGATGCGGTGTGGGTTTGCGGAGGTCCAAGAGAACAAGGATGACCCGTATGATGATTACCGCGTGTTCTATGCCTATGCAAATCCATGATAATTTTCCATTTGAGCGAAAAGGATCCAGAATATTTCTGGGTCCTTCTTTTTTGCTATATTTTGTTATATGGTGTTTGGCAGATTTTTCTTTTCTACGGAGAAAAGCGGAAAGATTTTTGCTAGGTTCTCGAACGCGGCAGCACACACCGTCCGCTCCAGGCCCAACGCTCGATGCCCGGCGGAACAGCCCTCTTGCCAGGCCAAACAAAAACAGGCTCCCAAGCTGGAAGCTCAGGGGCCTGTTCCGCGTGTAGTTGCATAGACATCTTTCTCCAGAGATTCTTTCAGCGCGACCCGATCCTCACTGGAAATTTTCAACATATCCATGGCTACATCTGCCGGAACATGAAGAGACTCCATCAGGGCACAAGTGGACTGGCGCAGACCTATTAGTCGGCCTTTCTCTTCGACAATCAGGCTAAGGTTGCACATTCCCGGCACCTCTTTCGTGCTGGATTTTCAGACATGACAATCAGCTTTCCAATGCCTTCCGGATTGCCTCTCGTTCGTCGGCAGGGACTTGCAGAATCTCCATTGCCTGCTCAGCGGGGACCTTCAAGTTCTCCATGGCAGCCCGAACAGACCGCAAGATGCCTTTCTCCATGCCTTTTTCGAGGCCTTTTTCCATGACGCCCTTGCTCAGGTTGCACATTTCCGTTACCTCCTCCACGAATTTCTTAGTCATTGGAATGTCAAACTCATCCTGCAAAACTCTCTGCTTTTTCTGGGGTTCAATTTCGGCCGACAGCAACACATCCAGCAGTCTCAGCACCTCAGCTTCCCCGCCTCCAGCCGCCGGTCCAAGGCAGAGCAGAAGTCCAGCCCCTCCCCTTCCCAATTATAACCCTCCCCATCCGGCGTAGTCAACGAAAACGCCCGACAAATTCCGCCCCAGCTACCCCCAGAGATACATCTAGGCGGCATCGAGCGCGGAGGCTTTGAGCTGGTGGCTTGGGCCGCTGGGCTAACAGAAAAAAGAAGACTCTCCAGTCTTTTCTTCGTAGAAAAGACTTTAGCAACGCTCTGCCCAGGCGTTTCAGCCAAAACAAAAAGACGCCCTGCCGCACAAGACGACAGGGCTTTAGAAAACTCAGCTCAAGAGAGAGCACCGCCATTAACGATCTCATTTAACTCAAATAGTCTAAGATGATCCGATTGTTCTGCTCTGACTTTCTCCTCAAAGCCAGAAGCAGAAAACAGGGCATATAATCGCTTTATGTGACATCTGTTCGTTTGCCCTCAAGCATATCACGGATGTCCGGGCTTGGCAAGGGTTCCACCTCGCGGTTGGTAGCAACAAATAGCTCCCAAATCTTCATTTTGAATGAGGCCAAGGCCTTTGGCGTTGAGCTCAAGATCTTTCGTTTTGGGGAGACAATATTTCTTGCCCAGCCATGGACTTCAATGTTATAATCATGCCAGCAAAATAATAGGGGGGAGCACTGTGTCCCGACAAATTCCGAAAGCTCACTATACCTTTGCCGATTGCTTGGTCTGGGACGAAAGTACGCGCATCGAGATCATCAATGGTGAGGCTTTCGTAATGTCCATGCCCCTGCGCATCCACCAGGAGATTCTCGGCGAATTGTCGCGGCAGCTTGCAAACTTCTTAGAGGGTAAAACGGCGGAGGTCATTTTTGGCCCCTTTGCTGTTCGCCTATTTGAGAAAGACGGAGATCCTCCGGAGAGCGTGGACACGATGGTATTGCCGGATATCTCCGTTATTTGCGATCAAAGTAAGCTGGATGAGTACGGCTGCAAGGGGGCACCGGACATGGTTGTAGAAATCCTATCCCCATCTACACAGCGTCACGACCAATTAGTGAAACTTAGGATATATCAGCAGGCTGGTGTCCGGGAATACTGGATCGTCGACCCGGAAAATCAAACTGTCCGCGTCATGCTTATGGGTGAGGACAGCAGGTTCCAACTACACGAGGTCTACGGTTGCAAGGAGTTGGCCAAAGTCAATGTTTTGGATGGTTGCTTCATTGAGTTGGCAAAGGTGTTTCCCGCTAAGGATTGATCCCCCCAGCAAGTCCCAGCAGATATAATAAACAAACCAGAGTTTTTTGGAGGCCGAGATGGAAAAGAAGAAGAAAAACACCGGTGCTGAGGAGGAGCAGAAGCAGGATACTGAACTGCAGCTGTACATGTCAGAGGGTGCTCAGTACTCCCTTTTTGAGATTCCGAGTCTCGTCCAAAAGACTCGCAGTTCTGTGATCGATGAGATCATGTACCAGGAGCTTAGTGATCAGATCACGACTTTAGTTTCGGACGAAACTACAAAAGAACCTGATCCGCCTGTTAAGACCAAGGTAGTACTGTCCTATGAGGGAATCAGAACTGAAGGCCGGGTTAAAATGACTCCGTTCGACCATGAGGTTATTGAAGCTGTGGCCACATTGGTGATAGCAGGCAATACGCACATCACAACATCATCTATCTTTCGAATCATTGCCGGAAAAACAAAGAATCAATACATAAGCGAGCAACAGAAGCAGAGAGTCCGGGAATCCATGGAGAAGTGTGCCTTTACTCGGATAAAGATTGATATGACTGACAGTTTTGCGGATAAGTCCGATCAAATCGAGAATGCGGTTTTTTCCGGGAACATGCTCTCCTTCGAAGTAATTACAGCGAACTCCAGCCAGGGGGTGATCGACTGCTACAAGGTCTTGTCAGTACCGGCGATTTTTCGGTACGCCATTCAAATGGGAAAGATCAGCGAGTTCCCCATCAAGATGCTGGATACGCCTATTTCGAAAACCGAGATGTCGATTAATGTACAATCATACCTGCTGCGTCGAATCGATCGGATGAATCGCGATCCTAACGCTGAACATCGGATACCTTGGGCAGAAATATTCGCCGTAGCAAATCAGACTGGAGCTGCCAGGCAGGCACTCCAGCGGTTAAGGAATACCGCCTGCAAGATTTTGGATTATTGGGTCGAGTTTGGATTCCTCAAAAGCTATAAAGCTGACAACCGAAACAAAGGTTCTATTCTCATCGAGCCAAACCAAGAATGGAAACCAAAACAGTTACAAGAAAGCCACCCTATATGAATAGGGTGGCTTTCTTCATGCAATTTTTGATGACGAGTGCGGAACGATGCAAAAGCTGTTGACAGTTGCAAAACAAATTTTGTTGACACAGATGCAAAGACTGATGACAAAGATGCAAAATTCGTTGACTAAAAGATACAAAAATTGTTGACAAATCCGTAGAAGCCTTGAGACACAAGAGTTTGTGAGCGCAGTATAAGAAAACTATAGATAGCTTTACAAGAGTCGTCGAATCTGCTTAAATGAATGTAGAAAAAGACAATATGGATAAATATACATAGGTTTGCAACTAATAAAATGGACACATGCAAAGTGTCGTTGTAGGTATCTCGGGAAATGAAGGAATACCTGCGTCTTTTTTGCTCCGAAATAATACAATTTGTATAATAAATGGCTGGAGGAGGTAGAGATTATGTCAACGGGTGCGGTCCGACAACAATATCGACATAATCATATTCAACCAGAAGCTCTAGCTTGGTTCGAACGCCACTTCCCTCCCTCTACCTTCCATGGCCGGATCCAGATTGGCCGGAGAAAAAATGATGGCTTTGGCCTTCAAAAGCTATTCCTTGGAGAACGAGAGCAGGTTCAGGAATTCCTTCAGGAAATGCATGCGAGCCCGCATTTAGACTATTACATCATGGCGAATACAATTTGTGGCGTCTCCAGAAAAGCTGAGGGACTATTTACACTACAAAACATTGTGATCGATATTGATTGCCACAACACGGAAGTTTCACCTTGGGAGCGCGATGATATATTTGAGAAGCTCTCCTGGCGATTGGCGGAGGAAAAGGATACAGATATCCCCTCCCCTACCAGTATTGTTTGGACGGGCCGTGGACTGCAGCTTTGGTGGGCGATCCGACCGGTGCATATAAAATGCAAGCCATACTTCGACTCCGTAAGGGAATATTACTTGACGGCTGTCCAGCGGATTCTTGAAGAAGAAACTGAGGGGATGGACGATGCAATTTCTGTTGACGCAGCATCGTCCCGCAATGCGGTGGGCTATTTTCGGCTTCCTGGAACATTTAATACAGCGACAGGAACCCTCGTTAAAGTGATAGAGTGTAAAGGAGAAACTCATTACATATTGCAAGATTTAGTCGAACAAGTAAAGAAGGCACGGGAAGAAAGTGCAAACGCTGTAAAGCAAAAAGCCATTATAAACAAGGCGCCAGAAGCAGCAGAGGATTTTTCAGGCCGCTATCTGCAGTCGGATATCTATATCCTTCGGAATTTCCACACTTTTGGGTTCTTTCGTATGCGACAGCTCATCCAATTAAGGATCCTGCGCAACGAGCGGATCGGAGAAGAAACCCGGAACAATTTTTGCTTTATGGCTTACAACGCGATGTTGCCGGCTCTGGGCCACGATAAAGCATGGGACAAGCTCGTAGCATTCAATGAGGGGTTTAAAGAGCCCTTGACAGAAAAGCAACTGGCGGGGGTAATTTGCACAGCTGAAAAAAAGAATGGGTATCGGTATTCGAACGAAAAAATGATTGAGTTCCTTGATATTAGCCCAGAAGAGCAAAAAGCGATTGGCCTCTACTCCCCTGTGGCTCCGTTTAATCCGATGGTGCGAGTCTCAGGAAATCCAAGCCGCCAACAGTCGAGGAGGCTCATCAAGGAAGATCGGGATCGGAAAGTCGTGCAGATGCTTCTGGAGGGAAAGACTGGAAAGCAAATTGCGCAGGAACTAGAAATTTGCGCGGACACGGTAACAAAGATAAAGCGAGAGCACCGTGCTGAAATCCAAAACGCAAAGGAACAACGCATCTTGAAATTGGTTCGAGAGGGAAAATCCCAAACGGAGATTGCAGCCACTCTAGGCTGTAGCCAAAAAACAGTGCAGAGATTGTATGCAAAAATTGTTGACGGACAAAAATCCGATAAATGCCTCTATATATGAATTGTTTTATATGGCGGTTAGTGGTAAATTTTGTTGGGTAGTTTATTGGGTGAGTTGTTTATGCTTTTGTCAGCCGCCGGGGACCGGCTCTCCCCTGCCAGCCGCCGGGGACCGGCTCTCCCCTGCCAGCCGCCGGGGACCGGCTCTCCTTTATCATCATTTGATAATTGCGATAGGAAGCCCCCGCTGTCTTTTATAAAACAGCGGGGGCTTCTTGTGTTATGGGTTTATGAGATGTGGTTTATGGGATAGGTGTGTTGTCTTCGGTTTCTTCAAACCAGATTGTGCTAAATGGTAGGGGATCATGATTTTGTTTTGCGAGAATAAAGCATTCTTGTTTTGAGAGGGACGGCCAGAAGACTCGTAGAAGTGCGTAGCTTATCGTGATGCTTGCAGCGAAGATGGTGTCTTGAATATGGATGTCGGTTAGCATGGTTTTTTGATTTTTATCGTTTGGGTTATATAGAGGGAATGTTGTTGGAACGCAGAGTGAGATCACTGGGATGTTGAGGTTTGTCCAATTCCCCTTGCGATTGGCCATAAATGGATTGGTGCCGCCTGCAGTGGAGAGTTGGATTGTTTGTGCGAGTTGGGTAGGGTCTTCAGTTATGGATGAGTCTATTAATAAGAGGCAGGTTGTATGTGTTTCTTGAACAATACCTTTGATTAGAGTTTCGGTGTTGATACCATTGCTGAATTCTGTTCCGGGAGCAATAGAAAAGACTTTTTGAAATGTTCCTGGGGTTTGTTTAGTCTCAAGTACTTTCAGTGGAAGGTTATAGAGTACTTCAGGTCCTAAAGAGTCTGCTGTTACTTTTTGATTCCCGAGGCCGCATATGCAGAGAGTCCCATCGTGATAGGGATGTAGTATACGATTCAGCACTATAGCCAAGCACTCCCCTACCTCGGCGATTTCAATATATTGGTCAAATGGAGTAGGGTAATAGATGGTGATGTATTTACCGATTTGCCTGTTTAATTTCCTTGCGGCTTTTTCTGTTTGTATTGATACTGTAGATACATGGCAATTGAATATCTGTTCTTCCTGGATTTGAAATTCTCCTAAACTGTTCATGGATATATCTATTTTTTCTTTACATGTCGTTATTTGTGTTTTTTTCTCTATTTAGCTCTGTTTTTAGAAATTGGATTGCTTCGCTGGGATGATCGGCGGCCCAATGGAAAAAGATGTTTATAAGATCCTCAATGCTGAGCCCCATAGGTTGTAATATATCTTCTACTTGCTTTTTTAGTTTGTCATCAATTTCAAATTCAATGATTTCGGTTTTAGCCATGGTATATCCTCCAGAAACTCCACTATTTTTCAATTTTACCACTAAAGATGGGATAATTCAACTTTAATCGCTTAATAATTTCTTCTAAAGTTGCTACGCTTATTATTAAGATTTTAGCTTGGCGGTGAGAAGGCGTATGAATAACAGCTTGGAAGAAATAGGAAAACGGCTTTCGGAGCGCAGGCGAAAAGTTGGGTTATCGCAAGAGGAACTAGGAGAGCGTGCTGGTGTTACTGGGCAGACAATTTCGTACGCTGAATTAGGGAAAAAGGCTATGCGAACAGATACTTTACTCCGAATTTGTGAGGTGTTGGAGGTTAGTCCAGACTATTTGTTGCTGGGGCAGATCAGTACAGAACATGCTTCTCATCTTTTGAAGAGGATGGAATCTTTAACACCGGGACAATTTTCGGACTTAGAAAATATTATCGAGCTTTTTATCCAGGCTGTACAGAGAAAGGATTGAAGGAAAGGAGGTTCTGCGGTGGTGTAGGGCCTCCTTCTTTTTCGTTGCTCAAAAGAGATGGGCCAGTGGTCTTTGTGTTTATGTGCGCATCAAAAGGTTATGGATGTGTTGCTTAGTTTATCAGCGACACTGTGTCGCAGGAGCTGGGCGTAGGAGTCGTACTGTTTGTATTTTTTCGTGCGTTTTTGATGTCGTTGGTTTAATGTTTTGGGTGGTGAATAGAGATTTATCTATGGGAGATGGGAGAGATAGATGTTTTATATTATTGGTGAAGCTATTTTTTCGCTGCTACAAACCATCGTCCCTTTTCGTACCACAGATAGGATTCTTGACCTTGTATCCTGCAGGTATAGCGATCTCCTACCCCTCCTACGCTTTGGCAGGCAGCTCGGCGTATATCTAAAATTTTGTCGATAGGATATCTCTCCCCTTTTTTGAATTCAATTTCTAAAGGCCGCATTTTTCCGTCTTGTTCGAAACGGACAATTACGGGGACATATTTTTTTTCTCGTTCCATTGGCTAACCTCACTAACCTCCAAAGAAGCCGATGGGATGGACGGTATGTCCATCCTTCACATTGAGATGCCCTAGCAGCGGGTCACTGTCCAGAATCGCTCTACGGATGCTCATATAGCCGTAACGCTGCCGTAGGTAGTCAACTGCCGCATCGATTTGCTCCCACTTGTTTCGGCGCTTGTCTTCTGCGAACATAGAAAGCTGAAGGGTGTTCTCCGCCTCTACTAATCTTGCACCGCGCAGGCCAATACTTCGGATAGGACGGCGCCAAGTATAGTGCTTTCGAAACAGGTTAAGCCCTACTTCGGCTAGTTCCTGACTGGAACAGGTTGGTGCCGTCAGCTTTTGCTGTTTGCTGAAGGAATTCAGCTCTGTGTCCCGGATGTAGATCTCCACTACTGTACACCGTGAGACCAGTTCCCGCATCCTGGCACACACGCTCTCCGCCAGCAGGATCAGCATGAGTTTGACATCTTCTTCGTTTTCCAGATCTCTGGGTGTGGTGGCACTGTTGCCGACGCTCTTGATGTTTGGAATATGGTCGCTGTGCTGTACAGGAGAGATATCATGGCCATTTGCAAAAACATGGAGAATTGATCCCATTTTACCGAGTTCGTGGTTTAGAATTTTGACTGGGCATTGTGCCAGTTGTCCAATTGTATAGATACCCATGGCGCTGAGTTTCTTTTTGGTTGCCGGTCCAACATACAGCAGATCACTGGCAGGTAAAGGGTAGACGATCTCCTTATAATTATCCTCTCCGATGCGTGTGATAGCGTCTGGTTTTTTGTAGTCGCTGCCCAGCTTGGCGGTGATCTTGTTGTCTGCCACGCCGATGCTGGCTGTGATCCCCAGTTCAAACTTAATCCGTTCGCTGATCTCCTGGGCGATGGACATGGGATCTCCAAACAGGCCCACGCTGCCCGTCACATCCAGCCAGCTCTCGTCCAGGCCGAAGGGCTCTACCTGATCGGTGTAGTCCTCGTAGATCTCTCGGGCCATACGGCTGAAGCGGATATACTCATCCATGTCAGGCGGGAGGATTACCAGATTGGGACATTTCTCCCGAGCCTGCCAGATGGCCATGCCGGTCTTCACGCCATAGGGCTTGGCGATGTAGTTGGAGGTGAGCACGATTCCGTGACGCTCCTCCTGACTGCCGCATACTGCTAGGGGTTTATCCCGCAGTTCCGGGTGCCGTTGCATTTCAACGCTGGCATAAAAGCAGTTCATATCGCAGTGCAGAATAGAACGGTTTCCCATGCTCATCACTCCCTCTTGCTTCTATAATAGAACATCTGTTCCTATGGCGCAAGGAGATTTTTTTGGAAATTTAGAATGAATATGTTCCTGCATTTGTGTTTATGTTATACTATATTTTGTACCACGCCGTACAACTTGTTGCACAGGGGGCACAATAACATGTGTGGCTGTTATCAATTTACGGAGAAACAGTGCGCTGAAATTCGGCAAATTGTAGATGCGATACAGCGCAAATATGGGGTAGGCAGTTGGACACCGGGAGAGATTCGTCCAACTGTAAGGGCGCCTGTTTTAGTTGCTGGACAAAGCTATACCCCCTCCCCTGCCCTAATGCGATGGGGATTTCTGATTTCAAATGGCCTGGTGATCAACGCTCGGGCTGAAACTGCTGCGGAAAAGCCGATGTTTCGCAATAGCGTTCAGAGTCGGCGTTGCCTAATACCCTCCACAGGTTTTTTTGAGTGGGACGGCGATAGAAGAAAATATTTGTTTACTTTACCCGGTGAGGATGTTCTATATATAGCGGGCCTCTATACTCATGAGGTAGACGAGGATCAATTTTGTATTCTGACAACGGCGGCAAATAAATCTATGCGTTTAGTACACAATAGGATGCCATTGATCTTAAATCGGAATCAATGTCAACGCTGGCTTTATAGCGGTGACGACACAGTGTCATTGCTTAGCATTGTTCCGCCAGAGCTGGTATGCAGTTCTGCGGAGGCACAGGTGAGTTTGTGGGATTTATGAGGTTATTCCTGTCCTAATTAATATGGAAAATCGCGTTGCGAACTAGTCTGCAACGCGATTTTTGAAAGTTATATGCTAGAGTCTAACTCCTTAGCTATGGAGAAATTGTGTTAAAATATCTTCTTTGCTGCAAATCTGAATTGTATTGCTCCATGCTTCCTCGATCTCGCTGCAGGAGGCTTCTTGCTGATTGCGAATCTGGCAAAAAGAGATATACTGATCAACCACATTGCCAGTCCCCGTATATTTTAGAACCTTTGCTTTGATACTAACGGGCTTTGAATTGTCTTTTGGATCAAATAATTGCAAGGTGTCAGGCATCTCTGAGTTGTTTTCAGTGCAGATTAGGAATACCTCAGGACGAGGCAAACTGACAGGAGATTCTTTGTATACAGGCAAATGATTCTCGATGCAAAAATCGGAATAAGCTGCTGCTAGATACAGCATGCTGCGTAGGAGGGCGTTTTGAGGAGACACATGCTGTGTTTCGACAAACAGCATCATGCGCTTATCCTGCACAAAGAAACCAAAATCGTTGTGGGGGCCTTCATTGCAAACACCGGTTAAGGAAATTGGTTTGATTTCTTCCTGAGTTATGGTGAGGTCATCGGGGTAAAGACATTGGTAGATGTTCTGGGCAAATTTTGGGAAATTTAATAAGGAATTTATCAGAGTTGGCGAGGTATTGTACTTCGTATCTGACATTTGAAACTCTCCTTTTAACTTGTTCTCATCATTTTTGATTGGTTATTTCAAAAAGCACCTTTAGCGAGGCTCGATCCTCATCGGAAATTTTTAGCATCTCCATGGCGTTTTCAGCCGATATCTGTGCTGAATCCATTAGTGCGCAGACAGACTCCAACAGCGCGATTAGGCGGCCTTTTGCCATGCCCTTTTCCATGATGCCTTCGCTGAGATTGCACATCTAGCCACCTCCGCCACGAATTTTTTATTATGGTGTAGCCTGCTAGTTTATCCTTCTCTTGTACCTTATTATAGAGCGATATCAGCGGCTCTGTCAATGCGAACTGTTCGATGACCTCTACAGGACGCTCTAATAACTTGAATGTAGTCGGGATGCAGCGGCGATACTACGAGTTCGCCAACTGGTTTTTCTGCAGCCCATTTATGGCTGGTATGCGGGACATTGCGGAAAGATGCCTCTCCCCTACCCTGTCTTCGGTGTGATTTATGGGCAGAGCAAAGCAGGGAAAACCAGTTTTCTGGATACTCTGTTGTTGATGATGATCGGCCAGAAACTGAGGCTCTCAGCTTCTAATTTTACTCGCTCCAGCATTGACAGCTTAAAACATGCTATTAAGGGCGCCCCCATCATTGTGGACGATGTTACCCGAGATCGCTTCACCCAACACGCAGTAGAGGTCATTAAGAATGAGGCCTTTGGTATCGACGAACACTTGGTCCAGTATCCTGCAGTGGCTATCAGCGGCAATGAGGATCTAAATTCGATTCCTAAGGCCGTGACCCGTTGGGCGGTGATCTGCCGTGTGCAGGCTGGGCTCACAAATACCGAGATGATGCGTGGTGGCTTTGTGCGTACCGTTCAACGGGAGATCGGAACAGCATTTTATAGGGAATATTTACGGCGCATGATGAAGATCATACCCGGATTGCAGGAAATGCTGAAAGATGAGACGACCGAAAGTGCTCCGGATATTCTTTCTGAGTCCTCCCGATTGTTGCAGTCTATCTTTGAGGAATTCTCGGAGGGTTCCCTGCCGCACTATATCCGGGAGCTGTCACTGGATGACTACTTTAGCGAGAAAGTAACTGGGAGCTATGCCATCAGAGCCATTCGCAGTGCCTGGAAGGCCAGTCGGGAATCCTTCGAGATATTGGAAAAAACCAATGAGCTGCGTTACAATGCCGGGACTACCTATGAGGCGGACCAGCTCCTCAAGGAACTGCCAGAGACCCTGGAGGCACATAGGGCCAGGGAGTGGATTATCATGGATTTAGGAGTGGCGAGAAATTTCTTTGATCTCTCGTTTAAAAAGTCGTGGTTAGAGCGATTTCGAAAGAAGCAATGACTTATCATTTCTACAAAGGAAATAGGTATGGGCAAGGTCGTTGGCAATGTCATCATTGAAATTCTCCAGATGGATGTGTTTTGTCCCATGCAGCTCCTCGGTAGGTACCCGACAAGGGGGGGATGGGAGCAAAAATCTAATACTAACAATATTCTAGCAAAGTTACAAACATGGCCCCAGACGAAACCTTGTCTGGGGCCATGTTGTCGTTTGGTATGTCGCAACGCTGGGACTATCTTTTTTACGAAAGAAAACAGGGAGGATTTTCTTTTTGCTGGGCTGCCTCCAACGCCTGCCTCTAGTATACTGAGTTTCTGGGCGCGATAGCTGGAGGATGAGGTGTGTGTCAAGAGCTTGCCAAGATTGCCCCCGAGGCAGTCTGCGTGTCGCAGTAGGGGCCTTTGACCCAGACGGTGCGTCGGTATCTCGCACACTGGTATTTCCGCCAGGCAATAAATCATGTTGATGTACCTAACCAGGAATTTGGTTCTCATAGTCCGCATCTAGTCGACTCCCCTCCCTCCTGGAGGCAGTGCAGTTTTGCCTCAGCATGTTGTTGTATATAACAAAGAATCCGTCTGTCCCATGTGCAAGGCCTGGTTCAGAAGGATGCGGGCAGCAGTTCAAAGGGAAAACAAAACTCATCTCCGTTGCATTTCTTAGTAAGAAATACCAACTCCATCCTGTACGAATCTCTTATAAAAAAGAGACATCATCAAATTGAGGCGGATATATCTTCGCAACTTCTTTCACTATTTAGCGACTTCCACAGGAAATCTCGATCGGACTCTGGGATAGCAAGCATGTCCATTGCTTCGTCCGCAGAAAGTCCCATAGTAGATATCAGGGCCAAGACACAGTGCTGGAGTGCTTCCTGCCGGCCCTGTATGTATCCCCTTTTATAACCATCCTCGAACGCTTTTTCAAATGCTGTCATCCATATTTCTTTGCTGCTAAACATTGTTTTCTCCTTGTATTATAGAGTAGTAGTGATTAGAGCCCCTCTCCAAGGGCAGTGTGCTACACTGTAAGGGATGCTGTGTATTGGTGGCATTCTCCTACCACAAGATGGTTTCAGAAAGGTTCCAACCACAGCCCCTTACAATTTTGTTGATCAGTTAAATACCGCCAGACGGTT
>ENA-ORUM01000117-ORUM01000117.1-human-gut-metagenome-genome-assembly--contig:-NODE-117-length-116140-cov-11.427911_pt1 | contig 116140 bp, 95 predicted proteins | sample MGYA00242083_ERZ509217 | MGnify/ENA primary metagenome ERZ509217 (study PRJEB26280, sample SAMEA2338831) | human gut metagenome | biome: human gut; feature: human-associated habitat; material...
TGGGCAAGATCAGCCTGTTATCCCCGGAGTACCTTTTATCCGTTGAGCGACGGCCCTCCCACGTGGGGCCGCCGGATCACTAGAGCCTGCTTTCGCACCTGCTCGTCTTGTAGGACTCGCAGTCAAGCTGGCTTGCGCTCTTGCACTCTATGAGGGCGGTTGCCGACCGCCCCGAGCCAACCTTCGCGCGCCTCCGTTACCCTTTAGGAGGCGACCGCCCCAGTCAAACTGCCCACCTGGCACGGTCCCCCCGCCGGATCGCGGCCGGGGGTTAGGACGCCGCACGGGAGGGGGCGGTATTCCAAGGTCGGCTCCACCGGGGCTGGCGCCCCGGCTTCGAAGCCTCCCGCCTATCCTCTACGCTCCCGAGCAGCGGCCAATGCCAAGCTGCAGTGAAGGTTCACGGGGTCTCGTCGTCCTTCCGCGGGTAGGTCGCATCTTCACGACCAGTGCAATTTCACCGGGTCCGTGGTCGAGACAGCGCCCAAGTCGTTGCGCCTTTCGTGCAGGTCGGAACTTACCCGACAAGGAATTTCGCTACCTTAGGACCGTTATAGTTACGGCCGCCGTTTACCGGGGCTTGGCTTCGGAGCTTCGCCTTGCGGCTGACCCCTCCGCGTGACCTTCCGGCACCGGGCAGGCGTCAGACCCTATACGTCGCCTTGCGGCTTCTGCAGAGTCCTGTGTTTTTGGTAAACAGTCGCTTGGGCCTCTTCACTGCGGCCCCCCTCCGCTCCCCGGGCGAGCCGGTTCACGTACGCGGGGGCACCCCTTCTCCCTAGGTTACGGGGCCATTGTGCCGAGTTCCTTGACCACGGTTGACCCGATCGCCTCGGTATGTTCTACCCACCCACCTGTGTCGGTTTGCGGTACGGGCGCGCACGCGCCTGCCTAGCGGTTTTTCTAGGGACCACGGGCTCACTCGCTTCGCTCAGTCGCTTCGTCCGGAGCCTAACCCTCGCGCCGGGGGGACTTCCCTCCCCGACGGGCCGCGCTCCATCACCGGGACGTCCAGAACCCGGCCGAGCCACCCCCATCCGTCGCCGCATCGGTCATAGCGCCGCGTGCGCGGTGCAGGAATGTCTGCCTGCTGCGCTTCGGCTACGCCTTCCGGCCTCGCCTTAGCCCCCGACTGACCCTGGGGGGATTAGCCTCGCCCAGGAAACCTCGGGTTCACGGCGGTGGAGTTACCCTCTCCACTCTCGCTACTCATGCCAGCATCCTCGCTCCCGCGCGGTCCACCGTCGGTCGCCCTCCGGCTTCGCCCCCCGCGGGACGCTCCCCTACCATACGTCAAGACGTATCCGCCGCTTCGGCGCCGTGCTTAGCCCCGTGTATTGTCGGCGCATGTCCACTCGGCCAGTGAGCTGTTACGCACTCTTTGAAGGGGTGGCTGCTTCTAAGCCAACCTCCTGGCTGTCTGGGCGGACGCACATCCTTTGCCACTCGGCACGGACTTGGGGGCCTTGGCGGGCGGTCTGGGCTGTTTCCCTCTCGAGCACACAGCTTAGCCCACATGCTCTGACTGCCGGCCTCTGATCCGGCGGCATTCGGAGTTCGGTCGGGATCGGTAGGCGGCGAAGCCCCCTCACCCGTCCGGTGCTCTACCTCCGCCGGAGAACGGCCGACGCTAGCCCTAAAGCTATTTCGGGGAGAACGAGATATCTCCGGGTTTGATTGGCCTTTCACCCCTATCCCCAGGTCATCGGAGCACTTTTCAACGTACTGCCGTTCGGCCCTCCACGGGGTCTTACCCCCGCTTCAGCCTGCCCAGGGATAGCTCACCCGGCTTCGCGTCCAGCGCGCGCGACTCGACGCCCTGTTCGGACTCGACTTCTCTGCGGCTCGCTTCCCAGCTTAACCTCGCCGCGCGCGTCTGACTCGCTGGCTCATTCTACAAAAGGCACGCCGTCACACCTATCGGTGCTCCGACTGCTCGTGGGCGCACGGTTTCAGGTGCTGTTTCACTCCCCTCCCGGGGTGCTTTTCACCTTTCCCTCACGGTACTTGTCCACTATCGGTCGCAGGGTAGTGTTCAGGCTTGGATGGTGGTCCACCCAGGTTCGGACCGGGTTTCACGTGCCCGGCCCTACTCAGGGACCGCCACCGGGGAGTCGCTGCGGGTGGGCGTACGGGGCCCTAACCCTCTGCGGCCGGCCTTCCCATGCCGTTCCGCCGCCCGCGCGACTTCCCCGCCGGGAGCTGAGGCTCCCGGGCGGGCGGCCCTACAACCCCGGCGGCGCGAAGCCCTCAGGCCGCGTGCGCTCGCCGGTTTGGCCGTCGCCCCCTTTCGCTCGCCGCTACTCGGGGGATCTCGTGATTGATTTCTCCTCCTCGGGGTACTTAGATGTTTCAGTTCCCCCGGTTCCCCTCCCCCTCCCTATGAGTTCAGGAGGGGGATGGCGGCTCTTCAGCCGCCGGGTTCTCCCATTCGGGCACCCCCGGATCGAAGGCCGTGTGCGCCTCCCCGGGGACTATCGCGGCTTGCCGCGCCCTTCGTCGGCTCCCTGCGCCAAGGCATCCGCCGTGCGCCCGTGACATCTTCCCGCCGCTCGGCGGGGCCACGGTTCACTCATGTATGAATAGCCAAGATGTTAATGTCGGTAACCTCGTATCTCTGAATATACAAGTTCGCAGGTAATGAATACCTACGCGATCGTCGTCGCTACATGATGCTTCCCACGTTCATATCAATGTGGTTCGCAGCGCACCGAACATCGTTCGGTGCTAGGAGATCGCGCCGGAGCACGCCGTCAGGCATGTCTCCGCGCGCTATGCGGCTCTCAAGGTACGCGGGCGCGTGCCCCGGGGGCCGGACGCCGCGGGTGGCCGGCGGAGGGTCCAGGCGGGATCGCCGGGCGGGAGCTCCCGCCCGCAGGGCATCCTCGGGGAACAAGTTCTAAGGTATTTCTTTCTAAGAGGCTTATCTCCCTAGAAAGGAGGTGATCCAGCCGCACGTTCCCGTACGGCTACCTTGTTACGACTTCACCCCCCTCGCCCTCCACACCTTCGACGCCTCCCTCACGAGGTTGGGCCGGCGGCTTCGGGTGCAGACGACTCGGGTGGTGTGACGGGCGGTGTGTACAAGGCCCGGGAACGCATTCACCGCGGCATGCTGATCCGCGATTACTAGCAACTCCGACTTCGCGGGGGCGGGTTGCAGCCCCCGGTCCGAACTGGGGCAGGCTTTCGGGATCCGCTCCCCCTCGCGGGGTGGCAACCCTCTGTACCTGCCATTGTAGCACGTGTGCAGCCCCGCGCATAAGGGGCATGATGACTTGACCTCGTCCCCGCCCTCCTCCGCCTTGGCGGCGGCGGTCCCGCGTGGGTTCCCGGCATCACCCGATGGCAACACGCGGCGGGGGTTGCGCTCGTTGCGGGACTTAACCCAACATCTCACGACACGAGCTGACGACAGCCATGCACCACCTGTGGCGGCTCCTCTCGGCCACGGCGTCTCCGCCGCTTCACCGCCATGTCAAGCGCGGGTAAGGTTCTTCGCGTTGCTTCGAATTAAGCCACATGCTCCGCTGCTTGTGCGGGCCCCCGTCAATTCCTTTGAGTTTTAGCCTTGCGGCCGTACTCCCCAGGCGGGACGCTTAATGCGTTGGCTGCGGCACGGAGGCAGATACGCCCCCACACCTAGCGTCCATCGTTTACGGCCGGGACTACCAGGGTATCTAATCCTGTTCGCTCCCCCGGCTCTCGCGCCTCAGCGTCGGTGCCGGCCCAGAGGGCCGCCTTCGCCACCGGTGTTCCGCCCGATATCTGCGCATTCCACCGCTACACCGGGCGTTCCACCCTCCCCTGCCGGACCCAAGCCGCGCGGTTCGGGGGGCGGCCCGGGGTTGAGCCCCGGGATTTGACCCCCCGCCTGCGCGGCCGCCTACGCGCGCTTTACGCCCAATGAATCCGGATAACGCTCGCCCCCTACGTATTACCGCGGCTGCTGGCACGTAGTTAGCCGGGGCTTCTTCTGCAGGTACCGTCAGTCTCGTCCCTGCTGAAAGCGGTTCACGACCCGAAGGCCTCCATCCCGCACGCGGCGTCGCTGCGTCAGGGTTCCCCCCATTGCGCAAGATTCCCCACTGCTGCCTCCCGTAGGAGTCTGGGCCGTGTCTCAGTCCCAATCTGGCCGGTCGGTCTCTCAACCCGGCTACCCGTAGTCGGCTTGGTAGGCCGTCACCCTACCAACTACCTGATGGGCCGCGACCCCATCCCGCGCCGCCGGAGCTATGCCCCTGGGGCCATGCGGTCCCAGGGGGCCACCGGGTATCACCCGCGGTTTCCCGCGGCTGTCCCCGTGCGCAGGGCAGGTTGGTCACGTGTTACTCAGCCGTTCGCCGCTCGCTTCCCTCCGAGGAGGGGTGCCGCTCGACTTGCATGTGTTAGGCGCGCCGCCAGCGTTCATCCTGAGCCAGGATCGAACTCTCCGTCCAAATGATAGGACCCCGTGGGTCCCTGCTATCATGTGATTGGGCGGGAGCCCGCCCGGCCGGCATGACGCCGATCGGATCCATTCTCTCTGGGCGCGACGTCCTGGGAAAGGACGGGGACACTGATGTGTCCCTGTACTATAGTTAGTGCATCGCTCTATAAATTGAGAAGATGGTTCTCGAAGATTCCGTCTGTCTTCCTCCGCCGGAGAGCCGGGGTCTCCCCCGCTCCCCGCGGTATCCGGTTCCCAAGGTACGCTGCCTGCGGGCGCTCCGGCCCGCGCGGCAAGGAGATATAATGCCAGCCTCCCGGCCCCCGCGCAAGGGGGAATCGGGGGTTCACATTTCCTACATAATTAACCGCACTAGAACAATCCTCTATCTAAATACTTACCGACGGCACTGCCTTGTTCCTCCTCTAGATAGTGCTGTTTACCGGCATTTAGCCGCATCCGAGCGCTCGTGATTGCAACTTTTGGGCACTGCTAGCCGCTGCGACCGAATATAAAGGATTATCCGAATGTGAAAATCGCAGGTCAGAAGGTATACGATTTTCAGACTTTTGCGACTGTACTTTGGGTCTTCCCTCTGGAGTGCCCAAAAGTTGAAATCTCGCTCGGCTTTGGCGAGCAGACCCGCGACTCCCCGAGCAACGTGCCTGAAATGTCGGGTAACCCTTTGATATAGGGTGCGATCAAGCGCTTCCCCTGTTCCATTTCCCGCTATGCCACCTGTGTCTCCTGGCGGATCTTATCTACCAGGGCGCGAGCTGCCGGAGCGGCGGCAAGAAGGAGCACAAGCATGAGAACGCTGCCCGCAATATTGATCATCCACATGGGCACGAACGAGTGGAACGCATCGAACAGACTGCCCGAGAGCATCGTGCCGAAGGCGTACCCCAGCATTTCCAAGCTCGTCAGCCACCCCGTGATGCGTCCAACGTCTTTCGCCCCATAGCAGCGCACGGCAACAAGTGAGGGCGCTACGGTACCCATGCACGTACCGAAGCCAAAGAAGATTGCGCTCACCACCGGACCCCACATCGTGCTGGCAAAGCACAGGCCCACCGAGCCGATAAGGCACGCTGCGCTTCCCACGATGATCCCGGTACGGACGCCGAAGCGGTCGTACATCCACCCCGTCGCTATCTTAGATACAAGCACCACGATCATATTGAACGAGTAGATAGAGCTCGCATACACCATGTCATGGCCGCCGGTCACGATCTTTTGGCCCTCGACCGTCACCGACGTCATATTAGTAATGGAATTGGGAATCGCGGCGCCGTTGATAACACCCATTACCATAAAACCGGCCACCATGAGCCAGAATGACGGGTGCCGCCAGACGTGAGCCCATGGCACCTCAACATCGACCGGCACATCGCCCGCGCGCTTCTCGCTTGCAGCCGCCGCGCCCGCGGCCTCGGCAGCGCCGTATGGCTCGAGGCCCTTGTCGGCAGGCCGGCTATAAAAGACTGCCACGGTAATGGGAAACGCAATGATGAAACACACGGCGGCGAGCACCATGAAGGATGCGCGCCAGCCGACAGCGGCGATAAGGCTACTCACCGCGGGAGAGAAAATCGCCCCGCCGAAGCCCGAACCGCTGAGCGCCACCGCGACGGCGAGGCCCTGCTTGAGCGTAAACCAATTAGTAAGCACGATAGAGATGAGCAAGCGTGTGCCTGCCACGATGACTAAACCATCGATGGCAAAGAGCAGAAAGAGCTGCCACGCAGCCCCAACGTAGGCAAAGCCGATGAGCGCCGCAGCCGTGATGGCGACAGAAAACCCGCCCAGAATGCGTCCGTCCACGCGGTCAACTACATTGCCGATAACGAGCGAACCGATGATCGACACGAGCGTGGACATGGAATTCGCCATATTATAGGTGCCCACGGTGATGCCGAGGTCCTCGACGATATGCGGCTGGAAGAGCGACATGCCGCTCACCATGGTGGTGTAGCAGGTGCCCATGATGAGAAATCCGGACACCACGAGCCACCAGCCAAAGTAGGGACGCCGAGTGCTGCTTGGTAGATTGCTTGCCGAGGGTGCCATAGAGACCTCTCCTTCTTCTTGCCGGTCGCCCTTGCTGGTCGCATTGGCACGCGCTCGCTATGCGCGCTCGCTCGATGCGCCCTTATGTCTGCCGATGCTTGGACGCGATGTGCGCATGACGCTCGAACCACGTGGCGACAACCGCCACGTGCAGAGCCGCTCCCATCCAAAACACCTGCTCATCAAGGTGCATATGCGGGTTATGGTGCGGCGCGGCACCGGGGCTTCCCGCACCTAGAATCGCGAAAACGCTCGGCACCGCCGCCGACACGTAGCTAAAATCTTCCGTTGCCGCCATGGGCTCGGCCTTGCATACACGCGCCGAGCCAACCACCGCCGCAAACGCCGGTTGCAGCTCGGCTGCCAAGAGCGGGTCAGTCACCACGCTGGGGCAGTTGAACATCGCGATTTCGGAGCTCGCCCGCCACGCCTTCACATACCCCTCCACAAGCTCGGGAATGCGCGAGAGCACGTGCTCGCGCGCCGCGACGTTGAGACTCCTGAGGCCGAACTTGAGGTCCGCCGTATCGGGCAGGGTGTTGGGCACGGTGCCCGCTTGGAGCGCGCCGCACGAGAGGGTGATGGCTGCCGCCGGCTCAACCTCGCGCGTCATCATGAGGTTGAGCGCCTGGTATACCTGGTTGGCCACCATAAGTGGGTCGATGCACTGCTGCGGGGCCGAAGTATGGCCGCCGCGCCCCTGGATCTTGACTACAAAGGTGTCGAGCGAGGTGCTCGACACACCGGGAGCAAAGGATACCTGACCGGCAGGTTCGTTCGACATGACGTGAAGCCCAAAGGCAGCGTCGACGTGCGGGGCCTCGAGCGCGCCGTCGTCAATCATCGTCTTGGATCCAGCGCCGAGCTCCTCGCCCGGCTGAAACATCAGCTTGACGGTACCAGGGAGCTCTGCCTCGTGGCGCTTGAGCACCGCGGCCGCTGCGAGCAGCATCGCCGCGTGCGCGTCGTGCCCGCACATATGGCTGCATGCGCGCGTGGATTTAAATGGCAAATCGTTTTCCTCGATGATGGGCAGGGCATCCATGTCGGCACGGAGCAGGATGCAGGGACCCTCCCCAGAGCCCACAGTCGCCACAATGCCCGTGGAGCGATCGATACCCGGATACCCGAGGCTCTCATACGAGCGCGTGAGCTCATGAGCGACGATGCCGCACGGCCTCCATGTGATGCCCAGGCTGTCAAGCCGTTGCGACACGTACGCAACCGTCTCGGGCAGGGCCATGCCCACCTCGGGAATCTGATGCAGGGCACGCCGATCCGCGACGATCTCGTCTTGCAGGGCACGCGCCTCGGAAATCATAGCTGCACACAACGTTGCCATTGCGGTCTCCTCCTTGCTTCATCCAAGCACAGTAACCGCTTTCGCGCTCGCCTGACCCCATGATTGCGCTTACGGGGCCAAATAGCAACCTCCCCGAAACATCCTCGCAGCGCCCCACGCCTGCGCTATGCTGAACGCAGCGCGACACACGCCATTTGAAACGATTGAGGAAAGGATCGCCTATGCCTTTAGAGCCTCAGCAATTCCCGGCCACCACCGTGCCCACACGCTTCATAGGCGGGCGCATCACGACGGAAGACCCTGCGCAGCCCGAGGCCGATGCGCTCGTGACCGATGCCACCGGGCGCATCGCCTGGATCGGCTGGGCGAACAAGCTGCCCGCCGCCTTCGCGGGTGATGCCTATGAAGAGGTCGACCTAGGCGGCGCGCGCGTTATCCCCGGCTTTGTGGATGCGCATATGCATGCCGTGATGCTCGCGAATTTTGCACCGCAGATCTCGGTCTTGCCACCGAACATCACCTCGATTGCCGAGCTCACCGAGGCAATTCGCGCCCGCCGTGCCGCACAAGGCCCCAACGCCTGGGTCGAGGGTTGGGGCTATGACGAGGCGCTTCTTGCCGAACACCGCTCACCCACCCGTTGGGACCTAGACGCCGGAAGCCCCGACGCGCCCGTATGCATCATGCGCACCTGCGGGCATATCCGCTGCGTCAACAGCCGTGCGCTCGAGATCGCTGGCATCACGCGCGACACGCCCGATCCTGTTGGCGGCGAAATCGAGCGCGATGCCACCGGTGAGCCCACCGGAGTCCTCAAGGAGACGGCGCGCGACCTCGTCACGCCATTCATCCCCAAACCGAGCGAGCATGATGCCGTGCAGCACATCGTGGACCTCGGCCGACTGCTTGCCTCGCAGGGCATCGTCGCCGCGACCGACATGTGCAGCGTCGACGGCACCGACACCCATCCGTTGCTCCTAGCCGCCGCGCGCGCCGGCTTCAAGCAGGATGTGGCCACCTATATGCTCTGGGATTACATCAAGCAAAACCCGGACGCCTATGAGCTCGGCCCCGAGCAAATGGACCGTAGCCAGCAGATCTTCGCGGCAGGTATCAAGATTTTGACCGATGGCAGCGTGTCGGGCCGCACGGCATGGTTCTATGACCCGTTCCTGCCCTCAGAGCGCGATCTGGGCGCTACGAATTGCGGCATGCCGACCTGCGCTGACGATGACATCGATCATGCCATAGCCTTTTGCCAGAACCATGGTTGCCAGCTCTCGCTCCACGCCATGGGAACCCATGCCATCGACCGCGTCATCGACCGCGTCATGGCGGCTGGGCTTTGGGACGCCAATGGCGTGCCTCCAGTGCGCATCGAGCACGTGACCGCGCCTTCGCCGCATGCGATCAGCGCGATGGCGGCAAACGGAATCGCCGTGGTCACGCAACCCATCTTCCCCTATGCCGAAATCGGCACCTACCTCACGAACCTCGGCGAGGAGCGCACACGCCGCTGCTACCCCTTCCGCACCCTCGTCGATGCCGGCGTGGACGTCTGCATCTCAACCGATGCCCCCGCAACATCTTGGGCCGTACCCTCGGACCCCTTCCCCAACATCAAGAGCGCAGTGACCCGCCAGGCCTACAACCACTTCGACTTCGATGCCGCCGAGGCGCTCAGCGTGGAGGAGGTGCTCGCCCGCTATACGCGCGAACCGGCGCGCATCCTCGGCCTCGAAGGGCTCGGCATGCTCAAGACCGGCCATAAGGCGAGCTTTGCCGTGCTCGACCGAGACATCCTCGCCATCCCTTCCGACGAGATCGACCGCGTGCAGGTCGCGGCCACCTACATCTGCGGCGAGAAGGTCTTCGAGCGATAGGCCTCACCCGAAAATGATAAAACGAACCCGGTTGGTTTTATCATTTTCGGGTGGAAGAAAAACAGCCGGGCTGGAAGGCGTTACGCATGCCTTCCAGCCCGGCTGGTTGCGATGAGATGAATGAGCCTGGCTTACGCCTCGAGCGCCTTCTTGGCGATGGCGGCCAGCTCGTTGAAGCTCTCGATGTCCTCGTAGGCCATCTGAGCAAGCACCTTGCGATCGAGCTCGATGCCGGCGACCTTCAGGCCATGCATGAACTGAGAATACGAGATGTCGTTCATGCGGGCGGCAGCGTTGATGCGGGTGATCCAGAGGCTGCGGATCTCGCGCTTCTTGTTGCGGCGATCGCGGTACTGATACTGGAGGGAGTGCTGCACCTGCTCCTTGGCAGCCTTATACGTACGCGAACGGGCGCCATAGTAGCCCTTCGCCTGCTTCATGATGGTGCGGTGGTGCTTACGGGCGTTGAGAGCGCGCTTCACACGTGCCATAGTTGATCAACTCCTACTAACTCAGAAAAGACGGGAACGAAGCGGGATTAGGCGAGACGCGAAACGACGGTCTTGCGATCGGCGCTGGAGATCTCGGTCTCCTGGCGGAAGCCGCGCTTGCGCTTCGTCGTCTTCTTGGTCAGGATGTGGCTCTTATAGGCCTTGGCGCGCATGAGCTTGCCGGAGCCGGTAACGCGGAAACGCTTCTTGGTACCGCTGTGAGACTTCATCTTGGGCATGGAATTCTCCTTTATCGCTTACAGGACAAACTACTTCTTATCGCTTTCGCTCTTCTCGGGCTTCTCGTCGAAAGCGCCCTTGATGGGAGCGAGGAGCATGAGCATGTTGCGGCCCTCGAGCTTGGGCTGCGACTCGACCGTGGCATAGGGCTTGAGGTCCTCCGCCAAGCGCTCGAGCACGTTGAGACCCTGCTCCGGATGCGCCATCTCGCGACCGCGGAACATGATGGTGATCTTCACGCGCGCGCCCTTCTTGAGGAAGCGGAGCACGTGACCCTTCTTGGTCTCGTAGTCGCCGACGTCGATCTTGGGACGGAACTTCATCTCCTTGACCTCGACGCGCGACTGGTTCTTGCGCGCTGCCTTGGCCTTCATGGCCTGCTGGTACTTGTACTTACCATAGTCCATGACGCGGCATACGGGCGGATCGGCGTTCGGAGCGATCTCGACGAGGTCGAGGTTCTGCTCGTCGGCGATGCGCTGCGCGTCGCGAATGTCGAAGAGCCCCAGCTGAGAGCCATCGACACCGATCAGGCGGCACCTCGTCGCGGTGATCTCGTCATTGATGCGCGTGTCATCGTGCTTAGCTATTTTCGGTACCTCCTTCAAAACACGAAACCCGGTGCCATGCACAGCAACCGGGTCAATCGTTCCAAGCAAGCGATGCATATGCACCGCCCTCATAGGTTGTGATGACCAGACAGCTGCTCAAGGCGCCGAAAGGTGGGGACCATCGGTTCCACTTTGCTAGCATTGCCGAAACAATGCGGATGCATGATAGCACAGCTCTGCACACTCCATGAGTTCATCATGAAATGGTGCCGGAGGAGAGACTCGAACTCTCACGCTGTTGCCAACGGCAGATTTTGAGTCTGCTGCGTCTGCCAATTCCGCCACTCCGGCAACTGCGCTACCGTCGGTACATAGTACCACAGAAGACCGCGATTGCACGCGACGTTGCAATCCGGCCAAATCGGACACCGCTCCCGCCGGGCCAATACCACCCGGTTGGGGCGGGAACACCCGCGCTCCTAGCGCCGGTCGTCGTCATCATCGTGCACGATGCTGATCTTTACCTTGCCAAGAAGCACGGCGACCGCAAGTACGAGCATCACGATCGGGATGAGCCGCAACGCACCCACGAAGAGCACGCCGAGCAACGACAAGACGAACGAGATGATAGCCGCAACGATGAATAGCGCTATAACCATATACAGACACGTCATGCGCATCTCTCCTTCCCTGCGCCACAGAATAGCAAATCGCAGGACCTCCTGCCGTCTCGCGCAGACCGTTCGCGCGTTCTTTAGCCTTTCTTAACCGGTCGCGGCACGTGCGCTTCCTATACTTGAGCCGCAGACGCCAAAGAAAGGAGCAGCATGATCGTCACCACCACCCCGACCATCGAGGGCTACGAGATCGTTGAGTATCTGGGCATCATCGCCGGAGAGGCAGTGTCAGGAATCAACATGTTCAAGGACCTGGGCGCGGGGATCCGCAATGTGTTCGGCGGGCGCTCGGCAGGATATGAGGAGGAGATGCAGAACGCGCGCCGCGAGGTTCTGGACGAACTTGCAGACCGCGCGGAGCAGCTCGGCGCCAACGCCGTCGTGGGCACCTCGCTTGGCTACGAAACCTTTGAAGGGATGATCATGACGGTGGCTTCGGGCACTGCCGTGCGCATTCGCCGCGCAAGCTAGCTAAACCAAGCGGCCTCACGACCTTGCGGACAAACTAGGAGCTCTCTCCGTATATCCCCTCTTTGCACAAGAAAAGGCCCCGTTGCCGGGGCCTTCATACTCAGTGGTGCGGGCGAAAGGACTTGAACCTTCACGGGGTTGCCCCCATATGGACCTGAACCATACGCGTCTGCCAATTCCGCCACGCCCGCATATGTCTCGGCTAACGCCGAAAGCGCTGTTCATCTTACCCTAGCGCCTCGAGGTGCGCAAGCCCCATTTTTATGAAACGGGAAGCGCGCCAAACCTGCGCGGTTAACCGGCGATGATGTCGAGAACTTCCTTCTCGGCAGCGGGGCGACCAACACCGGTGAGGAACGGGACACCGCTCACATAGGGGCACTCAAGGCCGTTCGGAGCGACGGTCGTCGCGATGAGCAGGTCGGCATCGGCGCAAGCATCCTTGGCCTCAGAGATCGCGCACTGGACGATCTCGTACTGTCCCTCGTAGCCGTTGTCATTCAGCAGCGCAGACACCTTCTGCGCAACGGCGGTCGAGGTAGCGATTCCAGAACCGCAGGCCAGCACGATCTTCTTCATGTCGAAGGTCTCCTTTCGATAAGTGCAATGGGTATAGTGTACCGCCCTCGATGGCAAAAACCCAGAAGTGAGTTGGAAAAAAATAACGGCGGGTTAGAAATATCAGCGAATTCCTTGCATATCAGTAGATTCCCCGCGCGCCTGCCAGCGCCCCGTCTGCTAGACTGTGTCTTCGATGGGGGCGTGGCGGAATTGGCATACGCAGGAGACTTAAAATCTTCGGCCTTCGGGATTGTGGGTTCGAGTCCCACCGCCCCTACCATTAACCTCTACAGCTCCGGAGACGGAGCTGTTTTTCATTCGGACCCATCGCATGGACTCGAACCCGGGAGGGCCCGGAGCGCGCGAGGCGGCGCAGCCGGCCGCCGAGTCCCACCGCCCCTACCAACTTTTACTCAGATAGCTCCGGAGTCCAGCCGACAACCGGCTTCTCGCCCCTCAGGGCCTCATCAATCGTTGCCGCCATGCCGGCGAGCAGGCTGCTCTCGCTTACCGTAAGCTCCTCGTATCCGCCAGCCCGCATAAGCTCGCGGATGATAATCGTTCCCGCCTGCATCATGGGAGCGCGCTTGGGCTGGATGCCCTTGAGCTCGCGAATCTGCGCGACCGTCAGCGCGCTCATGCGATCGAGCTGCCGCTCGACCTCTTCGAGCGTCAGGCCATGAAGGTGAACGAACGAGGAGTCGTAGGGCTCGAGCTCGTAGGTTAGCGAAACGAGCGTCGTCACCGTACCCCCCACCGAGATGAATCGACTGGGGCGGTCGGCGAATTCATCCCAGTATGAGGCGAACTGGCCATGGGACCACGCGGCGGCGGCCGCGAGCTCCTCGGCAGCGGGCGGGTCGGCAGTAAAGAACCGGTCGGTCAACCTACGGCAGCCGATGTCAAGCGACCGCACATGCTCGAGCTCGAGATGCGCATTGCGCGGGTCGTACGTGCCGACGACGATCTCCGTCGAGCCGCCGCCGGGATCTGCCACGGCAATGCGCTCGCCGGGAAAATCGTGGGCGACCCCATAGAATGTGAGCCTCGCCTCCACCTCGCCAGGGATGATCTGGGGCGCAAGGCCCAGAGCGCGCAGGCGAGCGAGCAGCTCCTCGGCGTTTTCCGCGTCGCGTGCAGCACTCGTCAAGGTGACGCATGTCGCCGTGGCACCGAAAGCACGGGCTTCCTCTGCGAAGGTGCGGCACGCAGCCTCCACGCGATCGATGGCGCCGGCGCTAAAACGACCTGTCGCGTCCACGCCCTGCCCCATGTCGGTAATAACGGAATGCTTCTCCGAATCCACGATCGCGCCATCTCGCACGCGTGCGAGCGAGAGCCGCGATGAGACCGTACCCAGATCGATCGCCGCAATGCGTGCGCAACCGTCCCGATCAAGCAACATAGGCAATGCCGCCTTCCCTGGCCCGCGCGCCGCGCGAGCGTCAATTACCCGTCGAGGAAACCGTTTGGCCCTCGACGCCCTGGTAGAAGAAAAACGCATCGAGCACCTTGATATACCACGGTGCATCGTTGGCCACTGCCTGCTCGGCAGCCTCGACCTCTGCAGAGGTGTTCGGATCGGAAGGAGCGCCCGTAGCGGAGCCCGAAGCACCTGAATCGGTCGAGGCGGCGTCCTGAGCGTCAGACGCGTCACCCTCGTCGCCAGCGGCATCGCCCGACTGATCGGCTGAAGCGTCGGACGCATCGGCGCTTCCGCTGGAATCGCCCGATGCTTCATCTGATGACGAATCGCCCGCCTCGTCCTCGAGCCCTATGACCTCGACCGCGTGCTCGCCGGGCATCACGAGCCCAAGGTTCCGGCGCGCGGCGTCCTCGATACCCTCTGTGGAAAGCAGCTTATTGACCTCGGTTTCGAGCGTCTTGTTGTAGCTCTCGCGAACAGCAAGCTGGCGCTCGAGGATATCGCCTGTTCGATAGGCCGCGTACAGGTCGCGCACGGGAAAATAGACGCTGAGCGCGATCGCCGCTGCAACGACGCCGTAGAATGCGAAGCGCCACGGCCCCGTCGTGATGGCGTAGATCGTCTGCACGACGCGGTTGTCTGCCGCATAGCGCATGAAGTTCGAGCGATGTCTACGGGAGCCCGTCGCCCGCCGGGTCGATGCCGACCGGCCGCCCTCGTTCACGGCGCGTCCTCGCCCATTCGACCGCAGGCGGTCGGCAGCACACGCGGCACCGGAGCCAGAACCGTCCCGAACCGTCGCTCCACCCTGTGCAGAGCGACGGGCACGCGATGTCCCGTGCGCGCTACCGGAGCGAGATGAGACGGACTGGCGACGCTGCGCGCCGGCTGCTTTCGAATTGTCGCGATAGGTTTCCATGGGCGCCTTGTTTGATTGAAGTGTGATTGCGCTACCGCTTCATTATGACACGCTCGCGCACCCTCAAACCGGAAACTTTCGGCGCATCCGTCAAATGCGCACGCCCAACGTTTCTCGAACGACGCCCCGCGCTCCCCCTCTCCCGCCCAACCGTGGCCGTTACCGCAGGGAAGCCCCGGACTTCCTCCTGAGCGATTCCGCAGCTGTTCGGCTCTGCCGAACAGCGAGGACCAGCGAAGGAGGAATTCCGGGGCTTCCCGCCGGGAGGTATCGCTACCGCAGGTTGTAAAACGCCGTGCGGCCCGCGTACTCAGCCGAGGTATACAGCCCGTCCTCGATGCGGATGAGCTGATTGTACTTGGCAATACGGTCCGAGCGGCAGGGAGCACCCGTCTTAATCTGGCCCGCATTCGTTGCCACGGCGAGGTCGGCAATCGTGGAATCCTCAGTCTCGCCAGAGCGGTGACTCACGATGCAGGCATACCCGGCGCGCTTCGCCATCTCGATCGCCTCGAGACTCTCGGTAAGGGTGCCAATCTGGTTCACCTTCACGAGAATGGCGTTGGCCGCGCCCATCTCGATGCCCTTCTTCAGGCGCTCAGTGTTGGTGACGAAAAGATCGTCTCCCACGAGCTGGACCTTCTTACCCAAACGCTCGGTGAGCTTGACCCAGCCGTCCCAGTCCTCTTCTGCGAGGCCGTCTTCGATCGAGATGATGGGATACCTCTCCACCAGCGCGGCCCAGTAGTCGATCATCTCGTCGGTCGTGAGCTCGCGGCCTTCACCCTTGAGCACGTATACGCCGCGCTCGGCGTCGTAGCATTCGGTGGTGGCCGGATCCATGGCGATCATGAAATCGTCACCAGGCTTGTAGCCAGCCGCCTCGATGGCCTTGACGATGTACTGAAGCGGCTCCTCGTTCGTTGCCAGATCCGGAGCGAAACCGCCCTCGTCACCCACGCCCGTCGCGTGGCCACTCTCCTTGAGCACGGACTTGAGCGTGTGGTACACCTCGGCGCACCAGCGCAGGCCCTCGGTGAAGGTGGGCGCGCCCACCGGCATGATCATGAACTCCTGGAAGTCCACGTTATTGTCGGCGTGCACGCCTCCGTTCAAGATGTTCATCATGGGTGTGGGCAGGGTGTGGCCGTTCACGCCGCCCAGGTAGCTATACAGCTCCAAGCCCGCAGACTGCGCAGCAGCGCGCGCGACGGCGAGGGACACGCCGAGGATGGCGTTCGCGCCAAGCGCGCCCTTGTTGGGAGCTCCGTCGGCAGCGATGAGGGCGGCATCGACCGCGCGCTGGTCGAACGCGTCCATGCCGATTACCGCCTCGGCGCACTCCTTGTTCACATGGTCGACGGCCTTGATCACGCCCTTGCCCAAATAGCGATCCTTATCGCCGTCACGCAGCTCAACAGCCTCGAACGCACCAGTCGAAGCGCCGGAGGGAACCATCGCGCGGCCGAACGAGCCGTCGTCGAGCGTCACCTCAACCTCGACGGTGGGATTGCCGCGCGAATCAAGCACCTCGCGGCCATAGACGTCCAAAATCTCACTCATAGTGCGCCCCTTCCAAAAGGTTAGCCTTAACAAACTTGTCTCAGTATTCCACAATCTCGGCGTTTCCATACCGGGATTCGAAACATCCTTCGACGGTCGGGGCGCCAAAGCTCCAGAAGGGCCCGATCGGTGCGCGATTCGCGCAGGACGCCTACTCCGCTTTCTTCACCTCATCCCACAGACGGTTGAGCTCCTCGGTCGACAGCTCCTCAACCCGGTGGCCTGCGCCCCAAGCACGGTCCTCTACTGCCTCCCACCGCGCGCGGAACTTCGCCGTACTGGCACGCAGCGCGCGCTCGGCATCGATGCCCTCTTTGCGCGCAACGTTCACGAGGGCGAACAGCATGTCGCCGAACTCGAGCTCTCGCGCGGAGGAGCCGATCGGCTCATGCTCGTACTCGGCGCGCTCCTCGGCAACCTGATCCCACACATCTGCGACGCTTTCCCACTCAAAGCCAACGGCAGCAGCCTTGCGTGAGACCTTTTGCGCCTGCATGAGGGCCGGCAAGGCGCGGGGAACGCCCTCAAGAAGCCCCTGGGGGCGCTCAGCGCCGCCTGCTGCTGCCTCCGTATCGCTCGATGCCTTCTCGGCAAGCTTGACCTGATCCCAGATATCGAGCACCTCTGCGGTATCGCGAGCAACCGTCGCTGAGCCGAACACGTGAGGATGCCGGCGAATCAGCTTCTCATTAAGCTCGTTCACCACATCCTCGACCGTGAACTCATCGGCGTCGGCCGCAATCTGCGCGTGAAGCATGACCTGCATGAGCACATCGCCCAGCTCCTCGCGAAGGTGCGCGGTATCGCCCTCCTCGATGCAGTCAACCGCTTCATACGCCTCTTCGATCATGTTCTTTGCGATCGAGGCATGCGTCTGCTCGCGGTCCCATGGGCAGCCGTCGGGCTGTCGCAAACGCCAGATGGTCTCGGTCAGGGCATCGAAGGCATCGCGGGCGTCAACGCGGGTCGTGCGGTCGCGCTTGCCCTGCTCCGACAGATCCATAGGCTCCGGCATCGCCTACGCCTCCTCGAGCACAACGTGGCGGAAAGCACTCTCGAGCACCTCGCCGCTTTCATAGATGCCATAGCTATGCGATCCATCCTTAGGAATAGACACGCTGCCCGGGTTGAACGCCCAGATACCAGGCCGGGCACCCACAGCCTCGTTGACTTTGACATGCGTATGGCCATAGACGACCGCCGAACCCTCTGCCAATGCCGGGATGTTGTCGACGCTGTTATGGAAGCCCGCTCCGAACACGTGGCCGTGCGTGAGGAAAAGCGTTCTGCCGCCGTCATCCACCAGCTCGGCATAGTCGGCCATGCAGGGGAACGAGAGCACCATCTGGTCAACCTCGGCATCGCAGTTTCCCCGCACTGCCACAAGGTTGCCGCTATCCGCGAGGCCGTTCAGCAGGGGGATGACGCGCTTCGGATCGTATTCGCGCGGGAGGTCATTACGAGGGCCATGGTAGAGCAGGTCGCCGAGCAGCACGATCCGGTCGGGCTGCTCCACCTCGACGGCGCGGACCAGCCGCTCCGCCCAGTACGCGGAACCATGGATATCGGATGCGATGAGAACCTTCATGAGCCGTCCTTTCCATCGGTGACCCCACAAGGGTAGCAAATCCGGCCCTGCGCAAGCGACTGCGAGCCGCCCTGTGCGGCAAAATCGATGCTGCACCGAGAGCGCACTCGGCAGCCTGTTCATCGCATAAAAAACCTCCCGCATCCCAAGCGTTGCGCAGGGGATGCGGGAGGCAAGCTGGCATGCCAGAAGAGGAAGAAAGCCGCCGACCGGCTTTACCGGCTATTTGAGCGCTTCGAAGCGCACGGCGCGCGAGAAGTAGTAGTACACCGCGACGATGACCAGATTGACGATTGCCGGCCATACGAAACCGTTCAGAAGCACATACACCACAACCGCCACCGCGTTGAGCACGAGCGCGAGCAGCGTCACCCCCACGTATGTCGTCGCGTATGCACGGGCAGGCCGGTTGGCCGCCCCGATGCCCCAGACGCCCAGGAACAGGTCGAGCACGCAAGGCACCACCGAGCAGATGGCAAGCAGAAGCCCCGGCGAGGTGTTGGCGAACGCAATGGCCATAGACGACCACCACGCCATGCCGAGCGCAGCTATGACCGCGACGAAGCTCATAATCTTCAAGATCTTCTGGTTCTGAGACATGGTGCTCCCCCTTCGCTCGAGCTATCTCGAAAGGCTTCTTCAGCTATCTGTCCCCATGATACCCAACTGAACAGCGTCCATCACCTTTTGGAGCGGGATGCCTGCGGCCCGCGCAAGCGCTGCGGAATCCTCGTATTCGGGGGAAACGCGGCGCGAGCCATCGGGAAGGTCAACGGTCTTCACGCGCACCGTACCCCACGGGGTCGTCACGGACGACTCCGAACGTGCAAGCACCGTGCGCTCACACTCCCAACGCCGAATACCGATCGTGGTGGTCTCGGCGAAGATGATGCCCTCGAGGCGCTCGATGTCATCGGGCGCGGCAACAACCTGCAGCTGCCATGCAGGGCGCGCCTTCTTGGCATACACAGGCACCCAATGCACCTCACGGGCGCCCGCTTCGCGCAGCCGTTCCGCCGCATACGCGAGCACCTCGCCCGGAGCGTCGTCGATATCGCATTCCAGGCGCACCACGGGACCGGCGTAGGCGGCATCGACCGTAGGCTCCCCTTCAGAAACAAGCGGCATCTGGCTGGAGCAAGCAGCGTTTTCGCGCGCGGCGGGCGCATCGAGGGGAGGAAGTTCGTCAATCAGCATGGCGCGCAGGATGCTCGGCCGCTCGTACGCTCGCTTGCCCGCGCCGATACCCACCTTCTCCACGCGGAACCGCGCAGGAAGCTCGAACCCGGATGCAATTGCCGCAACGATAGCAGCGCCCGTGGGCGTCACAAGCTCCCCCTCGACGCCGCAAACAGAAAGCGGCAGGCCGTGCTGCTGAACGATGTTCAGGGTGGCAGGCACCGGCACCGGGATGATTCCATGTTGACAGCGAATGGTGCCGCGCCCGTCTACCAGCTGCGGCACGAGCACGCGATCGATCCCCAAATCGTCGACGAGCACCGCCGCGGACACGATGTCCACGATGGAATCGACAGCGCCGACCTCGTGGAAATGGACCTCGTCAAACGATACGCCGTGGGCTTTCGCCTCGGCATGCGCAAGAACATCCACGATGCGGTGCGCAAGCGCTTTGGCGCCTTCGGTAAGCGAGCCCGCATCGATCATCGCATCGATATCGGCAGGCCCACGGTGCTCGTGATGATGACCGTGATGATGGTGGGGCTCACCGTGGTGGTCGTGGTCGTGCTTATGGCAATGGCCATGCTCAGCGTCATGCCCATGCCCTTCTGCATGGTGCACCTCATGATGGTGGGCGTGTTCATGGTGATGGCCATCCTCGCCATCATGCTCATGCAGATGATCGTGGCCGTGCAGGTAAGCCATATCGTGGTCATGGTTTTCGTGCAGGGTATCGAGCGCTACGTCGAAATCGCAGCAATCGAGACCCGCCTTGCTCACGCGGCTTACGTGCAGATCGTAGCCACCGAGCGGAAGCGACGCGAGCGCCGCGCGCAGACGCTCCTCGCTGGCACCAAGGTCTAGGAGCGCAGCCGCAAACATATCGCCGCTGATGCCGCTCGTGCAATCTAGATAGAGCGTCTTGCCCATGTCTCTCCTTTTTCACGCGGCCAAACATCGGCCACCTTATCACCTAGACCTAACTCCAAGACAACCGCCCGCCCGGTTCCCCGCCCGCATCTATGCCCACAGCACAAGGGCGCCCGGGCCTCTTCCGAGCGATTCCGCGGGCCTGGGACGGGCATGCAGCATCGACCCCGGACGCCTCACCGCCCGGTCCCCGCCCGCATCTATGCCCGTAACGCAAGGGCGCCCGGGCCTCTTCTGAGCGATTCCGCAGGCCGAAGGCCGAGGACTAGCGAAGAAGAGGCCCGGGCGCCCCCTGGGAGCCTAGGACTTTAGAGCTCCTTGTTGATCTGCGCGATGATCGCCTGGGTATCGAGCGTCGCAAAGGCGTTCGCATCGATCACGTCGATCTTCTTATCGGGGAACGTCATCTTCACGACATCAAGCTTGAAGGCAACCTGGGGCGTAAGAAGCAGCAGGTCGGCATCCTTGCAGGCATCATCGGAGCCAGAAACGGACGCAGCCTTGACATCCATCTCGAGACCGAGGTTGTCGGCAGTCTCCTGCACCTTCTGGGCAAGAATCTGCGTCGACGTACCGGCAGCGCAAAGCAGTTTGACAGTCTTCATAAAGAGATCCTTTCTCTATTTTCCGAGCGCATCGAACATGAGGCGCTTGTACGCCTCTACGCCTGGCTGGTCAAAGGGGTTTACACCCAAAAGCTCCCCAGAAGCATAGCACGCGAACGCGAACCAGTAGAAGAGCATGCCCATATGCTCCTCATCAAGACGATCGAGCTCGAGCGTAAAGCATGGCAGCATTCCGGCATGCGCCTCGCGGGTCGCCGTGAAGCTCGCCTTATTGATATCCCAGAAATCTTTGCCGTCCAGGTAGCCAAAGGCATCCGCCACGTCGGTGCCGCCCAACACGAGGCTGTCGCCCGCACCCGGTTCCAAGACATCAAGGAAGGTCTCGAAAAGGATGTGCGTGCCGTCCTGCACAAACTGCCCTAGGCTATGGAGCTCCTCGGAGCACTCTGCGGCAGCGGGGAATATGCCTCTGCCATCCTTTCCCTCGCTCTCGGCAAAGAGCTGCTCCCACCACTTTGAGAACCACCGGAAACGAGGCTCGAAAAAGCTCAGAAGTTCGACGCGATACCCGCGGTCCCACAGCATGTTGCGAGCCGATGCATAGGCAAACGCTGAGTTCTCCCCCGCTGGCGCCGTACGAAGGAGTCGCTCCATGGTGCGGGCGCCCGCAACGAGCGCGCGAATGTCCACGCCCGCAACCGCCATGGGCAGCAAGTGCACCTCGGTAAGTGCGGTATAGCGGCCTCCCACGTTGGTGGCGAAGGGCACAAAGGTGTACCCCTCGGCACGGCAGAGATCCTCGAGCGGCGAGCCGATCGTACCCGTGCAGACGATGCGGCGCGCGGCCTCCTCGCGGCCATAGCGTTCGACGAGGTACTGGCGGAGCAGGCGGAACGATGAGCCCGGCTCGAGCGTCTCGAAGTTCTTGGCGATGCAATCGATCACCACATCATGGCCCTCAAGCTCATCGAGCACGCGATTGAGCTCCCAAGCCGAAAGCGTATTCCCCGCCCACACAAGCCGTGCTCCCTCGGGGGCAAGCGCAGCCTGCACGGAACGCGACCCGTTATTCGAGCCGCCTACACCGATCACAACGAAGGTGTCGGCCATGGAGCGAATCTGCTCCGCAAGCGCGCAGGTACGGTCAAGGATGGCGTCACTCGCCCATTCGTCGACGGAGAGCCAGCCGAGCGAATCCGCATAGCGGTCCTCGCCCGCCTGGCAGCGCGCCAACACGTCGGCATGTTCATCCATATAGCTAACAAGCTCGTCCTCAGCAACGAATGCCGAGGCAAAGCTTCTGTTCAACTTCAACATTGCAGCTCCTCCGCTCACCCTATCCGCCCGGCCTCCGGGCATGTCCTCTGTGCTCAAACAGTCCTCGCTCGCTACGCTCGCTGCGGAACTGCGCCAGAGCACATGCCCGGAGGCCGGGCTAGGCATACATGGGCTGAAGCCATTCTGGTGCGTCAGCCGCCTGCGCGGGCATATCGTCCCGCGCGCAGTTTCGAACGCAGTGAGACTGTTTGAGCACGGGATGATATGCCCGAGCAGGCGGTCTTACGACAAGGAGGTAGCCGGGGATACGAGGCCGCACCCGTATCCCCGTGCCCTCAGTACCGAGTGGATTTAGCAACCGCAGGGATGCGCGGGGGCATCGTCGCGGAAGTGGCTGTTCTGCGACGGATCCTTCATGCACAGGTGCGGCACGGCGCGGTTGTACGCGTGCGGGAGCGCCAGGATGTTGGGGTTGCCGTCGGTGTACTTGCGCGTGGCGTCGGCGATGGCCTCCTCGAAGGTCGGACGGGTCTTGAGGCCCATGGTACGGGCGATGCCCGGCTTCTGCGCGCCCACGATATACGTAGCAGAGAGATACTTCTCGGCAAGGTTTCCGCAGGTCATCATGCTGAAGCCATGGAACGGATGGAACGCGCCGGCAAAGCGGTACTTGCGGATGTACTCCTCGTTGGTGGCGAAGTACTCACCGTACTTGATCATGTCGTCGAGCGTGTTCATCTTATCGGACTGCCACAGCTCCCACTGCTCGCGCAGGTACGGCCAGCGCTCGTCGTGGAACCACCCATCGCAGTAACTCGCGATCACGAAGACGCAGTGATCGGAGAGGATGCGCTTATGGCGAATGACCTGGGCGGAAACGGCCTGCATCATCTGGATGGGATTCGTGCCCATACCGTCACCGTAGTGGAAGTTGGTGGGCATGCCCATGACCACGATGTCGTATTTCTTCTCGGCCCAGTGCACATAGGTGCGCTTATCGGCAACCTTCCAGCTCACGGGCTGCATCTCGGCAGCGTACCCCGAGAAGATGGCGATCTGGCGGCTCCAGGTGTCGAGCACCGCGTCCACGCAGAAGAACTTCTTGCCCATCTTCTCTTCCATGAACATGCCCTGGCTGTCGAACTTGTCGCGCATGAGGCTATGGGTAGACACCGGCACGAAGTCGGGGCGACTCATGACGCGCGGCACGTGGTGGGCACCGATGGAGCGCCAGTGGGTGATGCCCGTGGCGCAGTGCTTGTAACCGCCCGAGTAGCCGCCATAGGGGTTGCCCTGGGCATGGCCGATAAGAATGGCGATGTCGGCATCGTAGACGTACTTGTTCATGATCACGTGGTCGCCCTGAGCGGTGTAGCCCAGATCGACCAGGTGGTCGTAGTCTTCGGAATCGTGGCTCGTGATCTGGCCGGTTGCCTCGAACTCGTTGTAGAGGTCGTCGCCCAGAATCTGCTTGGCCTCGGCAGTGGAGGTGCGGGGGTGCAGGCCGTTCGAGAAGAGGAGCAGCACGTCGTCGTGCTTCACGCCGTTCGCAAAGAGCTCATCGAGGCACGCGCGGATGGCGACCTTGCGGTGCGCGGTGGGCTGGGTGCCGCCCTTCACGATATCGGGGATCACGATGACGACCTTCTTGCCCGGCCCCGCATAGGAAGCGAGCGGCTCCATGCCGATGGGGTTGCGGATGCTCTCGAGCGTTGCCGCGTAGAGGCTATCCCAATCCTGGGGCAGGCACTCGGGGTCCTTGACGGTCTCGCCGGTGACGAAGACGTCGGTTGTATCGGGGAGCTCGGCCCCCATCATGCCGGTGCCCCATTCAAAGTCCAGATGCATGGTCATTCCTTTCTTACTGATGCGTCCAATGAGCTAGGCCTCTAGATACAGCTTGACGATTTCCGCATATTCCTCCGGGTAGAAGCCGATCTCGCCGGTGAAACGGGTGAGTGCGATGAGGCCGCCGTCGATCTCGGGGATGCCGGCGAGCATCTGAGCGTTATCGGCCTTGAGACCGCCGCCGTAGACTACGTCCACACCGGGAAGCGTCGCCTTGATGAGACGGGCCACCTTCTGGATATACGGTGCATCGGCGGGCGTCTTACCCGGCCCGATGCTCCACACCGGCTCGTACGCAACGCGCACGCGAGAGAGATCGGCGCCCTCGAGGCCGCCCGTGAGCTGGGCGGTGAGCACCTCTTCCCACGAATCGACTTCCTCTTCGCGCTCTCCCATGCAGAAGAGCACCGTGAGGCCCGCCGCCTGAGCCGCAGCCACCTCGCGCGCGAGCACGCGATTCACCGCCGCTTCCACGGCATCGGGGGCAGCGCCGGCCTCACCCATGATGGCGCGCAGGTTCATGCGCTCCTCGCAGTGGCCGATAAGCACCCAGGTGCAGCCGAGCTGTGCCACGGCATTGCCCGTGCGCAGGGTCGTGAAGGCGCCGAAGTTTCCGCCCGGCGCCGTGTCCGCCGTATGGACGCCCTGGCAGCCCACGCCGAGCGGGCTTCCGGCAGCGCCGGCGACGGCACCGATGAGGTGCGCCTCGGGCAGGAAGGCGGCGAACTCCGCATCGGCGTAGTGCGAGGCCACGTCCTTGATGGACGACGTCACCGCCTCGCCCCATGCGGCGGGCTCCGCCAAACGGTTCACGCCGCCGTGCTCGGGCGTGATATCGAAGCGCTTGAGATTCAAAAAGATGTGTTTCATGCACACTCCTTCAGACGCGGGGGCAAAGACCAGGGTCCGCCCCCACCGGTCTTGCTACAGGAAGCTTACAAAGCTCGGCAATTCGCCCACGAGCGGGGCCGCCCACTCCTTGAATGCCGGGGTGACGCCGTTGCCCGCTTCGTTGATGAAGGCGTCGGGCAGGCAGCGCTCGATGAGGCGCACACGCTCCACGTCGACGAGGTTCGTCTCGATGGCGTATGCGTCGCCCGGCACGCGCTGGATACCGACCATCTTGGCCGTCTCACCGGAAAGCGCGGCGCGCACGGCGGCACGACCGACTTCCTCCGCCTCGTCAACGTCAACCTGGCTGCGAAGCGCAACCGATGCGCGGCCGAGCAGGCCCGGCTTCTCCGAGCGGGCCTTGTAGCCGAGCTTCGCCACGATAAGGTTCGCAAGGTGCGACGATACATCGCCGAAGTACGTCTCGCGCTCGACCTCCATGATGGGGTCGACGATGGGGCTGCCCGCCGCGTCATGCAGGCCCTCGCTCGCCACGATAACGCCGCCGCGCTTGGTGTCGATCAAGCGCTGGCAGTCCGCGAGGAACGCCTCCTCGTCAAATGCGCGCTCCGGCATGTAGATGAGGTCGGGGCCGCCCTGACCGCAAGCATCGGCGAGCGAGCTTGCTGCCGCAACCCAACCGGCGGACCTCCCCATGACCTCAACCACCACGAGGTGGATGGGCATGCTGTGTACGTCCGCGCACACCTCGCCCACGCTTTGCGCCACATAGCGGGCGGCGCTGCCGTAACCGGGCGCGTGGTCGATCTCGGCGATGTCGTTGTCCATGGTCTTGGGCACGCCGATCACCTGGATGTCGGCTCCCGCCTCGTCGATGGCCTCTTGAAGCAGCGCGCACGTGTTCATGGTGCCGTTGCCGCCCGTGGGCATGACGATATCGATACCGTTCTTGATGAGGAGCTCCACCATGGCCGGATAGTGGCCGGCGAGCGCGTCGCGGCCCGTCCCGATGGCGGAACCCGGCGCGTCGCGCAGGCGCACGAGCTCGCTATCGGGCATGGCGCCCAGATCGATGAGGGTGCCGTTCACGAGGCCAGAGGGGCCGCCGTGCGCACCGTAGATGTGCGCGATCTCGCCATGGAGCTTGCCTTCCGCCACGATGCCATAGAGCGAGGCGTTGATGACCGCGGTCGGGCCTCCGCCGTGCATGACGAGGATGTTCTTGCCTGCCATAAGCTACCGACCTTCCTTCGCGTAGCGCTCCGCCATCTCGTCGAGCGTGGCGATCTTGACCAACGGCGCCTTGCCGTAGCTGCCGAATTGCACGATGAGCGTTCCGACAGCCTCCTTGACGCCCGCCTCGATGGCGGCGACGAGCTTCTCCTGCGCCTCGTCGGCAACGGTGCCGTACATGACGAGGTCGTACACCGGCGGCAGGAAGGCGCGCGGGTCGAACTGCTCGCGCTTCTCATCGAGCAGCTGCCACACACCTGCAAGCGAGCTCTCCTTGAGCTCGGGCTCGCGCTCAAAGAGCTCGCGCATGTTGCGCGTCACGGCGAGACGGATGTCCGTATCGACGTTGATCTTGTTGATACCGGCGGGGATGGCCTCCAGAAGCTCGGCGACGGGGATGCCGTGCGCCTCGCCGATCTGGCCTCCCAGCTCGTTGATCTCGCGCACGATGTACTGCGGCACCGTTGAGGAGCCGTGGCTCACGAGCGCGCAATCGAGGTCCTCGTGCGCCAGGCACTCGCGGATGGCGATGGGAATCTCGCGGCGCAGCTTGACGTTCTTGCCCTTGGAGGCGCCGTGCATGGTGCCGTAGGAGATGGCGAGCGCGTCAACGCCGGTGTCGCGCACGAACTCCACCGCCGAGAGCGGGTTGGTATAGGTGGACGATGCCGCGAACACATGGTCCTCCACGCCGGCGAGCACGCCGAGCTCGCCCTCGACGGAGACGCCACGGGCGTGCGCGTACTTCACGACCTCGCGCGTGAGCTCCTTGTTCTCTTCAAACGGCAGCGAAGAGCCGTCGATCATGACCGACGTATAGCCGCCCGCGATGGCAGCCTTTACGCTCTCCATGTCGCGCCCGTGGTCGAGATGGAGCACCACGGGAACGGGCGAATGCTCGCCATAGAGCTTGACGGCATCGCCGATGTTCTTGGCACCCCGGATTTTGTCCTCGACGGTACCGTTCGCGAAGTCTGCCCGGCCCCCCATGAAGGCGTTGGCGAGGTCCGCCCCCTGCAAGATCACGGGGCTGCGGAACATCTCGTGCACCTCGATAGCAGCCTTGGCCTGGCACACCGCATTGACGTTGAACGCCCCCTGCGCGTAGCCGTGGCGCCGGGCGGCGTCGAGAACGGGTTTGAGCGGAACGAGTGGCATAGAAATCAGGCTCCTTTGCATCCAGCCGGCGGCGCCGGCGCGTTTCAGTAGATATCCTCCCCATAGGCACCTCGCGTGCCATCGAGCACGTTCGTGAGGTGCAGGAGGCGGGCGCTCGAGGGCTTGCCGTCGATAAGCGAGAGAAGCTCATCGGCGCACGCCACACCGGCGTCGAAGTTGGGCAGGCGAACGCAGAGATCGGGGTAGAAATTGCTCTCGCCGTTGTTCGCGAGCTCCGCCGTAACGATCCCCCGCTCGCGGCAGCGGTAGCGGATGGGCTCGGTCCACCCCGACCAGCTCGCGATGACCGCGTCGCCTCGCTCGAGCCCGCCGACAGCCTCGCGGAGCGCCCGGGCGAAGGAAGCCGTGAGCTCGTCGCCCTCGGGCGTAGCGCCTATCGAGTAACGAAGGTCCCATGTATCGAGGTTATCCAGCGTGATGGGAACCGTAAGCTCAATAAGCTCGGTCTCGGGGCTGTTCTTCAGGGCATCGGAAAGGCCCTCGACGCGCTGGCGCTCCTGGGGAGCGTCGATATCGGGCGCGATGTAGAGGAGCCGGCGCGGCGCCGGCGCGAGCACGCGCTCGGCAAGGAGCCGGGCACCGCCCCGGTAGTCGAAATCGACCGTGCTATACGCGCTCGCACGCTCAACGCAGTCGTAGGCAACGAACGGAACGCGCTCGCGCTCGATCACCTCGACGCTCTCCGCGCTGGGCCCAACGTTATCCTTGCCGAGGAAGATGATTCCATCGACACGGCCCTCAAGATAGGCGATGAGATAGTCGCTCAATCCGCCCTTCTTGACCTTATTAGTGCACAGCAGCAAGTTATAGCCGATATCCTCGAGCCTGCTCTGGATACCGCGGATGGTCTGCGAGAAGCGCGGGACGGCGAGGTTCTTCTTGGCCACCACGCCAACGCACTGCGAGCGACGGGCGCGCAGGGTGCGCGCCGCGCTATTGGGCACATAACTCAGCTCGCGCGCGGCCTTGAGCACGCGCTCGCGCGTCTCGGGAGCAATCTTTTGGCCTGGGGTGTCGTTGAGAACATACGAGACCGTCGCCGTGGTGACACCGGCGGCGGTGGCGATGTCCTTGAGCGTAACGCGCTTGCCCATGCACCCTCCCGTATCTCGTGGCCGACGTATAAAACGAGCGAACGAGCAGCATTATCGCGGTATCGTTCAACTTATACGTTTAAGTTAACACAAAAGCGCAGGCCACACGCGAGAATCACACCTTTCTTTCCAATATACCGCTGAGCGGCGTAAACCGACCGTTTATAGAATATCCCCTCGCATGATTTAAGGTTCATTTTAAGCATATCTACCTGCTGTTTAATGTGTCTGAAACGTTCTTTTGCGGGATTTGAGCGCCAATCTTTTCCTGTTTTTCCCATCGCATCATGACTAATATTCTAGGTGTGTTCGGTCATTGCTCTACTTATACGTTTAAGTTGTGGTCATGAGCAACCACGCCTTACCACGCTGAGAAAGGAGCCCTTCGACATGCAGGAAAAGAAGAAACCGATCTGGGCGAAGATACCCAACGCCGTTTGGGTGCTCATCTCATTCGCCTGCGCGATCGCGTTATGGCTCGTCGCCTCGAGCCAGCTGCCCGCCGTCTTCGCGCCGCCGGCCGAGGTGGGGGCCGCGTTTGTGAGCAAGCTCGAGAGCGGCATCTTGCTCGAGCACGTCTGGGCATCGCTGTCACGCGTGCTCATCGGCTTCGGGCTCGCGTTCATCACGTCCATCCCCGTCGCCTTCCTCATGGCATGGTACGACCCGATCCGCCACATCGTTGAGCCGTGGATCCAGTTCGTGCGCAACATCCCGCCCCTGGCCTACGTCTTCCTGCTCATCGCTTGGCTCGGCATTGGCAACGAGAGCAAAATCGCGGTCATTTTCATCGCGTCCTTCCTCGTTCAGGTGGTAACCATCTACCAGGGTATCAAGGGCGTCGACACCACGCTCATCAAGGCTGCCCGCGTGCTCGGCGCCAAGCAGACCGACATCTTCTTCAAGGTGACCATCCCCGCCACCACGCCCTTCATCCTCGTGGCGGCGCGCCTCGGCCTGTCCACCTCGCTCACCACGCTCATGGCCTCCGAAATCGTCGGCGGCGACCGCGGCCTCGGCATGATGATCCAGCAGGCCAGCGGTTACTACCAGATGGATACGGTGCTGCTCGGCATCATCATGCTCGGCATTATCGGCATCTGCTTTGAGAAGATCGTTCGATTCCTCGAAAGGAGGTTCACCGGATGGCAGGAAACGGTTCAGCAGTAAAGGTCCACATCGACCATGTGGTGAAGAAGTTCCAGACTCGCAAGGGTGAGATGGTGGCCCTGAACGGCGTCGACCTCGACATCCACGAGAATGAGTTCATCACCGTCGTGGGCCCCTCCGGCTGCGGCAAGTCCACGCTCTTGAACATCATCGGCGGCCTCGAGACGCCCACCGAGGGCCAGGTTACGGTCGACGGCAAGCCGGTGGATGGGCCGAGCCCGGAGCGCGGCATCGTCTTCCAGCAGTACGCGCTCTTCCCGTGGCTCACGGTTATCAAGAACGTCATGTTCGGCCTAAAGCTTCAGGGGAAATCGAAGGAAGAAGCCGAAGAGATCGCCCACCGCTATCTCAAGATGGTCGACCTTGAGGACTTCGCCAACCACTATCCGAAGGAGCTCTCGGGCGGCATGAAGCAGCGCGTGGCCATCGCGCGCGCCTATGCCACCAACCCCCAGGTGCTCCTTATGGACGAGCCCTTCGGCGCACTCGACGCGCAGACGCGCACCCAGCTTCAGCAGGAGCTCATCGAGACCTGGGAGAAGGAGCGCAAGACCTGCTTCTTCATCACCCATGACGTGGAAGAGGCCATCATCTTGGGTCAGCGCTGCGTGATCATGAGCGCGCGCCCGGGCCGCGTGAAGGACATCATCGATATCGATATCCCCTATCCGCGCGACCAGGCCACGAAGATGACGCCCCGCTTCCTCGAGCTCAAGAACGAAATCTGGAGCCAGGTCTACCAGGAGTACCTGTCGGTTCGTAAATAACGGGCGCACGGGCGGCCGCCCGAGGCGCCGCCCAGCTCTCAAGTGGGAAAAGCGCACCGTCCCGCACGGTGCGAGGTTGAACAAGAGAAGGAGAAGATCATGTCCAACCTGAACGATATCAACATCAGCCGTCGCAGCATGCTCGCCGGTCTCGGCGGACTCGGCCTTATGGCCGCCGGCCTCGCCGGCTGCAGCGGCAGCAACACGCCCGCTGGCAGCACCCAGGGCAGCGCCGCCACCGGTGGCTCGTCCTACGATCCCGTGACGCTCCGCGTTGCCTTCATGCCCAACCTCGGCTCCGCCGGCACGCTCTTCGCTGCCATCGACCAGGGCTATTTCGATGAGGTAGGCATCACCGTCGAGACCGCTCAGTTCCAGGGCGGCCCGGCCGAGATCACGGCCATGCAGTCCGGCGACATCGACATCGCCCAGATCGGGCACGGCGCGCACACGCTGTGCATCTCCGGCGACGCCGTTGTCTTCGCCTTCGACCAGCTCTCCCAGGCCGACGCCGTCGTGGTCGACAAGACCAAGGTCCCCACGGCCGCTGACCTCAAGGGCAAGACCGTAGGCGTCTCCACCGGCACCTCCTCCGAGATCATCCTCGGCCTCGTGCTGCGTGACGCCGGCCTCACCGAAGACGACATCACCAAGGTTGAGATGGACGTCTCCGGCATGACCACGGCCCTCATCTCCGGCCAGATCGACGCCGCCGCCACCTGGTCGCCCAACACCGTGACCATCCAGGAGCAGCTGGGCGACAACTACCTCGTCCTCGGCACCAACACCGACTACTCTGACGAGGTCGCCTTCCCCGGCAGCTACGTGTGCCTGCCCGAGTACGCCGACGAGAACGCCGAGGTGCTCGCTCGCTTCGGCGCCGCCATCGCCAAGGGCCACGTGTATCGCGCTGAGCACATCGAGGACGTCGCCAAGCTCCTCGCTTCCGAGCTCGACCTTCCCGAGGAGACCCTCCTGCAGTCCACGGGCGAGGGCGACTGGCAGGGCGCCGTCGACTGCCAGGGCGACACCGACACCATTTTGGGCTACTACCAGGCCCAGCAGCAGGTCTTCCTCGATGCCGGCACCGTCACCGAGGAGGTTCCGGTAGAGAACTACGTGAAGACCGACATCATGGACGAGGCCAACACCATCTTCGAGGAGATCAAGTAGCCTCTCCCGCAGGATCAACCTGTGTAGACTAACGAGCAGCCGGGCCCTGCGCGAGCAGCGTCCGGCTGTCTAGCATTATGGGAATACCTGCGGCGAATGGAGGGCATGCGAGGATCGGTTCTCGGAGAATCGGTTCCCGCGCGTCTTCTCCCGGGCATCCTCCTCGCCTCGTTTCCGGCAACTCATACGAATCGTTCGTCGCGACGTGAAAGGACGAAACATGAAGCACGATTACTACCGCATCTCGGCCGAGGAGCTTGGCCAGGGGGCACGCGTGTCCCTTCTCAAGCTGGGCGACTCCGGCGAGGTGTTCTACCAGATGGCCCTCGAGATGGTGACCGAGATCGAGCGCAAGAACGCTCTTGGCGAGAAGACCGTCTTCATCTGCCCGGTTGGCCCTGTGGGGCAGTACCCCATCTTCGTGCGCCTCGTCAACGAGCGCCAGCTCTCGCTCAAGTCTTGCTGGTTCATCAACATGGACGAGTATCTCACCGACGATGGCGCATGGATCGACGAGTCCGACCCGTTGTCGTTCCGCGGCTTCATGAACCGTGAGGTGTACGGCAAGATCGATCCAGAGCTCCTTATGCCTGCTGAGCAGCGGGTGTTCCCCGATCCCACGGACCTGGAGCGCATCCCCGCGCTCATCGAGCAGCTGGGAGGCGTCGACATCGCCTTCGGCGGCATCGGCATCACCGGACACCTTGCCTTCAACGAGCCCGACGAAAGCCTCACGCCTGACGAGTTCGCTGCCCTCCGCACGCGCACGCTCGATATTCACCCCGAGACGCGTGCCACGAACTGCATCGCAGACATGGGCGGCTCCCTCGAGGACTTCCCGCGTCGCTGCGTGACCATCGGCATGCACGAGATCCTGGGCGCCCGCAAGGTGCGCCTGGGCGTGTTCCGCGACTGGCACCGCGCCGTGGTGCGCCGGGCCGCATACGGAGCGGTCACCGCCGGGTTCCCCGCGACGCTGCTGCAGAACCATCCCGATGCGCTCATCTATGTGAACGCGAACGCGGCGCAGCGGGCATACTAACCGTCTAACATAGCGGGCCCGGGGCCATCCCGAGGCCCGCTATCTGCGAGAAGGGAGACCTTATGGACTCTTCGCTCTACATTAAGGGCGCAACGGTGGTCCTGCCGACCGGCAGCACGCGCTGCGATGTCGTCGTGGAGAACGGCCGCATCACCGGCCTACCTCGTTCATATGCGAATCTCCGCGAATTGCCCGAGCTCGACGCCGAGGGCATGACCGTACTGCCCGGCTTCATCGACATTCACACGCACGGCGCTGCCAACGTCGACGTGAACGCTGCCGATGAAGAGGGCCTACGCACCATCGGCCGGTTCTTCGCCAGCCAGGGCGTGACCGGCTGGCTCTGCTCGGTGCTCACCGACACGCCCGAGCAAACGCTCTGGTGCATGGAGCAGGCGAAGCGCGTCATCGAGGGCGGCCCCTATGATGGCGCCGCGCTTCTGGGCATCCATCTCGAGGGACCCTGTCTCTCGAGCGAATACAAGGGCGCCATGCCCGAGCACCTGCTGATGCACACCGCGAGCATCGATCTGTTCCGTGAGTACCAGGACGCGTCGGGCGGGCACGTGCGCTACACGACCCTCGCCCCCGAGATTCCCGGCGTCGAGGAGCTCATCCCCGAGCTCAACGCCCTGGGCATCACCTGCGCGATTGGGCACAGCGGCGCCGGGTACGACCAGTCCATGGCCTGCGTGCGCGCCGGTGCGGCGAGCGCGACCCACCTGGGCAACGCCATGCGCCTCTTCCATCAGCATGACCCCGCGATCTGGGGCGTCGCCATCGAGAGCGACCTGTACGTCGAGGCCATCTGCGACGGACGCCACCTGCATCCCGGCAGCGTGCGACTGTATCTGAAGTCGAAGGGATGGGACCGCGTGGTGGCCATCACCGACTCCATCATGGCTGCAGGCCTCCCGGACGGCAACTACAAGCTCGGTGTAAACGATGTCGTGGTTGAGGACGGCGACGCCAAGCTCGCCTCCACCGGTGTGCGTGCGGGCTCCACGCTCACGCTCGCGCAGGCGCTGCGTAACATCGTGAAGTTCGCCGATACAGACGTCGAGCATGCCGTGCGCCTCATGACGAAGAATCCGGCAACGCTCATCGGCTTTGCCACCAAGGGCCAGATCGCCTGCGGCTATGACGCAGACCTCACGATCGTCGACGCCGACCTGGAGGTCGCGCGCACCATCGTGGGCGGCCGAACGGTGTACGAGCGCTAAGGCTTTCCACCTGACCGGGGGTCCCGGGTTGCTTCTTCGCTGGTCCTCGCGATTCAGCAAAGCTGAATCGCTGCGGAAGCGCTCAGAAGCAGCCCGGGACCCCCTTTGCTCGGTTGCGAGCTGCGCTCGCAACCATCGGCCTTGAATTAGTATTTGAATGTATTGTTGTTCGGGCCCGCAAATCCAAGCAACCCGCCAGGCTATCTCCCCGGTTCCCCATCGACGCGGCGTATCTCCTCGCAGGTTCAACCATTTTCCGGCAAAGTCCGAGCCGTCAGGAGCCCCCGCCCCCTATCCTCTGGCGCAATTCCGCAGCAAAAAAGCCCGCGAGGGCTTTCTTGCGAGGACTGTCTGAGCACAGAGGATAGAGGGCGGAGTGCCTGCCGTTACCTCTTCCCCGGCAAATGGTTGATAAGTGAAGCCTGATACGCCGCGCCGAAGCCATTGTCTATGTTGACGACGGAGACGCCACTCGCGCAGCTATTCACCATAGCGAGCAACGCCGTGAGCCCGCCGAAGTTCGCCCCGTAACCCACGCTCGTGGGCACGGCGATGACCGGGCAAGCGGCAAGGCCCCCCACCACGCTCGGCAGCGCGCCCTCCATGCCCGCAATCGCGATGATCACCTGCGCACGGGCAATCTCCTCACCATGACGAAGCAAGCGGTGTATGCCCGCAACGCCCGCATCGTTCACGCAGGTCACGCTGTTGCCCAAGAAACGCGCTGTCAGCACCGCTTCCTCGGCAACGGCGATATCGCTCGTGCCGGCCGTTAGCACCAGAATCTCGCCGTTTCCATCCGGCTCGGGGAGCTCTCCCACCACGCCCGCATGGGCTTCGGCGTGATAGGTGAACGAGCAGCCCATCTCGGCAAGCTCGGCAGCCTTCCGTTCATCCATGCGCGTGATGAGAATACGCTCCTGCCCCGCCCCTCGCATGGCGTCGACGATTCCCGCAATCTGCGCGGCGCCCTTCCCTGCACCATAGATCACCTCGGAAACGCCCGTGCGCACGCCGCGCTCGGTGTCTACTTGCGCATAACCCAAATCTGCGACGGTGCCCACGCGGACGCGCTCCACCAGCTCGCTCGGGGACAGCTCCCCCGCCGCGACGGCCCGCGCCAGCGATTCCAGATCCGATGCGTCCATTGCGTTCCTCCTCTGTAACCTTTTCATCTATGGTAGCAGCTGCCGTATAATCGGGTATCAGCGCGCAGAGAGAGCACCGAACCGCCTGCGACCTGCAGCGGCAACGAACAACCAGTTGGGAGCATGATATGAGCGAGCACTTCGATGCGAATCAAATCGACGAGGCGAAAGACTCCGAGCAGTTCCATCGCACGCCCGGCCCAGCCCTCCCCATCATCTCGCTCGTCGCCAGCATTGCGGGCGCGGCAATCGGCTATTACATCAATTGGCCGGTCGGCGTCGTGCTCGTCATCACGAGCATCGTATGCGGGGTTCTCGCGCGCAAGCGTCGTGCCCCGTATCGCTGGGCCGCAACGATCGGCATCATCATCAGCGCACTCTGCTTGGTCGTCTGCGTCGTCGTGGTCAGCATCGTGATGTATCAGATGCAGCAGATGAATAGCCTGCTCTCCTAACATGAGACAGTTGTGCCAGGAGAAACTGTCTCATGGCACAGGCGTGTGAACACGCTCGGCCGCAGGCTACAGGAGCGCCGCTTCCCATGCGGCCTCGCGAAATCCCACGAGCACGGTATCGCCCGCCACAACGATCGGGCGCTTGACCAGCATGCCATCCGTTGCCAACAAGGCGCGGGCGTCCTCATCGGACATTCCCGCATCGAGCTTGGCCTTCACACCGAGCTCGCGATACTTCATGCCGCTCGTGTTGAAGAAACGCCGCACCGGTAGGCCGGACCGCTCCTGCCAATCGGCTATCTCAGCTGCCTGCGGATTGTCCTCCACGATATGGCGATCGATGTAGTTCACGCTATGATCGTCCAGCCACTTCTTGGCCTTCTTGCACGTCGAGCACTTGGGATATTCGATAAAAAGCACCTCGGTTGCCATGAGCACCGCTCCTCCTAATCGCGCCGACATCCATCGGCCGCCCGATGTTCCAGCCCGATTGTACCCCGGAGTATGCAAATGATGTCATACGGATGGGCGGAGGCGAGTACGTTCCAGGAAAGCAAGCGATGCGCTTGCGTGTCGCGCATGCAGAGCGGACAGTACTCCTACCGATGGCGTGCGTCGAGCTCGCCAGCGAGTTCCTCGATGGTGACGCCGTAGCGCTCGAGCGTGACCAGCAGATGGTAGACGAGATCCGCTGCCTCGTAGCGAATATGGTCGTGGTCGTCGTCCTTGCACGCCATAACGACTTCGGTCGCCTCCTCTGCGACCTTCTTCAGCAGCTTGTCCTCCGGCCCCGTGAGGAGACGCGCGGTATAGCTCGTCTCGGGCGATGCCTCGCGACGGCCGTGAATGACCTTGGCCAAGCCCTTCATCGTGACGCCGATATCTCCAGGCACGACATTTGCCGTTCTCTCTCCCATATTCATCCTCCAAATCCGCGTTGAACACCTGCGCGCCCCGCTATGCCCGTTCTTCCCGCGCGCAAACGTCGGCAAATCCATTGATCCGCAGAACAGATTTCAACTTTTGGGCACTCGAACACGAGTCGCTCATATAGCCTTGAACTGACCGCCTCGATTACCTGCGCGTTTGCGTAACCAGATTTCCCGCTACTCGCATCATCCCCAATAAAGTGCCCAAAAGTTGAAAACGCTATTCCGCGCTACCGAGATGCTGGAAAAAGCAGGTGCGGTTGCCGGTGTGACAGGCGGGACCGGGCGAGTCGACCTTGACGAGGAGGGTGTCCGCGTCGCAGTCCGCGAGAATTTCCTTGACCTGCTGCATGTTGCCGCTCGTGGCACCCTTGTTCCAGAGCTCCTGGCGGCTGCGACTCCAGAACCACGTGGTCCCCGTCTCCTGCGTGAGGCGCAGCGATTCGGCATTCATCCACGCCACCATGAGCACCTCGCCGGTGTCGTACTGCTGCACCACCGCCGGAATGAGTCCGCGGTCGTCGAAGGTCAGATCATCTACAGTCATATTGAGCTCCTTTTGCGCGAGTCAAGATGGTCGAAATGGGACGGGGTATGTGCGATCAGTGAGACCGCGCGGCAGCGGTGCCGGGGGAATCTACCACGCTGTTCCGCACATGAGTCAAAACGAACCCGTCCCGTTTTGACTGTCCCGTTTTGACTCAAAAATGAGACAGTTTGACCCGGCACAACTGTCACGCTTGCATGCCCCGTGGCGCTAGAAATCGAGCCGCACGGGGATGCCCTGAGCCGCCATGTACTCTTTCACCTCACGGATGCTGAACGTACCGAAATGGAACACGCTCGCCGCGAGGACCGCGTCGGCCTCCCCTTCGATGATTCCCTCCGCGAAGTGCTCGAGCGTTCCCACACCGCCGGACGCGATCACGGGGATGGGTACCGCACGTGCCACAGCCCGCGTGAGCGCGAGGTCGAACCCCTCCTTGGTGCCGTCTCGATCCATGCTGGTGAGCAGGATCTCTCCGGCGCCGCGGCGCGCCGCCTCCTCCGCCCACGCCACGGCATCGATGCCCGTCGGCGTGCGCCCGCCTGCGGTGTAAACCTCCCAGCGATCCGCTCCCGGTGCGCCCGGCTCGCCCACGCGCTTCGCATCGATGGCACAGATGACGGCTTGACTGCCGAACGCAGCGGCAGCTTGGGTGAGAAGCGAAGGGTCCTTCACCGCCGCCGAGTTGAGCGACACCTTGTCGGCACCGGCCGCGACCATCTGGCGCATGCCAGCGAGGTCACGGAAACCGCCGCCCACCGTATACGGTATGGAGAGCTCCTCCGCCGCATGGGCCGCCATGTCGATCGTAGTCGCACGGTTATCGCTCGTCGCCGTGATATCGAGGAAAATCACCTCGTCGGCGCCCTCGCGGTCGTATGCCGCAGCGAGCTCTACCGGGTCTCCGGCATCGCGAAGCGCTACAAAGTTCACGCCCTTCACCACGCGTCCGTTTTTCACATCCAAACAGGGTATGACGCGTTTGGTAAGCATCAAGCCTCCCCTCCCTCGGCGGCAGCGAGGGCCTCGGCCAGGCTGAAGGCCCCCTCATACAGCGCCCGCCCCGTGATAGCGCCCTCTATTGCCTCTGGACCCGCCGCCGCGAGCGCGCGGATATCATCGAGCGACGAGATGCCTCCCGACGCCACGACGGGAAACCCGGCGACCTGAGCCACGCGCCGGTACGCTTCGGCATCGATGCCCGTCTGCATGCCATCGCGCGCGATATCAGTGAATACGAGATGCTTGAATCCAAGGCTCGAAAGCTCTCCCACCACGTCTTCGACGCTGCGCGACACGCCCTCGCGCCAGCCGTTCACCTTCACCTCTCCATCGCGCGCGGCCACATCGGCAACCAGCAGGCCTCCGAACGCACGGGCTGCCACCTCGGCAAACCCCGGCTCGCGCACCAGGACCGTACCGAGCGCGATGCGCTTGCAGCCGAGCGCCGCGAGCTCATCGATGCGCGCAAGCGAGCGAACGCCGCCACCGATATCCACCGAGAGGCCCTCGACCGCGCAGATCGCCTCGATAGCACGGGTATTAGCCTCGCGCGCCTCTTCGTCCTCCTCGAGCGCAGCGGAAAGATCGACGACGTGCACCCATGTTGCGCCCTGCTCCGCAAACGAGCGCGCCACGGCAGCGGGATCGTCGCTGTACACCTTCATATGCTCCCGGTCGCCGCGCTCAAGGCGCACCACCTTGCCGGCGATAAGGTCGATTGCAGGAAAGAGAATCATGTTCACCTCCGCAGGTAAAACGGATTGTTGGATTACTCCAGCCCCTTTGACAACCTCGCCAGCTCGACGAAGTTCTCGAGAATCTGATGCCCGTGCGCCGACGATTTCTCAGGATGGAACTGGCAGCCGTAAAGGTTGCCGCGGCACACGACGGAAGCGAAGTTCCGGGCGTAGTGCGTCAGCGCGACGGCATCGGAGGGATCGATATCGCTTTCCACCGCATAGGAGTGGGTGAAGTAGACGTTCGTGCCCTCGGCGAAACCCTGGAGCAGCGGATGCCTCGACCCGGAATGCGTCAGATGGACCTGGTCCCAGCCCACGTGCGGCACCTTGAGGCGCCGCGAGGGCAAAACGGTGCACGAGCCGTGCAACAGTCCCAGACCCCGCACCCAACGGCGGCCCTCGGCCTCGAAGACCGTGCCCGGGGCAAGGCCCGCCCCGTACGGATCGGCTGATTCAACTGCGGCGCCATCCGTGGGAACGCCTTCGCCTCCGCGCTCGAAGAGCAGCTGGAGCCCGAGGCAGATTCCCAAAAACGGCACGCCCGCTCCGCCGCGAACCGCATCGAGCACTGCCTCGTCCTGGCCCGATTCGTGCATGAACGCAATCGCATCGTAAAACGAGCCGACGCCCGGTAGCACGAGGGCATCTGCCGTACGGATCTGCGCGGGATCGTCGGTCACGAGCGCCTCGGCGCCCGCGCGTGCCAAGCCGCGTGCCACGGACGACAGGTTTCCCTTGTGGTAATCGATAACGGCTATCGTGGGGGCGTTCGCCATGACTTCTCCTTCAAACGATCAAACGTAGAGATGAAACGTAGACACCGGGTGTTGGCGCTTCATGTGAAACGTAGACACCGGGTGTCGGCGCTTCATGTGCGAATCACGCGCAGCCTCTACAGCGAGCCCTTGGTGGAAGGGATGCCGCGCACGCGCGCGTCGTACTCGCAGGCATGGCGCATAGCGCGCCCGACGGCCTTGAAGGCGGCCTCTATGATGTGATGCGAGTTCGCGCCTGCGAGCTCGCGCACATGAAGCGTCACACCGGCATCGCGCGCAAAGGCGTAGAAGAACTCCACCGCCAGTTCGGTGTCAAACGTGCCCACGCGCTCGGTGGGAAGCGGAAGGTCGCAATACGCCTGGCCACGGCCAGAGATATCGACCGCCGCCATGACGAGGGTCTCGTCCATCGGGATGGCAACATCGGCGAAGCGCGTGATGCGCGCCTTGTCGCCGAGTGCCTGGGCGAAGGCACGGCCGAGCACGATGCCCGTGTCTTCGACGGTATGGTGCGCATCGACCTCGGTATCGCCCAGAGCCTCAACCTTAAGATCGAAGAGCCCGTGACGGCCAAACGCGTTCAGCATATGGTCGAAGAACGGCACCCCCGTATTGATATCGCAAGAACCGGTACCATCGAGCGTGAGCGTGAGCGTGATATCCGTCTCGCCCGTCACGCGCTGGACCGTTGCCGTGCGCGCGCTCGCCGAGAAGAGCTCGTCGAGACCGGCGCTCGTACGCGCCGCGCTTTCGGCAGCCGTGGCAGTGGAGGTCGTTTTGAGGTCGCGCGGCTGCTTCTTGTAGATGGTCATGAGGCATCCTCCTCCAAGAGCTCGGTGAGCGCGGCAAGAACCGCATCGTTTTCCTCGGGAGTACCCACGGTGATGCGCAGGCAATTCGAGAGCCCGGGGGCGTAGCTGAAGTCACGCACCAGAATAGAATACTCGTCTCGCAGCCGCTCGCGCACGTTTCCCGCCTCTGGCACGCGAACGAGGAGGAAATTCCCTTGGCTCGGCCAGACGCGCCCGAGCGGCTCGGGCGCGGTGCGGGCGAGCAGGCTGGAAAGCGCCGCGCGCAGCCGCTCGCGCTCGGCGCGAATCTGGGCCACCACGGGCGCGTAGACGTCGCGAGCTCGCACCGCCGCCAGCGCAGTCGCCTGCGTGAGCACGTTCACCGAATAGATCTGACGCACCGCCGAGAACACCTCGATGACGTCGGGAGCCGCGAGCACGTAGCCGCAGCGAATGCCCGCCGCGCCGAACGCCTTCGACAGCGTTTTGAGCACGACGAGATTCCCATGGCGCGCGAGAAGCGGCACCGCCGAGGTCCCCTCGTCTGCGAACTCCCCATATGCCTCGTCAACGAGCACGATGCCCGGGCAAGCATCGCAGAGGCGCTCCACCGCGTCGAGCGGGAAGAGGTCGCCAGTAGGGTTGTTCGGCGAGGTCACGATGACGAGGTTCGCCGTCTGCGCCGCGCGCACGAGGTCATCCGCCCGAGGCGCGAAGGACTCGGGATCACGAGCGACGGATAGCGTTTCGGTCTCGACGAGCGAGGCAAAGAACGCGTACTCGCTAAAATCGGGCGGGCAGGTAAGGAGCGCGCGCCCGCGCCCCCCGAAGGCGAGCAGCACGTTGAAGAGCAGCTCGTCGCCCCCGTTGCCCACGCAGACCTGCTCGGGCTCCAGGCCATGCCAGCGAGCAAGCTCGGCACGGAGCTCGCCGGAAAGCGGGTCTGGGTAGCGGTTGAGCGGTGTCGAGGCGAGGGCTGCGTCGATGGCATCGCGCACGCCCGCAGGCAGCGGATAGGTGTTTTCGTTAGCCGAAAGGTTGATGCTCGTGGGCGTGAACTTGGGGTCGTACGGCTCGATATCCACGAGATGCGGCTGGACGAGTGCCCGCATGGCGGGAGAGAGCTGGGCCATGGCTACTCCCCTTCCCGAGCGAAATCGGAAGCCCCGGAGCTCGTCGCGGAAGCGCTGGTGGCGGCGCTGGCGTCATCACCCGCGCCGGCAACCGCGCCCGCGGCAGCATCGGCGCCTGCGGCCGCATCGGCCAGCCCGGCGGCAACGGTCCGGGCATCGTCCTCGGGCCAGGCAACCTGCGTGAGGTCCGCAGCGGCAAGCGCATCGAGCCCCACGGATGCCACGCCGCATTCCAGCTTGCGGCGACGAAGCCCCACGGAAAGGGCATGCGCCCAGAGGCCCTCACCCTCGGCGAGCGTCTGCGTCGCAGGTGCGTCGCTGAGCAGACCAGCGGGCGTATAGCATACGACCGACGAGCGCTTGACGAAATCGTCGACCGAAAGCGGGCTCGAGAAGAGAGCGGTGCCGCCCGTAGGCAGCGTGTGATTAGGACCGGCCACATAGTCGCCAAGCGGCTCGGAACTCCAGGCCCCCACGAAGATCGCGCCCGCGTTACGGATACCGCCCAGAAGCCCGAGAGCATCCTCGCAGTGAAGCTCAAGGTGCTCCGGCGCCACCGTGTTCACCGCGTCGACCGCCGTGGCTATGTCCGGGGCGATGACGATGGTCCCCTCGTTGTCGAGCGAAGCGCGCGTGATCTCCTCGCGAGGGCTCTGCGCCACGAAGAGCTCGATGGCGCGCTCGACCTCTGCCGCAAAGGCGGCGTCGCAGGTGATGAGATAGCAGGCGGCAAGCGGATCGTGCTCCGCCTGGGCCATGAGATCGGCTGCGACCACGGCAGGCTCGGCGGTGGCATCGGCGAGCACGCAGACCTCGGATGGACCGGCGACCATATCGATTCCCACATCGCCCGAGACGAGCTGCTTGGCCGCGGCCACATAGGCGTTACCGGGACCAGTGATGACATCGACCTTTTCGATGCTCTCGGTGCCGTAGGCGAGCGCGGCGATGGCCTGGGCGCCTCCCACGGTATAGATCTCGTCCACGCCTGCGATGCGCGCTGCAGCGAGCGTCTGGGGCGAGATGCCCCCGGTCTCGCTCATCTGCGGGTCGTTCTGCGGGGGCGTCACCATGACGATGCGCCCCACGCCGGCAACCTTGGCCGGGATGATGTTCATGAGCACCGTGGAGGGGTATTGCGCACGGCCGCCCGGCACGTAGACACCGGCAGCAGCCATGGGCGTCACCTTGACGCCCAGCATCGTGCCGTCGGCGCGCGTCGTGAACCACGATTGCTCGACCTCGCGCTCGTGAAACGCGCGGATCTGCGCCGCCGCCTTCTCGAGCGCAGCGCGGAAGCTTGGGCTCACGAGCTCGAGCGCCCGCTCCAGCGCCTCCTGGGGCAGGCGCAGCCCCTCGAGCTCGACGCCATCGAACTGCTTCGAATAACCGCGCAGGGCGTCGTCGCCGCGCTCGCGGACATCGGCCACGATGGAGCGCGCCGAGGCAACGACGGCGTCGGGCAACACGCCCTTGCGAATGAGCTGCCCCGCGCGAAGGCGCTCGCCGGGTGCCAGGGTGATAGTCTTCATGCTACTTCCAATCAGCGCAAAAGGCGCCCGCCCCCGCGTGCGCCGTGAATATTCCCGTACACTTTAGCATGGTAAAGTTTCATCCACAAAACGGGACGTTGCGGGTGCTGAATGGAAACAATCTGCACATCGGCAGGTGAGACAGTTTGACCCGGCACAACTGTCTCATTACCAAGCGGGCATGCCGATAAAGGGGGCCGCGACGCGAACGGCACCGTCGCGAGCGTCTTCCTCTCCGACATGCTCGCTTACTCTATCGACGTCACCGAGGAGGCGGACACCGCCGCTGCCGGCGACACCTATAGGGGCGCCCCTGCAGCGGCACGTGGCGCGCCAGCCTCATCGATGCGGAACGCTGGGCAACCGGAGCTGCCGCTCTCGCCGTGCAGGCAGCAGGTGCCCAGGCCTCCATCCCCACGCTGGCGGACGCCGAGGCGACGTTCGGCACCCCAGTGCCGCGCTAGAGCTATTTTGTATCCCCGCTATCGTATACTCAGGGCAGATCGGGCCGCACGCCCCGATCTCAGCACGAGGGCTAGGGGGTCATTATGGAAGCCATCACGCGTCGAGGTCTTGTGGGTGCCGGGATGTTTATGGGCATGACAGCGCTTGCAGGCTGCGGTTCGCAGCCGCCGGAGCCCGTCGAAGAGGATACCGAGAGCATCGAAGAGCCCGAGCCTCAAGAGAGCGAGCTCACGCCCGAGCAACTCGCTATCATGGAAGATGGTGAGCCGCTGAGCGAGGCGGCGATCAGCGCCAACTGTGCACTCTCCCAGGGCTTTGCGACCACCGACGGGTACTGGGACTATATCTGCGGCGGGGCGGGCATCTATCGCCTGCGCCCCGACGGCTCCGAACTCGAGCAGGTATGGGAGGGCGACGACTTCCATACGGCCAATGACCTCTGTGCCACCGGCGGCGCCCTCTATTTCGCCGGGTGCAATGTCGACGGGCGGAATGCCGATACCATATTCCGCATGGATACCGACAGCCTCGATACCGAGGGCATCCGTTCCTTCCCCGAAGACTCCGCATCGGGCCTCGACCTCGTGCTCGCCGTCATCGGCGGGCGCGTCTTTTTCGCCGATAGCCACTACGACGACAACGGTGCCACGGTTTTCTCGACCGCCCTGGACGGCAGCGACGAGCGCGAGCTCTGGAGCACCGTGCGCTCGCTTCCAACGTACGCATTCACTGAGGACGCCATCTGGTGCGCCGCGGGCGGCGCTGACGACCCCGCGATCGAACGTTTCGACCTCGCCTCGCTAGCCGCGGAGACGCTCCTCGACAACAGCTCCGGCCTGACGAGCGTCAACCGCATCGTCGCCATCGACGACGCGATCTATTTCGATGCCGGGCTGAACGGGGAGCCCGGCATCTTCAAGCTCGAAGCAGGCGGGGAGCCCGTGCACGTGAGTTCAAACCATCTCCTGGGCGCGGCAGGTGGCTACCTCTACGCCTATGGTTCCCCGGGGGAGAGAAGCCTGGATGTGAACTATACCTTCACGCGCATCGACCTCGCGACGAACGAAGAGGTGCCGTTCGATTATCCCGAGCCCTACAACACCCATAACTCGTCATTCCAGTTCTACGGTTTCGACAGCCGCCTGCTCATCAACGTCGGCGACCGCGCCTACGTGGTCTCACCCGAGGGCGAAACCCTCTTCCAGTACACCTTCGCCCCCGAAGGATAGGGCAGCTCAACACAGGGGTTCAACGCCCCGCCCGCGGGCAACGTGTTACCCGCGCTGCCCGCGGGCGGCTGCATATGCTGCGAGCCGGTCAGCGAGCATGCGCACGCGCGCATCCAGGCGGGCGCGGCCGGGATTCACGAAGAACCGTGCCGTGCACTCCATGAGCTCGCCTGTGATAACGAGATTGTTCTCGCGAAGCGTGGTGCCCGTGGCCGTGATGTCCACGATGCGGTCGGTCATGCCCACAATGGGCCCGAGCTCGATGTTCCCGTGAAGCGTCACGATGTCTGCCGCGATGCCCCGGCTCTCGTACCACGCGCTCGCGATGCGCGGGTACTTGGTGGCCACACGAAGGCACCCGCGGCGCGCATAGGCGCGGTCGGCCGCGCCCGCCCGGTCTGCAGGCTCGGCCTCGATGAAGCGGCAGGCGCCGTAGTGCATATCGACGAGCTCGAGAAGGCCGAGGTCCGCCTCGATAAGGGAATCGCGGCCGCAGAAGCCGCAATCGGCCCCGCCGCCCGCCACGAAAGCGGGGGCATCTGTAGCACGCACGATGATGAACTCCACATCGCCTATAGACGGCCCCGTCAGCCGCGCGGTCGCGCTGGCACCCTCGCCTTCGGGTTCCACACCGAACGTCGCACCGTCCACGGGGACCTCCCCGCCCGCCATCTCGCCACGCAGATCGCGAGCATGGATGATGAGGTGGCGCCCCGGGTCGCGCAGGCCCGATACGTCGAGCCCTACGGCCTCAAGCGCGGCGATGGTGCCGGCATTGAGCGAGCCCTTGGGAACCGCGATGCGCAAGGGCTCCTCCATGGCGCGGGCCACGGCGTGGTCGGCGCTCGCGTCTCGCGCGTCCTCGCTTGCCGTGCACGCGCCCTCCAGCCGCTCGAGCGAGAAGGCGAAGCCCGCTGCCGGCACGCGGTCGAGCTCGGGAAACACCCCATCAAACGCCGAGTCGTAGCGACCGCCCGTACCAACGGGATCGGGCAGGTTGCCGGCATAGACCTTGAGCACGAGACCCGTGTAGTAATCGAAGGAATTCATGATCGAGAAATCGAAGGAAAGCGCGCCGTCCAAGCCGAATGGGGTCGCCGAGCTAGGCAGCGTTGAGCCGGCTTTGCCCGTCTGCGCACCCACGGCATCAGATGCCGCGTCAGCGCCCTCTCCATCCTTGGTGAAGCGCTGTTCCAAGCGTTGCACAAGCGCCCTGAGCTCTCCGGTCAAGGGCTCCTCGATTCCCGCCAGCACAGCAAGCTCGTCAACGCGGTCGAGTGCCTCGATGCCCCCGTGCAGCCGCGGAAGTTCGGAGATGGCTCTGCGGAGCGGCTCGCCGATGGAGCTCTGGGCAAGGCGCGCGTCAAGGTCGACAAGGTTGTTCGCGTGCACGAGCGAAAGCACGTCGCTCGAGAGCGACGCATCCCCGCAGCGCGCGAGAAGCTCCATGAACGGGCGAACGCTCCCGAACACGATACGCCACGAGGTAAGGCCCAGAGCCTGCAGGGATTCGATCACCAGCGAGACCATCTCAACATCGCCCGCATCGCCGCCCTCTCCGATGAGCTCAAAGCCCAGCTGCGTGAACTGGCGGGCCGCACCGGAGTTGCGCGGCTGCGCGCGCACGAGCGGAGCCTCGTAGCGCAGACGAAGCGGCAGCGCGGCATCCCGCAAGCGCGTTGAGACCAGGCGCACGATGGGAAGCGTGTTATCGGGACGCACCACGAGTAGGCGCCCGTCGTCGTCAAACAGCTTGAACGGGGTATCGGTGATGCGGCCGCCGCGATCGAGTGAGCTCTTGTCTTCGAGCAGCGGTGTCTCGACAGGAAGATATCCATGGGATTTGAAGCACCCGGCAACCGTCTGCGCGATCTCCTCGCGCGCCTGGGCCTCCTCCGGCAAGATGTCCCGGAATCCCCACGGTGTCGTCTTCATGAGCTCAGGCCCCTCTCATCGCGCTTGCGTGCGGCCATCACGCCGCGCCCGCGCGTCGTCCATGTGTATCACCAGTCGCTGTACTTTACCACACTGGAGTATCCGCTTGGAAAACAAAAGGTCAACACGGGGGCACGTGAACGTAACGACCCAGCCGGCTATCTCACGCCCGCGCGCTCGGAATCGGGCTAGAGCGGCTTCGACACCGCGATTGTTCCAACCAGTGGCATGCCATTTTAGCTTTTGGGCACTTCGACGCAAGACCGCCGAGTAGACCAACGAAGCAGAAGGCCGCTACCAGGCATTTTGTCGATACGATTCCCTTGGCTACTTGGTAACACCGTCCCAAAGTGCCCAAAAGTTACAACGAGACCCAACATAGCCTGAGAAAAGCGCGCGAACGCCTGGACGAGAGCCCCGGGCCGCCCAAAGACCATGCAGAATCCCCTGCGCCAAGGGAACGAGACGCTACGCCGCGCTACCTTCCCAGGGCAGCTCTTCCATGCCGAGCAACTCGACCGAGCGCACGTACGAGCCGGCGTCGACGCTCCGCCCACCCACGGTCGCCTCGCCGATCTGGTTGTCGTATGGGTCGATGCGAACTCCCGGGCCAACGGGATCGAAGGCGGCCTGGTAGCGCTGGCAAAGGACCGTGCGCCATGGGTCAAGGTTACCGAAAAAGAAGCGGCGACGCTCCTCATCGCCCATGCGACGAGAAGAAGAGCCGAACGAGCAATCCGCCCAGGCCCAGCCGGTGGAAGGTGTATAGAAAAGCGCCCAATCGTGAGGGCCGATATCGTCGGGGGCGCTATACAGACCGCTCTGCCACCGCGCCGGAATGCCTAGCCTTCGGCAGAGCGTGACAAACACAAGGGCCATCACACCGCAGTCGCCGCGCAAACCGGAGAGCGCGTAGTCCACGATGCCATCAAGATAGAGATACGCAGGCTGATAGCGGTAGTCGACGTTGCCCGTCACCCAGAGGTAGACGGCACGCGCCACCTCAAGCGGGTCATCGCTCGAGGCTTGCTGGCGAATATGGCGGGCCACGGCATCGACGATCGGCGAAAAGCGCACGTGCGGCGGCAACTCGGCAAGGTCGTCCTCGGTCGGGGCGGGCAACGGAACGGCGACGCCCGATTCGTATGCTGCACGCGCGGCCTCGATGCCCTCAGTACTCCAAAGATCGATATAGGGCGCATCGATGCGATAGCGGTATGTGATAGAGCGCGCGCCGGGACCTGCGAATTCCCAATATGCGGTTCGCACTTGCGCATCCGAAGCCGAAATGCTGGCACCCGGGCTCACATCGAGCACCTCGACCGAGCGCTGTTGGACGGCATCTACGGCGAGGGGAAGCCAGATGCGCACCGTCTCTTCCGGCGCGGCATCCGTGACCTCCATCGATGCGCGAACGGTAATGCGACGCGAGGCTCCGCCCACCCGTGCCATCTCGGCACGCAAGGCCCGACGCGGAGCCTGGTCGCGCACCGCAGGGGCAAGTCCGGGCACCTCCGCGGCATATGCACGCAAGCCATCGATGACGGAAGGCAGGTAGCGCACCTCTCCCTCGATGATGCGCCAATCGATGCGCCCCGCGGCTTTCAAGCGCTCAAGATCGTCGTATGAGATGCCGGGGCATTCCTTAGAGAGCTGCTTCAGCGCCTCCTCTTCGGTCACGCAGTACTGCGAACCGAGTCGCGCGAGGCGGTAGAGCTCCAGGCGCAAGCGGGCCGCCACCTCGGGCACCTCGGCGCGGTCGAGGACGGCGCGGCAGGCGCGAGCCGCATCACGAAGCCGCCCTGCCTCCTTAAGCCGAACCACGTCAGAAGGAAGCGGCATATCCAGGCACTCGGCATCCGCGCTCGTCGCCTGCTCGCCAAGGCAGTCACTCCACGCAGCGCGCGCGGCGAACACGCCCTCGTCCTTCATCGACGCAAGCACCCGGTCCATAGCGACACCCTTTCTGCCAGAAAACCCTTGCGAATCGCTCCCCATGGTATCACGCGCACGCGCGAGCGCATTGAATCACGCCCCTAGCACGCGCGAGCGCAGCGATGCGCCAAGGCCCCGTGCACGCGCGAGCGCAGCGATGCGCCCGGCCCCACGCACGCCCGATGGCGCGCAGCGCCGAGGGCCCAAGCCCCTTGCGCCCCTACACCCCGCCCACAAGCGAGTAAACGCAGGAAGCCCCGACTTCCTCCTGAGCGCTTCCGCAGCAGCTCGGCTTTGCCGAGCTGCGAGGACCAGCGAAGGAGGAAGCCGGGGCTTCCGTAGGGAGTGCACCCCTTGTTGGCTTACGCCTGATTCACCGAGCCAAACTCCTCCATGAGGGCCTTGGTCTTCTCGACGATGGCATCACGGCCGGGCTTGAGCAGCTTGCGCGGGTCGAAGCCCTTGCCCTCGAGGTCCTTGCCGGCCTCGACGTACTTGCGCGTGGCGGCAGCAAAGACGAGCTGCAGGTCGGTGTTCACGTTGATCTTGGAGACGCCCATGGAGATGGCCTTCTTGATCTGGTCCTCCGGGATGCCGGAACCACCATGGAGCACGAGCGGAAGATCGCCCACCTCGGCCTTGATCTCGGACAGGCGCTCGAAGGAGAGGCCGGCCCAATCCTCGGGATACACGCCGTGGATGTTGCCGATGCCGCAGGCAAGGAAGTCGACGCCGAGCTCGGCGATCTGCTTGCACTCGTTGGGATCAGCGAGCTCGCCGTTGGAGGTCACGCCGTCCTCGGTGCCGCCGATGCCGCCGACCTCAGCCTCGATGGAGATGCCCTTGGAGTGGGCGAGCTCCACGAGCTCCTTGGTGCGGTCGAGGTTGAGCTGGAAGGTCTCCTCGTGGGAGCCGTCATACATGATGGAGGTGAAGCCGGCCTCGATAGCCTTGAAGCAATCCTCATAGGAACCATGATCGAGGTGGAGCGCCACGGGAACGGTCACGCCGGTAGCCTCGACGGCAGCCTTCACCATATCGGCGCAGACCTTGAAGCCGCCCATCCACTTGGCAGCACCAGCGGTGCACTGAATGATCAGCGGGCTCTTGGCCTCTTCAGCAGCCTGGAGAAGGGCGAGCGTCCACTCCAGGTTGTTGGTGTTGAAGGCACCGAGAGCATAATGTCCGGCCTCAGCCTTCTTGAGCATGTCAGCTGCATTGACGAGCATATGAACCTCCAAAAATGGAATGGTCTAAAACACACATAGGATACCACTCACCGATTAATCCGTGGCGCTCATCGACACATGAAAGACGTCGCGCCGAAAGCCCCGCGAGCCCTTTGTGGCTAACCCTGCATGAACGGATTCACTGCGAGCTCGCGAGCGATGGTGGTCGACGGGCCGTGGCCGATGAAGCAGGTCGTTTCGGGCGGGAGCACGCGCGCCATCTTGGCAAGGGAAGCAAGGATGGTCTCTTCGCTTCCGCCGGCAAGATCGGTGCGGCCATGGCTCCCCGGAAAGAGCGTATCGCCCACGAATGCTATAGGGGCTCCCACTCCCCGCTCGTCGCCCTCCGTTGCGCCGGGATGCTCCGTATAGAGCACGATACCGCCAGGCGTATGGCCGGGCGTCGCGATGACCGTGAACACAACGTCGCCGACCGCGACCGTATCGCCCTCATGCAGCAACCGGGTCGGAACGCCCGGATGTTCCGTCTCAATGCCCCACGCGCGCTGACGCTCAATGTTATCGGCCACCATATCCATGTCGTCGGCAGGGAGCATGAAGGGGCATTCCTCGCCCAGAACGCGACGCATACCCGCGATCCCGCCCACATGGTCGGCATGTCCATGGGTGCACACGATGCCCGCGATGCGGACGCCTTCGTGCCGTTCCGCAAAATCGCGCGCCAGCTTCTCGCCCTCCCAGGCGGGGTCAATCACGAGAGCCTCGTCGCCCGCGACAACAAAATACGTATTCGTTTCGATGGGTCCATTGACCACGCATTCCAGGTGCATATGAACCAGCTCCGTTCTCTTTCGCGATTCCCCGAGTTCTCTGGCAAGAATCGGACGCCACCACGTTCTTGGGCCGCTTCCGGACAACAACAGCGTTCTCGGGCGACTTTTGGACAATCACCGCATTCTCGGGCAGAATCGGTACGCCCAGAGGCTCAATTATGGCGAAAAACAGCCCGAGAATGCCTGACGTGTCCGAATGTCGCCCGAGAAAGCCCGGCGTGTCCGAATCCCGCCCGAGAACGCCGGCCATGTCCAGATCTCGCCCGGCGCGGATGCTCATCCAAGCACCCACCTCTAGGCTGGCATCCGACCAAGCCCGTACGGCTCGTTAGCCACTCATCAGCTCCTGCGCTTCATGGTGGCGCCACCCTCACCAGGCATGAGACGGCGTGCATCGTAAACGCTTTCGACCTGGCTGATCGCCGCGAGCAACGGATCAAGGCCGCTCGCATCGGAAATCTCGACCAAGAAACGCAGTACCGCCATGCCGTCGCGCGAAGTCGAGGTGCTTGCCGAGAGGATATTCGCCCCCGCATCGCCGATCGCGATCGTCACGTCCTTCAAGAGCCCCATGCGATCGAGGCACTCGACCACGATCTCCACCTGGAAGAGCGCGTCCGCCTGGGTATCCCACCCAACTTCGATCATGCGCTCCGGGTGCTCCATGAGCCCCTTCACGTTGGGGCAATTCGCCCGGTGCACCGAGACGCCGCGACCGCGGGTGATGAAGCCCACGATATCGTCGCCCGCCACAGGATTGCAGCAATGGGCCAGGCGCACGAGAAGCCCGTCGCTCGATTCGCCCTTCACGATGACGCCCGAGCTATCGCGCCTGGGGCCGCGCGGCCGGCGGTTCGAACCGCGCGCGGGCTGCGTCGCCGCCTGCTGCTCCGCATCGGTCTTTGCAGGAGTCTCCGGCTTGGGATCGAGAATCTGCTCCACGCGGTTGCCCACCATGCGGCAGGCCACCTTGCCCGAGCCGATGGCGGCAAACAGGTCTTCGAGCTGGCGATAGTTAAGCTGCTCGCACACGGTATGGAGCGCCCTGGTAGAACGGGCCGTAGAGATACCGTAGCCGCGCTTGCGAAGCTCCTTGGAAAGGATGTCGCGGCCGGCCGCGGCATCGTCGTCTTTGGTCACGGCGGTGAAGTAGCGCTTGATCTTCGAACGCGCCGAGGGCGTCTTCACGATGTTCAGCCAGTCGCGCGAGGGCTTCGCGTTCTTGTTGGTGAGAATCTCCACCCGATCGCCCATGACGAGCTCGTGGGCGAGCGGCGTCACCACGCCATTCACCTTGGCGCCCACGCAATGATTGCCCACCTCGGTGTGGACGGAGTAGGCGAAATCGAGCGGGGTTGCCCCGGCACGCAGGCTCATGACGTCGCCCTTGGGCGTGAAGACGTAAATCTCCTGGTCGAAGAGGTCGACCTTGAGGGTATCCAAGAACTCCTTGGGGTCTTCGATCTCGTCGGAGGCAGCCCAATCGAGCGAATGCTTGAGCATGTTGATCTGGTCGTCCAGGCGCTGGGCCTCTGCCGTCTTCGCCGCGCTCGAGCCGCCCGACTTCTTGTAGAGCCAGTGCGCCGCGATGCCGTACTCCGCCTGCTCATGCATCTCGAACGTGCGGATTTGAATCTCGAGCGGGCGCGCCGTGGGGCCGATGACCGTCGTATGCAGGCTCTGGTAGTTATTGAGCTTGGGCATGGCGATGTAGTCCTTGAAACGCCCCGGCATGGGGTGCCAGAGCGAGTGGACCGCACCGAGGGCAGAGTAGCAATCGCCCACCGACTGGCAGATTACGCGCAGCGCCACGAGGTCGTAGATTTCGCTGAACTCCTTGCCCTTGCGCTTCATCTTCTGGTAGATGGACCAGTAGTGCTTGGAGCGCCCGTTGATCTGGAAGCCCTGGAGCCCCACGCGCTTGAGCTCGTCCGTGAGCGTCTTGATGGTCTCCGCCAGGTAGCGCTCGCGCACCTCGCGGCTCTCGGCCACCATGCGCGCGATGCGCTGATACGCCTCGGGCTCGAGGTAGAAGAAGGAGAGGTCCTCGAGCTCCCACTTGATGGAGCTCATGCCCAGACGGTCGGCGAGCGGCGCATACACGTCCATCGTCTCGCGTGCCTTGAAGAGCCTGCGGTCCTCGCGCAGCGCCGCAAGCGTGCGCATGTTGTGCAGGCGGTCGGCGAGCTTCACGATGATGACGCGGATGTCGCGCGACATGGCGAGGAACATCTTGCGGAGGTTGAGCGCCTGCTTCTCGTCCATGCTGCTCACCTCGATGTTGGTGAGCTTCGTTACGCCGTCCACGAGCCCGGCAACCGTCTCGCCGAACAGGCTCGTCACGTCGGCAAGCGAGACCTCGGTGTCCTCGACCGTGTCATGCAGGAGCGCCGCGCAGACCACGTCGCAATCCATGTTGAGCTCGGCCAGAATGATGGCGACCTCAACGGGATGGTTGATATAGAGCTCTCCCGAGCGGCGCTTCTGGGCAGAATGCTTCTCCGCAGCGAAGCAGTACGCGTGCTCGACCTTCGCGCAATCCTCGGGGCTCATGTACTTGCTGGAGAGCTGCGCTAGGCGGTCGTAGTTGTCGGCACAAATCTCCTGCGGAAGGTCGTCCGCCTTGGTGTAGTGCACCATCTGCGAGAACGATGTGAGCGACGCATCGTGCGCCGCGCGGGTTGCAGCATCCATATCGACCCCTAACCTCAGCTCCAGCCCTATGGCGTGATAGGACGGTTCACTCGTGCAAGCATATCATGAGCCGGGGCATCGAGCGCCCAGCCGCGGAATGTTGTAAACGCGAGACGCGTGCGGAGCCCCTCGAGATATCGCGTTGAGCTCGTGAGCGACATGTGCCCGGGCCTCTCGCTCATCTCGATGCGGCGCGCGTCGTCGAAGCCCTCGACTCGGGCGAAACCCAGCTCCTCGAAAATCGCGATGCCGCTCTTGACGGCCCGCTCATCAACCGGAGTGCGCGCGTCGATGGCGAGGCACATGCTCGAGATGTCGAGGTCTGTGGCCGAGAAGCTCTCCTCACCCGTCTTTCCGCGATGCGACCGCCACATGGTCTGAAGCGCCCGGTAGATGGTCACGAGCTCCTCGCGCTCGGGCGCCGCGGCATCGAGCATGCGCTCGTTGATGCGCGCGTCGCGCGCGGAGTACAGCAGGTGCACGGTAGCCGGCTCGCCGTCACGGCCTGCGCGGCCGCTCATCTGGTTGAACTCGGTAGCGGAGAACGGCATGTGGTAGAGCACCACGTGCCGGATGTCGGGCAAGTTCACGCCCTCGCCGAACGCGGAGGTAGACACGATGCACTCAAGCGCGCCGGCGCGGAATGCCTCCTCGATGCGGGTGCGGTCCTCGCGCGCAAGGCCCGCATGGTAGAACGCGATGGCATGGGCGAGCTCGGGCACGCGCTTGCGAAGCGTGCGCGCGAGCTGGGCCGCTTGGTCACGCGAGTTGACGTAGACCACGGTCTTCTCCCCCGCCGCCACGATGGAGACCAGGCGGTTCTCGCGGGCCGAGAGGTCGCGGTCATCCTCGAGCTCCAGGTTCTCACGGATGGTCTTATCGACGACCACGCGCCCGATATCGAAAAGCTGGCAGATCTCGTCCGCCGCGTGAGCATCGGCCGTCGCGGTCACGGCAAGGACCGTCGGGTTGCCCAGACGCTCGAATACATGCGGAAGCTCCAGGTACGCGCTCCGCTCGCCCGACCTAGCCCGGGCGGCATGATGCGCCTCGTCCACCACGACGAAGCCCGCGCGCCCAGACTGGGCGAAACGGTCCGCGTGGATGGCGAGAAACTCCGGCGTGGTGAGCACGATATCGAGCGATCCGGCCGCAAGCTCGGCGAACGCTCGATCGCGCGCGGGCTGGAGCGTGTCGCCCGTGAGCACCGCCGCGCGAACGCCGAGGGCGGTGCAGGCTGCGATGAGGTGAAAGGCCTGATCGGCCACGAGCGCGCGAAGCGGGTACACGAGCACGCTTGCACGGCGGTTGATCACCGCCTCGCGGACGGCATGCACCTGGAAGATGAGCGACTTGCCCCGCCCCGTGCCCATGACAGCGAGCGTATTCATGCCTTGCCCGAGCGCCTCAAGCGCGTCGCTCTGGGCGCGGTGCGGCGCAGAGGCCCCAATAAAGGTGTGCAGGAGTGAGCGCGTGAGCTCGTCATAGGGCAGCTGTGCCAGAAGGGCGCGGCGAGCGGCACCTTGCCGGGCGGTAGCGGGCTCCGCACCGCTCTGTCGGGCGGCCGGGGCCTCCATGCCGGATGGCTCCTTCTTCGACGTTGCCTCCGACGAAGAATCGCGGGCTGGGCCTGCGCTCGCCTGGGCCCGCGCATCGGCATCGCCCGGCGCGTGGCAGAGAATGTCCTTCACCATGAGCTTGGGCTTCACCCGACCCTGCCAATGCTCGGCAACTGCCTCGAACACAAGGTCGACCACCGAATCGCAGGCGCACACGGTATCGATCTCGGGTACGCGGAACATGATCGCCGCCACGCTCGCAGCGCCATCTGTCGCCGTGAAGCGCATATGGTCGCCGGTTTTTCCCACACAGAAGCGATCGGCCATGGTCACGCCCGTCGCTGCAAGGAGCGGCACCTTGTTGCCCTGACCGAAGGGCTCGAGAAGCGAAACCTGCTCGATCGTCTCGATATCGAGCTCCGAAAGGCGCACCGTCGTGGCGATCTCGCCCGTGTCCTCGAAGGCCTCGGACGGGAGCTCCGAGAGCACAGCGTCGAGCCGATCGCGAAGATCGTCCAGCCGGTCGGCGGGAAGCGTCACGCCCACGGCGCCCGCATGCCCGCCAAAGCGGGTGAGCAAATCGGAGCAGCGCTCAACAGCCTCGAAGAGGTTGACCGTGCCCACCGAGCGGCCGGATCCACGCGCAACGCCATCCTCGATCGAGAAGAGAAGCGCCGGTACATGGTAGCGGTTGACGATACGGCTTGCCACGATGCCCTTCACGCCCTCGTGCCAGCCCTCTCCCCCCACGACCACCACGCGGCCGCCGGCATAGGTGCTCTCAACGCGCTCGAACGCCTCGTCGGCAAGGGCCGCCTCGATGGACCGCCGTTCCTGGTTGATCTCTTCGAGCTCGGCTGCGAGGCGCCCGGCCTCGATGGGATCGCGCGCGAGCAGCAGGTCGAGCGCGAGCGTGGGGTCGGCCATGCGCCCGGCGGCGTTCAGGCGCGGTATGAGAGAGAACGAGAGCGAGTCGGCGGTGACCGTGGAGAGGTCCGTCTTGCTCATGCTGGCGAGCGCCACATACCCCGGACGCGTCGTGTTGCGCATCTGGTCGATGCCCGCGGCCACGAGCACGCGGTTCTCGGGAGTGAGCGCCATCATGTCAGAAACAGTTCCGAGCGCGGCCACCTCGAGCAGGCCGTGCCAAAGATCTGGCCGGCCCAAGCGGCCGCCCAGCACCTGCACGAGCTTGAGCGCGACGCCGGCGCCCGCGAGCTCATGCGAGGGGCCGCAGGAATCGAGCTTGGGATCGGTGAGCGGCACGCCCTCGGGCACCATGTCCGAGGGTTCATGATGGTCGGTCACCACGAGGTCTATGCCCCGCTCCTGCAAGAAGGCGACCTCGTTCTTCGCGGCGATGCCGTTATCCACCGTCACGACAAGCGATGGATGGCAAGCATCGATCACGCGCTCAAGGGCCACCTCGCTCAAGCCATACCCCTCGTCGAAGCGGTGCGGGATGAAGGGATGGACCTTCGCCCCGAGCGCACGGAGCGCCTCGGTGAGCAGGCACGTCGAGGTAATGCCGTCGACATCGAAATCACCGAAGACCGCGATGACCTCCCCTTCCCGGATGGCACGCTCGACGCGGTCGGCCACCTCGGCCATGCCGGGAATAACGAGGGGGTCCGCCCAGTCGCGCTCAAGAGAAGGCGTGAGGAAGCGCCGGCCCTCTTCGACCGACGAGATGCCGTGCGCGACCATGATGCGCGCCACGAGCGGGGCGATACCGAGCCCGCAGGAGAGTTCGTCGGCGAGGCGCGGATCCTGGTGGGCGACGACCCAGCGATGCGTGGTGGTAAGCGATGCCATTGCGATCACCTCGCCCAAACATCGCATGCCGCCCGGGCAACGATGCGCTGGGGCAAGCGGCGGAACGATTGGAGATGAAGGGCGCGAGGGCCGCTAGAGAGCGACCGCCGCACGTGTGCTATGCGGTTCATGGCGAACGTCCTTATGGAAGTGGCCCGCTGCGGCAGGCCGAGCTGCTGTTCGCCCATCATTATACGCGCCGTGCGGACATGCTCGCGCGAGAAGCGCGGGGCCCGAAACGATGGAACCTAGCCGGCAGGATGTACCATGCTCAGCATGCGAGCAGATAGCGCGTCTCGTAGGGGGCGAGCTCGAGCGCGCCGTTCAGCACAACCGCGCCGGCCGCCGAGGCGCCGTCTGCCAAGAGGTCGCGGAAGCTGCCATTATAAAACGAACCGGGTTCGTTTTATCATTTTCAGCGTGCGAGCAGGTAGCGGGTCTCGTAGGGGGCAAGCTCGAGTGAGCCCGCAAGCTCGACCACCTCGGCTGCTGCATCGCCCACCAAAAGGTCGCGGAAGCTGCCGTTAAGCTCACTGGCTTGCACCGAAGCCGGCTGCCCGGAAGCGTTTACGGCCACGAGCACGCACTCGCCGGGCCCGCCGTCCCAGCCCTCCGCCACGCGCTCGAACAGCAGCTGCTCGCTTGCGATCTGCACGTTGCGATAGCTTCCGTAGCAGAGCGCACGGGCGCCGGGCGCGAGCGCGCCCTGCTCGTCGCGGCCGGTGCGCGCGCCGATAAGATGGCCGACCCATGCCGTAAGCTCGTTGGGCGCGGGCTCGTCGAAGGCGGGGCGCAAGGCCCAGTCGTCACCGCCGCCCTTCTGCCCTTCTTGGCCCCACTCGCTCCCGTAATACACGCACGGGATGCCCGGCATGCCAAACAGCAGCCCGTATGCTGGCCGAATGCAGCCCGGATCGCTCAAGATGCTTGCCAAGCGCGATACGTCGTGGTTGTCGGCGAACGACAGCAGGTGCAGCCCTCGGTAGATGCACCACGGGTCCCCGCCGAACTGTCGGTGCAGCGAATGGGCAATCTCGAACATGTTGTGGGAGTTGAAGCTCGAATACAGGCCCTTGTAGCACTCGTAGTTGGTGCAGGAATGCAGCATGGAATCGTTCACGATCTGGCTGTAGTCGCCGTGGAGCGTCTCGCCGATGAGCACGAACGACGCATCGCCTGGAACGCCGCCGGCTACGGGCGTTGCCGAAAGCTCGTTCGCGACCTCGCGCAGCCTCCGAATGAAATCGTGATCGAGCGAGTAGGCCACATCGAGACGCAGCCCGTCGATGCCGAACTCCTCACGCCAGGTGCGCACGCACTGGATGAGGTGGTCGACCACCTGGGGATTGCGGAGGTTGAGCTTCACCAGCTCGAAATGACCCTCCCAGCCCTCGTACCAGAAGCCATCTCCATAGGCGGAGTCGCCATCGAAGTTCGTGATGAACCAATCGCGATAGGCGGAATCCCACCCATGCTCGCGCACGTCCCGAAACGCCCAGAACTCGCGCCCCACATGGTTGAACACGGCGTCGAGCACCACACGAATGCCGTGGGCATGGAGCTCTGCGACCACCGCAGCGAGATCGTCGTTCGTACCAAGGCGGCAGTCGACCGTCGTGAGGTCGCGCGTGTCGTAGCCGTGCGCAGAGGACTCGAAAACCGGGTTCAGGAGCACTGCGCCAACACCGAGCTCCTCAAGATAGCTCGCCCAGCTGGCCACGCGCCCGATGCGCGAAACGCAGACGCCGTCGTTCTCGCGCGGCGCACCGCAGAATCCGAGCGGGTAAATCTGGTAGAACGTACTCTCATATGCCCACATGTCCGCACTCCTTACAATCGCCTCATGGGATATGGCGGCAGGATTTCGCCCTATGCCGTCGGGAACCATGGCGGCGAGCGACTGCGTCCCGCAACCAGGACGGCCTGATTTGACAATATGTCAATTATGCATCATCGACGGGCGAGGCACCAGCGGAAGAGCACGCTTCGCAGCGCGCAAAGGGAGGGCAGCCAGCGCCGGCTCGTGGTCGCCGAACGCAAAGGGAGGGCCGCCGATCGTCACTCAGGCTTTGACGGGCGATTTTGGGACAACACGCTCAGGCGAAAGCAACTTTTGGGCACTTCGAGCGCATGAAGCCGAGTAGCACGGACAATAGAGTGAACAAAAGCCCAGGAAATAAGGGGTGCCCAGTAAGTCGCTAGTCAGCGTCCCCCTCAAGAAGTGCCCAAAAGTTGAAACCAAGCTGCCCAGTAGGCTCCTCGCACCGCGTACCCCGCCCGTACAGCGAGCAGGTTGTGGCACCATCCGCGCAGGGGGCAACGGCGGAACAGGCAACGACCCGCGCCTCGACGCGGGAAGCGCCTCGCACTTCATGAATAGAGGCCCAACAGAAAAGAGGCCGGAGCTTGGCCCCGGCCTCTCATTCGCATGCAAGCTGCTGCGAGCTACTCCTCGACCAGCTCAAACTGATCCGGGCCGACGCCGCACACGGGGCAGACGTAGTCCTCGGGGAGCTCGGGGGTATCGACCTCGACCTCGTAACCGCACACAACACACACGAACTTATAGGTCTTCTTCTCGTCGCTCATGTGAATCCATCCTTTCATCGGGCCGGTGTACTTCGTGCCGGCGTATTGCGAGTATAACCCGCAGGGCCCATCTGCATACCCGTTTTTGAGAACTCATCCGAATACCAAAATGTTATTCGTTTGATGGCATACCGATGGTCCGGCACAAGCGCATGAGCAAGCGGGCATGCAAGCACACCGGCAGCGGGATGCGCCAGCAACCGGTCGCGCGGAGCAAGGACCGCGCACCACTTGGCGCCGTCTCGCCCAAACGCCTATGAAATCCCTCGTATCCGCCTATCCCTGATACGACGAAGCCTTGGGTGGCGTCTTGCCCTTGAGAACGGCGTGGTAGTAGCCGTAGGTAAGCGGCTCTTCGCTCGAAAGGCGCTCGGCATCCACCACGTCACCGATGAACAAGAAGTGCGTGCCAACATCCACCGTCTCAACAAGGTTGCACGCGAAAAGCGCGCAGGCGTGTTGCGGGGAATACGGGCTCCCCACCGCAGAGGTCTCGCAGCCATACTTCTCGAACTTGTCGTAATCTGCGCTCGTGCGGAACCCGAAGTTCCCGATGTAGGGCATGTCGGCCGTTTGGTCGATAGCCGTCACCGTGAACGCACCCGCCTTGGCAATCACGCCCGCGGTGACGTTCTCCTTGTTGACCGCCACCGAAATCCTCGGCGGCGTTGCCGTAACCTGCACGGCCGTATTGATCACGCATCCCGCTTTTTGGCCATCTGCCTCGGCAGATACAACATACAAGCCGGACGTCATCGTGAAGAAAGCGGTCAGATCCATACTTACCCCTCTCGTGTAACGGGGCACGGACAACGCACCCCTTCGCACCAGTCTAAGGCCCACCCCACAACCGTGGAGGGATGATTCGGCCAGCGGCCGCGCGCAGCCGGCGCCCGCGCTTTGCCCGCACGCAGCCGGCGCCCACGCCGTACCCACAGCGCTGCACCCCGGCCCCGCTAGCGGCCACGCTCCTTGAGGGCGCGCTCAATCTCGCGTTGCATGTCGCGCTTTGCCATGTCCTCGCGCTTGTCATAGAGCTTCTTGCCGCGGCCGAGCCCCAGCATGAGCTTCACACGCCCCTGGTCGTTGAAGTAGAGCTCGAGGGGGACGAGCGCGTAACCTCGCGTACGCAGCTTCTGGTCAAGATGGTCGATCTCCTTGCGATGCAGCAAGAGCTTGCGCCGCCGATCGGGATCGCGGTTGAAAATCGAGCCATGGCTGTACGGGTGAATGTGCACGCCCATGAGCCAGCATTCGCCACCTCGAATGAGCGCGAAGGTGTCGCTGATCTGGCAGCCTCGCTCGCGCAGGCTCTTGACCTCAGTGCCCGAGAGCTCCACGCCGCATTCATAGGTTTCCTCGATGAAATACTCATGGTGCGCGGAACGGTTCTTCGCGATGAGCTTCCGCTCCCTACGACTCGGCATCGGGGCCTCCATCCTCGTTTTCCGCTGCCACAGGGCCCGCCTGCGCGCTCGCCGCCATCACGGCATCAACGGCCTCGCCCTCACTGGCCGGCGCATTGTCACCGGTATGCTCCGCCGCCAGCTCCGCATCCGTTTCGCGAATCAGCTGGATGAGCGCCTTTGCCGCATCCTCGCCAACCAGGTCGCGGGCGCGCAGGGTGTACCGAGTCGCCTCGTTGCGGTCGCCCTCCTGCGCGGCATCGGTAGCGCACATGAGCAGGCAGATAGCGATCTCGGCGTTCGGATCGGCTTCGAAGCCCTGCTCTTCGAGGGCGCGGGCCGCCTCTTCCTCGCTCGCATTTGCCTCCTCCGGAGCTTCGGCCATGAGGCGCTGCATGAGGGAGAGCGTCTGCCGCTCGCCGGGAGCATACGCCGCCGCGCGGCGCGCGAACCCCGAAGCGAGCATCTTCTCATCCTTATCGAGGAAGAACAGCCCCAGACCCGCGCACGCGCGCCCGAAGAGCTTGGCATCCGCCGCACGCGCGAGCACGGAGTAGTTGAGCGCCGCCCACTCGCGCGTATCGCCGAGCACGCGGTACAGCTCGGCAAGGTCGAGCCGGTAGGCGCAGTTCATCGGATTCCAGCGCACGGCCTGCTTGAGGGCATCGCGGGCGAGCGCGTACTCCTGCTGCTGGATATAGACGAAGGCGAGGTCCGAGTACATCCGGTCGAACGGAATCGGCGCCTGCTGGATGGTACGCGGGTCTTTCTCAACCCGGCGATATGCCAGAAGCTCGAATGAATCGGAAAACGTGAAGTACTGAATATGGTCGGTCGCACGGCACACGCGCTCCGCATAGTCCTCGATGGCGTCGCGCATCTCCAAAAGCGCGGGCAAGGCGCTCTCGACATCTCCCTGACCGAGGAAGTTCTCTACGTGCTGGATGTCCTCCAAGCTTACGGACAGGTCCATTGGTCCTCCAAAAAAACTTGCATCGAGCGGCGCATGCGGCCGCCCGGCGTACTCGCTGCTTCGCTTCAGTGTAGCGCACGCGGTGAGGTGACGAGCGCCAGATCGAGATGGCCGCGCGCAGGATTGACCGAGACCACCTCGACGATCACCCGGTTGCCGGGGCGCACGGTGCGACCGCTCACCGACCCCACGAGCGCAAGCTGGCGCCCGTCGAAATCAAACCATTCATCTCCCAGGTCACGCAGGTGGATGAGCCCCTCGGCCTGCGTATCGTCCATGCGGGCGAAGGCGCCCATCTCGCTCACCCAGCTGATGACCGCATGGTACTGCTCGCCGATGCGCTCGCCATAATACCGCGCAACCTCGACCTTCTGCGAGGCATGAGCTGCGGCGTCGGCGATGCGCTCGCGCTCGCTGCACGCCCTGCAGAGCGCGGGGAGCACGGCATCGAGCCCCTCCCGCCCCGCGCCCGCCAGACGCGGAGCGCGCTCGCGGACCTCGCGTGCGCCCAGACGCTCCCGGGCAAGGGCGAGCTTGAGCGTGCGGTGCACGATCAGATCAGGATAGCGCCGGATGGGGCTCGTAAAGTGGCAGTATGCCTCGGCTCCAAGCGCATAGTGCCCCTCGTTGTCTGGCCGATAGACCGCACGCTGCATGGCGCGCAGCAGCAGAGCGTTCACCAGCTCAAAGACCGATGTTCCCGCCGCCTCATCGATGGCACGGCGCATGGCTTCCTGGCTGCCTGCGGAGATGGCAAGGCCGAGCGTCCTGTCGATGACGCCGAGCTCCACGAGGGCAGATGCCGCGCCCTGAAGGTGATCGGGGTCCGGAGCATCGTGCACGCGGAATGCGCTCGCAATGCCGCGCCGCGTCAGGTATGCCGCAACGCACTCGTTCGCAAGGAGCATCGCCTCCTCGACAAGGCTCGTCGCGGCGGTCCGTTTGCGGCACGTGAGCTCGTAGGGCCTCCCCGCTTCGTCGAGGAGCGCGTGAACTTCTACGGTATCGAAGTCGAGCGCGCCCCGTCGTTCGCGAACCGTGCGGCGCAGCCGCGCAAGATCGTCCGCCGTGCGCAGCACCTCGACAAGGTCCGTTCCCTCGGCTGCCGCATGCGCAAGCTTTCGAGCAAGGGCGCTGTCAGGGCCGCCCTCGGCCGCAGCGGCCTCCCCGGCCTCCAGAAGCCTATCCGCCTCGCCGTAGGCCAGGCGCACGCGGGAGCGAATGACGCTCGGGTACATGCGCGCACCCTGCACGCGCCCGCGGGCATCGAGGCTGATATCGACCGTCATGGCAAGCCGGTCCTCATCGGGCCGAAGCGAGCAGAGGTCGTTGCACAGCCGCTCGGGAAGCATGGGCAGCACGCGGTCGGCGAGATACACCGACGTGCCGCGGCGCCGCGCTTCAAGATCGATGGAGCTTCCCCACGCAACGTAGTGCGACACGTCCGCGATGTGCACGCCGAGCTCGAAACCGCCCGCAGACGTGCGCTCAATCGAGATAGCGTCGTCGAAATCCCGCGCGTCGACGGGATCGATGGTGAAGGCGAAGCGGTTTCGCACATCGCGCCGAAGCGGGTCGGCGAGCGCGCCCTCGATATCTTGGACAAGCTCCGACGCTGCGCGCTCGGGCTCCTCAGGATAGCCGTCCTCAAGATCGAAACGAGCCATAACGCACTGGATGCCCAGGTCGGCAGCATCCTCGCCACCGATGCGCCGTTCGATGGTCACGACACCCGACTCGTAACGCGACGGATAGGAAACGATGCGAGCGCGAACGATGTCGCCCACCTGCACCCCTGCATCGCGCGCGGAGCGGTCGTGCGGAAGTATGAAGAAGTCGGCTTTGATGCGCGTATCGAGCGGATGAACGGCGCCGAGCGGGCCCGCTTCGGCGTAGGTGCCCACGATGGAAGCCGCCGCGCGCTCAATCACGCTCTCCACCGTGGCGCGCTTGCCACCCTCACCGCGCTGGACGCTCACGGCCACAACGTCGCCGTCCATGACCTCGCGCAACGCGCGACCAGCCAGCTTCAGCGACCCTTCGGCTGTCTCGACGAACCCGTGCCGTTCGGTAAGGCGAACCGTGCCCGTCAGGCTCGGACGCCGCTCACGCCGCACCGGCGAACGCCGCCCGCGCCCCGAACGCTTTCGGCCCATATCCCCTCACCTACCTCATCAAACAAGCACGATGAATCGCACGCACCCGGTGTCTGCGATTCATTCTCCCCCACAGCAAAAGGTGCGCAGGGTGCAGCCCGGCACCCTTACAGGGAAAGCCGGCCACTTCCTCTGAGCGATTCCGCAGGAGTTCGGCAAGGCCGAACTCCGAGGACCAGCGAAGAGGAAGTGGCCGGCTTTTTCACCCGTAAATCTCCCAGGGCTACACCTTGAGATACCGCCGCATCGCGATGGCGGAACCAAAGAGACCGATGACCAGGCCGACCAGAATCAACGCGCCGTAGGTCATGAGGTATACCTCGAGCGGAATCTCGAACTGCCACCAGCTCACCATGTTCATGACGCGCGGCATGAGGAAGTTGCGGACGAGCTCCAGCACACCAATGGAAAGCAGCGCGCCAAGGAGCGCCTGCAACACGCCCTCGGTCACGAACGGCCCGCGAATGAAGCCGTTCGAGGCGCCCACCAAGCGCATGATGGCGATCTCGCGCCGGCGCGCCGTGATGGAGAGGCGAATCGTGTTGTTGATGAAGATGAACGCGATGAAGGTGAGCAGCGCCACGAGCACGATGCAGGCGATGCGGATATAGCCCGTCACCTGGAACAGACGGCCCACCATCTCCTGGCTGTACTGCACGCTCTCGTCAACATCCCCGTTATCGGCCATGGCCTGGAAGTCCGTATCCTCCTTGATGCGGTTAGCCATGTCCTCAACCTGCGAAGAATCCTCCATCACGACCTCGTACGAACGGGGCAGCGGATTCTCGCCGTCGAGCGCGGCAATCGTCGAATCGGCGCTCGACGACATGTTGCGGTACTCCTCCAGGGCATCTTCCTTCGACTTGAAGTTGACGCTCTGGACGTTCTGCCAGCTCTCGAGCTTCTCTTGGAATGCCTGCACCTCGTCGTCGGTGGCGTCGTCCGAGATAAAGACGTTGATGGTCACCGTGTCCTCGATCGTGCCGATGGCAGACGTAACGAGCGCCGAGCCCACGATGAAGAGGCCGATGATAAAGAGCGACAGGAAGATGGTGATGACCGCACCGAACGACGTGGTCCAGTTGCGGAAGAAATGGCTGAAGGCCTCGCGGAGCGAGTAGCCGATGTTAGAGGGCGCCATAGTTGCCGTAGCCTCCCCTCTCCTGGTCGCGCACGACGTGTCCGGCCTCGAGCGCGATCACGCGCCGGTGCATGGAGTCGACCATCTCGCGGTCGTGCGTCGCAACGATTACCGTGGTCCCCGTGCGGTTGATGCGCTCGAGGAGCTTCATGATGCCCAGCGAGATCGCCGGGTCGAGGTTGCCCGTAGGCTCGTCGCAGATGAGCAACGGCGGGCGGTTGACCATGGCGCGCGCAACGTTCACACGCTGCTGCTCGCCACCGGAAAGCTGGTCGGGCGTGGAGTTCATCTGCTCCGCCAAGCCCACCAGTCGCAGCACCTCGGGCACCTGTGCGCGGATGACGCCGCGCGGTTTGCCGATGCACTCGAGCGCGAAGGCCACGTTCTCGTACGCGGTCTTGTTGGGCAGGAGACGGAAGTCCTGGAACACGATGCCCATCTGGCGGCGCAGGTAGGGCACCTTGCGGTTGCGAATGCGGGTGAGGTCCTGGCCGGCAACCATGACGCGGCCCTGGGTGGGCTTGACCTCGCGCATGATGGTGCGCAGCAGGGTGGATTTACCCGAGCCGGAGTGGCCTACCAAGAAGACGAACTCACCGGGGTAGATCTCGATGTTGACATCCTCGAGCGCGGGCTTGTTGGGCTGAGCCGGGTAAATCTTGGTCACGTGCTCCATCACGATCACCGGGTCGACGCCCGCCTCGCGCGCCATCTTCTTGCGCGATTCCTGCACCGGCGCGAATACCTGCGTGAAGTCGGAACTCTGAAGCGCGGTGTCGAGGGTCGCGACCTCATGGGCCTGGTCGGCAGTCACCTCGGGTTCGGGAGCCGCCATGGGATCCGGGATCTGAGGCAGCTGGGAGCTTAGATCGCCTTGCGGCGCAGGTGCGTCCAGAGGCGACGGCACGCCTGCAAGCGCATCCGCAGAAGCGGGGGCTGCGAAGTCGTTGTTCGCCGGTTGGTAGGCAAACGGGTCAATGGTTGGTTCAGAGACGCTGTCCTGGGCAGCATAGGCCGCGGGTTGCGCGTACGTCTGCTCGGCAGGCGCGGCGCCGAACAGGGCGCCTTCGTTCGCATCGGCGCCTGCTGCAAAGCGCGAACCGGCCTGTCCCTCGGATTGCCCCTCGTAGGAGGTGGAATACGCAAAATGGGAGGCCGTCTGCGGCTCTGTTTGGCGCGGAGCGTCCTGCCCTTCATCGGGTTTACGGAAGTGGTTGCCCACTGTTGCTCCTTCAAGTCGTGCGTTTTATCTACGTGCGCGATTTATTGTACCAGCAAGCGCCATCGCACACAGAAAAGGCGTAGAGGAGCTATGCCCCCGTGAGGCGGCGGCGCACAACGCAAAGCGGGGCGAGCGCACAGCCGGCACTCACCCCGCCCCATACGCCCGTACGCGGGCGGGCGGCATATCGCTAGCCGTTTACTTACCGAGTACCTCGCGCACACGGGCGGCGATACCTGCGGCATCCAGACCATAATAGGCAAGAAGCTCGGCCGCATCGCCGGACTGGCCGAAGGTCGTGAGCCCTAGGCGCGTCACCGGCACGGGGTGCTTCTCGCCGAGCAACTCGGCCACGGCGGAACCCATGCCACCATAGATGCTGTGCTCCTCGACCGTCAGCACGCGCCTGGTCTTTGCCGCGGAGGCGATGATCGTCTCCTCGTCGAGCGGCTTCACGCTCATGACGTCCACGACCTCGGCCGAGATGCCCTCAGCGGCCAGCACGTCAGCCGCCGCAAGCGCCTGCGCGACCTCCACGCCGCACGCCATGATGGAGATGTCCGAGCCCTCGCGCAGCACGTTGGCGAAGGCGACATCGCAGGTGAAGCCCTCGTCATAGACCTCGGGCAAGGGCTCCCGCCCTAGGCGCACATAGAAGGGGCCGGGCGTTGCCGCAGCCAGGCGGATGGCCGCCACGGCGCTCGCGTAATCCGCCGGCACGAGCACACGCATGCCCGGCAGCACGCGCATGAGGGCGATGTCCTCGAGCGCCTGGTGGGTCGCGCCGTCCGCGCCCACGGTAATGCCCGCGTGCGTGGGGCAGATCTTCACGTTCAAGCCCGAATCGCACACGGTGTTGCGGATCTGCTCCCAGCAACGGCCGGTGCCGAACACCGCAAACGAGCCGGTAAACACCGTGCGCCCGGTGAGCGCCAGGCCCGAGGCCACGCCGATCATGTTCTGCTCGGCGATGCCCACGTCAAAGAGGCGGTCGGGATAGGCCGCTCCGAACTTAGCAGTCGTCGTGGAGCCGCAGAGATCGGCGTCCACGGCCATGATGTCCATGCCCTCGTCAACGAGCTTGATGAGCGTCTCGCCGAACGCGGCGCGCGTCGCTTTCGCCATGGCCTACGCCTCCTTCTGCGCGGCGAGGAGCTCCTCGTACGCGGCATCGATCTCTGCAATGGCCTGCGCGGCCTCCTCATGCGTGGGTGCCACACCGTGCCAGCTGGCCTGGTCTTCCATGAAGGAGACGCCCTTGCCCTTTACCGTCGAGGCGATGATGATGGCCGGCTTGCCCGTCACCGCGATGGCCTCGTTGAGTGCGCGGTGCATGTCGGCGACGTCATGACCGTCCGCCGCAATGACCTCCCAGCCAAAGGCAGCAAACTTATCCGCGACGGGCTCGATGCCGTTAACGTCGCTCACATGGCCATCGATCTGCAGGTTGTTGCTGTCGAGAATCGCCACGAGGTTGTTGATGTGCTGGTGCGCGGCAAACATGGCCGCCTCCCAGTTCTCGCCCTCCTGGAGCTCGCCGTCGCCTGTGAGAACGAACACGCGCTTAGGGTCTCCACCGTCGCGCGCGGCGTCGGCCCGGAAGCCGAGCGCAATGCCGCATGCTACGGAAAGGCCTTGGCCAAGCGAGCCAGTGCAGACCTCCACGCCCGGGCATGCATGGCAGTCGGGATGCCCCTGCAGGCGCGACCCCATATGACGGAGCGTCTTGAGCTCGTCATGCTCGAGATACCCGATCTGGGCGAGCGCCGCGTACAGAATGGGGGCGGCATGGCCCTTCGAGAGCACGAAGCGATCGCGCTCCGGATTCTCGGCATCCTGGGCGTCGTAGCCCATCACGCCGGAGAAAAAGAGCGTTGCCACGATGTCCGCCGCCGAAAGCGACCCGCCCGGATGTCCGGAGCCCGCCGCCTCGAGCATCTCGACGACATCGCGCCGCATCCGGTTGGCGATGAGGGCAACCTGCGCGTCGTCGTGTGCGCAAGCGCTTCTCAACTGTTCTGTTGCCATGTCCGTCCCTTCAAAGAGAAGTCCCCCTAAGACTCGTTCATCATAACAGGTGGAAGGCGGTAACTGGAGGCTGCAAACACCGTCGCGAAAACTGCACCAGCGGTGGCACGCGAAATGAACCCGTGCCCGCATATGTGGCCGCAACCCACCGGACGCCCGGCTTACAGACGGACCAGACGCAGCTTCGCATGCATGGGGTTTACCCATCTACTTTGGGGGTCTGACGAAATCCGATCCTTTGGCACGAGTTTTGTTCGCATCATCTACCTGCAGAATTGCATTATTACTGCAGGTAGATTGCGTTCCCTCTTTTGAAAAAACTAGCCTCAAAGGATCGAATTAATATGAGCCGCGTCAGTAGGAAACCAATCCATGCATATTAATGCCGCCAGATTGCATATTACGCCCCACCGACGACGCGGCGGGACGCTCAGCGGACGCCGGGCCCAGCCGCGCTACGCAGAAAAATCCTTGAAACCGTAACCGATGGCTTCGCTCACGTCGGTAATCATGATGATGGCGTTGGGGTCGTACTCATGCACGATGGTCTTGATGATGGGGATCTCGCCCTTGCTCATGATAAGCAGGATGACCGGCCGCTCGGTTCCGGTATACCCGCCGCGCGCCATGAGCTCGGTGCAGCCGCGGTCCATCGTCGTAAAAATCGCCCCCTTGATGTTCTCCCACTCGTCCGACACGATGAAGGCCGCACGCTGGCGGTTGCCGCCATCGACCACCGCATCGATCACGTAGCCGGAAAGCACCATAGAAAGCGCTGCATACAACGCCTGGATGAGCGAAAACACCGGCGCCGAGGCCGCGCACACCGCCACGTCGATCACCATGACCGTCGCGCCCACGGGCAACGATGTCTTGCGTGAAATGATCTGCGCGATGGTATCCGAGCCGCCTGTGTTGGTGCCGGCGCGGAACACGAGGCCATAGCCAAGCCCCGAGATGATGCCTCCCCACAGCGCAGAGAGCATGAGGTCGTTCGCCGCGTCGGCGAAGGTCTCGGCCAGGGGCACGAAGAGGTCGGTAAAGAAGCCGAAAAGCACGAAACCCGTGATGGTGCGCACCGCATAACGTACGCCGCCCGTGCGCATCACGAAAAGCAGCAACACGATATTGAAGACGATCGTCTGCAGACCAACGGGCAGGTAGAAGCCGTTGCGGCGCGCAAGCTCGGAGAGGATGGTGGCAAGACCGGTGAGGCCGCCCGCAGCGAGGCCGTTGGGCACCATGAAGATGTCCACCGCGAGCGCAGCGATGGCGCAGCCTGCCACGACGAGGGGCAGGTCGCGCACGAAGCGCGAACGGATGAGTTCGGTAAGGTTGACGCGCGAGATATTCACCCGAGAGGCCATGGGCCCGTTCCTTTCTGCGCACGGCGCACGCGGACCAACCGGGCCGCCTCGCACCGCCGTACCCTAACAGGCGCATGACGTTGAGTTTTCCGCTGGCTATGGTAGCACGTCAACCGTTCGTTCACACGGATGCCGCAATGTCGTGGACCAAGAAGGGCCGAGAGCGTGCATTCGTTCCACTTTTGGGAACATCTATTTCGCTTGCCGTCAGATAGCACCCTTGCAGTCGCCGCAATCCTGCGGTTTCCCTCAATGCAAACCAAACTTTCCGGATGAAGCCGGAAAGATATTCCCAAAAGTGGAACGAGCTAACACAAACGGCGCAGAAAGGGCGCGCCCTACTCGCCCACAAGGTGTAATGCACCGTCATCTCCAAGCACGGCGCGATATGTCTCGGGATCGTTCGGCTCGCCATCCTCCGAAGGCGGCAGGTCGTATGACGCGTTCACGGCATGCAGAACGGGCACCCCGTCCACCTCGTTGAGCCCGCAGATGGTCGCATAGCACTCTGAACCTTCGGCCTCCATCGTCGAACCCACATGTCCATGCAGTTCAACGCGCTTTTGGTCATCAGACCACGTCATAAACGTTGGGCGCTCGATATCACCCAAGTAAAGGTCGGAATAGATGTTGAAGTTGAAGTACGCGAGTGGCGCGTCGGGGTCGGGATTCTCGCATGGTGCGGCGTCGACCTTCGTCGCAACAAAGCACCCGCCATAGGGCACAAGCTCGCAGGAAACGCTCAGCATGCCGCCGTCCATGAACGCCTTGTACAACCCGTCTTCGTCAACTTGCTCGCCGCCGAATGAAAGCGTCGCCGATGGCCCCACCATGATGGGATAGCTCGTACCAACGCGAACGCTCGGCACCGTCGCATCGGGCTGCTCGCTCACCACAACCAACGTCGTAAACGTGATGCCGCCTTCGGTTTCCCAACGCTCGTCTTGCACCAAGACGCCCGATACGGCAAGCGGTGTTGAGGCCGATAAATCCGTGCCGGTGTCGAGTTCTTGAGCAAGCGCAACCAATGCCGGATCCGCGTTTTCATCAACAAGTATCTGGTTGTTGGAGGACTGGTCGACCGGCGGGCTCGCGGCAGCAGCAAGGGAGCAGAACGCGGTAAGCGCTACAACCACTGCTCCCAAACCTACCGCAGAGCGCTTCGTCCGGCGGCCCGCCGCCTGCGGCACGCTAAAGACATAGCATTGACCATAGCGCTCATCACTTTCCACATTCAAAAATGGCTCAGCACACGCCCACGCAAGACCGCCCATACACCCGCCCAAGGTGTTGGCGCACACATCAACGATGTCCGTGAGCCCGAGCTCAAACACGTACTGCAGCACTTCGAGTACAAAAGAGACAGCGAGGGCCACGAGTGCAGCCCGCGCAATCGACCCAAAGCGACGGCAAAGATACCAGCCCAGTGGCACGAACAGCGCAATGTTGAGCAGAAGCATACCGGGATATACCTGAACCGTGGCAACAACATCGGCGAGGTTAAGATTAATGCCCCGGATGCCCACGCTCTTGCCCAGAATCGCAAAGAGCAGACCTGCGAGGTAGACACCGAACGCAACGCGCGTAAACGCAAGATACACCCTGTTATTCAGCGTCTGGTAAACAAGGGCCGCTGCGAACACCGCGAAGAGGAGCGACACGAGCATCATCGGCATCGAACTCGAGAGCACGCCCGGGCCCAACAGCCCAATCATGCCGGAATACGCCTGCGTGTTCAGAAGCAGCAGCACACCGAAAAACACTGCGACACCCGCCGTGAGCGCAACGATGAGGCGAATGACTCGCTTTGTTTTATTGTTCATGTTGTCACCTATACGGCCGCCTCGCACGATACGAGGCGGCCTTCGTCAAAGCCTAATTACTACTAAACGTGCCCTTGATATTGAACTTGTTGTATCCACTCCCTGAATAGAAATACAACCTGTACGTACCGGTACTGCAATACGTTGAAAATGAACCAGTGGCATCGTTTTTAAACGTTTTTGATCCAACGTTTGTCCAGTTGCCAAAGCCCGCATCTCTCTGAATATACACCGTCATCTGCTGGTAATTATTGCCGGTAATCTTACGCTTTTGAGTATGGTTAACCTTGCAGGTCTTATTATTGACGTATGCAGTGCGAACTGATGGACGGCTCCATATTCCTGTACCATCGTAACTAAATAGTACTTTTGCCTGAGCGGGCACCGCTAATGCCGAAAAAAGCGTTAGGCAGGCAAGGACAGAGCACAGCAACTTCCTTGGGCATCCTTTTATGCGCGTGAATAGCCTGCTCATTAAACACCCTCCTTAGTTACAACATCATATGAACCTGCATGGCCATGCTTGACAAAAAGAGTCTAGCATATTTATTAGATAATATAAAATATTACTTTCACATTATTTTACATTTGTTTTCTAGTTTTTAAAAACAATTGACAACGGTGCAGCTAAGCCACCTGAGACAAGAATCCGCTGGAATACCATGGATTTCAGCACCCTTTTACTGGGTACGTAAAAGCCATCTTTTCACTTGACATAACAACAGCCCATCTCCACCTGCATTTTGCATGCGGATGGTAAACCCCATAAAGGACACGACTATCACTTTATTAATCTAACAAGCATCGTACTAACGATGGCAAAATCGACTCGCCTGTGCTGGCAACGTCTATTTCACTGGGAAAAAACGGCATTCAAAGAGCGAGATTATGGCTCGTCAGGTAATTTGCCGAACGCGGCGATGTACTCGTCCTCGTCCATCCAGTCGATGATGTCACCAGGCTTGCAGCGGAGCGCCTTGCACATGGCTTCAAGCGTCGAGAAGCGGATGCCCTTGAGACGACCGGTCTTGATACGCGAGATATTCACCGGAGAGATGCCAACCTTCTCTGCCAGCTCGATGGAGGACATCTTGCGGTCCGCCATCACGCGATCGAGTCGCATAACGATGGGCATGATGTCCCCCTTTCTAGTACGTCATAGAACGTTAGCGTCATTTTACAGAATGTTATCCGAGTCTTCCTGTAAGATTCTGCCGTATTCAGAAATGGCGGCAAAGATGAAGAACATGATGGACGTGGAGAGTTGGCGCAGGTCGAGCGTTGGACCAACCGCAGCTCCCGCTTCGTAGCCTTGAAAGCTCGACAGGGAGATGCTTGGGACAAGCAGCCCAAGCGCTACCTGCACGAGCATGAGAATCGCAATGACAAGAAGCCTATAGGTTTGTCCTTTGCTAAAGATCTCGCCCTTCCGTGCCACGACCAGAGCAAACGAAATGAAAACGACGAGGACAACGGCATCAAGAACATCGCTGCAAAACGTAATAATCAGATAGCACCACACATTACCAGAAGCTTCAAGATTAGATGGGAAGCCGATGGACAACATGTCGCTCACGTCAAAGATTAAGTTGATGAGACAGCCAAAAGTGAGCACGCAACAAAGCACTATCAGCAGCCTAATTAGCTTCGATGCCTGTTTCGCCAAGTCCAGCATAATTGCTCCTCATGTAGCTTCATCCAATAAGAAGCTAAAAGCCGATCCTGATACCTCCGATTATTCTGCATGGCCTTTTGCTCTGCACCTCAATCGCAAACAGCATTAGAAAACTCCTTTCACGCCATTGCCGCAAGCACGAAGCTCACGGCATCCTCAATCGACCGCTTGTTGTACGCACAGTATGGGTCGCGGCAATCTGCGCGACCATATTCCATATAAGCTCGTGCTCTACAACCACCTCCGCATAGATAGCGCTTGTTACAGTCCTTGCAGCCGTCGAGCTCGTCGACAGTGGGCAAAGCAAACCGAGCGAGCGAATCGCGCAACGTATCGGCTGAATCCTCAAACGCACTACCCAAGAGAAATGGAGCATAGCGCAGCATGTGACACGGATACACCGAGCCATCGGCGGCAACGCTCACACCCGTTTTGCCTGCTCCGCAGCACGCACAGGCTTGAAGGGTTGGCTGCGCGCCATCAAGGAAGACGCTGTCAACACCCGCCGTTGCCCCTGCCGCCTGCATGACCTCGGCAAGGCGCACGAAATCGTCATCGCTCGGTGCAAGGTCGCCGAGTGTGCCGGTAAGTCCGCTCAGCAAGCTGAAGCCCACGGTAGCGCCGAGCTGTTTACCCAGCTCAAGGTATGCCGGGACGTCGTCTATGTTCTTGGCATGAATCGTTGGAAGAATATGCGCTTGAATGCCGGCACCCTTGATGCGTTTGATCACCTCGACCAGCCGGTCAAAGAGCTGCTTGCCGCGAATATAGGACGGGCTCTGCGACGGCGGCCCATCAAACGAGACGGAAATGGTGTCTACCTTGCCTGCAAGCGGGGCGATACGTTCGTCGGTGCAAAGCATGCCGTTGGTAAGGATGATAACCGTGGCAATTCCGCCCTGTTTGGCATGCGCAGCAAGCTCGGCAAGATCCTCTCGTAGGAACGGCTCACCGCCCGAGACAATCAACTGCTCGACACCAAGCTCAACTAGCACATCGACGGCATGCGCCAGCTGGTCAAACGTCGGATCCTCATCACGGTTGCGTCCTTCATCCCTTGAGTAGCACCCAACACATGAAAGATTGCACCGATTGGTCACGTGGAGATAGGCCGAGCGAAGCCGTGCCCGACCGAGGTGCACTGCGCCCTCGTCCGTCCCAGCTTCAATGAAGCCGTGCTGCTTCATGTAGGCAACGAGCTCGGCACAATCTGCAGGCACGTCCTCCTCGGGAACGTCGTGCGCCGCCATGGCATCGCACAATGCTGCGCCGCTGCCGCTCAGACCGACAATGGCTCCCGTTTCGACGTTCCCGACCGCAGGCACCTGCCCAAGACGAAAGCGAACGACATTTTTTGAGAGCCTCATTGACATAATGCCCCCTATAAATAAATTTGCCTATTACATTGTATCTCTTATACAAAATAGATGTGAATCTTATCTTTATCCCAATTGTAATCGCTCGCTGTTTTCGCACGTCACCAAATGAAGCATCATGCATATTACTCAGAGATAAGTTTTCATATATTTTTTAATATCTTATTTTATTTTCTTACTATTAAATTTATACTTTGACTAGGAGATGGTGAAAATGAAGCATAGGAAAGCTCTCTTATCGGTCCTCCTTCTGTTCGGCGTCTTAGCCATTCTTGTTTTAACCACATTGGAACCCATTTCAAGCGAACATCATAAGGCGTATTCTCATCAATCACTTCCAATCAAGAATGCAATTAACTTTAATCTCGGAGGTGGGCAGCGGTACTTCGATATGCTCAATCGAGACGGAGAAAACCTTCTGATATTCTGGGGCTCGTGGTGTCCGCACTGTGAATCGCTGCTTGATCAGATAGTGAAGGCAGATGACTACGAGACCATAGCCAAGAACCTATTTACCGTTTCGGAAGATACGCTCATCTCTGATGTAGAGAATCATCGTGGTGAATTCCCGATATATCTCGACCAAGATAAAAGTGTCTATAACGCATATGGCCTAGAGCACGTCCCGACCGTCCTCGTTATTGACGGCCAAGGTCGCGTCATAGGTTCATCAGAAGGCGAACAGGCATCACTCGACCTAATCAAAGAATATGTATCCAACAACAGCTAATAAGTCATCCGCGAGGAGGTGAATACAGCCCGGATGAACACCATCGTCGTATCTTGGAAGGAGCAGCATGAACAAGCTTTCGAAAGGTCTCACTGCAATTATTTGCATCGAACTTATTATTGGCTCGTTGTGCGTTACCAATGCCTACGCGATTCAAGCAGACGACGCGATACAGTCAGAAGACAGCCAAGTGTATGTGGGCGATTCGTACGACGAGAGCTACGAAATCACTCCTTTTGAACGCGGTCGCTGCACCGATTCATATTCAAAAGCTTGGTGTAACTCGCACGGCTTTAAAAACAATAGGCCGGTCCCCCATAAGGTCCAGCTCAACGCAAAGGAGAGGAAGTGCCTGAACGAACTATACGTTAATGGGACTGCAAGCGTAATTGCTGGGTACATTTCAACAGGCGCAGGTGGGGCCTTATTCGCTACGGCCCAAGCAGCCTATAGGCTCTTTAATTGCCTATTCTAATGATGGGACGTTTAATGAAACAAAAATGGGACCTAGACCCAATTGTTGTCGTTTCATCAGTTTGCCTCATGATAATCGCAACGCTAGATATTTTCCTCGACCTGCCTAGTAGTGTGGTACGAATTCTTCTTTCACTATCGAGCATGATCTTTTTCGGAGGAATTATCCACCAAGCATATAGAACGAGACATCGCGTTATTGCAGCAGCCGCTTCAGCTCTATTCATTCTGTACTTTATGTCCTTATTTTATTCTGTAGCAGAGTAGATTATTAAGTTCCTCTGCACAGCATAAGCCGATGCGTCGAGCCACGGCATCCGGAAAGAAAATTTCCGGATGCCACTTCTTTGTTGCGGGGTTGATTTCACTGTCAAACGAAGTGCAACACAAAACGCGCAGGACAAAATGACCCCGTCCCAAAATGGGTCAATGAGACAAATGTGCCTGGCACCTTTGTCTCATTCCGCGCTTGTGGCCCAACGGTGGTAGCCGATGATGAACGGGTCCAGGTCGCCCTCCTCCAGCACGGCGTCGACGTTGCCGGTCTCCACGCCGGTACGGAGGTCCTTGACCATCTGGTACGGATAGAGCACGTAGCTGCGGATCTGGTTGCCGAAGCCGATCTCGGTCTTGGGACCGCGGATCTCGTCGAGTTTGTCCTCGCGCTTCTGCAGTTCCAGCTCGTACAGGCGCGCCTTCAAGATCTGCATGCACGCGGCCTTGTTCTGGATCTGCGAGCGCTCGTTCTGGCAGGTCACGACGATGCCCGTAGGCAGGTGCGTCACACGCACGGCGGAGTCCGTCGTGTTCACGCCCTGGCCGCCGGGGCCGCTCGCGTGGTACACATCCACACGGATATCGTCGGGCGCAATCTCGATGTCGATGTCGTCGGGCAGCACGGGGATGACCTCCACGCCCGCGAACGTGGTCTGGCGGCGCTTCTTAGCATCCGTGGGGCTGATGCGCACCAAGCGGTGCACGCCGGCCTCGGCGCGGAGCATCCCGAACGCATCCTTGCCCTCCACGGTGAAGGTCGCACGGTCGATGCCAATCTGCTCGGCCGCCGGGCAGTCGTTGACCGTGACCTTCCAGCCGTGGCGCGCACAGTACTTCATATACATCTTGAACAGCATGAAGGTCCAGTCCTGGGCCTCCAAGCCACCCTGGCCGGGCTTGATGGTCACGATGGCATCGCCGTGGTCGAACTCGCCGGTAAACCAACTCGTCAGCTCCAGCTGATCGATGGAGCGGCCGAGGACCTCGGCCGTGGACGCCGCCTCGGCCACCAGGCCGGCCGCCTCGGGGTCGCCCCCCATCTCGCCGGCGAGCTCAAGCGCGGCGCGCGCGTCGGCAAGCTCCGCGCGGGCATCCTCGACGGCCTTCACATCGTCGCGCGCCGCCGAGAGCTCGGCCATGACTGCGCGCGCATGCTCAGCATCGTCCCAGAAGCCCGGCTGGGCGCTCTGGCGCTCGAGCTCCGCCGCACGCTCGCGTTTCTCGTCCAGATGCAGATAGACCTCAACCTCATCGAGGCGCGCCGCCAAGGCGTCGAGCGCCTCGGCCGTGATGCTCTCCTCGGCCATTAGCGGTTCCTACCGTGGCAGTTCTTGAACTTCTTACCGCTACCGCAGGGGCAGGGGTCGTTGCGCCCCACGTTGGCGTACGGGTCGCCGCTCTCGGCCTTGACGTAGGTCTTGACCGTACCCTGCGCGGGTGCCGGCGCGCGGCCAGCAGCGTTGGCAACCTGTGCGGCGGCCTCGCGACGAATGGTCGAGGAGCCTCCCTCGCCATCGACATCGGCCGGGCCGGAGTACGTCGCGTTCGAAAGCTCCGCAGGTTCCTCGGCCGCCTGCTGCGCGGCGCGCGGGGCCTGCTTGACCTCGATGCGCAGGATGGTGCGCAGGTAGTCCTCGTACATGGTGTCCACGAGCGTCTGGAACGCGCGGAACGCCTCGCTCTTGTACTCCACGAGCGGGTCGCGCTGGCCGAAGCCGCGGAGCCCGATGCCCTGCTTGAGGTAGTCCATCTCCTGCAGGTAGCTCATCCAGCGCGTATCGATCACGCGGAGCATGACCTGCGTGTTGAGCTCGCGCATGAGCTCCTCGCCCACACGCTCGGCCTTCTGGTCGTAGCAATCCTTGACATAGGCGAGCACCTGCTCGTTGATCGCGCTGAAGCTCGCGTCCTCGTCATCGATCTGCGGCGCATCCGCGCGGCCGGTGAGCTCGACGATCCACTTGTGCAGGCCCTCGAAGTCGCGCTCGCCCTTCTTGGAGTCTTTGGGGCAGAACTCGGCGACGCAACGCTCGACGGTATCGGCCATGACGTCGGTGATGTGCCCGGCGAGGTCTTTGCCGTCGAGCACCTTGTTACGCTCGGCGTAGATGACCTGGCGCTGCTTGTTCATGACGTCGTCGTACTCGAGCACGTTCTTACGCATGGAGAAGTTGATGTTCTCGACCTTGCGCTGCGCGCCCTCGACGGCCTTGGAGATGAACTTGTGCTGGATGGGCAGGTCGTCCATATCGGCCGACGACATGAGGTTCGAGATGCGGTCCATCTTGTCGCCGCCGAAGAGCCGCATGAGGTCGTCCTCGAGCGAGAGGTAGAACTGCGTCTCACCGGGATCTCCCTGACGGCCGGCGCGGCCGCGGAGCTGGTTGTCGATACGGCGGCTTTCGTGCCGCTCGGTGCCGATTACGGTGAGGCCGCCCGCCGCAAGCACTTGCTCGCGCTCGCGGGCGCATGTCTCGCGGGCCTGCTTGAGCGCCTCCTCATAGGCTGCCGCCCGAAGCTCCTCGTAGCCCTCGACCTCGGGGTCGAGCCCCTTTGCCTCGGCCATCTCGTTCGCGAGCTCCTCGGGGTTGCCGCCGAGCAGGATGTCCGTACCACGGCCTGCCATGTTCGTTGCGATGGTCACAGCGCCCAAGCGGCCGGCCTGCGCAACGATGTGCGCCTCGCGCTCGTGGAACTTTGCGTTCAGGACCTCGTGCTTGATCCCGCGCTTGTTGAGCAGGCGCGACAAGCGCTCGGAGCTCTCGATGGAGACGGTGCCCACGAGCACGGGCTGGCCCTCGGCGTGGCGCTCGGCAACCTCATCGGCGACGGCACGATACTTGGCATCGATCGTGCGGTACACGAGGTCGTCATGGTCTTTACGGACCACCGGCTTGTTGGGCGGAATGACCTGCACGGGCAGGTTGTAGATCTCGCGGAACTCGGCGTCCTCGGTGATGGCGGTACCGGTCATGCCGGCAAGCTTATCGTAGAGGCGGAAGTAATTCTGCAGGGTGATCGTGGCGAGCGTCTGGTTCTCCTCGCGCACGAGCACGCCTTCTTTGGCCTCGATGGCCTGGTGGAGGCCATCGGAATAGCGACGGCCTTCCATGATGCGGCCCGTGAACTCGTCGACGATCTTGACCTCGCCGTTCGTGACCACGTACTGCTTGTCGCGGTGGAACATGTACTGGGCCTTGAGCGCCTGCTGCAGGTGGTTCACGAGTTGGCCGGAAAGGTCGGCGTAGATGTCGTCGATGCCAAGGCGCTTCTCGATCTTCTTCAAGCCCTGCTCGGTTGCCGCGATGGTGTGCTTGGCCTCGTCCATCACGAAATCGCCGTCGGGCTCGGGCGCGGGCTCGGGAGAGAGCGGATCGCGCTCGATCTCGGGGGCGCGCTTGAGGCCGCGGACCGCGCGGGCAAAGTCCTTGTAGGTGCTCGCCGACTTGGTGCCGGCGCCGGAGATGATAAGCGGGGTGCGCGCCTCGTCGATAAGAATCGAGTCGACCTCGTCCACGATGGCAAAGGCATGGCCGCGTTGCACGCGCTGCGATGCGCGAAGCACCATGTTGTCGCGCAGGTAATCGAAACCGAACTCCGAGTTGGTGCCGTACGTGACATCTGCCTCGTAGGCAGGACGCTTCTGCATGAGCGGCATGCCGTTCTGCAAAAGGCCGACCTTCATGCCGAGGAAGCGGTAGATCTGGCCCATCCACTCAGAGTCGCGCTTGGCGAGGTAATCGTTCACGGTGACGATATGCACGCCCTTGCCGGAAATCGCGTTGAGGTAGCCGGCGAGCGTTGAGACGAGCGTCTTGCCTTCACCGGTCTTCATCTCTGCAATCTGGCCGTCATGGAGCGTCATGCCGCCGATGAGCTGCACATCGAAGTGGCGGAGGCCGATGGTGCGCTTGGACGCCTCACGAACCACGGCAAACGCCTCGGGCAGCATGCTGTCGAGCGACTCGCCGTTCGCATAGCGCTCGCGGAAGAGCTCGGTCTGGTGGGCGAGCTCCTCGTCGTCCATCTTCTCGTAGGTGGGCTCGAGGCCGTTGATCTTCTCGACGACCTTCTGATAGCGCTTGAGCTCCTTATCGGAGCCGATTGAAAGGAGTTTTGAGACGAATCCCATGTGGTTCCCTTTTCACAGGAGGTAGTTCGCGCCGCGCGACACCCGCCGCGCCCCAGAACCGCCCCCGATGGACATACTCAGACTGCTTAACTCTATCCCTTTGGCGCACGGACGATACACACGGTGCGCGCATCCCACGGAGAAACCACGGTGAATGGGCGGGGCCGGCAGGATGTTCGGCCGGCCAAAACCGGCATAGCCCTGAACCGACGTTGGCCGAACCGACGCTGCCCTGAGCCGGCGCTGGTCCGATCCAGCATTGGTCCGAACTGACCCTGAACCGAACCGGCATCGCCCTGAACCGGCGCTGGGCGAACCGGCACCGGCTAAAGCGGCATCGCCCCGAACCGAAAACATGTACACGAGCGTCACAAATTGCATTTTTTCGACCACATTGTGACGCTCGTGTACATGTTTTGGACGAGACGGGCAAGAAGCAGGTTTACGAGAACGCATGAGAAGCAGATGGCGGCGCTGCGCGATGCATTCGGCAGCCGCCGATACGGGCTCGCCCGCACGGTATGGCCCGCACGGTATGATAAGGGTAATGACCCTCTGGTACGGCCGGCGCGCCGCGTCGTGGCGGCCCAGGCCCTAATCGTTTACGGCGCGCGATCTAGACACCAAACGAAAGGCATCCCCCATGGCTGATATGAGATTGGCGAAACGCGAGGTACGCGAAGCGAGCAAGCTGCGGGCAATCGTCGATGGCTGCCAGACCGTGCGCATCGGCACCGTTGACGAAGAGGGGATGTTCATCGTTCCCATGAGCTTTGGCTACGACTGGGAACTGGACGAATCCGGCACTCCCCGCCTAACGCTCTGGTTGCATTCAGCCGGCGAGGGACGCAAGGCCGCGGCATTTGGGGCAAACGGGAGCGCCGGGGTCGACGTCGCGATCGAGATGGACTGCGAAGATGGCGTCATCACCGGGCCGTACGCGTGCTCGTACTCCTTTGCGTACCGGAGTATCATGGGGACGGGGCGCATCTACCCCATCGCTAGCGGCGAAGACAAGGTCTACGGCCTCACGCGCATCATGGAGCACATGGCTCACGGCGCACCGCAAGCGCTCGGCCCGGGCGTGCTCGACCGCACGGCGGTGTGGCGTATCGACGTTGCGCGCTTCACCGGCAAGCAGCGCCAGCCTAAGGGCTAAGTCACCAAAGAAATAAGACCTTGTCAGAACGCTGCATGACGGGTTTTCGCCCACCGAATCTAACAATCTTTATCCAGACGGGCCTTCAATAAGGTAGGCCGTTACCTTTCAACCGAGCAGGCCATTATTCAAGTAATTGGGCAGACCATTATTCAAGTGGCCATTAATTTGGCGAGCCTTTATCAAGGCACCCAAATCAAGCGCGCCTCGACCTTCGTGATTGTTGGGCAGCTTTCGGATGTTCGAGGCCTCGTTGGGCGAGATTCCGTCATAGCGCGGGTCCTGTGCGGCGAAATATCGCCCCGAAACGCCCCAGATGTCCGAATCTCGCCCGACAACGCCCCAGGCGTCAAATTTCCCCGGGCGCCCGAATCTCGCCCGACAACGCTCCGAACGTCCAAATCTCGCCCAAAGGTGTGCGACGCGCGTCAAGCAGGCGACAACACTCACATGGCGACGCGCATGCAACAAAAAACGACCCGCACCGGATTCCGATGCGGGTCGTTCTTCCCTCTATGCGCGTAGCAGGTGCTACTCAGCAGCAGCCTCGGTCTCAGCCTCAGCAGCGGGGGCCTCGGTCTCGGCGGGAGCCTGAGCAGCCTCCTCCTCAGCCTTCTTGGCGGCCTCGGCGGCGTACTTGGCAGCACGCTTGGCCTTCTCGGCAGCCTTGGCCTCGCGCTCGGCGGCCTTCTTGGCAGCGGCCTCCTCGGCGGCCTTCTGACGCTCAGCCTTCTTGGCGGCCTCGCGCTCGAGCGCAGCCTGAGCGGCACCGCCGAACTTGTCGGCGAAGCGCTGGACTCGTCCACCGGTGTCAACGAACTTCTGCTGGCCCGTGTAGAACGGGTGGCACTCATTGCAGAGCTCGACGCGAATCTCGGGGACGGTAGCGCGGGTCACGAAGGTGTTGCCGCAAGAGCAACGGACCGTGCACTCCATGTACTCGGGATGGATTCCAGGTTTCATGCAGGGACTCCTTACGATCTCGTCCTGGTTACCGACCAGGGCATAAGGCGTCTTGGTTTCCGACCAAGACAGAACAACTGCGATAGGATAGCACACCTGCGCGAAAGCTAGGCGAAGTCATAAAAGCATCATGCTCCAGGAGAACGCCTGCCGCAACGTGCACCCGGCCTTACGGGATCTTAGCCCGCGACCGGAATGACCATCATCGCACCCGGCGAAGCGCCTCCTTGCCCTGGTCCTTCCCAAGCGAAATGCCAACCGCGCGCGGCGGCGGAGCCCATGGAAACGACGGCGAAGCCCAGAAAAAGCGGGCCGCTAGCCTGGCGCAGTAAAACTCTCGTCAAAGGCGCGAATTTTCGAGGGCCGCCCGGATATACCCGGTTCAAACAAAATTAAAACCGCAGGTAGGAGAAGTGTCGTTGTATGGGCTACTCCGCCCGAGCCATAAAATTCGATCCTTTGACGGGAGTTTTGTCCCGCGCATGGCCACGAAGGGGCGGGACGTCTCGGAACCTCGGCCGAAGCGCCTCGGATGCCTCAGCTAGGGCGTCCCGAAGCCTCGGCCAACGCGCCTCGGATGCCGCGGCCGCAGCGTCACGAGCGCCGCGCAGGAGGAAGCTTACTCCTGGTCGATGAGCCCTAGATGCACGAAGGCGTTCCAGAGGCCGTCGTCGTCCACATCGGTTGTAACCCAATCAGCGGCCTCCTTGGCCTCCATGCCGCCGGAGCCCATGCAGACGCTCTGGGCGCACGCCTCGAACATGGGGATGTCCACCTTGGCGTCGCCCATGGCGATGGTGTCGGCCAAATCAGCACCGAGGTGCCCCACGAGCACGCGCGCGGCATGGGCCTTATCGATACCCCTAACCCCAAGGTCGCCGAACAGCGCATGTTCGCCCTTGCCGCCCCATGTACCCGCTTTGAGGTCGGGGAACTCCTCGACAGAATCAAGATGGTCCTGGTAGCTCGGCAAAATGAAACTCACTTTGTTGAGGTCGTCGCGGTAGAGCTCGGCACCATACACGATGCCGTGAAGGACGTCGGCGACCTCGAGCTCATCGACCTCCTCGGGCGCAGCCCCCTTGCCCAGCTTATACTGGCGCAGCACGGGCCGCGCCGCCTCCTGGAAGTGCTCGCTCGCAAACAGACCGTTGTTGCTCTCGAGGTAGAACTCAAGGCCGCGGCCGTGCAGCCAGTCCACGATACGCTTGCACTGGTCGAATGTGATGAGCTGGTGCATCACAACCTGGCCTGCGTCCTCGACGTACGAACCGTTGCCGCCGATCATGCCGTCGAAGCCGATTGCCCAGATTTCCGGCGGATTCTCGGCCTTGCTGCGGCCCGTGCACATATAAACGCGGTGGCCGCGGGCGCGAGCCAGCCGAATCGCGCGAACCGCCGAGGGCGGGACGTTGTTCTCGTAGTCCGTGATGGTTCCATCGACGTCGAGAAAAATGATCTTGCAATCGGCCATGGAGCATCCTTTCCACCTGCCGCGAGAAGAGAGCTGCCGCCCAACGCTTCGAGGCATGCGGCGCCACCCCTATAGCTATATATGCGCCTCTTTACAATTGCCTTTCAGCTCACCCATCGGGGCAGGGGCACCGCTATAGTGGAGCCGGGTGGTTCCACCGGCAACGCCACCCCTCGAGGCGAGGGCGGCGCACCGGGAGCGCAGCCTCGTCTTCTCATCTAGAAGTCTTAGGGTCGCCGACGCATGATGAGTCAAAACGAACCCGTCCCAAAATAGCTCACTCAGCGCCGTTCGTCTTGATGATCTTTTGGTAGGCGAAGAAGCTGTCCTTGCGGCGGCGGCTGTAATCGCCCGTGCCGTCATCGTGCTTGTCAACGTAGATGAATCCGTAACGCTTGCGCATCTCGCCTGTACCGGCAGAAACCAGGTCGATCGGGCCCCACCAGGTGTAGCCGATGAGGTCTACGCCGTCCGCGATAGCCTCGGCCATGGCATCCACATGCTGCTTGAGGTAATCGATGCGGTACGTGTCGTGGATGGAGCCGTCCTCCTCGACCGTGTCGAACGCGCCCATGCCGTTCTCGACCACCATGAGCGGGATCTCGTAGCGCGCGTAGATCTGGTTGAGCGCCACTCGCAGACCGGTCGGATCGATCTGCCAGCCCCAGTCGGTGCTCTTCAGGTAGGGGTTCTTGCCGCCCATGGCCATGTTGCCCTGCATCTGCTCGACGCCGTGCGTGCCCACGGTGCCGCTCATGTAGTAGCTGAAGGTGTAGAAGTCGACCTTGCCGGCAGCGATGTCATCGAGGTCGCCGGGCTGGATATCCAGCTCGATGCCGTTCTCGCGCCAGTAGCGCTGCGCATAGAAGGGGTAGGTGCCGCGCACCTGCACGTCGGAGCAGTACCAGTTCATGCGGTTCATCTCGAGGTCGTTGGCGAGCACGTCCGCCGGATCGCAGGTGGCAGGGTACGAGAGGATGAAGCAATCCATGTTACCGACCTTGAACTGCGGGTACTTCTCGTGGGCGAGGCGCACCACGCGGCCGCTCGCCACGAACTGGTGGTGGAGCGCCTGGTAGCACTGTTGCGGGGTCACGACCACGCCAGACGCGGGGCCCTCGTAGCCGCGAATCATGCTCGTCTCGAAGAGCGCGCCCATGGCGGAGGTGCCGCAGTTGATCTCGTTGAACGTAATCCAGTAGCGCACCTTATCCTGGTAGCGCTCGAACACGGTGGCGCAGTAGCGCTCGAAGATGGCGATGAGCTCGCGGCTCTCCCAGCCGTTGTAGCGCTCTACCAGGCTGTAGGGCATCTCGTAATGGGAAAGCGTCACGAGCGGCTCGATGTCGTGCTCGCGCAAGCAATCGAAGACGCGATCGTAGAACGCGAGGCCGGCCTCGTTGGGTTCGGCGTCGTCGCCGTTCGGGAAGATGCGGGACCACGAGATGGACATGCGGAACATCGTAAAGCCCATCTCGGCGAAGAGCGCGATATCCTCCTCGTAGTGATGGTAGAAGTCGATGCCGTCGTGATTGGGATAGAAACGATCGGAGTCGATATCGATGGTGATCTCGCGCGGGGTATCGACGGAACCGCCGAGGAAGTGGTCGTCGACGCTCGGGCCACGGCCGTCCACGTTCCACGCCCCCTCGAACTGGTTGGCTGCGGTGGCGCCACCCCAGAAGAAGCCCTTGGGGAACCTCGCTGTGTTCCGCGCTTCCTGCTCCGCCACCGGCGCGTCTTGGCCCAACTCCTGCGCCCGCTGCTCCGCCGCTTTCGCTTCCTGCTCCACTGTCTGCGTTTCCTGCTCCGCCGCTTGCGCTTCCTGCTCCACCGTCTACGTTTCCTGCTCCGCCATGCTCGTTCCTTTCTCGCAACGCTCGAAACGCGGGCCCCGCCTCCCAGGGTGCCCGTCCACCTTTCCCAGTATGCCCTCCCCAGGCGACCTCCGTCGTTCCCGGCGAGCAATCAGAAACTTCTTTTCGCTGCTCATCGATACTGAAACGCCATGCTTGATACATTTTGATACACAGTTATTCAGCTATATGCTATTGATGTATCGAAACGAATCATATTGCAGGTGAATGCCGCGCCCTGGATTTTCAACCGGCATGCATCACGGAAGGCGGCAACGATGGACATACGGCGACGCATCCGCACGGGACGGGGCTTCACGCCCACCGAGCAGCAACTCGGCAACACCGTGCTCGCCCTCGGGGAGCGCCTCCAAGGGCTCAGCACTGGGCGCCCCTCTGCCGGATGCAGACCCCTCGGCATGTTGCCCGCATGTTTCGCCGGTGTGGTTCTCCTGTGTTCCGCGCCGCGCGCCGCGCTGCTCCATTGCGCAAATGGGTATAGGTGAATCCATGCATCTACACCGCCCACGGGCTGGGGAGCCCGCGAGAGAAAGGCGCCTCATGGCAGAGAACGCATCCAACCGCATCGTCATCACCGTGCTCGGAAAGAATCGCCCGGGTATCGTCGCCGGCATCTCGCGCGTGCTCGGCGACGAAAACGTCGATATCCGCGATATCACCCAGAGCATCATCGAAGACATCTTCACCATGACGATGATCGCCGACATCTCCGCCGCCGCGTCCGATTTCACCACGCTCCAGGAGCGCCTGTCTGCAGCGGGCGAGAGCATCGGGGTGAACGTGCAGATCCAGCGCGAGGACGTCTTCAACTACATGTACCGCCTGTAGAGCGAACGCTTCGCCAGGTTGAGCGCCGCGCCCGGACACGAGCTGCGGCGCCCACGGCCCGCGCGATCGGTTAGGTCGCGCCGCCTCGAACCCGAATGGAGGTTGCTGCCCGTGAGCATGACCGAGATCAATCTGAGGCACCCGCTCATTGCCGAGCGCACAACGATCGACTTCGCCGAGACCCGCGAGGTCTCCCCTGCCACCAAGCGCCTGTACGACGGCGCCGTCATGGTGCCCTACGACGAGGAGCTCTTCCGCTCCCATGATGTTAAGCGAGGCCTGCGCAATGCGGACGGGTCGGGCGTGGTCGCCGGCCTTACGAGGATCTCGGACGTGCATGGCTATCGTCGCGAGAACGGAACGCCTGTCCCAGACGAGGGCAAGCTCACCATATGCGGATACAACATCGAAAAACTCGTTGCCCATGCGCAGCAGGAGCAGCGCTTTGGTTATGAGGAACTCGTATTCCTGCTGCTCACCGGCGAGCTACCGCGGCAAGACGAACTCGATGCCACCTGCGCGCGCATCGCAAGCCAGCGCCTGCTGCCCATGGATTACATCAACGAGTTCCCCATCACCACCAAGTCCAAGAGCATCATGAACGTGCTCGCGCGAGCCGTTCTCATGCTCTACGCCTTCGACGAAACCCCCGACGACATCTCCGCCCCGCACGAGATCGATGTGGCGCTCTCGCTCCTCGCCCGCCTGCCGCGCATCGCAGCCATTGCGCACAGCGTGCGCAATGCGGAGTTCGAGGGACGCCGGGCGCACATCCCTCGGCCCAACCCGTCCTACTCGATGGCGGAAACCATCTTGCAGGTGCTCCGCGAGGGCGACAACTTCACCCACGACGAGGCAATGCTCCTTGATGTGATGCTCATGCTCCACGCCGAGCACGGCGGCGGCAACAACTCGACCTTCGCCTGCCGCGTTCTTTCGAGCTCCGCGACCGACGCCTATTCCGCCTACGCCGCGGCCATCGGCTCGCTCAAGGGCCCGCGCCATGGCGGCGCCAACTCCAAGGTCATGGCCATGCATGCAGATATCCGCGAGCACGTGCGCCGCTGGGACGACGACGGCGAGGTAGCAGGATACCTCATGAAGATCTTGAACCGCGAGGCGTTCGACGGCGCCGGCCTCATCTACGGCATGGGGCATGCCGTCTACACGCTCTCGGACCCACGCGCCAAGATCTGCCGCCAGTACGCGCGCAAGCTTGCGGAGCAGAAAGGATTGGGTGAAGAGTTCGCGCTCATCGAGCGCATCGAGCGCCTAGCGCCGCAGGTCATGCGCGACGTGCGCGGAACCACCAAACCCATCTGCGCGAACATCGACCTCTACACCGGCTTCATCTACAACATGCTCGGCGTGCCCGAAGATCTCTACACGCCCATCTTTGCCGTAGCGCGCACCGCCGGTTGGGCTGCCCATCGCATGGAGGAGATCTATGGTGCCAATCGCATCATCCGTCCTGCCTATAATTCTGTGATGGAGCTGGCGGAGTACGTTCCCCTGGCCGAGCGATAGGCAAGCGAAGCGAGGGCGAGGCAGCCATGCCACACCAGAACTTGATCTTCTTTTCCGACCTCGACGGTACGTTTTTGACATCGAGGAAGGAGGTACCAGAGGGCAATCTAGCGGCGCTCGACGCCATTTACGAGGCGGGCGCCCAGTTCGTGCCATGCACGGGACGGTCCCTTACCGCCATTCCCAAGGTGCTGCTTAAGCACCCTGCCGCGCGCTATGCCGTGAGCGCGAACGGGGCAACGGTAACCGACCTCTCCACCGGCAAGGCCATACACCGCTGCGATCTGGGCCACGAGCGGACGCGGACGCTGCTCCAATTTACCGATGGGCGCGACGTCACCTTCGACCTTTTCGCGGACGGGTGCGTGTTCGAGCATCGCAAGACGTATGACCGGCTTGCCGAGTTCGCGGACGACCCCTACCAGCTTGAACTTATGCGCTCCATTCGCACTCCCTTTGATGGGGAGACCGAAGCGTTCATGACCACGCTTGAGCACATCGAGCGCATCTCCTACTTCTGGTACGACCCCGCCGACTGCGCCGCGCTGCTCGAGGCAGTGCAACAGGTGCCCGATATCTCGGTCGTGCGCTCGGTATCCAATAGCATCGAGATCTCCGACGCGCGGGCCACCAAGGGCGAGGCGCTCTCATGGCTCTGCTCGCACCTAGGCATATCGCGCGCAGACGCCGTAGCATTCGGCGACAACATCAACGACATCCCGATGATCGAAGCGGCGGGCACCGGAGTGGCCGTGGCCAATGCAGAAGACGAGACGAAGGGCGCAGCCGACGCCGTGTGCGGCGCCAACAACAACGCGGGCGTCGGAGCTTTCATCATGCAGCTGCTCGCAGAGTGATCCAACTGCGCCCGCGCCGTGAAACGCAGACACCGGGTGTCTGCGTTTCAACTTGCCTGCGGTATCCGAATCTTGCCCGAAAGCGCGGCGCGGCGCGAACAGAAATAACCCTTTGTCGAACAGTTTGACCGTTCGTCCGGTTGGGGACTGCGGGACGGAACACGAGACAGTAGTGTGAGTATTTAGGTGCAAAATACATCGCCAGCACCGCATGACAGAGGGGATAAGCATATGCTGTTTGAGAACGACAGCTCCTACGGCGCGTTGGGCGAAATGTGCTCCAACACAAGCCGACGTTTGGGAGCGAACGCCCGCGGCACCTGCCCCGTCGACATGACGCGCGCGCTCGTGGGCGTGGCGCACGCGCAAAGCTGCGGCAAATGCACGCCGTGCCGCGTGGGCCTGGGCGCCATGACCGACATGCTCGAGCAGATCATCGGCGGCACCGCCGATCCGGGCACGATCGAACGCCTTGAAGACCTTGCCGAGCAAATTCGCGTGAGCTCTGATTGCGCGGTAGGCTACCAGGCCGCCGAGCAGGTGCTCATGAGCGTGAAGGCCTTCCGAGACGACTTCGAATACCACGCCGCCACCGGCGGGTGCCTTCGCAGCTCGAGCCAGGGCGTGCCGTGCGAGGTCAGCTGCCCGGCGCACGTGGACATCCCCGGCTACATCGCCCTTACCGCAGCGGGCCGCTACGACGAGGCCGTGGAGCTCATCCGCAAGGACAACCCCTTCCCCAGCGCATGCGCCTACGTATGCGAGCATCCCTGCGAGGAGACTTGCCGCCGCACCATGGTGGACGATGCCGTGAACATCCGCGGCATCAAGCGCTACGCCGTAGACCACGCGACCGGCCCGCGCGCGACCGACCGAGGCCCCGCCACGGGCAAGCGCATCGCCATCGTGGGTGCCGGACCCTCGGGCCTCACCTGCGGCTACTACCTCGCCCGCATGGGCCATGAGGTCGTCGCGTTCGAGCAGCACGAGAAGGCGGGCGGCATGCTGCGCTACGGCATCCCCAACTACCGCCTGCCCAAGAACATCCTCGACGACGAGATCGCCTCCATCGAGGCCGCCGGCGTCGAGATCCGCTGCAGCACCCCGGTGGGGCCAGATGGCATCACCCTCGAAGAGCTCCAGCGCGACTTCGACGTGGTCTACATCGCCATGGGCGCGCACGGCGACAAGAAGCTCCGCATGCCCGGAGAGGACGCCGAGGGCGTCGTGCCCGCCGTGCGGATGCTGCGCGAGATCGGTCTGGGCAACACGCCCGATTACACGGGCCTCGAGGTCTGCGTGGTGGGCGGCGGCAACGTGGCCATGGACGCCGCGCGCTCGGCCGTGCGCTGCGGGGCAAAGAAGGTCACCGTGGTCTACCGTCGCCGCATAGCCGACATGACAGCGCTACCCGAGGAAATCGAAGGAACCATCGCCGATGGCTGCGAGATCGCCGACCTCATGGCCCCGCTCGAGGTGCTCACCGATGCGGAGGGCCGCGTTCGCGCGCTCAAGGCGCAACCCCAGATCATCGGCCCCGTGAAACGTGGGCGCCCCGCACCCGTGACCGCCGACCGCGAGCCGCATGAATTCCCCTGCCAGGTGGTCATCGTGGCCATCGGCCAGGATATCCAGTCCGACTACCTCGCCGACGAGGGCCTGCCCACGAGCTGGAAGCAGTTCGATGTGGACGAGAACCTTGCCGTGCCGGAGCATCCGGGCATCTTCAGCGGCGGCGACTGCATGCGCGGGCCCGCAACGGTGATCCTCGCCATCGCCGACGGCAAGAAGGCGGCGCGCTCCATCGATACGCACCTCGGCTTCCACCACACCGTATCGGTCGACATCAAGCTGCCGACGCCGCGCCTAGACGACCGCGTGCCCTGCGGCCGTTCCGTGAACGGCGAGCGCCCCACCGAGGAGCGCGTGCACGACTTTGAGCTCGTAGAGTACGGCCTGTCGGAACAGGAAATCCGCCAAGAGACGCTCAGGTGCCTCAACTGCGACCACTTCGGCTGCGGCATCCTGCATGAGGAAGGACGGATGTCATGGTAGAGATCACGATCGACGGTAACGTCTACGAAGCCGAAGAGGGAGCCACGATCCTTGAAGTGGCGCGCGAGCACCGCGTGGACATCCCCACCCTGTGCTACCTGCGCGAGATCAACGAGATCGGCGCGTGCCGCGTATGCCTCGTGGAGGTCGAGGGCATCGACCACCTGGTGGCCGCGTGCAACAACGAAGTCACGGATGGCATGGTGGTCTACACCGACACGCCGCGCGTGCGGCGCGCCCGCGTGGCCAACCTGCAGCTCATCCTTTCGCGGCACGATCGCCGCTGCCCCACGTGCTTCCGCAACGGAACCTGCCAGCTGCAAGCGCTTACCGACCGCATGGGCGTCCACGAGGTGCCCTATACCACGTTCTTCGAGACCAAGCCCATCGACGCGCGGTTCCCGCTCGTGCGCGAGCCCGAGAAATGTGTGAACTGCCTGCGCTGCGTATCCACATGCCAGAAGGTGCAGGCGCTCGGCGTTTGGGACCTCGTGGACTCCGGAAGCCGCGCGCACGTGGACGCCGTGGCTCCCGACGACTGCGCTTTCTGCGGCCAGTGCATCGTCAACTGCCCCACGGGCGCACTTCATGAACGCGACGACACCGAGCGCGTCTTCGATGCGATCTTTGACCCCGACACGATTACTATCGCGCAGGTGGCGCCCGCCGTTCGCTCCTCCTGGGCAGAACTCCTCGACTTGGGAGGCAAGCCGCCGACCCCGGGCCGCATGGTCGCGGCGATTCGCCGCCTGGGCTTCGACTATGTCTTCGACACCGACTTCGCCGCCGACGTGACCATCATGGAGGAGGCAAGCGAGCTCATCGAGCATCTGAAGGAAGGCGCCGAGGGGCCCATGTTCACCTCATGCTGCCCCGGCTGGGTGCGCTTCGCGAAGACGCGCTACCCCGAGCTTGCGAAGAAGCTCTCCACCACGAAGAGCCCGCAGCAGATCTTCGGCGCGCTCGCCAAGACGTACTATGCCGAGATCCTCGGCGTGGACCCCGCAAAGATCTTCGTTGTGTCCTATATGCCGTGCGTCGCCAAGAAGATGGAGGCCGCCTACCCCGGCATGGACTCCACCGGCACCGGTCCGGACGTGGATGCCGTGCTCTCGGTCCGCGAGCTCACGCGCCAGCTTCGCCAGCGCTTCGTAAACGTGGACCTTTTGGAAGAAGAGGACTTCGACCGCCCGCTCGGCGTGGCGACGGGCGCCGGACACATCTTCGGCGTGACGGGCGGCGTGATGGAGGCCGCGCTCCGCACCGCCTACAACTTTGTGACCGGCGAGAACCCCGACGCGGACGCATTCCATGAGATTCGCTCCGAAGGGCCCGAGCGCGGATGGCGCGAGAAGGGGTTCCAGCTGCCCGACCGTACGCTCCGCATCGCGGTGGCGAGCGGCCTTGCCAATGCAGACGCGCTCTGCCGTGCCATCGAGCGCGGCGAGGCGAGCTACGATTTCGTTGAGGTCATGGCCTGCCCCGGTGGCTGCGTGGGTGGCGGTGGCCAGCCCATCATCGAAGGGTTCAACCTTTCCGCCGACCGCGGCTGCACGCTGCGCATCATCGATGAGCAGAGCGAGCTGCGCTTTAGCCACGAGAACCCGGCAGTCAAGGCCTGCTACGACGACTTCCTGGGCGAACCGCTCTCCGAGCGCGCGGAGGAGTTGCTTCATTCCGACCACGGAGACTGGGCCATGCCCTTCCGTGTGACGGCCGACGGCACCGAGGCATAGCCCGCGGCCACACAGCGGGGCGCGCGACGGGACCAGGTCTCACCCAAAAGCGTCGCATAACTCGTAGGCGAAGGCCTAATATCGACCTCGCCTTCGAGTTGTGCGACGCTTTGCGAACAAGGGGCGCGACCTCGAACGTATCCCGCCGTGCTCTTGGCACCGCTTCAAACGAGAATGCGAGGCGCTGAGACCCGGTCCCAGCGCCTCACGCACGTATGGAATCGTAGACGCCTGGTGTCTACGATTCACTCTTCGACAGGAATGCTCCTCAGCCTAGAGACGCTCCTCATAGCGCTCGAGGCGGCGCTCTACGGCATCGAAGAGCTCCGAGCGACCGTGAACGCCGAGCTTTGCGTATACGTGCCGCACGTGGGTTCGGACGGTGTTCAAGCTCACCGTGAGCTCGCGCGCGATACCCGCCGCCGTGAACCCTCGGAACAGGTACCCGAGCACGACGCACTCGGCATCGGTCAGCCCCGAACCCTCAAGCGCTTGGTCGAGGAACTCAGCAGTACACCGCGAAAACGCTAGGCGCCGCCGATAGCTCGCCATCGTACTCGCAAGCGCCCACGCGCCGCAAACCATACCGATAGCGACCAACGCGATAACCGAGCGAACGGAACCATGCGGCTGGAGCAGCGCATCGACGAGCACGCCTCTGCTGCACCCAAAGCCAAGAAGCCACGGCATGGCAATGGGAGAGAGCACGTCGAGCAGAGACCGCCCTGCACGTTGGGCGAAGCGCATTGCCCGCATCGACACATACAGCACAGCCGAAAGCGTCGTGCCGTGCAGGACAAGATGCCATGCGAGCGACGACGCTAGGCGCCATGGATGCAAGGCGGTATACGACCCGTTCAACAGCTGGAAGAGCATACCGCAGGACATACCTGCCACCACCAGAGCCGCGCCGCGCACGAGACCGATGCGAAGCGAGAAGGCCCGCGGCGAAGTTCGAGGATCCCCGCCATGCGGAACGCTTTCCCCAGGTATGGACGAAGCGGAGACAGACGCGCACGAGCACGCGTGGACCACCATGGCAGCAATGCAGACAACACCGCAGCTGAGCACAACCGGCACCAGCGCATCGAAGCAAACGGAGCACCCGAACGCCAGGGATGATGCCATGGGAACAGCAACGAGCTTTCGCAGCGGCAGGGCATCGCGCCACAGGTTCCAAAGCGCATGGAACGCAAGCGCAACCGCAGCGCCCCACGAGAGCATCGGCGCGAAGTCGGTGTCCGCCATGTTGATGCGCCCCGTTTCGAACGAGCCGCTGCATACCAGCGCGCAAACGGCGCCGGTTACGAGAGCGACCACGGCAAACGACAGCATCGTCGCAATCATGAGTGCAGCCATGCAGGAAAGCGACAAGCGAACCGGGTCGACACCCTTGGCTACGAGAAGGCTGAGGTACCCGTTCTTGAAGCTCCACGCGCTATCGGCAAGTAAAGCAAGGGGAGCAGCAACGCGAACGCCTCCGAACCGCCCATCGTCATCGCCGCCATGAAAAGCGGTGGCAGGTCGACGCCGAGTAGGCTATCCGCACCGACCGTGCCGTATGAGATGAATAGGTCGTCAGTCAGTTGGTACGCCACAACGATCGCCATCGCGACGGTGATGAGCGCGAACCGCCTCCCGCATATCAGGCGAAGCATGTGCCTGATGAGCACGAACGCACCCACGCTAGCCATGCGCACTCCCCTCAGCATCCCAAGCCTTTCCATCCCGCGCCCCCTCATCCCGCAAACATACGGAACGCATCACGGCACCAGCATGGCAGACAAAGCGAAGACCGTCTGTCATACGACACGGGTGAAATGTTGTATATGCAGGTAGAAAGCGTGAAGTCGCCGAGGCGGAACCATATGGGCCCCATCGCGCACGCGCGGAGAGCGCATTCGATTCCGCACTGATATAGTGGTAGGTATCCGCGCTCATCACACAAATTCTGGGGGTTTCCATGGGCACCACGCAACAGCAGCACCATGCCACCATCACGCGCCGCGCTTTCGCCAGCGGGCTTGCCACCATCGCCATCGGTCTGGGTATCACCGGCTGCAGCTCGAATACGGATGGTGGGTCGAACGCCGGCAGCGGGATGAACTCTTCGAGCGAGGGCGCAGAGCCCACCACCGTGCGCATCGGCGCGCTCAAAGGGCCTACGGGCATGGGCCTTGTTGGGCTTATGGACGCCGCGGGCATGTTCGCAGCGGGTGATGCTGCTGCCACCGACGACGGTTCATCGGACGATGCTGTCGCGACCGATACCCCCGTGGGCACCGACCCCGCCGGCATCGGCGCGCTCGAGAACGACTACGAGTTCACCCTCGCGGGCTCTGCCGACGAGCTCGCTCCGCAGCTCATCCAGGGCGACCTCGACGTGCTGTGCGTGCCCGCGAACCTCGCCGCCACGCTCTATCAGAAGACCGAAGGGGCGGTAACGGTACTCTGCGTGAACACCCTCGGCGTGCTCGACATCGTGGAAGCAGGAGACACCATCCACGACATCACCGACCTCGCTGGCCGCACCATCTATTCCGCCGGCCGCGGTTCGACCCCGCAGTACGCGCTTGAGTACCTGCTGCGCGAAAACGGCATCGACCCCGAAACGGACGTGACCATCCAATGGGCGAGCGAGCATGCCGAGTGCCTGGCAGCGCTCCAAGCCGACCCGTCCATCGTCTGCATGCTCCCCCAGCCTTTCGCCACGAGCGCGCTCGCCAAGGTGGAAGGCGCGCGCATCGCACTCGATCTCACCGAGGTCTGGGACGAGACCGTCGCTGCCAACGGCGGCGACTCGCAGCTCATCACCGGCGTTGCCGTGGCTCGGAGCGCATTTGCGAGCGAGCACCCGGCGGCGGTCGAAGAACTCCTTGATGCCTACGCTGCATCCGTCGACTTCGTGAACGACGACCCCTCAGCGGCGGCCCAGCTCATCGAGGCAGCCGATATCGTGACCGCGCAGGTGGCAGAGCGGGCCATCCCCTACTGCAACATCGTCTGCATGACGGGCGCGGAGATGGCGGGAGCGCTCACCGGGTATCTCCAGACGCTCCACGACGCCGACCCCGCCTCCGTGGGCGGCGCGATGCCGGGCGACGATTTCTGCTACGGCGCCTAGCCGAGCATATCTAGATCCATGAGCAAGCGGCAGACATCCGAGCGCACGGAACGCGAAGGGCACATCGGTGCGAAGGACGCGCGCCCAAGCCGTCGCCCGGCTCTCTGGGCCGGCGCCTTCTGGCTCGCGATCTGGCAGCTTGCCGCGGTTGCCCTGGGAAGCGAGCTTTTGCTGCCAGGGCCCGTTGCCGTGCTCGCGCGCCTCGTCGAGATGGTGCCCCAGCCCGCGTTTTGGGCGCGCGTGGGGTTCTCCCTCGTGCGCATTGCGGGCGGCTTCGCGCTCGGAGCGGCATGCGGCGCTGTCGGGGCATTCGCCGCCGCGCGCTGGCGCGTCGTAGAGGAGCTCCTCGCACCCCTCATGGCGCTCGCAAAGAGCGTGCCCGTAGCGTCCATCACCGTGCTCGCGCTCATCTGGCTGCGCGCCGCCAACCTCGCCGTGCTCGTCGTGCTGCTCGTGGTGCTGCCCATCGTATACGAGAACGTCCTCCAGGGGCTGCGCGCGACAGACGGCAAGCTGGAAGAGGCGGCCAGGCTCTACCATGTCCCGCCCGTTCGCCGCCTGCGCTTTCTCGTGATGCCAACGCTCTTCCCCTATCTGAGCACCGCACTTGCGCTCGGGCTCAGCACCGCATGGAAAGCCGGAGTTGCGGCCGAGGTCATCGGCATACCTGCTGGATCGCTCGGCGAAGCGATCTACGACGCGAAGGTTTACTTTGACACGCCCGCGCTCTTCGCGGTGACGCTCGCCGTGGTGCTGGCGAGCGCCGCGTGCACAGCCGCCCTGCGAGGGGTGCTCGCATGGATTGAGCCCCTTGCCTGCGGGCAGGCAGGACGCGCCGGACGCATCGAGCGCGCAACGACAGCCGAGGCACCGGTCGGCAACGCGCAGGCAACCGGCACACCAGCCGCACGGAATGCAGAGCATCGATTGTGTATCGAGCGGCTATCGAAGGCGTTCGGCGGCGCGCCCGTCCTCAATGGCGCCACGTTCACGACGCGCACCGGCGAACCGATCTGCCTCATGGCGCCGTCCGGCTCGGGAAAGACAACGCTCCTGCGTATCATCGCCGGGCTCGAGACAGCCGACGACGGATCCGTCGTGTTCGGGGATCCATGCGATCGCAAACCCCTCCCTCGCGTCGCGATGAGCTTCCAAGACGACCGCCTTGCTGACCAAGCGAGCGCACTGGCGAACGCGCGCATCGGGCTCCCTGCCGAGAACCCTGCATGGGCCGAGGCTCCGGGCCTGCTCCAGGCCCTCGGCATCGGCGAGAGGCAACTCGCTCCGGCGGGCACCTGCTCGGGCGGCGAGCGTCGGCGCATCGGGCTCGCCCGGGCGCTGCTCGCCTCACACGAGATACTATTGCTGGACGAGCCCTTCAACGGGCTCGACGCTGCCACCCGGGAGCACGTCGCCACCATCATTCGCGAGCGCGAACGGGGGCGCATCGTCATCATGGCCTCGCACGACAAGCGCGACGCCGAGCTCATCGGCGCGCGCATCGTGCACGTAGGGCTCAGATAAGAGCGGATCCGGAGCAGAAGCGGAAGCGCATGTGCATGCAGAAGGCGCGCCAGCCCTAATCCGCTCTACCGAGCACGACACCGCGAACCGAACGCGCTAGCCCAAGCTCTCCAAGAGCTTCCGCATCTCGCCCTGCACAGCCTGGTCATAGTTGTAGCCAATCACGCGGTTGGCAACCGCCTTGAGCGCGGGGCGGCCGTTGGCCATCGCGCAACCGGTGCCCACGAACCGGATGATTTCGTAGTCGTTCATCGAATCGCCGAACGCCATCACCTCGTCGCGCGTAATCCCATGGTGCGCCATGACCTGCTCGATGCCCGTGGCCTTGTTCACGCCGCGCTGGAGCGCATCGATCCAATGCGTGCCCGAGGGCGCGAATAGGAACTCGTCGCCCAGCTCGCGGGAGAGCGCGTAGGCATAGTCCATCACGTGCCCGTCCTCGCAGTAGATCGAGATCTTGAGAATGCTCACATCGGGCCCGGGCAGGTACCAGATGCGCTCGGCGTTGGGAAGGTCCTTGTCAATCTCGCGCACGAACTTATCCTCGTCGTCGAGCAGGAATGACTTCTCGTCGTCGAAAAGCGCCATGTGCAGGCTCTCGAATTTACCGACAGTCTTCGCCAGGCGGCGAATGCCCAGATGGGAGAACACCTCGCGATCCACGAGCTCGCCATCCACATACACCTGGGCGCCGTTGGCGGCCACGAAGTCCATCTTGTCTCTCACGGGCGCGAAGAACTGGCACAGCCGGTCGAAGCGGCGTCCCGAGGATGCAGCGAAGTGCACGCCCTTCTCGCGCAGGGCGAGAATGAGGTCGTAGGTCTCGGGCGGAACCTCGCTATGCTCGTCAAGCAGGGTACCGTCCATGTCGGAGGCGATGAGGCGGATCAACATGAGCTCCTTTCGGCATTAGCTTGCATACGTGAAGGTCGTGACATCGAAAACGCCCTCAGGGCGAATCCTGAGCGTGGGGATGACCGGAAGCGGGAGGAAGATCATGCCCATGATGGGATCGAGCGGGGGCTCGATGCCGGCAGCGCGCGCAGCCTGCACGAAGGCATCGTGCTCGCGGGCCACGTCTTCCGCCGTGCCATCGCTCATGAGCCCGCCGAGCGGGAGCGCGAGCTTTGCGACCACCGCGCCGTCGCGCACGAGCACAAAGCCGCCCTGTCCCACGTTTCGCACGGCCTCGAACATATCGTGCGGGTTATCGCCCACCACGCAGACGTTGTGGGAATCGTGACCCACCGTGGAGGCGATGGCGCCGCCGGTGATGGTGAAGCCGCGCACCCATCCACACCCGATGTGCGTGCCCGTAAGGCCGCATCCAGCAGGGCCCGTGCCGTCCGCGCCCGCAGCTTGCGCGGCCACGCCGCGGCCATGACGCTCGATGAGCATGATGCGCCGGAGGCCCTCGCCAGAATCGGGATGCGCGGCCCCCGTGATGGCATTGCCGGGAATCACGTCGATCACCGCGCTTCCAGGCTGGTAATCGTAGGAGAACACCTCGGGCGAGAGCTCGGGCAGGCGCACGGAGCCGCGAAGCGTCGCCTCGAGCTCCTGCACGCGCGCGGTCTCCGGTGCAACGTCGCCCACGAACAAGCCGTCTTCGGCAACGAGCTTTCCCGCAGCATACACGCGATGCGGAGCGCGCTCGAACGAAAGGTCGTCAAGCAGCAGCAGGTCGGCGCGCTTGCCCGGCGCGATGGCGCCGCGATGCTCGAGCGGGCCGCCGTGCCCGTGATCGAGCCCGAAGCACTCGGCCGTGGAGAGCGTGCCCATGGAGATGGCGAGCACCGGATCGATGCCGCGCTCCACCGCGAGTCTGCAAGCATTGTCGATCATGCCGATCGCGAGGGCATCCGACGGCGCACGGTCATCGGTGGCAAAGCAGCAGCGGCGCGCGCGAAGCGGATTCTCGAGCACCACGGGGCTCAGCGCCTCGAGATCGTGGCTGCATGTTCCCTCGCGCAGCATGATATACATCCCGCGCGAAAGCTTATCGAGCGCCTCCTCGGGACCGGTGCACTCATGGTCGGCGATGACGCCGCTTGCAACATAGGCGTTGAGGTCCGCCCCAGCTACGAGCGGCGCATGGCCGTCCACCACGCCCGAAACGGTCGCAGCGGCGGCATCGATGCGCGCAAGGGTCTCCGCATCCGCCGCCTCAACGCCCGGATAGTTCATCATCTCGCCCAAGCCGAAGACCTCGCCCGGATGCTCGCCCATGAATGCGCGCATATCCTCGGCGGTGATGGAGGCACCCGCCTGCTCGTCGGGCAGCGCGGGCACGCACGAGGGCATCATGAACTTGATATCGAGCGGAACGCGGCGAGCGTCCTCGATCATGAACGCGAGGCCGTCGAGCCCGCAGACGTTCGCGATCTCGTGGCTGTCCGCGATGGCCGTCGTGGTGCCGCGCGCGAGCGCCATGCGCGCATATTCTGTGGGTCGCACATTCGAGGATTCGATATGCAGGTGGCCATCTATGAAACCAGGGGCAAGATAGCGGCCCTCACAGTCGATGACCTGCGCCGCAGGGGGATCGGGAACAGCACCGTCGCGATCGTCGAAGAGCACTCCCGCGATCGCACCATCTGCCACCACCACACGGCCGCGCACCACGCGCTGCCCGTAGACGTCTACGATCTGGGCATTGGTGAACAGCGTATCGGCCTGTGCACGGCCCTCCGCCACGTCGACCAGGAGCTTGATCTCGTCTGCCGCCATGCTATCCCCTCTCCATCGGGTGCTGGACCGCCCTCGCGCGCAGGAATCCCTGCCGAACCATGCGCAGGGATTCCCACCGAACCACGCAGCGCACGTTTGTGGAGCATGATACCCAAAACCGCGCGCAATCCGCTAAGGGGTTGCAGCGAAACATAGGAGGAGCGCGATAGATGAAAAACGGGGCGCCGCGCATAGCACGCCGCGCCCCGCAATGCTTCGCCGAGTACTCGCCGTATCGCTAGTCCGTAGGATTGGCGGCGTTCGTGTTATAGCTCGTCGCCGGCTGCATGGGAGCCATCATGATACGGCCGGTACCACGGTACACGTTCACCAGGCCCTCCCCGCTCACCGCAGAGCCGATGAGCGACTTGCCGGAGCGCTCGACCGCGAACTCGAGCCCCGAAGTCCATGCGAGCGCATAGTTGCCATCGACCTTGAGCTCGTCGTTTTGCAGGTCGACGTAGAGCACTTCGGTTTGCGGGCACGGCGACTCGAGCGCGACCACGCCCGTGCCATCGAGCCTCAGATTGAACAGGCCCTCGTTGCCCGCCACGGCCGACGATATGTTCGACCGACGCTGCAAGTCGTGGCGAATGGTGCTGTCGCACGCAAGGAACAGGCCGTCGTTGAGCACGATCGAATTGCCCCATTGCGAGAGATCGAGCAAGAGCAGGTGGCGCCAGGTGGGCTCGCACACGAGCATGCCCGTGCCGGAATACTCGGGCTTGATGATGGAATCCTGGCTCACCGCGCCGCGCACCATCTTTCCGAAGAGATCGCCCGCGCTCTTGACGCCGGTATTGGCTTGGATCTGTCCGACCGTCCACTGCATGGCCCCCGCCTGCAGGGTCACGCCCGTGCGGCCATCGAGGGTCGCGACGAGCTGGCGACGGCGCACATCCATCTGCGAGGCGAACCACGCCTCCTGCGCGCTCCAGGGCGCAACGGACAGGTCGCGGTCCCACTGGATAACCTGGAACTGCCCCGCCTGGTGCAAAACCTTTACGTCGTCGTTGTTGAGAAAGTTGTAGATGGTGTACGACATGATTGCCCCCTCATCTGCGCCGTGCGCCCTAACCTTACCGGGATTATAGGGCCGCGAGGCAGTGCGCCGCGGCGCACCGGGCACCCTTTCGCCCAACGGGGCCGTGATGCGCGCGAGCGCTCTATGCGTCAACGGGCCGTGGCGAGCGCCCTTTCCCCATGGGCCGCAGCGCGAGCTCTCGCTCACGACGCACCGTGGCGAGCGAACCCCTCAACGTTCCATGGCGGACGAACGCCCCATTCCAAACGCGCCGTGGCGGACGAGCGCCCCGAGAGCAAGCGGGCGAATCGCGCGACGGCTAGCGCCCGCGCCGGCGCACGTCCTCATCGAGCTCGCGACGCCAAACGCCCGCCTCCAACGGCTCGCTGCACCGCACCATGCGGGCTGCGCACGACGCCGCCCGATACATCACATTCGTGCCGACCTCATCGTGCACGTATCCGACGGCGCAGTCGCGGTCGATGCCGAGCCGTTCCGCCTCGCGGGCAACGTCGATGTTCGCCCCGATGAAGATGAACTCCCAGCCCTTCTCCCTCTGCCGCTCGATCAGCCGCTTTACCTCGCGATACGAGTAGCGGCTGCTCGCATTCTCCATACCATCCGTCGTGATGACGAAAAGCACTTTATCCGCCTCGTAGCCCGCAGGCTGCACGCGCTGCACAAGGTCGACATGGTCGATGGCCCCGCCCACCGCGTCGAGCAGCGCCGTGCAGCCGCTGCAGCGATACTCGTTCCGCGTGAGCGGCTCGACGCTGCGGACACCCACGCGGTCGTGGAGCACGCGCGTATGATCGTTGAATATGAGCGTGGATACGATGGCCTCGCCCGGCCCGTCGCGGTGCTCGGCAAGCATCGCATTGAAGCCTCCCACGGTGTCGTCTTCCAACCCTGACATCGAACCGCTCGCATCGAGGATGAATATCAGCTCGGTGCGCGCGGCGGGCTCATCATGCCTGGCGGGCTCGGGTCGCGCGGCGGGCTCGGGTCGCGCGGCGGGCTCGGGTCGCGCGGCGGGCTCGCTGCAAGCGTGCGAACGGGTGCGGTTGGCGTTATGATCGAGGTGTCGCTTATCCATGGTTGCCTCCTTACGGCATCGACTATCCGACACCGTGAAGGGTACGCTGCGCCGAAGCGCCGGTGGTCAACCGGCAGGCGACATTTGGCGCAGGTGCCCGGAACGCGCCCGCGAAACGCCCGGCGCCGCCCGAACGCCCGGCCCGCCAAGTGCCCCGGCGCCATCCGAGTGCGCCGGCGCCCACCAAGTGCCCCGGCGCCGCCCGAACGCGGCTACACCGAACCGACGAGCGGCAGGTCGTAGGCGAACAGCACTTCGTTAAGCTGGAAGAGGTCGTAGATGCTGCGCTCTATGAAGAAGCGAACGATCACGTCGAACTTGCTGCTCTTCGACAGCGTGAACCCCGCGCGAGCAAGTAGGTCCTGCGTGGCACTCATATCGAGCTCAAGCGCGATAGCGAGCGCCACGACCGTCTGCTTGGACGGGCGGTACGATTCATTTCCTCGTATCTTCGAGAAGAGCTGACGGCTGATGTTCGCACGATGGTACACCTCGGCGTCCGTCATGCCCCGGGCATCGATGAGAGCGAGCAGCGTCGTGGAGAACGGTGCGTCGAGCGTGGCGACCAGCTGGGCAATCTCCGCATCGAGCGTAGCGCCGGCACGCGACGGCGCGCCTGGCATCGCAGCGCCCGGCATCCTAATGTTTGCAGCAACGAACGGCCTCGACGCCGCGATAGACGCATCGTCCTCTTGGAGGCATTCAGGCAGGGCGACGGGCTCGGCCATCTCCACAGAAAGCGGCGCGGAGGCATCCTCCGTCCACTGCAGCTCGCGTTCAAGCTCGCCCGTATCGCGCCGCATGAAGGAGCTCGAATCGACGTATTCGTCATCGATATACTCTTGAACCTGCTCGACGAGCGCGTTGCCCATCTGGACGACCGCGCGCTCGAACACCACGAGCGTCAGCGCAACCTCGTCGTGATGCCTCAGGAACGCGGTGACTTCCTCGCGCGCGATAGCGAGCGCTCGCTCAACGGGGAATCCATAGATGCCCGCCGAAATGAGCGGGAACGCGACCGACCGGGCGCCGAGCTCCACGGCACGCGCGAAGGCGCTGCGGTAGCAACGGTGCAGCAGCTCTTCCTCGTGGGCTCTCCCGCCACGCCAGATGGGCCCCACGGCATGCACGCACCAGCGCGCAGGCAAGTTGAACGCGGGCGTCGCCACGGCATCTCCCGTCGCGCACCCTCCGATAGCCTCGCATGCCGCGCGCATCTCGTCGAACCCCGCAGCCGAGAACAACGCCCCGCATACGCCGCCGCCCGGCGCCAGGCGCACGTTTGCGGCATTCACCAGAACGTCTGCGTGCACGCGAGAGATGTCATCGCGAACGATCGAAAACGGCATGACCGACCCCCATCAACCTAACGCCGCGCGTACCCGCCGCTGTCGAGCAGCAACCCTACCGGGACGCGCCACGAGCGGAAACCTTAGCATGCAGCACGCCGATGCACGCTGCCGCAATCGCCGGAACGACCCAGCCGAGCCCCCAAGAGGCGAGCGGCAGAGCATCGATGGGCAGCCACGCGCCCGGAGCAACGGCGTCGCGCACGCTCCCGAGTACGCCCACCACGGCAACGACTCCCACCACCCACGGCCACATCTGGGGCAGGCGGTCGCACACGGAATGGCACATGCCCATGATCACGAGTACGATTGCCACCGGGTACAGGGCGCTCAACAGCGGAACCGAGAACGCCAAGATGGCGTCGAGGCCCGCATTCGAGGCGATGCACGAGAAGAGAGCGAACGCAAGCGCCCATCCACGATACGGAATACGCGGCACCTCCTGCGAGAAGTAGGTACCGCAGCAACCGATGAGCCCGATGCAGACGTTCAGGCATGCCAGCAGGAATATGACAGCGACCACCGCCGTTCCCACCGTTCCGAAATGCAATGTCGCAGAAGCCGTGAGCACCGTGGCACCGTTCGTAGCGCCCGCGAGCGATTCACTCAACCGAACCCCCACCACGGCAAGACCGCCGTAGATGAGCAACATGAGCACGCCGGCGATGAGGCCCGCGCGGCAGACCTCGCGCGTCACGCCAGCGGGCTCGGTCACGCCCATGCCGCGAATGCTCGTCGCGATCACCAGGCCAAAGGTGAGCGACGCGAGCAGGTCCATGGTCTGATAGCCCGTAAGAAAGCCCTGCACGGCTGGGTTTGCGTCGTACGGGGCACTGGCGGGCGCGAGCGGCTCGCCCTCGGAAAAGAGCGCAGAGCCCACGACCGCGACGATGAGCACGATGAGCAGGGGGCCGGTGATCTTACCCAGAAGCCTTGTGATGCGTCCCGGGTGCATGGCGAGCGCATAGGCGAGAACGAAGAACGCCACCGAGAATGCCAGGCGCATCAAGCCGGGGTCCACGGATGCGGGAAGGAGCGGCAGAAGCATCTCATACGCCGTTGAAGAGGTGCGCGGTATGGCAAGGCAGGGACCGATGGCAAGATAGACCACCGCGACGAAGGCGCGTGAGAACACCGGATGGACGCGGGCGGCGAGGTCGCGCACCGTGCCCGCGAGGGCAACGGCAACGATGCCCAGCACAGGCAGGCCTACTCCCGCGACGAAAAATCCGATGAGCGCGGGCAGCGCATCTTGCCCCGCCTGCACGCCAAGAAGCGGCGGCAAGATCAGGTTGCCCGCCCCGAAGAACATAGAGAAGAGCGCAACGCCCACCGAGACCATCTGGCGTGGCGCCAAGACCTCGCACGACGACGTCTGGTCGGGTTGATTGGGTTGCTGCATCGCCAAGCCCCATCCTTTCCCGGACGCATCTTTTGCATGAGGCTCGGTCGCCGCATGCCGCAGCGTCCCCGCGTGCCTGCATTGAGCACCTGCCATACTAGCATGCTGGGCCCTCGGCCGAAACAGCGTAGGGCGGCCCTGCCGCCACAGGCCCAGGCGCGCTCCTCGCCGCCAGACCTCATCGATCGGATAACGCCTCCACCATGGCACGGCACCGCCTTCTCATCACCTGGCCCGCACTTCCTCCTCGCCACGCAGCGGCACCCATCGGCAGCTCCATCACTCGGCGAGCGCCTCCGCCACAGCACGGCGCAGCTTCTTCTTCGAGCCCGCCGACACGATGCCGCCCCTCACCCGTACGTACACGCGGCCCTTAAGCTCAGGGTGCTTCTTTCTGCACGCCCCGAAGCAGCCGCAGCGGACATCTTCCTTACCCACGGCGCCTTTAAGGTCTTTGGCCTTGATACCAGAGCATTTCTTGCATAGGCGAACCTGAGCTGCCACGGAACCTCCCTCGGCGTCGTCGGCGCATCTGCGCCCTCATAAATGATGCAACGATTGTGCCATATAAGATAGCCAAGGGCAACTTTTCTAGGGCAGCACTACCCCGCCGCCCCAGATGTACATAAGTCAGCCGGACCAGACGCTCTCATCTGGTCCGACCGACTTTCGCTCAGGACGGTTCTTTCGTCGCTCGGTTAGCCCTCGAAGGGCACGACGCCTGCAACGGCATCGGCAAGCTGAATCTCAGCGTCGCCGTGATCGATGTCTACAAGGCGATAGCGCCAGTTGCCCATGCCGAGCTCATGCATGTAGGAAATCTGGCGCAGGCCGTGCCGGCTCTCCATACGCTCCACAAGGTCGTGGCGCTCCTCGGGCTTAAGGGCATAGACCAGGTCGACCGATGCGGCGTCGACCGCACAGATATCCGTTGACGCGACGATGCCGATATTCGGGGTAACGACGGGGGCAGCTGCCGTACCCTCGCAGTCGCAGGACACGCTCATGTTACGCAGCACGTTCACGAAGGTAATGTGCTCGCCAAAATGATCGACCGTGGCCTTTGCGCTCTCAACCATACGCTCCATGAGCTCTTCCTGCGCGATGCTCCATTGGCCCTCGCCGGGATGCGCATGGATCTCTTTCTTACCGATCTTTCCGTCCGCGCAACCGATGCCGATGTTCTTTGCGGAACCGCCGAAGCCTCCCATCGCGTGACCCTTGAAATGAGTGAGCACGAAAAGCGAGTCGTAGTGCGCGAGGTTTTTGCCCACATGCATCTCGCTGAACCACTTGCCGCCCGAAACCGGGAACGTCGTCGCGCCATCTTCGTCCATGATGTCAACAGGGCAGAACGTCCAGCCGTTCACCTCGAGCGTATGGCGATGCTTCTCGGTGGTGTCGCGGTCGCCCGCATAATAGGTGTTGGTCTCGACGATCGTGGCGTCGGGCAGGTCACGCTCAACAAGTTCGCGAACCCACGGACGCGGGATGATATTGGGACCGTGTTCCTCACCCGTATGCAGCTTGATGCCCACCTTGCCCGTCATTCCGCCAGAAACACGCTCATACATGCGACGCAAGCCCTCGGCGGAAAGGTCGCGCGTGAAGTACACGACCGATTCCGCTCCATCGCGCTCGCTCATGGGGATGTAGACATTGCCGTTCGTTGCCGCTGTGACCTGTTTGTTCTCCATGCTGCGCCTCCTTAGGTGTATGCCTTAGCGCGACCATACACCTTGGAGTAGGGTCCAAGTCCAGCAATTGAGATCAGAATGTAGCAATGTACCGTCAGCAAGCATCAGCGCGCTGACAAGCGCTGATGCGCAGACAGGCACCAAAGGGCGGACGGACGCCGGGGTATAAGCAGACGCGAAATACGCGGGCAGACGGAGCGGCAGCCGCACGGCAATCGCTACGCGAGACGCACGATCTTGGTCCCATGGACCTCGCCCACGCCGAGCTCGCCAGCAATGCGCGTAGCGTTCTCATAGGTGATGCCGGCACCGGGAAGAATGGTCAGGCGCCCGCTTGCGTATGCGATGAGTTCCCGCAACCTAGACAGGTTGCCATCGATGGGAGTGCCTGCGGGGCCGCCATGCGTGAGGATGCGCGTCACGCCCATCTTTACGAGCACGTCGATGGCCTCGAACTGGTCCTCGGGAGCGAGCTCATCGAACGCCATATGAAACGTGATATCGATGCGCTGGTCCTCGCGATCAAACTCACGCGGAACACCGCTCCAGTCGCGCTGGCCCTGCATCCAGCGAACACGGGCAACGAGCGCCTCAATAGCGGAAAGATCGAGCCAGAAACCGTGCTCCCGGCGCTCAAGGCAGCCGAAAACGATGCCGTCGGTGCCCAGCCGGCAGGCCGTTTCGATATCCGATTGCATCATCTGGAGTTCAGCGGGCCCGTACACGAAGTCTCCCCCGCGGGGGCGAATCATGGTCATGACGCGCGCGCCGTGCTCATGCGCGTAGACCGTCGCGGCGCCGATCACACCGGCGGAAGGCGTGGTGCCGCCCACCGCCAGATTGTCGCAGAGCTCGATCCGGTCGGCACCGGCTTCAATGGCGGCAGGAACATCGGTGAAGTTCTCGGCGCAGAACTCGCGCAGCAAGCTAAGAGACATAGGGCAGGCTCCTTAATCGCGATGGATCCATGCCCTCAGAGTACCACGGAACGGAAACGGGGTCGCGCCTCCCCAGCGCTGCAAGCCGGCACACCCCGTACCTCAGGCGCGTTGCGCGCTTCATACGGAACGCGCGCCGAACGGGAAGCTGTTCTCCAACGTATTTGCAGCTTTTGGGCACTCCACACAGGAAAGGTTGAGTACAGGGTTTGCAGCGACGCATAAACCCGCAGGTAGATTGATTGCCCATTTCCGGGATACTTGGCCGGTGCGCTTTAAAGTGCCCAAAAGTTGAAAGCGCCATCGCGCCACGTCCGCGCGCGCCTTTTCCGCGTCGATTCAGCATGATTTGAGCCGAAATCCGGGCGGTAACGCAGGAACTCGGTTTTCGATTCCAAGCGAGCCAGCGTCATCCAACCCACGCAGACTTGGCGGTAACGCAGAAAGCCCCGGTCCCCTTCTGAACGATTCCGCAGGAACTCGGCATAGCCGAGTTCCGAGGACCAGCTCAGAAGGGGACCGGGGCTTCCGTAGGGGGTCTACCCACCCAGGTATGCCTTCCTCACATCGTCATTATGCAGCAGCTCCTGGCCGGTGCCAGAAAGCGTGATCCTGCCCGTTTCGAGCACGTAACCGCGCGTTGCCACCGAAAGGGCCATCTGCGCGTTCTGCTCGACCAGCAAAATCGTGGTACCTGCATCGTGAAGCGACTCGATAATCTCGAAAATCTGCTCCACGAGAATGGGCGCGAGACCCATCGAAGGCTCATCGAGCATGAGGAGCTTGGGGTTCGCCATAAGGCCGCGGCCCATGGCGAGCATCTGCTGCTCGCCGCCCGAGAGCGTGCCGGCAACCTGGCGGCGGCGCTCCTTCAGGCGCGGGAACTGGGCATACACGCGCTCCAGGTTCTCGGCGATACTCTCCTTGGGCTGGGTATAGGCGCCCATGTCGAGGTTCTCCTCGACCGTCATCTGCTGGAAGATGCGCCGCCCCTCGGGCACGTGCACGAGGCCGTTCTGCACGATCTTCTCGGCAGGCATATGCATGAGGTCCTCGCCCATGAACTTGATGGAGCCGGAGCGGGAACGCAGCAGGCCCGAGAGCGTCTTTAGGGTCGTGGACTTTCCAGCGCCGTTCGCGCCGATGAGCGCCACGGTCTCGCCGTCGTTCACCTCGAAGGAGACGTTCTTGATGGCATGGATCGCCCCGTACCAGACGTTGATGTTGTACACGCTGAGCATCTACGCCTCGCCCCCTTTCTGCTTGCCGAGATACGCCTCGATAACCGCCTCGTTCTGCTGGATCTCCTCCGGCGTGCCCTTCGCGATGATCTTTCCGAAGTTGAGCACGCACAGGCCCTCGCAGATATTCATGACGAGGTTCATATCGTGCTCGATGAGCATGATGGCGATCTGGAAGGTGTCGCGAATCTTGACGATGTTCTCCATGAGGTCCGCCGTCTCGGACGGGTTCATGCCCGCCGCGGGCTCGTCGAGCAGCAGCAGCTTGGGATTCGTGGCAAGCGCGCGCACAATCTCCAGGCGGCGCTGGGCACCGTAGGGCAGCGAGCCGGCCTCGTGGGTGGCGAGCCCCGTCATGTCGAAGATGTCGAGCAGCTCAAGGGCACGCTCGTGGTACCAGCGCTCGCTCTTCCAATGATGCGGCAGGCGCAGGACGCTCGTGGCAAGGCCGCAGTGACGCTGGTTGTGCAGGCCCACCATCACGTTCTCCTCGACCGTCATCGTGTTGAAGAGACGGATGTTCTGGAAGGTTCGGGCCACGCCCAGCTGGTTCACCTTGGCCGGGTTCATGCCGGCGGTGTCCTTGCCGTCGACCATGATCGTGCCGTGCGTGGGGTTGTAGACCTTGGTGAGCAGGTTGAACACCGTGGTCTTGCCCGCGCCGTTGGGCCCGATGAGGCCGCAGATCTCGGTCTTGCCCACGGTAACGTTAAAGTCGTCCACAGCCTTGAGGCCGCCGAACTCAATGCCCAGGTGCAGGCACTCGAGAGCGGGTGCAGACCCGAGGTCGCGCTCGGGCATGATCGAGACGCTCGGCACCGGCACCATCTTGGTGGTCTCACGGCGCTGCTTGCCAAAATCGGTGAGCTTACTCATCGGCCTCGCCTCCTTCCGCAGCAGGCTTGGGCGCCGCCTTATGGAACCGCTCGCGGAGCGCATCGGCCGCGCGCTGGTACACCTTGGTATGCGGCACGACCATCACGAGGATGAGCACCACGGCGTAGATGAGCATGCGGTAGTTGTTGATGGGGCGAAGGACCTCGGGCAGCACGGTGAGGAACGCAGCCGAGATGATCGAACCGGAAATGTTGCCCATGCCGCCAAGCACCACGTAGACGAGGATGAGGATGGACTGATTGAAATCGAACTGCGAGGGGATGACCGTGGAATAGTTCATGGCGTAGAGCACGCCCGCCATGCCTGCCAGGGCCGACGCCACGGTGAAGGCGATGAGGCGGTACTTCGTGGTGTTGATACCCACGCTCTCCGCGGCGATGCGGTTGTCGCGCACAGCCATGATGGCGCGGCCGTCGCGGCTGTGCATGAGGTTCAAGACCACGGCAACCGTGATGAGCACCACCACGACACCCAGGACAAAGGTCGAGATCTTGTCGATTCCCACGGCGCCCTTGGGCCCGTTGATGAGAATCGTGCCCTGGCTCATGCCGAGCGACGAGCTGTCGGTCATAGAGAAGTGCAGCCCCGCGTCGTCCACGCCGATATAGAAGTTGTTCAGCAGATTCTTGATGATCTCGCCGAACGCAAGCGTCACGATTGCCAGGTAGTCACCGCGCAGGCGCATGACCGGGATGCCCACCAAAAAGCCGATGATGCCCGCAACGACGGCACCTACGATGGCAGACCCCGCGAAGAGCAAAAGCTCGGACTCGACGCCCATGCGCGCCAAGCACCCCGCCACGATCACGCCGGTGAAGGCGCCCACGCTCATGAATCCCGCATGTCCGAGCGAGAGTTCGCCCGAGACGCCCACCACGAGGTTGAGGGATACGGCGAGCGACACGTAGGCGCAGATGGGCACGAGCTGGCCGGAGAGGGAGTTGGAGATGAGCCCCATCCCGTCGAGGAGCGTTACCACGATGAACGCGACGATCACGATCGCATAGGTGATAACGGTCGAGTGCGTCTGCGGCTTGAGATGCATGAAACCCACGTGAATCACCTACACCTTCTCGTTCACGGGCTTGCCGAGCAAGCCGGCCGGACGGATGAGCAGCATCACGATGAGCACGGCAAAGACCACCGCATCGGCGAGCTGCGTGCCGATGTAGGCGCGCGCAAAGATCTCGATGATGCCGAGCAGCACGCCGCCGAGCGCCGCGCCCGGGATGGAGCCGATGCCGCCGAGCACCGCCGCGGTGAAGGCCTTGATGCCGGGCATAGATCCGGTCGTGGGCATGAGCGTGGGATAGGCGGCGCACATGAGCACGCCCGCGATGGCCGCGAGCCCCGAGCCGATGGCGAAGACCATAGAAATCGTCGAGTTCACGTTGATGCCCATGAGCTGCGCCGCGTCGCGGTCCTCAGAGCAGGCGCGCATGGCCTTGCCCATCTTGGTCCTGCCGGTGAACATGGTGAGGGCCACCATGATGGCAACGCAGGCGAGGATGGTGATCACCGCCGTGGCGCTGATGGTGAGGCGCCCGTCAAAGAGATGGAGCGCCGGCAGGCTCAGGATCATCGAGAACGACTTGGGATCGGAGCCCATGATGAGCAGCGCCGCATTCTGAAGGAAGTAGCTCACGCCGATAGCGGTGATGAGCACGTTCAGCGACGGGGCACTGCGCAAGGGCTTGTAGGCGAGCCGCTCGATCACGATACCGAGCACCGTGCAGCCCACGACGGAGAGCAGGATACCCGCAATCACGGGAAGCCCCAGGTAGCTCACGGCGCAGAAGCAGATGTAGGCACCCACCATGATGATGTCGCCGTGCGCGAAGTTGAGCATCTTGGCGATACCGTAGACCATGGTGTAACCGAGTGCGATGATCGCGTAGACGCTGCCCAAGCTCATGCCGTTGATGAGGTTGGCGAGGAACTCCATGTCCCCTCCTTTCATGTAAAAAGCGGAGACCGCCGCAAGGCGGGCGATCTCCGCTCAAGAACAGACTTGCGAATGAGATTCGGGCAAGGTCCCTTACGCGTCGAGCGGCATGTAGACGCCGTCCTGAATGACCATGCCCATGGGCTGCTTGGAAATCTCGCCCGTATCGGACCAGGTAGCCGACTCACCAGCGGTGGTGAGACCGGTGAAGGAGAAGTCCTCGGACGTGAAGGTCTCGACGAGCGCGTCGCAGATGTCGGAGTAGTCCATATCGGCGGTCACGCCGGACTGCTCGATGGCGGCACGCAGCGCGTAGATGCAGTCGTAGGCGTCGGCGGCGAACTGGTTCGGGGTCTCGCCGTCGCCGTAATCGGCGCTCTGGTACTTCTCGACGAAACTCTTGGTGGCCTCATCCTCGGCCGTGGCGACGAACGGGGTCAGGAGCATGGCGCCCTCGGCGAGCGAGGTGTCGAAGCCCTTGACGGTCAGCAGGCCGTCCATGCCGTCCACGCCGAACCACTTGGGCGCATAGCCCATGCTGTTCGCCTGGGTGAGGATGAGCGAGATGGGCGTGTAGTAGATGGGCAGGAAGACCAGGTCGGCCTCGGCGTCACGCGCGGCGTTGAGCTGTACGGAGAAGTCGGTGGCGGAGTCGTTGGTGAACGCCTGCTCGGACACGACCTCGAGACCGAGCTCGGAAGCCTCAGACATGAAGCTCTGATAGATGCCCGTGGAATAGGTGTCGGAGTTGTTGTAGATGATGGCGATCTTCGTGCCCAAGCCCTGCTCGGAGATGTACTGAGCGGACGCGGCGCCCTGGTTGGGGTCGGTGAAGCACATCTGGAAGACGTTCTCCTTGCGCGGCGTGGCGATGTTGCCGTCCGCGTCGGGCTGGCCGCCGATCACGTCGGTCGACGAGCCGGAAGGAGTGATCTGGAACATGTTGTCGGCGTTGGTCTCGGCGGACACGGCTACGCACGGAGCGGTGGTGACGGTGCCCATGAGGATCTGCATGCCCCAGTCCTTGAGGTTGTTGTAGGCGTTGACGGAGCGCTCGGCGTCGTTCTCGTCGTCCTGGAAGTTGTAATCGAACTGGATGTCGCCGCCCTCGGCGTTGATCTCGTCGATAGCGATCTGGGCGCCGATGCGCACGCCGTTGCCATAGATGGCGGCGTCGCCCGTGGTGGGCCCGATGCCACCGATCATGAAGGCGCTGCCCGAGGCGGAACCGGAAGCGGAACCGGCCCCAGAGCCGTCACCCTCGTTGGAGCAGCCAGCGAGAACACCGGCAAGGCCAAGGCCCGCCGCACCCGCGACGAGGCTCCTGCGGTTGATGGAAACGTTCTGCATGTTCTCGAGCATAGACATGCGATGCTCCTCTCGTGACGCGCCGAGCGCCTGCCCGGCTTACCCTTCCATTCCTCCGAGGTCGCGATGCCTCGCAGGCCCCCGCCCGAACACGCTGTGCAATCAGGTGGTTCGTGCTAGAATACTCCGATTTTATGCAAAAGGTAAGGCAGCCGAACCATTTTGAGGGCTTCGAGCAGCGGAGAGCCGGTATTGCATTCTTCGCCCAAGGTTTCTACCTGCAGTTTTTATCGGCCTGAAACATCATGAGACGTGTTACATCTGTGTTTCGCATGCATGCCCCATTCCTCGGTAGAATACTAGGCAGATATGGTCGAGGGGCCTTCGCGATGAAAACCCGCGCTGCCGGGACCCAGCTCCTGCGGGTGCGGCACCGGTGGCACCCTCGCGGCCAGATGACCAGCCCGTACGCAGCCTCGAATGCAAAGGAGACGCAATGCCAAGCACCACCCGCACCGTCAACGTAGGACTCATCGGGCTCGGAACCGTGGGCGGCGGCGTCGCCCGCGTCATCGCGCGCCACCACGACGAATACCTTTCCGCCTATGGCATCGACCTGCGCCTCAAGATGGCCAGCGCCCTGGAACCTGAGCGCGCGGCAGAGCTGGGCATCGCGCCCGAAGCCTTCACCACCGACTGGCACGACGTCGTAGCCGACCCGGAAATCGACATCGTCATCGAGCTCATCGGCGGCGATCACCCTGCGACCGAGATCTTCGAGAGCGCCATCGCTGCCGGCAAGCACGTGGTCTCCGCCAACAAGGCGCTTCTGGGCCGCCGCATCGACTACCTGGGAGGCCTTGCCGCACAGGCCGGCGTGCAGATTCGCTGCGAAGCGGCCGCGGGCGGCGGCATCCCCATCGTGAACGCGCTCGAGCACGCGCTCGTGGCAAACGGCATGCTCACCATCGCGGGCATCCTGAACGGCACCACCAACTACATCCTCTCGCGCATGGCTTCCGAGGGGCTCGACTTCGACGATGTGCTCGCCGACGCCCAGCGCTTGGGCTACGCCGAGGCCGATCCCACGGCCGACGTCGACGGCTTTGATGCCGCGAGCAAGGTGGCCATCCTCTCCTCCATCGCCTTCCACACCCGCGTGACCACCGACGATGTGTACATGCAGGGCATTCGCAACGTCTCCGCCGCCGACATCGAGCAGGCGCGCGAGATGGGCTACTGCATCAAGCTGCTCGGCATCGCCCGCAAGACGGCCGAGGGCATCGACGCGCGCGTGCACCCCACCATGATTCCCGCCGACCACATGCTCGCCGGCGTCTCGGGAGCCATGAACGCCGTGCTCGCCGTGGGCGACGCGGTGGGCGAAACCATGTTCTACGGCGCGGGCGCAGGCTCCTTCCCCACCGCGAGCGCCGTGGTTGGCGACGTGCTTGAGCTCGCGAACGGCATCGCCAGCGGGATCGACTTGGGCCCCGAGCCCGAGCCCTTCCCCCGCACCGCGCCGATTCGCTCCATCGAGGACCTCGAGACGCGCTATTACATCCGCCTTTCCGTCGTCGACCGCGTGGGCGCGCTCGCTCCGGTTGTGGCGGCCTTCGCGAACGCGGGCGTTTCCATCTCCGCCATCAACCAGCTGCGCGACGGAGACGGCACCACCTGCTCGGTCGTCTTCCTTACGCACACGGCCCGCGAGCGCGACGTACAGCGCGTGTGCTCTGCGCTCGAGGCGCTCGATGAGGTTGCAAGCGTTGCCAGCGTGATCCGCATCGAAGACGTGGACGCGTGGAGCGAGGGCGCAGAGGAGAACGAGTAGGCGGGACCGGGGGTCGAGGCGGGGCCGGTCCGCGGCCGGGGGGTCGAGGCGGGGCCGGTCCGCGGCCGGAGATTGAGCTGCTCCGCCTGGAATTGCCGGTGCCTGCCCGCGCTCGGGGATTGAGCTGCTCAGAGTTACCCCTCATCTACCGAGTCCGTCCTGGGCCGCCTCCTCTCTTTAGGCCGTCCCCTCGCCCTTTAGGACTGCCCCGCGAAGTCACGCCCGGGTCGGGCCCGGCACGTCACCCCCCTCGCTCTCTTAGGCAGCTCCCTCGCTCAGTGCTGCATATATGGAGTTATCCGCATCCAGCGCTGCAAATATGGAGTTATCGGCCTCTGCAGGTGGCCTTAACTCCCGATCTGCTGCGCTCGCCGATGGTAACTCCAGATTTGCCGCGCTCGGCAGTCGATAACTCCAGATTTGCCGCGCTCGGCAGTTGGCGACACCGGGTCCGCCGCGCTCGAAGGCGGGCCGACGGCGGCAACTCCGGATTTGCCGCGCTCGGCAGTCGAGACGTTGCCGGCAACTTCATATCTGCTGCGCTCGGGAGGGGGAATCGGTGCCCGTAACTCCGCGTGCGCTTCACTCGACAGCGGGAAAACAGCAACCTCCCGGCAACGCGCTCGTAGCAGCGGGTTATTTGTAGCAGACAACTTCGCCAACTGGATGCATGGCAACCTGCCGTATCATAGAGACGGTATGCAGCCGCTCGGGGGAACGGTTCCGCGAGCAGGATTCGAAGGGCAGGGTTCATGGTCTCTCGCATCTATGTGGAAAAGAGGGCGGGCTTCGACGTCGAGGCACAGCAACTCAAGAGCGAGCTTACGGAAATCCTTGGCGTGACGGGCCTCACCGGCCTTCGCCTCATCAACCGCTACGATGTGGAGGGAGCAACCGAAGAGCTCTTCCGCTCGTGCATCCCCACGGTGTTCAGCGAGCCGCAGGTGGACCACGCATACGACGAGCTGCCGTCGAGCCCCGATGCGGCAGCCGTCTTCGCGGTGGAGTACCTGCCCGGCCAGTTCGACCAGCGCGCCGACTCCGCCAGCGAGTGCATCCAGCTCATCAGCCAGGGAGAGCGCCCCACGGTGCGCTCCGCCAAAGTCTATATCCTCGAGGGCGCGCTCTCGGAGGCCGACATCGACGCCATCAAGCACTATGTCGTAAACCCCGTGGAGGCGCGTCTCGCATCGCTCGAGAAGCCCGAAACCTTGGTAGCCGAGACCCCCGACCCCGAGCCCGTCGAGGTGCTCGATGGCTTCCGCGAACTCGATGAAGCCGGCCTTGCGGCCTTCATCGCCGAGCGCGGGCTGGCCATGGATGCGGCCGACATCCGCTTCTGCCAGGAATACTTCACCGAGGAGGGCCGCGACCCCTCGATTACCGAGATTCGCGTGATCGATACCTACTGGTCGGACCACTGCCGTCACACCACCTTTGGCACCGTGCTCGACGAGGTCAAGATCGACGACGCCGTGGTGCAGGAGGCCTTCGACCGCTACATGGAGATGCGCCATGAGCTGGGCCGCGACGAGAAGCCCGTCTGCCTCATGGACATGGGCACGCTCGGCGCCAAGTGGCTCAAGCACACGGGCCAGCTCGCCGGTCTTGACGAATCGGAAGAGATCAACGCCTGCACCGTGAAGGTCACGGTAGATGTTGATGGCGAAGACCAGGACTGGCTCTTCCTCTTCAAGAACGAGACCCACAACCACCCGACCGAGATCGAGCCCTTCGGCGGCGCGGCCACCTGCATCGGCGGCGCCATCCGCG
>ENA-ORUM01000121-ORUM01000121.1-human-gut-metagenome-genome-assembly--contig:-NODE-121-length-113686-cov-15.135051_pt1 | contig 113686 bp, 108 predicted proteins | sample MGYA00242083_ERZ509217 | MGnify/ENA primary metagenome ERZ509217 (study PRJEB26280, sample SAMEA2338831) | human gut metagenome | biome: human gut; feature: human-associated habitat; material...
CAACAGCCATGATTGCTGTTTTTTTCATTCTTACTTCTACTTCTGGTTTTGACATAATATTTATCTCCTATTCTTCTACTCGATTTAATGTTTTACCTTCTAAAAAAGCTTTTAAATTTTCAATTGTCGTATCCATTATTCTTTGTCTAGACTCTCTGGCCGCCCATGAAATATGGGGTGTAATAATACAGTTATCCAGTTTTAATAATGGAGAATCTTTATCGATTGGTTCATCATTTGTCACATCCAATGCTGCCGCAAAGACCTCATTATTTTCCAGCGCTTTTGCCAATGCCTGTTCATCTACCAGTTTTCCTCTGGAATTATTGATTAAAATGGCATTTTTCTTCATCAGCTGAAGACTTTCTTTGGATATGATATGGTAATTATCTTTTGTCAAAGGGCAGTGCAAACAAATCACATCACTGGTCTTCAACAACTCTTCTAATGAAGTTTTTTTATAAATATCCGTATTAACATATTCATCAAAATATTGGACCTTCATACCTAATGCCGATGCAATTTTTGCTGTACTTTGTCCAATTCTTCCTAAGCCAATGATTCCCATCGTCTTATCCGCCAGTTCAATCAAAGGATAATCCCAAAAACACCAGTCAGGTTGTGCATTCCATTTTCCTTCTTGAACCGCTTTAGCATGATATCCTACTCGATTACAAACTTCCAATAACAACGCAATAGCAAACTGTGCAACTGCTTTTGTCCCATAGCCAGGTACATTGGTTACTGCGATGTTGTGCTCTTTACAATACCCGATGTCCACCACATCATATCCAGTTGCCAACACCCCGATGTATTTTAAAGAAGGACACTGACTCAAGTTTTCCTTACGCAGCGGCGTTTTATTCGTGAGTACAATATCGGCCTTTTGAATTCGGGATAAGATTTCATCTTCACTGGTGCGATCATAGTATTCCACGTGACCAAAGCCATTCAGGCCCGCCCATGAAAGATCACCAGGATTTTCTGTATACCCATCCAATATAACGATTTTTAAATCATAAGCTTGCTTCATAAATTTTCACTATGTCACTTTCACTCAAAGGAACAAATCCTTGTTGGACTTGTTTTTCCGCTTTTTTTGCCATGGCACTAAATTGAGAAGAATCAATATCCAACTCGTGTAATGTCATTGGTAAATTCAATTTGGCATAAAATTTGTTCAATTCTTCGATTCCTTTATAGACTAGTTCATATGAATCCAATTCTTTATCTTGCCAGTCCCATAGTTTTCTAAAGAAACCTTCAAAAATATCTACCGTATTCTCATTAAGAACGTATTCCATCCAGTGTGGGGTCAATATAGCCAATCCAACACCATGTGTAATATCGTAAACAGCACTGAGTTGGTGTTCGATTGGATGAACACTCCATGCTACCGGTCTTCCTAATTTAAGAAAATCATTGATAGCCCAACAACTCACCCACATTAAGTTGGCACGTGCTTCGTAATCCTCTGGGTCTTCTAACACCTTAAGTCCAGAATCCATACACGTTTTCAATAGCCCAATCGCAACATTCTCCAGAATCAATCCAGGTTCCTTAGAAAAATAAGACTCCATGATATGACTCATGATATCGGCTACTCCAGCTGCACTTTGATAAGGAGATACCGAAAATGTATATGTTGGATCTAAAATACTAGCTATAGGTCTAAGAAGAGGATGTCGGGTTCCTATCTTTTCATCTGTATCTTCGTTGGTGATTACAGCAATATGATCCATTTCGCTGCCCGTAGCAGCCATGGTCGGAATTGCAATTAGAGGTAAAGCGTTTTTAATTAATGAAGGATTCATCACCAGATTCCAAGGATCGCCATTGTAATAGGCCCCTGCACAAATTGCCTTAGAACAATCGATAACCGAACCTCCTCCAACAGCAAGCACTCCATCAATCTTTTTTTCTTTACAAAGCTGGATGCCTTTTTTTACGGTTGCGATGCGTGGATTTGGTTCTACACCTGAAAGCTCAAACCATTCCCCATCAGCTTTTTTTAACTGTTCAAGTACAGAATCATAAATTCCGTTTTTCTTGATGCTTCCACCGCCATAGACAATCAACAGTTTTTTTCCTAAATTTTTAACCAACTCAGATAAAGACTGAATTTGATCCTTTCCAAAATAAACTTTTGTGGGTATGTCATAAACAAAATTTTTCATTTCACTTTCCCCTTAGAATATCCAAAAGTTTGGAACCTTCATTATTCCAATATTCTTTTAAGATTTTTACTTCGGTACCTAAGGAAAAGTGAGTAACCCCCATCTCTAAATAAGGTTGCGCTTGTTGGGCTTGTGTAATTTCCACACGAGGCTGTACCCCATTTTTTAAAGCTGTTTTAATAACATGCTTCTCTGCTTCTTTTACTTCTTTCGAATTCTTGGCGTAGCCACAGTTCATTGAATAGTCAGCTGGCCCAAACTGTACAAAATCGACACCTGGTACCTTGCAGATTTCTTCAATGTTTTCTACCGCCTCTTTTTTTTCGATCATAAAGCCAATCACGGTTTTGGAAACTTCTTTGGCATATTCTTGTTGCGAAGAAAATGTCGCATTGCGAATCCATCTGCGGCTCACATAGCCTAACTTTCCACCCAGTTCAGGAGTGGCAGCTCGAATTCCTCGGATTGTTTCCTTTACTTCATCCGCCTTTGTATGGTCTGTAAATAAAACACCCTGGAATCCGGAAGCCAAAGCTTTTTGAGCTACATAAATTCGATTAGCATAGTCTACCTTAATCAAAGATCCAATATTGTGTAATTCACAAGCCATCGCAAGCACTTCCAGATCATAATGATCAAAAGGTGCGTATTCGGCCAAAAATTCGATATAGTCGTAGATTCCAGAGGACCCTACAATTTCTGTAATCACAGGCCAGGTACTATTGATTCGAGTTGAAAGAACCATATCTTTTTTCTCAAAAGCTTCACGAATTGTATTTTCCATTTTATCCCTCAATTACTCTTTCAAATAAGTCTGTATGATGGAGTAAGTAATCCATTACTCCTTCTTCATCATTGGTTTTATATGTGATATCATCACTCACATTCTGAATCATTGGCCGGGCATTTTTCATTGCGATACCCAGCTTACATTCTTTCAGCATTTCAATGTCATTGTCACTATCGCCAAACACCATAACTTCGTCTAAAGAAGAATCTCTTTGTGTCACATATTGTTTAATACCATTGGCCTTCGATGTTTCTTTATTCATAAATTCATATACATCATTTTCTGAACGACAACTCGTTAGTCCCTCAAAACTAACGGTACGAATTTTCTTAACATACTCTTCATCAACGGGTTTGTCTAAAATCAACATTACTCTAGGAGTTGACAGGTAGGAGTTGTTTTTCAAAGGATTTGACAAGTATTCTTCATTATTAAATCGTTGTATGCCAAGAATTCGTTCTGTTGTTCTTGAAGCAAATAACTTATTTTTATTATGGAAACAAATAGTAAGGCCTTTCAAGTTTTGAAACGTGTTTAAGATTATTTGAATCTCTTCTTTTTGGACAAAGGGAAGATTTATGATTTTTTTTGATTCCCAGTCCAAAATTTCAGCTCCATTGTTTGCAACAATGACATCTATGATTTCATCGAGCTCTTGTTTCTCTACCAAAGGAAGCAAAGAAGTTAGTGCACGTCCAGATGCAATCCCAAAATGGACATCATACTGTTTTTTCAAATCTTTAATAAATTGAACACAATCTTTGGAAACTTGTTTGTTTGAATCCAAAAATGTACCATCCAAATCAACAAAAATGTATTTGATCATACTCGATTCGCACATCCAAACAAATCGATGAAATATTCGATTTTCTTTTGGAAGCCTTCTGCTAATAACGGATAGAGATTATAGACTTCGTTACCCGAAAGATCTTTTGCGATCAAGTTATTGATTGCCGCCCTTTTTAAATCATTTGACAAATTGATCTTATTGATTCCCTCACGAGCACATCGCTTCAAGTTTTCATCTCCCGTTCCACTTCCTCCATGTAACACTAAAGGAATTGGAAGCGCATTAGATAAATCATGAAGTAAATCAAAATGAATATGAGGTGTTCCCTGGTATACACCGTGTGCTGTTCCAATCGCAACAGCCAAAGCGTCTACTTTTGTTGCTTTTATAAACTCGACGGCCTCATCGACACGAGTAAATGCTGTATTGCCATCGTGTTGGTAGTTTTCACCAATTCCCACATGCCCTAGCTCTGCTTCTACAGTGATACCAAGGGTATGGCACATCTTCACCATTTCTTTTACTTCTTTTACATTTTCCTCATATGGAAGCCACGAGCGGTCAATCATGACATTGGTAAATCCAGCGCGGATCCCCAATATACATTGCTCAAATGTTTTTCCATGATCCAGATTGAGAACAATCGGTACATTGGCCTTTTCGATCAATCGTCGGCAAATACTTCCAAACAAGACAAGATCCGGATTGGCAACCGGTGTCACATTCAAAATCAAAGGAGAGCGCTTATTTTCTGCAGCCTGTATAGCCGCTCTTACGTTATGTTCATTATCCACATTGGTTGCGGGAATGGCATAGTTTTCTTTTTTCGCATCTTGTAAAAGTTCATTTAAAGTCACTAACATAAACAATCTCCTAATATGAAATTAGCACTCTATACATTCCTGGTTCACAAGCTTTATCAAAAGCTTGTTTTCCCTGATCAAATGGATAAATTTCATCAATCACCTGTTCCATATCGATCATTCCATAACTAATCAATTTTACAGCAGCATCGTTATCATCTAAGTTAGGATTCAGTGTCCCAATGATTTCAAATTCTTTTCCATGAATTTGTCCAAAATCAACTGGAATTCCTTTTTTCTCATCTTGAGAACTATACGCAATCAATCGTCCATAAGGAGCCAACATATCAAAACAAGACATCCAAATCGAAGAAGCAGGAATCGTATTAATGACCACGTCAGCCCCTAATCCGTTGGTTAATTGATGAATTCTTTGAGCTAAGTCTTCTTGTGTGGGATCCAACACTGCCCAAACTCCACTCTCTAAAGCTTTCTTTTGACGTTTTGGATCGGGTTCGCTGACAATAACCCGTGCTCCCTGCATAAGAGCTAGTTTTAACTGAAAATATCCCATGATCCCAAGACCTATGATCAAAACAGTTTCCCCAATTTTTATTCTTGATTTACGGATACTGTGTATGCAACAAGCCAAGGGTTCCGTCAAACAGGCATATTTTAGGTCCACATCGTCCGGAACTTTGATCACTTGCCACGCAGGTATAGCCAAGTACTCACTTAATCCACCACCTAATATCGTTCCGTCAAAAACAGCACGAGGAGGCATTTCGCTTTTTTTATTACACTGGGTACCGTGATTTGTTCGATCTAGCTCACACTGCATGCAATAACCGGAAGTAAAGATGGCTTTGTCTCCAGCCTTTACACCTACCACTCCATCTCCCACTTCTTCAATGATGCCGCTGCATTCATGCCCACCTAGGAAAGGAAGCTTTTTCTTACGTGTCCCTTTATAGGTTCTTCGATCTACGGTACACAATGAACAATATTGTGTTTTGAATAACACTTCAAAATCACCGATTTTCGGTTTTGGCAAATCAACAAACTTCAAATGGTTCACGCTTTCAACGACCAATGCTTTTGATATTTCCATACATTTCTCCTATGTTATTCGTTTTTTTTACCGTAAGTAAACAAGTTCATAGCCCCCATAACCAATGAAATGGCTATCGCCCCAATTACGACATATGTCATCATTCCTTCTTCAACTTGATTAGTAAAGAAACAATAAAGAAGACCAAATGCGATGACAAGGTAAGCAATACCAGCTATTGAAAAACTTCTATCTTTTTTTGGTGCTTCTTTTCGGGCAACTGTTTTCGCGTTGACAACAGGCATCTTTGGTAAGACTTTATCGTTAAACATATATAAAATAAATGCGTAAATCAGTAATGCCGTAACCACATAAGCCCAAATCGGCCAACGTAAGATCAAACCGAATATAAGAGCCAAGGAAACCGCATTAATCAAGCCTTTTGAGAACAAGAATACTTTTGCCTCATCGCTTTTTGTGATTTGATAATAAAGATCTTTTTTCTTTACATGTAATAATTTTCGTGATTTTGTATCTTCAAATACTTCTATCTGAATACCAAAGAGCATGATGTCACCAACTTTCTATCAAATGTCCAATGCTTTTCTTAAATTAACGATCGTATCTTTAGAAACTTTTTCTAAATGGTCTGTGAGGCTTTCAATATCCATCGTTTGGCAACTTGCCAGAGCTTCCATAAGTAATGGCATATTGACGCCTGTAAAACACTGTAACTTGTGGTCTTCTTTTAATTCATCTAAAACAATCGCCACATTATTGAATGGAGAACCTGCGAAAATATCTACAAAGATCAATATACCAGAGCCATCATCGATCTCATTGATCTTTTCTTTAATTTTTACCTGCAGGCTATCTGGACTATCAGTAGGAAACAATCCAATAGTTTCCAAAGTGTCAGACATTTCGCCAAAGAACATCTTGGAACTTGTTTTTAAGGCACTTGCCAATTCTCCATGTGTCACAATTAAAATTCGAATCATAAACCCTCCAAATACTCTATGAATAGGAAAGGAGCTATCCCTTTCCTGATTTCTATGTCTTATCCTAAGAATCCGATAGCTCCACCGGCAAAACCGATTACGAACAAAATCAGTAATACAGTGGTAACGCTTCTGCCTTTAACTTGCAGCCAATAAGCTAAGAACGTTAAAGCTAGAGGAACAAAACATGGGAAAATCTTATTTAGAATAGCTCCAAAATCCAAAGTTGTCGTTGTCATTTCGAGTGTCAAAACTGCTGAAATCGTAACGTATTTAACAATCATGGCTCCAAGACAGAACAAACCAACAATACCTAAGAATGTAGTAACTTTCGCAATGAATCCACCTTCAAGGAACTTGTCAATAGAATCCATACCTAATTTATAACCTTGAGTAAACATAATGTACGTAACCGCAAAATCTAAAGCAGTAACTCCAATACCATACAACCATGCTGCCCAAACATTACCTTCTTGTGCCCAGGACAATATAATAGAAAGGATTACCGGTTTGATCAAACCAGCCCAAATTGTATCACCGATACCAGCCAATGGACCCATTAAAGCAGTTTTGATTTCGGTGATCATTGAACCATCAATTTCACCACTAGTATCGTTTGCCATACCTTCTTCCAACGCTACAACCATACCAGGAAGGATTGCTCCCCAACGTGGTTCTGTGTTGAAGTATTGCATATGTCTTACTAGACCTTCAGAAACCTTTTCTTTATCACCCTTATAAAGTTTATTTAAGATTGGCCCCATCATTCCGGCCAAAGGCCCAGCCTGAAGACGTTGATAGTTATATGTCATGTGGGATGTGAACCACCACCAGCCAACGGCTTTATTGACATCTTTTTTAGTTAAACGAATTTGTTCCATAATTATTCAACCTCCTTAGGTTTTGCCTGGAATCCAAGTTTAAGAAGGACAATCGCAAGTACTGTACCTAAGATGGCATACAGCAACAAGTCTGTCATTCCAGAGTAAGCTGCAACTGTAAAACCTAGCACGAAGAAAATTGCCAATTCCTTTTTCCACATAAACTTCATCAGCATTGACATACCTAGAGCTGGAAGAAGTTTTCCGGTTGCACTCAAACCATTCATAGCCCATGTTGGTAAACTATCAATTAAGATTTGAATATATTCACTACCGAAGTAAGCAATTACGAATACTGGAATACAACGTACTAATACAACAATGGAAGGTCCACCTAACAACTGTAATCTACGAATGCCCTTCCAATTTCCTTTTTCGGCCAATTTATCCATACGTACTGGCCAGATAGAAGCAATTGTCATATAAGCAACATGCATGTAGTTACCTAACAAACCAACTGGAACGGCAAACGCAACTGCTTGCTGAATATCCATACCACCCTGGATGGCAACAAATGTTCCTAACAAACCTGCCCAATATAAGTCAGATGCATTGGCTCCACCAGCACTGATCCAACCTAAATAGGAAACGTTGATTGTCGCACCGATCATAGTACCCATTACAGGATCACCATAGATTAATCCTACCCAAAAACCGGCCATAACTGGTTCACGGAAGAAATACCAGAATGTTGGTCCCTGTGTTCCGTTGAATAACGCCAGTAAAGCCATTAATAATGCTTGTACCATATTATTTTTCTCTCCTTTACTATTGAATTATATAAGCATTAAATTTTAAAAGTTTCTTGATTCGATTCCTCCCTTCCCTATCTTTTAGAAACGCTGCTAGTTAAACTTCTCTAAAGCTGATTTAAATGGATATTCCGCATCTTCTGGAATTGGCTGACAGAAAATGTTTACCCCAGCTTCATATACAGGTTTCAAAGCGTCGATATCTTCCTGTGACATAACAATATTTCGACAAATGTTTTTCTTGTCACCGGCGCCTTCAACACCACCGACCTGTAGAGAAGGATATTTCACGCCTGCCTGATAGGCTTTGGCAGCGGATACAGGATCTTTAAATAAAATCAACAAATTGTTCTTTGGCATTTCTCCTGCCTGCCACCTTTTTGCAGCGTTTTCAATACTTTCCACTTCGACCTTGACCCCTGCTGGAGCGGCATTCAACAAGATTTTTTTCAAAATAGCACTCTTAGCAGACCTGTCATCAATAACCACGATGGATTCAATATCATATTTTTTTACCCAACGTGTCATTACCTGTCCATGTATCAAACGAAAATCGATACGAGTTAGTTTTAAATTGTCCATGATTTCCTCCTAATATTTTTTTGCAATTTCTACAAATCTCTTAGCTCTGCTTGTTAATTCCTGATAATTACCTTCTTCTCGCAATTTCTTATCAATTAAACGTGAACTAATTCCAGCCCCGGCAAATCCAATTTTTAAATACTCTTCAAATGTTTCTTCTGTAACCGATACCGTGGCAATATATTTCACATGATGAATCGGAGCATAGATATCTTTACAATATTTAATTCCTAATGTTCCTGCCGGGAACAGCTTAATAAAATCAGCACCTGCTTCATCAGCAGCTAAGACTTCTGTAGGCGTCATAGCACCTGGCATAGAAACCAATCCTTGTTTCAACGTTTCCTCTACTACTTCTTTTTTGAAATTTGGTGAAACAATAAATTTTGCCCCTGCATTTTTGGCATTGATTACTTGTTCTGGATTAAGTACCGTTCCCACGCCAAGCGTTAGTCCTCCATGAAAATGATCTTCGAGCATTTTCATGTTTTCTGATATTTTTGTCATTGTGTTTGGATCAGCTGGATCATATGTGATTTCAAAACAACGAATTCCACCTTCATACAAAGCTTTCGCCAGCTTCAATAGGTCTTCATCATAAATGTTTCGAGTGATCACTACGATCTTTTCTCTTTCAATTGTTTGAATCGTTTCTTGTCTTGTCATTTTCTTCTCCTCCTTCTCTATAGTCCATTTACAATGACATTGGGTTTTTTACCTTCCATAACTAGATAAATATCTTCCATGACTTTTCGATTCATGTTTTCTGTGCAAGTCAAGTTGTAAACAGAAACATGCGGTGTTAGTACAATATGGTCATGATTTAATAATGGATTATCTGGATGAATTGGTTCCTGAGAACACACATCGGCTCCGTACCCAAACAAATCTCTACTTTCGACTGTTTCTAAAACTGCTTCATCGTCGACCAAGGCACCACGAGCACAATTAATTAAAATAGCTCCTTTCTTAACTTTCTTTAGAGTATCTTGGTTAATCATCTTCTTATTTTCATCTGTTAAGTTACAATGCATTGAAATAAAATCCGAATTAGCCAACAATTCATCTAAGCTAACCAATTCGATACCGTACTCTTCGGCTTTTTCTGATGGTAAGTATGGATCATAAGCTAAAATTCGATTTTTATAACCATATTTCATGATTTCCCCAAATCGTCTTCCGATATTTCCATATCCAATAACACCAGTTACTTTTCCTCTTATCTGATACCCCATCAAACGTTCACGGCGAACACCCCATTCACCTTGATGTACCATCTGGTTGGCGATGTTAATGTTTTTAGCCAATACATTTAATAAAGAAACGGCATGCTCAGCCACTGCATCTTGTTCGATGATATTTTCTTCTTTTGTTACGTATACATTATGTTTTTTGGCCGCTTCCAGATCCACGTTATTGAAACCTAGTCCATGTCGGGCTATTAATTTCAAATCTGGACAATTTTCAAAGAATTCCTCTTTGAAGGTCGGATCATTTCCTAAAATGATATAATGAAAATCTTTTAATTTATCGATCAATTCTTGTTGAGAAGCATCCTGGCTAAATATAAACTTTTCCACATAACCAACTTTTTCTTTTAGCTCATCTAAAAATTCTGGAAACTCTCTTCCAAAACTTTTCACATTGACAATCGCAACTTTTTCCATGAATTAAAGTCTCTCCTTTCTTTGCCTATTTCTTTTATACATACACTAAAAAAGAAAGTCAAAACACACTATAAAAATAGTGTGTTACACAAAATAAATATCCTTAAACTGCCAAAAATAAAGTATTTTATGGATATATTACGCGCACATTACACGGATTAAATACGAAATTAATATTTATGTATTCACAGTATTATGTTTTCGTGTAAAATAAACAGTGAAAAACAAACTAAAATCTTTACTAAAATGTAAACTTGCCATTTGGAAAGGAGAATAAACATGCCTACATCCCGTAAAGAATTAATCTTTCAAACCATTCAAGAGTACACATCAAAAGCTATCGTAGAGAACAATCTAGATTTTTCTAGCTGCAATGCACATATTTTGTCTTTGAATTTGCATATTGACCGCTCCAATATTTCCCGTATTTTGAACCAGCTTTTCCAGGAAGGAAAACTAATCAAGACCAGTGGTCGTCCTACTTTGTATATTTCTCGGAAAATCATTGAAAATCTTTATCCTTTTGTAGAGATTCCTTCCATCTTAAATCAGGATGATTCACTGCAGAATTATCTCTATTCTGAAAAAGAAGAAAAAAAAGATGAACTTTCGCAAGTAGTTGGATCTAAAAAAAATGGTTCTTTATATAAAACCATCTCTTCCATTTTGCCTATGATATCAAGGAGAAATAATAATCTCTATCTGTTTTCTTTTTCCGGCCCTTCAGGAATAGGGAAAAAATATTTGGCCAAAAACTTATTTCAATACGCAAAAAATCACCAACACTTAGAAAAGAAGGCATCTATTTTTTATGCAAATTACTCACTGATTGTACGAAATCCAGATTATATATTAAATGCAATCGACCCTATTGTTCATAAATGGATCCTTATAGAAATCTTTGATCATTATGAGAAAATCAAACTCTCTTCTTTTTTGACAGAAATGATTGATCTATACTCGAACAAAGGTACAGAGCTTAATGCGATTTCCATTATTTTTCATAATAATATGAATAGATTGTTTGATTTATCCGACTATTATTATTCCCAGAACTTCACTATACAGCCCCTAAATGAACGCCCCACCATAGAAATTCTGGAGCTAATACTCAACTTTCTGATATCCAATGCCTCTTCTTTTAAAAAGGAGATCCAATTGACCCCTTTGTTTATCAACAAACTCATACAATATGGGCAAAATGAAAATGTAGAAAAACTAAACAAAACCATTTACGGAATTATCGCTCTGTGTTTCTTTCATACATCAAAAAATCCTAGAATTCCTTTAGTTTTAGATGATTCCTATATGCCCAACAATATCAAATACACCAAAGAAGACCCAAAATTATCTTTATATTTATCAAAGTTGGCAGACACGATTCATATCGCTCCTTCTACACAGTTAAACAAACTTTTAAATTATGAAAATGAGCAAATCAATATTAATCTATCCTCTGAATTTGAAAATAATTTACAGTATGCCATATTGAATGCACCAACAAACTTTAAGGATCCTACCTCATTAACGAATGAAAAGAGCGATTTAGCAGATAAAATCGAAAATATTATAAAAAATACAACATTATACACCGATATTTTCTTAGTGGATTTTATCATCAATACCATTAGCGAATTCATCAACAACCGTGTTTCAATACAAAAATTTAAAATCCCCTACCCTAAGGAAATCAAACCCAATGTACAAAATATGATTGATTCTATATTACGAATTATATCAAATTCCTCCCCGGAAGTGTTCCATCTCATGGAAAGCGAAAAATACATCTTTGCACAATTGATCAATGAATGTTTTGTGATCACAAACGAATCACCAACCCCAATATTGATCATTACACATTCCAGTCATCTTTCGGAAAATTATGCGCATCAGTTTAATATTCTCGCAAGGAAAAGAATTTTTTATTCAGTGGATTTTTCGGATTTTGACACCAATAAAAATATCGAGGCCGTCAAATCACGAATCTACAATGTTGTTACACATTTAAATCGTGGCAAAGGAATCTACATGATCGCTAACCAACAACTAATATCAAAACTTGGAAGTAACATCTTTACTTATACAAAAGTTCCTGTGTTTTTATTCACTTTTGGATCCCTATCAGTATTCTTAGATTTAATCACCCAGTTAGATAGCACTAAAATGAACTCGATCACTTTTTCTAAACTGATCACAAAAAACACACATATAAGTCAAGATTTTGTGCAAAGTAATTCTTTGTGTTTACAAGACACTCGCGAAAGTAACACTTATTTAAAATCAATGCAGATAATATTTCCTTCCTTAAATACCAGGTTAACAAATAACCTTTTCTATTTAAGTTTGGAATATCTCTGTAAACAATTGAAGATTTCTATCACAAACTCCATGATCATTGATTTCTTATTTCAAGGAAACTGTCTATTGAACAAGATCCTAAATAAAAAAGAACATTTCAGCTTAGAAGGAGATGAAGACATGGAAGTCTTTCCAGTTATTGCCAATAGTTTACACATGTTCTACCAATTCAAAGATATCCATTTTGAAAGCGGAGACATAGAGATTCTTTATCAATCTTTATTCTCTCAAATTGAAAATATCTCCAAATAAAAAATCGGAAAAAAGTAATAAGAAGACGAAACCTTAATTTCTTATACAAATCTTCGGATTTGTATTATTTATGAAAAGTCGTTAGAAAATTTATCAATTTATCTTTTCCAATCTTTTTTCACAAGATTAAATATTATTAAATTGATTACCTTTATTTTTGGCTTGACCTGCAAAATAGTGACCCAACATAATTAATATCACATTATATAGAACAGCATAGCCATAAATAAGGAATAGATAATGCCTCAACTTTGTAAAAAGGATATCACTAAAGAAAAGAGGATCAGTATCTAAATTCAGTGATCCTCTTTTCAAACCACTTTCGTTTTGTCTGCCGTATCTTCCTCATCATAAATAAAAAATCCATTTTATTTGCTGTCGCTGTAAATACGAATATGATCCAGAAGCACAATGATACACTCTGCAGTAATCTGGTTTTTGTAAAATCAATGCCCCTTTATGGTTCATGAATAATTTTTCTATAGTTCATAGATAAACTGTTCTACCTGGCAGTAAAACTGACATTAAACCATATAAAATCAAAAAAAGTCCTTTACATAAAGGACTTCATAGACTATGGTGCAGAAGAAGAGATTTGAACTCTCACGCGATTGCTCGCACTGCCGCCTGAAGACAGCGTGTCTGCCGTTCCACCACTTCTGCATTTGCGCTCTAACATTATGGCATAAAGTCTATGTTTTTTCAATATCTTTTTGGTGTGCCTGAATGTAATCTGAGCCTACCCAATAAAGATAGTGCTGATACAAACGGCAGCAGATGCCGCTAAGGCAACGACCAGTAAACTTCGTTTTTGGTACGCTAAGAATAATGCAACTATGCACCCTATGCAGGAAGGAAGAAGATCGCCTCCTGATGTAAAAATGGCAGGAAAAGTCATAGATCCTAATACCGCGTAAGGTACATAATATAAAAAAGATTGAATATAGCGACTTTGAATCTTTTTACGAAAGAAAATCAATGGTAAGCATCGAATCAAATAGGTGACACCAGCCATCACCACAATATACATCAATAACCGATTCATCTCTGTTCCTCTCCATCTATTGGAAATAAAAAGGCACCAACCCCAGCCGCAAACAACGTACAAAGAATGATCACAAATCCACTTCCTATGGATATATAAGCGGACAACACTTGAAACAAACAACTTGTCACTGCTGCCATCAATACAACAATTCCGATATTTTTAGAAGTTCTGCACGGGGGAATAATAATCGCCAAAAACATGCCATAGATCATGATTCCCAGAGAATCGCGTAATATAACCGGTAATAAGGTACTGGCTGTGGCTCCTAGGAATGTGCCGCCTGTCCAGCCTAAAATTGGCAGAAACATCAATGAAATCATATATAGAAATCCTACTTTCTTGGGTTTACTGGAAGAAAGTGCGAAGATCTCATCGGTAATGCCATGTGCTATTACAGCTCGCTGTAAAGTTTTGGTTTTTTCATCCAGCTTCTGTGTCAAAGATAAAGACATCAAAAAATAACGAACATTGATGACAAACTGCGATAAGGCCATCTCCATCATAGAACCGTTGGCCGCAATGATCCCCAGTCCGGCAAACTGTCCGGCACTGGTTAAATTAGAAAAAGAAATCAATACGCTTGCCCAAACCGGTATGCCTTGATTACTTGCCATCATACCAAACGCAAAAGAAACGGAAACATAGCCTAACGCTATCGGAATACCGTCTTGAAGTCCTTGTTTCCACGAATTAAGAATCATACATATCACCGGATACGATTATACACCCGCCCCATCATTATTAAAAAGAGTAATAAATTCAATGCATTCATTACTCGTCTTTCATTTCTATACAGTGTTTTGGACACACTTTAGCACAAAGTCCACAATGCACACAATCCTCTTTTTTAAGAAGCCATTCTTTTGTTTCTCGATCTACATGAATTGCCTGTTTGGGACACTTATTAGCACATAGACCGCAGAATACACACGATTCACCAGCTTGGGGGATCTTCTTTTTCTGTGGCGGTCGTGTATAGATTTCCATTGTCTTTTTGGTATTGGGTGCTGCATACCCTTTCTCCATTTTTAAACAATGTTTCGGACAAACCTGAACACAGTTGCCGCACTGCACACATAAGAATCAATCGATACTCCAGGTGCCGGATTTTCGATCGACCTGTATGGCACGAGGCGGACAGTTTTGTGCACATAAGGTACAAGAGATACATTGATCGATCGTAATGGAGATATGGCCGCGCATACGATCACTATAGGAAGCTTCCTGAAATGGATAGGCTTCGGTCACCGGAGAAGAAGTTAAATCCTTTAAAACCTGACGCGTAAATACAAACAGTTTTTTAGATCGCATACTCTACCTCTCTGTACAGCTGATACAAGGATCGATCGTCAAAATCAAAAGCGGCACATCCCCAAGCTGACACCCTTTCAACAAATCTAACATAGGCGGTATATTGGAGGTTGTCGGTGTTCGCAATCGAAAGCGATCCAGATATTTTGTACCATTTCCTTTTGTATAATAAATGGCTTCCCCTCGTGGTTGTTCAATACGAATAAAACATTCTCCATTTGGATTTCCTTTAACCATTGAAAAAATCGAGGGAAACACCGCCATAGCCGGTGCTCACGGCATTTCGCAAACTATACGAATCGATTTTATACCCGATGTACAAATCGGTGATGAAGTCATGGTCCATGCCGGCTTTGCGATTGAAAAAGTCGATTCTCAGGAAGCCCAAAAGACAAGAGATTTATATCAGGAGATATTCAATGCATTTCAGTAAACCAAAACGCCCTATCCAGTTGATGGAAATCTGCGGAACGCATACCATGTCCATTGCCCGCTCGGGTCTAAAAAGTCTGCTTCCGGATGATGTAAAACTGATCAGTGGCCCGGGCTGCCCAGTATGTGTAACTCCTTCATCTCTGATCGACCTAGCTTATGATCTGGCACAAAGACCGGATATTCTTCTTTGCAGCTATGGTGATCTTTTCCGCATTCCCGGAAGTAAACATCCATCTCTTCAAGGATTGCCACAGGTCAAAATTTGTTTATCCTGTATGGATGCTTTAACACTGGCCAAAGAAAATCCGTCTAAGAATGTAATTTTTTTAGGTGTCGGCTTTGAAACAACTGCACCTGGAAGTGCCATTGCGATTTTAGAAGCCCAACGACAAAACATTCAAAACTTTTTCTTTTTGAGTCTTTTAAAGCAGACAAAGCCTGCCATATGCACTTTATTAGAACAAGAAAATACACAAATCGATGGCTTTCTTTGTCCGGGACATGTTGCTGCCATTATCGGTGAACAAGGATTTACCTTTTTGCCAAACCAATATCATCATCCCGGTGTTATCAGCGGCTTTGATCCCGAAGACATCTTATATTCAATTGAACTGCCGATTCAAATGTTGAACCAGAACAAGCCTGCCATTCAAAACACATATGGACGTATCGTAAAGCCTCAAGGAAACCAAACAGCTGACCGAATTAAAAGATGGAGCCATTTTACCTAATCCACAAAACGAACTTGTCTTTTCCACCGACAGCTTTGTAGTCGATCCATGGAAATTTCCCGGCGGTGACATCGGAAAATTGGCCGTTTGTGGCACAATCAACGATCTTTGCATGGCCGGAGGAATCCCTAAATATTTGTCCTGTTCTTTGATCATTGAAGAAGGTTTTCATATCGATGACTTAAGAACGATCCTACACTCCATGCAGCAGACCGCAAAAAACGCAGATGTTTCGATCGTAACCGGTGATACTAAGGTCATTGAAAAACAAAAAGGAAATCAAATCTATATCAACACAGCTGGTATTGGAATTCTTCAAAGAAAGACTTCCTACCAATATCAAGAAAACGATGTCGTTGTCTTATCCGGTTCTATGGGATGCCACGGTGCCAGTATTTTCATGGCTCGCGAGGATATTCATCTGCAAGGAGAGTTGCTTTCCGATTGTGCCTGTTTAAAAGAAAAAGCTATGAAAGCCATGGCATATGATAGTCTTAGAATCCTGCGTGATCCAACCAGAGGCGGTGTTGCGACCACCTGCATTGAACTGACAGAAAAATCCGACTTTGGAATGGAACTTTATGAAGCTTTACTTCCTGTCGATCCAAATGTACAAACACTTTGCGACCTTTTAGGTTTTGATCCTTTATATTTAGCTTGTGAAGGACGTATGCTTTGTATCATGAATGAAAATGATGCCAAACAACTTTGTGAGCAATTAAAAGATGGTGCCAAAATGATCGGCAAAATTACCAAAGAACATCCGCAAAAGCTATATTTAAAAACAAAGATTGGAGCAACACGCCAACTTCATAAGCTGTCCGGTCAACCTTTACCCAGAATCTGTTAGATGTTTGGCCTCTTTTGTCCGTTTTCTGTCTGCTGCAGCAAAAACAACGTTTTTTACTTTTCTATTTCGGCCTTCAATTCTTCCCGAGTTGGAAGATACAGTTTATATTTTGTCGCAAATAAATGTTCATTTTCTTTTAAAACGGAATAACGCGCAATATCTTCATCTGTATCCGAACACAAGATAATACCGATGGTTGGATTATCATCCGAAGAACGTTTTAATTCATCATACATTCGAACATACATATCCATTTGAGCAACATCCTGATGGGTGATCCTGCTGGATTTTAAATCAATCAACACAAAACATTTTAAATAGTAATTATAGAAAACAAGATCGATAAAGTAATCCTGTTTTTCAGTCTGTATATGTTGTTTCCTTGCGACAAAGGCATACCCTTTACCCGACTCCATCAAAAAATTCTATATATTGGTAATGATCCCCTTCTCTAAATCTGCCTATGTAAAATCAACATTGGAAGACAAACCCAGAAATTCTGCCACAACTGGATTTTTAATAAATTCCAGTTGATCTTTTTGATACTCAGCCGTTAATGATTCCATTTCTTTTTTTACATGATCTTTTCTCTGCGTCTTCAACATGCGGTAATAATACTGAGACGAAACATTTCGCTGTAAAGTTCTAACACTCCAAGTTTCCATAAATGCTTCGCGAGCATACCATTCTCTGGCATTTTTATCTTCCACCTGAATTAATACTCGGTAATGTGTCCAACTTAAAAAAGAATTAAATTTTCCACGCAGTGAGTGGAAAATCTCTGGAAACATAGTATAAAATTTATAAAAACTATATAGATTTGTCTTGGTAAACCCTTTTCCATAAATCCTTGTCAATTCTTTTGAAAGCATTTTTATAACTTGCCCACCATATTCTGCTCGTTTATCTCCTTTCAATATTTCTTCAGAAATACGGTACCCCATTAACCAACTGCGATAGACCAAGGCCGTATTTATGGCTTGATAAGCATTCTTTTGAGAAGTCTCAATAATATGTTTCATATCTGAAACAATATCATCTGTTTTCGTAAACTCAATTAAGCTGTTTCTTGTTTCTACGTTTGTGTCCATTTCGATCACCTTCCTGTTATGTACAACTTTATCGGATAAAAGTGACCTATTTCTTACCAAAACCATAAAGAACCAATTTTTTTACACTCAACAGAAATCCTTTCTTTTTAAACCTTTAATTTCACAAAAAAACATATAAACATCCTATTAAAGTTTCAAACTTCGCTGTAATACCTACAACAATATAGCAAGGAGGGAGCAAGCGGATAACTATTCTACGTTCCTCAGAGAATTCACAAACACTGGAATAATTTGATAAAAAAAGCTTAGCCAGGGATTCCTCCCACAGCTAAGTAATTTTTGACATTGATGTTCCAAAACAGTTAAATGACGTGAATATACTTTAATCTTGATAGTAAATATAATGATCATCAATCCTAAACTTCTATGTATAAAACTTCACATAGAAGTTTTATTTTTTTCATTTAAATTATTTATTCTGATTCCATGTTTTACCCAATATGTCTTTTAAAACCAACATCGCATCCAGTTGATTATAATCATATCGTTTCTTTAAATCATCCAATAACTTCTGTAAGCCATCAGCATATCGCTCTACATCCACTACATCTGCATAAGTTCCTAAAACCGGATACTGTTTAGACCACATTTTGGTCCAATCGATCTTTTTTTGCGTTTCTTCACTGGTATTCTGGATGACCTTTTCGATTTCCTGCACATCTGCATCATATTCCATCAAATCATCTAAGCTCAATTCATATAGTCGTGCCATTTCTTTCGCCTGAAAAACATTCGGCAGTGTTTCATCGGTTTCCCATTTAGATACCGTCTGTCGAGAAATACCTAAAATCTCCGCGACTGTTTCTTGTGATAATCCTTTTTTTCGTCTTGCGTTATATAAATTGCTTCCCAAACTCACATAAAATCCTCCATCTGCTTCTATTGTAGATGGAGGATTTCTTATTGTCTATCAATGAAAATATACAGTTGTGCCCGTTTTCTATGCATTTATAGAATTCCTATTTCAATCGCTGCTTTGGCCTCTAACAAATCTGTATAAATATGCACTGGCATATTTAATATTTCCTGCGTTGGTTTTAGCATATCCGGTATCATGATCGTTGTACATCCTGCATTCACTCCGGCATGGACCCCATGTATCCCGTCTTCAAATACGTAACAATCCCTGGCATCGACTCCCATTCGTTTGGCCGCCAATAAAAATATTTCCGGTGATGGTTTTCCCTGTTTAACATCATCTCCACTAACGATTTCACCAATATATGAATGTATTCCTGATATTTTCAAGTTGTTTATAATCATATCTTTTGGTGAACTACTAGCTATAGAGATTTTAATATCATTAGTTGTAAAATACTTTAATATCTCAACAACACCTTTTTTCATAGGGACGTGTTCAGTTAATTCCATTCTTGTCCGCCGAAATAAATCCTCAATTAAATCTGAAACAATATGCATTGGAAAATATTGACGAATAGTTTTTTCCATAATAGTTCCAGTGGTACCACGAGTTGAATCAAAAAAAGAACGGTCTAACTCGCAATGATATTGATCAGAAAGTTGATACCAAATATCATCAAATATTTTTTCTGTGTCAAATAGTAATCCGTCCATATCAAATATAGCGCCTTTTTTCATATGAATTCCTCACTATTCTGTTTATACGGTTTGTAAGAGAAGATAAGATAAATTTTCCTTATGCCAAGGGGCACCTAAAATACTTTTTCGTATCTTGTACTCAATCAATCCTCTATTGGTTTGAATGGATAAAATGAATTTTGTTCTTCTCATCCGTATCTTAATTCCGTGAATATCAGATTTATTAATAAACACTAACTGCTTTTCTCTGGGAATTCCAAGCATATCATCAACTGCAATTATCGCAATACCCTTAGAATTGAAATGAAGAATATGATCTTTCATAACATGCATAACTTCACCTAAACCATTTTCATAAGCACTTATACTTGGAATGATCGTTCCCCAAATCGTAGAATTTTTTGTATAATCTATTTTATGTTTTAAAAGTATGTCTTTAATTTGTTCTTCTTTCATAATCCTTATTGGTCAAACTGCTTCATACGTTCTTGATATAACTTTTTAAAATCTACGATTCCTTCTATACCTGTACTAATAATAGACTCATTTCCCATACCCAGTGATCGGCTACCTACAAATTCTAATATCATCGACAAATTCATACCTGTTATAACGTCTATTTTATCTGTATATTGAGAGTTATTTAATAAAGCTGCACTACAATTACACGGTGTTCCAAACAGCAGGTCACAGAAAACTACTACACCATCTCCACAATCCACCTTCGAAACAGCTTCAGTCAACTTATCTAGAAATTCAGGCATTTCCTGCCCTGGCATTAGACACAAATATTCTATTTGTTCAGGCTCTCCAACAAATAATTTAAGAGTATCCATCATACCTGCTGCTAATTGTCCATGGCTTGCTAAAATAATTCCTTTCACAAAAAATCCTCCTGCATGTAAATAAAGTTGATGAGGTTGTACAGCTAAAATGATTAAACATATTACTGTTACAACCTCATTTTTTAAAATAATCCAATGAATGCACAAACTAATGCTATTAAAATTGTAAATAAAACTAGTTTGGCTACACTCACATGTTTTTTACTAATTAAATAATAGTAGATAAAGAGTACACCAATAGACAAAATACCCGGCATAATTCCGTCAATCTTGTCTTGAATACTTAATGTTGCCTCATCAAAAGATGCTGTAAGGGCTACACTTAGATTTACCATTGATGCAGTTAAAGCACCCATCATTGACATACCTAAAATATTAGCTCCCTCAATGATATCTGTCATAAGTTTAGAGGATAAGATATCTTTAATTGCTGTACGGCCTTTTGAATATGTTAATTTAGTAAAAACAATAAGTTCTCCTAAAGTGTACATAGTCCCAAGCAACAATAACCAAAAGCCGGCCATTGATCCAGTTTGTGCCAAAGAACAAGAAGCTAGAATAAATAATGTAGTAATAGTTCCAGCACTAAAAGAATCTCCAAAAGCAGCTACCGGACCCATTAATCCTGTTTTAACCGCTACAATTGACTCCCCTGGAATTGATTCTAGATTATTTGCTTTTTCTTCTTCCATCGCAATTGTAGTACCTAGAATTAATCCACCTGCTGTTGCATTTGTATTAAACAGTTCCAAATGTCTTTGCAATGCTTCTATTAAATCTTCTTTATTAGTATATAGTTTCTTTAAAGCAGGTAACAGAGAGTAAACATAAGCAATAGACTGCATACGTTCAAAATTTAAAGACATTTCTGTGGTGATATACCATCTTGCAATAACACGATTAATATCTCTTTTAGATAAAGTAACTTTCTTTTCTTCGCTCATATGTCATTACTCTCCTTCCTTTGCAGACTGTCTTTTAGACATTACAATCAATACAGCTACGCAGGCAGCCAATACTCCAGCTGTTAAAGTATTTAGACCTAGAGCCTTTACAAGAATAAATCCAATCACTGTATAAGGAACCATATATGGTTTTCCTATCATATTCATAATCAATGCAAACCCAATCGCCGGCATTACTCCCCCTGCTACTTCTAATCCATGCATTACCCAATCAGGAACAGCATTCATAAAAGCCAACATAGCATCCTGGCCAAACATTACAACTAAAAATACAGGCAAGAATAACAAAGGAATTTCAATTAAAGGAGGCCAAAGAATAGCGCAACGTCTTATTCCTCCCAGATCACCTTTAGCAGCACATTCATCTGCTTTATGAACAAATATAACATTGATCATTTTTCTTAAGTTAGTAACAAAAGATCCCAATAACCCCATAGGTACCGCAAATGCTATTGCTTGTTCTACTGTTAATCCTGTTGCCAATGCAATTGGTATTACCGTTGTTGCTGCAAGTGCAGAATCTGTCGGTAAATTTCCACCCGGAGCAATAATACCAGCAAATGCCGCTGCTATTCCTCCACCTATAATCAAACCTTGAGTTAAATCACCATATACCAAACCAGCAACAACTCCTACTACAATTGGGCTAGCAATGAAGAAGAATGCGAAATACCCTCCAATCATTCCTCGAGCCACCCAATACATTAAGCCCATCAAAATAGCCATAATAATTAATTGTGTGCCTTGCATGTTTCTCTCCTTTCACTCGAAACAATTTATTAAATTACAGTTAAAAGTGCAATTATTGAGCTCTATTATAATTGTCATGACAAATTTATTTGTACTTTAAACTGCGATTTATTTAACTAAGCTATCTAAATTTCTTTTCTATAGAAGCTAGACTTGTTGGATCATTTTCTGGAATAGGTTGTAAAAATACATTTACACCATTGCTTTTTATTTCTTCTAATTGAGTATATTCTTCTTCAGATAATGAAACTCCTTGAATTACAGATCTACGTTTTGGACCATTCTGCACTGCCCCTACATTTAATTCGTCAATTTTTAAACCATCTTTAAATACTTTATAAGCTGAAGCTACGTCCTTAAAAATCAGCATAACTGTATCATCTTTTTTATCAATTGCATTTTGAATATCATTCAATTTAACAATATCTACCTTTTTTTGAGGAACAGCCATACGATAAATGTCTCCCATAAAAGGATCATCAACCAAAGGATCATCTGCTAAAATTAATCGATCAACCGGTCTAAACTTAATCCATTTAGCTACAATTTGACCATGTACCATTCGATAATCAATACGAGTCATTTTAATTTTTGCCATACTATACCTCTATCTTCGTTCAATCTTTACAATTTCATGAGTATCAGCACTTTTATGAACTGCCTCTGCAATCAATTCTGCTTCTAAACCATCTTTTAAATTTGCAATAAAAGGCTTATTATTTTGAATACAATCAATAAAATCATCTAAAGGGTCAATACCAAAACCTCGCAATCGACCGTTGTTACTTAACATGAAACAAATATTAGGAGTATATTGTTTTTTATTATCAAAGAATTCCACTCCACGTTTTTGTGAATCTACCCGAATCATTGTGTTTTCACAAAGTATTTCTGTACATCCATCATCTGCTTTCGCAAAGCCATTTGGTAAAATCCATGCATTTTCTACTGTCCAAGTACATCCATTTTCAAAAGTCAAATTTGCTGTGATACTATCATAAGTATCAATACCTTTTGATTGTAAAATGCCTTTATGCCCAATTGCATAAACCTCTGTAACTTCACATCCCATATACCAGCGAATTAAATCGTAACAATGCGTTCCTACAAAATGAACCGGACTAGAATTTGCCGACCATTTCAACCAATTTTCGGCAACATCGTAAATATTGTCCATACGCATATATCCTCTTACTGGTTTTCCAGATGTTTCATCATTCAGTTTATTCTTAACTGCAATAGATGCCGGATCCCATCTTTTATGATAATCAACCATAACTCGTACACCTGCTTCGTTCGCTGCATCAATAATTTCATAAGCATCAGCTGAAGTTGTAGCAAGTGGTTTTTCTACAAGAACATCCTTCTTATATTTAATTGCTGTTAATACTGGTTCTTTGTGGTATGGATCTGGGGTTGCTATAGATACAACATCGATATCTTCAGTTTGAAGCATTTCATCCATATTTGTATAGAATTTCACTTCGTACTCTTTTCCAGCTTTTTTCGCAACTTCCTCATTCATGTCACAAACAGCGACAAGATTTGCATTTGGATTCCATTTATAAGCATTCAAATGATTGCGCCCATAAATACCTGCTCCAACAACTGCGACATTTAATTTTTCCATTATGTTTCCTCCTAAGACACCTTACAGTTTGATTATACATAAAAAGTAGTAAAACTACAATATATTTTATTATTTTTTTAATTTTACTACTTATAGTAACCTTTATCCAGTTTAATAGGATGAATTTTTATGTATTTTACGTTAAAATATATCATATAATGATAGTAAAACTACATATTTATAATATTTTATTCTTCATTGTTACCATGAAAGGGTGATTTTATGCAAAAAAATGAAGTATTATCTAAAATTGAGTCTATGATGCCATTCTTTTCCAGCAAAGAAAAAAAATTAGGTAAATATATTTTAGAACATTCTAGTGAAGTTACTATTCTATCTACGCAGACTTTATCAAAATTATGTGATGTAAGTGAGCCTACATTAATTCGTTTTACAAGAAAATTAGGATATTCAGGATATAGAGAATTTAAATTAAAATTAACAGCTGAATATGTATCAGATCCTATTAGTGGAACTTTAATCAATATGGATAGCCATGACAGTCCAAAAGATATTTACCTAAAACTAGCTTCATTCACCATTTCATCTATCAAAAGCACTTCTTCCACTCTAGAGGATGATTCTTTGTCAAAAGCTGTAGATTGCATTTACCAAGCCGCTCAAAATAATAAACAAATTTTTTTAAGTGGTATGGGGGCTAGTTCGCTAATGGCTGAATCTTTTCAAGTTAAACTAATGCGCCTAAATATAAATAGTGTTTTTTTCTCTGATATGCATCTTCGTCTTGAAGCATGCACCAATTTACAAAAAGATGATTTATTTATTTGTTTCTCTGCTCTTGGTTCATCAAAAGAAAACTATGAAATGATTGAAATTGCAAAAAATAGAGGTGCCAAAGTCTTGTCAATCACTCAATATGGATGCACAAAATTGGCCAAAAATTCCGATATTGTATTATATACCTCTGTCATTGAAAATAATCTTAGATTAGCAAGCCAAACATCTACAGTGATTCATACGATGATCGAAGATACTATATTTCTAGCATTAGCCATGAAAGATTATGATAATATGTCACATAACGTTAAAGAAACCCGTGAGATATTTCATAAATTAGGACATACTATTATTTCATCTAAATAATAAAGAAACTGTAAAACTATATCTATAAGATACATTTTACAGTTTCTTTGCTTCAATGGCTTCTTTTGCTTGTAATAAATCTTTATAGATGTGCACCGGCATATTTAATATTTCCTGCGTTGGTTTTAGCATATCCGGTATCATGATCGTTGTACATCCTGCATTCACTCCGGCATGCACCCCGTGAATTCCATCTTCAAAAACATAACAATCTCTGGCATCGACTCCCATTCGTTTCGCTGCCAATAAAAATATTTCTGGTGATGGTTTGGCATGTTCTACTTCCTGTCCACTGCAGACTACATCAAAATAACAAGACGTTTTTGAGAACTGTAAATTATTTTGTATCATCGATAATGGAGAACTGCTGGCAACGGAGATTTTCACTCCATTTTCTTTGAAGAACGATAATATTTCGAAAACGCCTTTTTTTAGTGGTACCTGATGCCTGGTCAACTCTGCAGTATTTTCAAACAACTCATTCAATAGAATTTTTGGATCCTTTGTTGGAAAATAACTTTTAAGATTTCTTAACATTACATCCCCGCTGGTTCCACGTGATGTGTTAAAAAACTCTTGTGTCAATGTCAGACCATGTTTGTCTGCCACTCTCTGCCATGCGATATCAAATAGCTTTTCTGTATCAAACAGCAAGCCATCCATATCAAAGATTGCTCCTTTTTTCATTATGTTCCTTTCCTTTTACAAAAAAAGCCGTCCTCAGACGACTGTTATTACATGGTCGGGATGACAGGATTTGAACCTGCGACCTCTTCGTCCCGAACGAAACGCACTACCAAGCTGTGCTACATCCCGATAAGATCGATACCTTAATAATATACCTCGATTTGAAGGGAATCTCAACTAAAAAATGAAAGAGGTTGAAATCTAATCAACCTCTTATATTTTATAGATCATCCACAATCGCACTGCTCTTGGCATAGGCTGTACTCTTGGCCTCAAAGAAATCAGTCTTGATCAGATTTGCATTGGAATACATCGATACCCAGCTCATACTTTCCGGTTCACTGTCATAGCCTTCATACAAGCGTTCAAAGCCTAAACTATGGGCTCTAAAATTTCCCAGATAGCGAATGTAGTCTTCTACCATTTCCATAGTCAAACCTTCAATATCATTACCAATGACGTATTTGCCCCATTTGATCTCTTCTTCCACACCTTTTTTCAACATGGCACGATACACTTCAACACGCTCCGGTGTAAACAATTCCGGCTCTTCCTTTTGAAGTTCTAAGATGATCGAACGGAACAGCCATAAATGTGTATTTTCATCTCGATTGATGTAACGAATCTCATTGGCACTTCCCGGCATTTTTCCCATACGTCCCAAATTATAGAAAAACATAAATCCGGAATAGAAGTAAATTCCTTCCAAGATATAATTTGCCATGATCATCTGCATAAAATGGAAAGGATCTTTATGTTCTTGAAACGCATTGTATAAATCACCGATAAATTTATTTCGATTCAATAAGATTTCATCGTATTTCCACTGATAAAGAATATCATCTCGTTCCTGTGGAGAACAGATAGAATCTAACATATAGGAATAGCTCTGAGAATGCACGGCTTCCTGAAACTGTTGAATAGACAAGCACAAATTGACTTCATTGGCCGTGATGTATTCACCAACATTGGGAAGGTTTGCTGTCTGTAAGGAATCCAGGAAGACCAAAAAAGAGAGGATCTTATCGTAGGCTGTCTTTTCAGCCGGTTTTAATGAACGATAATCTTTGACATCCTGTGATAAGTTAATTTCTTCTGGAATCCAGAAGTTGTTCATCGCCTGACGATACCATTGCGATACCCAACTGTATTTCATATTGTTGAAGTCATTTAAATTTGTCGTATTTCCATTGATCATACGACGTTTTGTGACTTCAATATCGCCGTTTTCATTAAATAATGCCTTTTTCTGTAATTGTTCCATATGACCTCCTATGCACTGCAGCTCTCACACTCTTCGACTTCCAGTGATTTAGAGCGCACATAATACAACGTTTTTACATTTTCTTCCCATGCCTGTATAAACAAGTTCAAAAGCTTACGCATTGTAAATTCTGTTGTGATATACAAGTTTACCGATTGTGCCTGATCAATATGACGCTGACGAACACCGGCTGCCTTAACTAACCATGTCTGATCAATCAAATGCGCATTCTTATACAACCAGAAAGTCTGCTGATTTAAATCCGGTGCCACACGGGCAATCATGGAGCCTTTCTTTTCCTCTAAGAAGAATTTGTTCATGATCGGATCACAACATGCACTGGTTCCCGCAATGATGGATGTTGAACTCGTTGGGGCAATGGCTAATAAATAACCATTACGCATTCCGTTTTGATGCACTTCTTTTTGCAGCTGTTTCCAGGCATCCGATGTATAACCTCGTTTTGTGAAATAAGCACCGGTATCCCAGTCACTTCCTTCAAAAATCTCGTATTTTCCTTTTTCCTTTGCCAGTTCCATACTCGTACGAATCGCATAATAATTAATCTTTTCATAGAGCTGATCGACAAATTCCAGATGTTCTTCACTTTCAAAACGGAAGCCGTTCTTGACCAACATATGATGATATCCACTGGTTCCTAAACCAATCGGACGTACTTTGTGATTTGTCAATTTGGCATAAGGAATCGGATAATAATTCAAATCGATGACATTATCCAAAGCACGAATGACAACCGATACGATATGTTCCAACTCCTTATCGTTTTTGACATCGATCTTTCCTAGCGTTAAGCTTGCCAGGTTACAGACGACAAAATCACCCGGTACGTAGCGTTCTACGATAACATCCTGTCCATCGACTTGAACCACTTCGTTAGGCAAATGCTGGATCGGATTCATATTCTGCGCAATTTCCGTACATAAGTTTGAACAATAGATCATACCCTGATGCGGATTTGGATTGGCACGATTGACGATATCCCGATTAAAGGTAAACGGCGTTCCTGTTTCCACACAAGATTTTAAGATCAGACGCACTAAGTCTTTGATATTGATCGTACGCTTATGAATTCGATCATCCTGCACACAATCCCAATATTTCTCTTCCCATTCTTTTCCATAAGAATCTTCCAAATGATAACCTTTTATGGTATAAACTTCATGCGGGCACATCAGATACCATGTGCCATCCAAATCTTCTTTGACCATGCGCCAGAAAAGATCTGGATAACAGATAGCTGGAAAAACATCATGCGCTTTCATACGATCGTCACCATTGTTGGTACGAAGCTGTAAAAACTCCGGTAAATCTTTATGCCAGGCATCCAGATAGACAGCCACTGCCCCCTGGCGAACACCTAGCTGATCGACGGCAATAGCGGTATCATTGACCAGCTTGATCCAACGAATGACACCGCCGGCAGCACCTTTAAAGCCACGAATATCACTGCCATTCGCACGAACCTTACCAAAATATAGACCCATTCCTCCACCATGTTTAGAAACTTGTGCAAAATTATCAATAGATTTATAGATCCCATCTAAAGAATCTGGTACGGTATCAATGAAACAGCTTGACATCTGATGGAATGGCTTACGTGCATTGGACATCGTTGGAGTTGCCATCGTTACTTTCAATTCACTTAAAATATCATAGATTTGTTTAGCCCAGAATACACGATCTTTTTCCGGCAAAGCCAAATGCATCGCAATACCCATGAACATCTCCTGTACACTTTCTAAAATCTCACCACTATGAGAGCGAATCAAGTAACGATTGATCAATAAATCTAAACCTGAATAGGTAAACAAATCATTTCTTTCTTCTTTGATATACGCTTCTAATTCATTAATATCCGAATTGCTGTAAGCCTGACGAATATAATCACCATATAAGCCTTCTTTTTCTAAATAAGCGATCTTTTCCGCAAAAGAATGGACACCATACTTTAACATACGAGCTTTGATTTCCTGATGAAGGAATTCACTTTGGAAACGAGCTGCAATCATTTCCCATTGCGGCTGTTCCATGGAAATCAGTTCCACACAGGCACGAACCAACATTTTTTCTGTTTCTTTTTGCGAATCCTCTGCTTTATAAAAAGTCTTAAACTTCTGATACAAAGTCGATAGATCATAGCCAAATTCACGTTCCACCTGCATCAAGATTTTTGGCACAGCCGGATTATAAACAAGTTTTTCAAACTGAGCGATCTGTTCACGAAGTCTGGCGCGCTGGGATCGATATAAGATATAAGCTTTCGCTTCATCATAAAAAGAGTGTTTCATCAACTCTCTTTCAACTAAATCCTGTACTTCTTCAACTGTCGGTGTCTGGTTGCGAGACTGAAATTCATCTTGTATTTCGATCACGATTTGATTCAATACCGCCTCATCAATCTCAGAATGTAAAGAAGCAAATGCTTTTTTGATGGCAATTTTAATTTTTTCTACATTAAAAGGTTGAATGGTTTTATCACGTTTAATAATATTCATACAATTAGAGTCTCCTTGCCATACTACCATAACAGAAATATAGGCTTTGCTCTATTGATTTGCCCTAACAAAGAACTCTATGCTGTTTTAAAACAAAAAGGGAAATTTGAATCATTTCCCCGTTGAATTTTATAACTTTGTGATATGGATTTAATTATGTTCATTATAATATACTCTTAGATAGTATCTTTCTTACGAATCATCTTAAGAGTATATTTTAAAAACACTCTCCTTTTACACTTTTAATATCAATAAATTTATACAGAGTTACTCCTTTCTGATTTTCTATATCCAGTAAACAAAAAAACTTTATAATAAAAAGATGACCACATTAATGATTTGATCATTTACACAGTCATCCTTATTTCACAATGGTTGAATCACCTTTTTATCATTTACAAAATAAAAGCTCTTAAATTTTCGGCATATCTAATTTAAACACAATCTCAACTATTCTCTTTTTGATATTGATCAATTAAATCTTTGAACCAATAATAACTCTTTTTAGGATATCTTTTATTATCATTTTCAAAATCTACTCTAACTAGTCCATATCTTTTTTCATATCCGTTGACCCAACTATATAGATCCATTGTACTCCATGCATAATAACCTCTTACATCGCATCCATCTTCCATGGCTTTAAACATATAATCAATATATCCCTGCATCATTTCAATACGGTCATCATCTGATACATATCCATTATCGTCAGGCGTTTCATACATTCCATGACCATTTTCTGTAATATAAACAGGAAATTCACCATATTTGTTTTTGATTTCCATAAGTGTGTTATACATGCATTTCGGATAAATCTCCCTACCCCATAAATTTCTTTTAGTGTTTGGAGAATCAGTTGTTTCATACATATTTTTTAGTCGAATTCCTTCTTTCATTTTGGATTTGGCACCCTTATTATTATGGTAAATTTCTGTTTCTCCCTCTGAATAATCCGTTACATAAAAACGATTATATACATTTAGTCCCAAAAAATCGATAATACCTTTTTTAAAAGTTATCATATCTTCGAATCGAATAAAAGAATCATTTACTCCTAGCTCTTTCAAGAACGGTATCAACGCTCCTGGGAGTTCTCCTTTCATTGCAGTATTTAAAATAATGCCGTTATAAAACATATCTGCTTTTAGATAAACTTCCTCTGGATGTTTACATTCCGGAGCAATCTCAACATTACTGCTATCGTGAACAATTCCAATTTTCCCATGTAAACCCATTTCATGATACGCTGCAATCGCTTGAGCACTAGCTAGCGCTTCATTATAAACAACAGTAAAATATCTTTGAAAATCTTGTTTATGATTTGGCGGATAATTTCCTACTATATTTGAGCAATATGCATAATATTTAGGCTCATTAATTGTAACCCATAATTTTACACGGTCACCAAAAACTTTAAAACAAACTTTTGCATATTCAACAAAAGCCTCAATCGTATTGCGATTTTCAAATCCTCCTTCTAAAGCAATTATATTCGGCAAGTCATAATGAAATAAAGTTACGTTGGGCTCTACTCCTTTGGCCAAACAATAATCAATAACTTTATTATAAAAATCAATTCCTTCTTTATTCACTTTACCTCGACCATTAGGAAGAATTCTTGCCCAGCTAATTGAAAATCTATACGTATTTTGGTGGCCCTGTGAAAGCATATCAATATCTTCTCGATAACGATGATAAAAATCACAAGAAACATCTCCAGTAGCTCCATTTATATTTAATGGATTTTCATGACTGAAAACATCCCATTCGCCTAATCCTTTTCCGTCTTCATTCCAAGCACCTTCACATTGATAAGCTGCTGTTGCCGATCCCCATAAGAAATCCTTATAAAGTTTAGTCATTTGATCCTCCTTTTCATTTTAAAATATTTAATTCTACAAAATCTGCCCAACCATCTTCATCACAGGTCTTATTTGTAATTCGATCAGAAATACATTTTGTATCTTCACTTCCATTTAACATACAAACACCTAGACCACTTACCTGTAACATTGAATTGTCATTGGTCGTATCACCAAATGCTACAACATCTTTCATCTCTATATTATGTTTATGACAAAAAGATGAAAGTGCTCCTGCTTTGGATACTCTTTGATCCGAAAACTCAATTAATGTATTTTGCGTTTTATAGCCAATATAATGATTTGATGGATTTTCCATAAGATATTTTTCAATAACAGGCATTGTTTCTGGTTTAACACGATACATGATCTTAGCGGCTTCATCTCGATAAAAATCTTCATCAGATTGAGCAGACATCTGTACGATAGAATCCAATCTTTTTGTCAATAAATGATCTTTATAGTACATTATTGGATTGGCATCAAACTGTTTCATGAATTCTAAAGTTTCTTTAATCCATTCCTTTTTCATTTTATAATACTCATACTTTTTATCTGACAAAGCATCATATAGTCCACAGCCATTTAGATACACAATACAATCAACATTCTGCAAATGCCATCTCTTGATTATTCTTCTTATTTCTTCCACAGATCTTCCAGAAGCAAGTCCAAAATAAATACCTTTATCTTTTAATTGATGAATACATTTCAAAGCACGTTGACTTAGTGACTTATGTTTAGGAACGATCGTATTATCAATATCAGTGATGACTAGTTTTACCAAACTCACATTTACCTCTTCTGCTTGAAAGCAATTTCTTTATTTAATAAAAATGGATTACAGTAAGCTGTTGCGATACTTGTAGGAAGAATTTCATCAGAAATACTTATTCCTAATTCATCACGCATATATTTTTGCCGTTTCAGAATTCTCTTCCAGACTTTCGGGTATTCTTCTTGGATTGCTGTTCTTAACATTTCATCAGCAAGCATGACACCACTTTCACAACTGATTCCACCATAACCAGATACCGATGGGATAATATCAATCTGGAATAACATGCCACTTTTTAATATTTCATGTGATTCTGGATAAATTGGACTTGAAAGCCATTCTTCGTCTGCACACAAATGTCCAGGATTTAAACTCCACCCATATTGTTCTTTTGGCAATACAGACTCAATTTGATCATATAAATCTTTACCTTGCATTCCTATTTTTATATTTTCTAACCATGATACAACTGCCTGATAATATGGCTTAGCTACTCTCTCTAAATAATCTTGACTACTTGCAGGAAGTTCTTCCTTTTGATGTACAGCATATCCTCCTCTACTTTGTAGTCCGCCTTTATATCCTGTAGTAATGGATAAAGTATCTCCTGGTTTAATCTTTTTATTCGATGGATACATATTTGCCTTTTCAAAGCGAGCACCTGTTGCCATAATGGTCACAACACTATGTGCTTGCCCATAGGCGTCTAAATGACTTGCGATATCCATTTCTGAAGCACCTATTTCAATAGCTTCCATTGCATCTAAAATACAATTTCCCGCCAAAGTAGCTCCAAATTCATAATGAGCAAATTCATTCGCATTATTTATCGTTCTAGCCCCATCCTCTCCAATAAACAAGGAAGTTGCGTTAACTAATTCTACACCTTGTGCTGCGTATTTTAATCCATCCATCACAAATAAAGGTAAATCAAATAAATGTTTGTTATCTTCGAATCGACTAGTAAAATTTTTCCAACCAACTATTCCAATCTTCTTATCTCTTTCAAGATTACATTGCGATAGTATTTCTCCAATTGTTTTATCTGTATTCATAGGTTGATTCGGCAATGAAAAATGTGGCATGTGCACTGGTGTTGCTTTAATTCTTGACTTTGATACCTTATTTAAATTTTCATTTCCTAAAACCAATTCAGCTTGCCCGTTTTTATGAAGAATGAGTAAAGCCTCCTCAAAACGGGGTAAAAATCCTACTAAATATTCGAAATTACTCCCATGTTCAAGATCAGCCCATATAACGATGGAGTCTAGATTACATTCCTCCATTTTTTTTAAAATTATATTTTTTCTATTGTTCATCGTTTCATCCGTTAACAAGACCGGAACAATATCTTCTTTTAACGGTTTTTTTATTTGGTCTAAAACAATCATATAAAATTCTCCCTTCTTAAATATTATCAATCGGGAACATAGGTCGCATAATCAATTTAAACGGAATTAATCGTGTATCTTGTGGTGTTGCACCATCCGTTAGTGCCATTACACAAAGTTTTCCTTTATCCTTCATTTCTGGATGAATATACCCTTGTTTAACTACAATAATGTCATAGTCATCCCAGCTGACGCCGCATGCGTCAATTTGGTGTTTCTCTACAAAAGAATGATTATTATCAGTAACCACAATATCAATTGGCTTATCTTTCACCGTTATCGTTACCAATGGGCCATAGTTACCTGCTTCTCCATACATATGTGTTCCTTCTTGCTGACCATGATGTTTCACTCTGATTTCCATATCGATTTTTTTAGTCAAATCATCTAAATCCATCCCCAAAGAAATAGAAACTTCTTCTCCATCTTTTATCTTCCACAGACTGTGGCAAGTTTCCGGATCATTTATTGCAGCAAATAAAACCTTCTTTTCTAAATTTGCTGTATTCATAAATTGATCAAGCAAAAAAGTATTAGCTCCCATAGCACCTGAAGTCACATTATCTCCTGAATCTGTAATAAAAACAGGCTTTTCATCAAAATCTAATGCCATTTCAATGGCTTCATACGGTTGTGCAGTTAATCCAGTATAGTGAAACTCATGTCGTTTGTTCCAAACATATTCTGCTAATTGATCGGCAATCTGTTCGGCATAGGATTGATATTTTTGATCTGCCGGTATTACCACAACTCCACAACCTGCAACAGGCGTATCATGTCGCAAGTATCCTACATGCCAAGAGCAACTCAAAATTTTAGGATCATCTTCTAATGTGTCCATATATTGATTAATAGATTTCACCGGTTCATCCGTAGATACACTTTGTTCCCCACCTAGTATCATTGGTAATTTTCTATAAACTGGTTTGATATTTTTAGGGTTCTTAATCAAATCAATTAACGTTTCGCAAACTCTTTGTACAGTTTCAGCAATATCAGTATGTGGGGCTTCCCGATAACTGCGGATAAATGTTGTATTTTCAACATACTCTTTGCATAAATTTCCATGTGGATCACATGAAACAGCTATAGGTAAATATGGACCTACCAAATCTCTGATTTTTTGAACTAAGTCATGCTCACCCGAACCAACATTTTCAATTTCACTCGCTCCATGAAGATGTAAATAAATACCGTCTAATGTCTTAATATTTTCTTTCACGGCTCTCAAAATTGAATTTTCAATATAATCAAATGCTTCTTGTTTCATTACTCCACTACACGCAGCATCCGCACAAATAACAGGTATCAATTCTATATCATCATGGTTAAAGACATTACCCAATTGCATATGGGATAGAGCTTCTTTTCCAAATGAAATAGCTGTATCATTTAAATCGCACATCATTGGGACATGTTCATTCGCTTCCAATGTAAATTTGGCAACTAATATTCTCATATATTTCTTACTCTCCTTTTACTAGATCTTATCGATTGGAAACATCGGCCGCATAACTCTCTTAAATGGTAATGATGCTGTATCTTGTAAAGTAGCTCCTTGTGTCAATGACATAATACAAAGTTTACCCAGTTCTTTAAATTCCGGGAAAATGTATCCTTGCTTAACAACAATTACATCATAATTGGTTATATTGATACCTATCACATCAAATTGACGAACTTCACAAACAGCCCATCCTGTATCAGCAACCATTACATCAATATTTGTGTTTTTTATATTTACATTTACACAATGTCCAAAAACAGAATTAGGATCGTGCATCATGAACCCCACTAAATCTCCTTGTTCTTTGACAATAACTTCTAAATCAATCGAAGATGACAAATCATCATAACCGACTCCCAAATGAATCTGAACTTCATCTCCTGCATGATGATTCTTTAAAACGTCATAAGCCATAGGATCACATATCGTTGCAAATAGTGTTTTCTTTTTTAATTTTTCTACATCAAGAAATTGACGCAATACAAAAGTATTCCATCCTCCTGCACCAGAAGTCACATTATCTCCTGAATCTGTTATAAACACTGGTTTATCTTCAAAATTTAAAGCTAATTTTAAAGCATCCTCCGGCTTAGCTGTCAATCCTGTATAATGAAATTCATGTCTTCTATCCCATATATACTTAGATAATTGATCTGCAATTTCTTCTGCATAACCTTGATATTTTTGCGTTTCTGGTATAACAACAATGCCACACCCAGCAACATCCGTATCATGACGAATATATCCCACATGCCAAGAACAACTTTTTATTCTGGAATCTTCTTCTAATTTGTTCATATATTCATTGATAGACTTTACCGGTTCGTCAGCTGACACACTTTGCTCTCCACCTAAAATCATAGGTAATTTTCTATAAACAGAATAAATATTCTGTCTATTCTTTAATAAATCACAGAGCATTTTTGCTACCAATTCCATTGTCTGATCTGCATCTGTGTGTGGAGATTCTCGATAGGACCGAATAATTTGTAAAGATTCTACATAATCCTTCGATAAATTTCCATGCGGATCACATACAACAGCTATTGGAAGATACGGTCCTACAATTTTTCTAATTTCTTTAACAATATGATGATCTCCTGAGCCAATATCTTCTACTTCACTGGCACCATGAAGCATTAAAAAAATACCATCTATATATTTTTTATTTTCTTTTACTGTATCCAAGAATACTGATTCTATATAATTAAAAGCCGATCTGGCTACAATCCCCCCTGGTCCAGCATTAGCGAAAATCGAAGGAATAATTTCAACATTCTCTCTTTCAAAAACCTTCTGTACTCTCATTTTGCATATACAGTCTTTTCCATAACCTAAATCATAGTGATCTAAAGTACACAAATCTGGTATGTTTGCATTTGATTCTGTAACGAATTCTCCTATCATTACTTTCATGATTCTATATCCTTTCTAAAACAGCCCCAACATTAAAATGTTGGAGCTATTTTAATATTATTTATTTTTCCCCAACAGGACTTGTCTTTTTTAAGATAATTGTTGTAGCTAAAAAAGAGACAATAATTGCAACAATAGAAACAACAAAATAGAGGATTATATTTCCAGTTGAACCATCTGCCGGCAAAAAATAGAAGAATGATAATAATCCTGGACAGCCACCTACAACATAATTCTGCAAGCCAAAAATTCCTGCAACCAAACCTGCACACACTGCTCCGATAGCTGTTCCTATAAGACATTTTGGACGCATAATTAAAGAACCGTAAAATGCAGGTTCTGTAACGCCACAAAGCGCTGTTATACCAAAAGAAGAAATCATACCTTTTTGCGCTTTATCTTTTAAATGGAAAGCAACAGCTAGTGCACTACCACCTACGCATAAGTTTGATACTAATCCCATAACCATATTGAAGGGATCATATCCAATTTCCGCAATAGATTGTGCCATAATTGGTGTAAAAGCCTTGTCTAAACCCAGCATAACCATATAAGGATATAAAGCTGATAAAATTGGCATAGCAATCCATCCAGCTATACTCATGACACTTTGAATTCCATATCCTACTGCATTACTTAATTGAGTTCCAATTGGTCCTAATACAATCAATGTAATTGGCACTACAATAATCATTGTTAAAATTGGCTTCAAGAAGTAAATAAACATCTCTGGAATGATTTTTTTCAGTCCTTTATCCACCCAATACATCACAGCTACACCTAAAATAACTGGTAGAACACTGCTTTGATATGTAACAGTAGGAACTGCAATTCCTAAAAAATCCAATCCTTGAGCATCGCTACATACATAGAGAACAGCTCCTAAGAAACCACCCATTATAGGTTCCATACGTAAGGATTTAGCAAATGAATAGCCAATCCATACTGGGAAGAAAGAAAAACCTGCAGTAAAGATATTTAATAGCAATAATGCCGTTCCACTATCTGCACTATATCCAAAATAGTTCACCAACAAGTTCTTAATAGCCAGAATCAAACCACCTGTAATCATTGCAGGAATAATAGGCATAAAAATTGCTGCGCACTTATTCCCAAACACATTCAGATAATACATAAAATTTTTTTCTTCTGGTTCTTCTGCAGTATCTGAAATTGGATGATCATCATTCGGCTTAAATCCTGAAATATCTAAAAATTCATTATATGCATCATTAACTTCCGGGCCAATAATTATTTGGACTTGGCCAGCTTTTTCTACTAAGCCTACAACCTTATCTTCCTTTTTTAAGGCTTCGATATCAACTTTATTTTTGTTGATATAATGAATTCTCAACCTTGTAGCACAATGTTCGACAAACTTTATATTTGACAAACCACCAACATCATTTAAAACACCCTTGGCCATTTCTGTATATTTTGCCATTTTTTCTCCTCCTTAACGAAATAACGTTATTCAGAGGTTTGGCCGGACGAACCGTTACCATCCAATTTTATTTGATGCTCTCACACCAAAATGTATTTTCACCTCTCTTTCTTTAAGTTCTAAGTTTTAAAAAGAAATTATAATAATTCTGGAATCCAGAAGTATTAACTTGTTAACTTTACTAAATGTATCAGTAAATACATTCTTTCATCATCCTCGACTAAATAATTATATTTTTTCTCAATATAATCTGCTATCTTATGAACACAACTATATTGTTTTTTATACAAATCTAACATCACTTTAAACATTTGCTCATAAGTGGAAGGATCTTTATCTAAGTATTCTCTATTTACCACACGCTGTACAAAGAAACGGCAATGTGTAATGAACCTATCATATGAATCTGAATTGTTTTCAGTTATGTTAAATTCGTTTCTCACTATCCCTAAAATTCCTTCCATAATGGTTGTAATTTCATACATTTGCATCATATTTGAACTCATTTCCGCATTCACTATATGAAGTGTAATAAAACTAGCTTCCGAATCATCTATTTTCATATTTAATTCCTTACGCAAAATTTTTACAACTTGCAACGCAATATAATATTCTTGTTTATATAAAGATTTTATATTCAGAAGAATAGCTGAATCAAAGTCAATTCCCATACGAATTCTATCAATCATATTTATGATATGATCTGTCAAAGTAACATATATGGAATCATCTATCTCTTTGTTGCTTTGTTCCTTTATATAAGTAATTACTCTTTCACAAAGTAAAATATCTTCAGGTGAAACATCTTTAATTAAATCAATAAACTTTTGATTTGATTCCCTAGACAATTCAAATGTTTTCTCGGCTTTTTCTAAATCAATAGTATCCCCTTTGCTCAATCCATAAGCTAATCCTTTGCCAACAAATATAACTTCTTCTCCACGTTTATTCTCAGAAAGTACTACATTATTATTGTAGACTCTCTTTGCTATATATTTCATCTTTCATCACTTACCTTTAAAACTAATAGATCTTAAAAATCGGATCACCGCTTTTAACTTTTCCAGCATCTTTAAGCACAACTATCGGAGAATCCATAATCACGATTGGAACAACTGGATCACATCCATTTCGTTTAATATAGTTCCAGTCCACCACGGTTAATAAATCACCTTGTTTAACCTTATCCCCAACTTTAACCTTTGTTTTAAATGGTTTTCCATGAAGTTGTACTGTTTCTATACCAATATGTATTAATAGATCTTTCCCTTCTTTAGTCTTAATTCCAATTGCATGTTGCGTTTCATAAACCATAGAAACAACTCCATCAATTGGAGAATACAATTTTTTTTCGGTAGGAATAAAAGCGACGCCATCTCCTAACATCTTTTTAGCAAACATTTCATCATCCACATTAGTAATAGAAATAACTTCACCATCTAATGGACTATATACTATTTCACTCATAAAACAATCCTCCTAAAAAAGAAAAAGTCTATCTACAGAAAAAAGTAATGTACTTTTTTTGTAAATAGACTTTGCTTATCTTTTCGATAATAACAACTCTACCAATTACATTTATAATTATAGCCAAAATGTAAGCGTTGTCAATACGGTTGTTTAGTAAGTTGTTTAGCGTAGAGTAAGAAGAGATGAATTATTATTAAAATATCTGCTTCATACACACCTCCACAAAAAAGGAAATTTAATTTCTCTCTATGTTCTTTGTTAAGGTCTCTTCCTGTCCTTATTTATCCACGTTTTTCCAGCATCCTCCAAATGACATTAATACCATTTTGATCACAGCGATGATGATCATCCTGATCATCCACTGGCAGTCATCTACATTGATAAGCTCATGTCTTCCGTAAAGATAAAGAATACTACCACAATAACGTCAAATATATGCAAATCAACCTTCGTTTTAGCACCTGTTCTTTTTCTTAACATTCTTCATCACTTCTACAACATTTTGGCAACAACAATATCAATACCATCTATACTTTGTTTGTGTCTGTAATCATATAAATAAAGGCCATACATTCCACTTAGCTTTTGATGTAGATTTGTCCTTCTTGGCTTTTTCTATCGTGCAGTGATGTTTTTCCTCTTCTACTTTTTCAATTTCTTCCTTACCATCATCTGTATAAACTAGTATTATAGTCTCTGTTCTTACAATAGTAATAATACTCAACCCGATGTCGTTAGTGTTACATTATCCCCTTCGTCGCTGCGGTTGCTGGAACAGCATTGCCTGTCAATGTTTCTTCTACCATACAACATCATTGTTCTTTTCCATCTATGCATTGGCACAAACAACTCCAATCGTATTTGTATTGCTTTCATAGCACTCCATAAACCCCATGATTTCATTATCCGTGCTCACTTCATGAAGTCTGGAGATAAAAAACAAAGAAGCAGAAACTCATGATCATGTATCCTCACTTCACTGAGACCCTATGAAAAGTGAAATTTTTTCAAAATTATACCTCTCACTCATACTTATGCACTTGCTACATCATCTGTCGCATATTTCTTTTTACAAACTATAAAAAACAGAGAATCCCCAATAAATAAGAGAATTCTCTGTTTTCTTTATATGATTCTTGTTCTCTAGTGTTTAAAATGACGGATTCCGGTATAAACCATCGCAATTCCATGTTCGTTGCAGACATCAATGCTGTCCTGATCACGAATCGATCCACCTGGCTGAATGATTGCTGTTACACCGGCTTTGATTGCTTCTTCTACCGTATCCGGCATCGGGAAGAACGCATCACTGGCCATAACTGAACCTTTGGCTTTTTCTCCGGCTTCTTCAATCGCAATCTTGGCAGAACCGACACGATTCATCTGGCCAGCACCGACACCAATCGTCATATCATCTTTAACCAATACGATCGCATTCGACTTCACATGCTTGACAACTTTCCATCCAAACAACAACTGCTTAATTTCTTCCGGTGTTGGTTTTCGGTTGGTCACACAACGCAGATCTTCTTCCTTGATCTGATGCATATCCATTTCCTGTACCAGCAAGCCATCGTTGACATTCGTATATTTCAAAGACGTATTCACAGACAATGTCGTATCCAGCTTCATTAAACGAATATTCTTTTTACGCGTTAAGATTTCCAAAGCTTCCGGTGTAAAGTCCGGTGCGATGATGATCTCCAAAAAAATCTTGGATAATTTTTCCGCCAAACCTTTTTCTACCGTATCGTTTAAAGCAACAATACCACCGAAAATGCTGACAGGATCGGCTTCATATGCTTTATCCCAGGCCGCTTCGATATTTTCACCGATGCCTACACCACATGGATTCATGTGTTTTAAGCCAACCGCAGCACACTGACCTTCAAAATCCTTTAAGATTTCAATAGCCGCATTGCCATCCTGAATATTGTTGTAGGAAAGTTCTTTACCATGAAGCTGTGTCGCATTGGCCAAAGAGTACTGCGGATTCATACCTTTATAGAAAGCCGCTTTCTGATGTGGGTTTTCTCCATAGCGAAGATCCTGTACCTTATCAAAAGTAATGGTTAAACTTTCCGGGAATTCCTCGCCGGTTTTCTTGGTCAGATAATCGGCAATCATCGCATCATAACGAGCCGTGTGACGGAACACTTTAGCTGCCAGAAATTCACGAGTTACCGGACATGTATCTCCATTTTCCTGAATTTCTTTTAAGACTTTATCATAATCTTTTGGATCACAGACAACCGTGATGCTCTTATAGTTTTTCGAGGCACTTCGTAACATGCTTGGCCCACCGATATCAATGTTTTCGATGATTTCTTCGTGGGTTACACCTTTCTTTTGTACGGTTTCTTTAAATGGATATAAGTTTACACAAACAAGATCGATATATTCGATGCCTAATTCCTGTAACTGTTTGACGTGTTCGGGATTATCGCGTACACAAAGTAAAGCTCCATGCACTTTTGGATGCAATGTTTTTACACGTCCATCCATAATTTCCGGAAAACCGGTTACATCACTGATACCGATTGGATTTAATCCTGCTTCTTCCAATGCTTTTTTTGTTCCTCCGGTCGAGATGATCTCATAACCACAATCCACTAATCCTTTTACAAATTCTACTAAGCCTGTCTTATCAGACACGCTGACCAATGCTCTTTTCATTTCTTTCCCTCCATTTCTTCGGCAACACTTTTGATGACCTGCCAGAACAAGTCATATTCCATGGCATGTACATGCTCTTCCAATGTTTCCAGGTTCCAGTTTGGATCGATCGGTACACGCTCCTGGCGAATGATCGGCCCAGTATCGACACCTTCATCTACATAATGCACCGTAACACCGGTTTGAGATACACCGGCCTCAAAGGCATCCTGAATGCTGTGAGCCCCTGGAAATTCTGGTAAATAGGCCGGATGCAGATTGATGATTGCTTTCGGATAGGCTTCTAAAAGTACCTTGCCGATAAAGCGCATATAACCGCTTAATACGATCAAATCCACATTTTTATCTTTTAGTACTTTTAGAATATCCTTTTCATACGCTTCTTTGTTTGGATAGCTTTTCGGATTAAAATAGTAGTCCTCGATCTGATGTTGTTGGGCACGTGTACGAGCATATGCCTGTTCTTTATCCACAATCAGACATTGGCATTGTACCGGAAGCGAACCATCCTCGATATGTTGAAGAATGGTTTCAAAATTCGTTCCCGATCCACTGGCAAAAACCGCAATGTTTACCATTGTACATTAACCTCGCCACTGTCCGTGACTTCGCCGATCACATAGCTGGTTTCACCAATGGCCTGTAAAGCATCCTGCACCTTTTGTACATCTTTTGGATCGACTGCCATCACAAAACCAATACCCATATTAAAGACATTGTACATTTCCTGATTTTCGATTTTTCCTTTTTGCTGGATGAAATCAAAGATCTTAGGTCGTGGGAAAGACTTGGTATCGATACGAACACCCATTCCCTCTTTTAACATTCTCGGTACATTTTCATAGAAACCACCGCCGGTAATATGACTCATCGCATGAATATCCACCTGATCAAATAGAGAGGATACAGCTTTGACATAGATCTTAGTCGGTGTCAAAAGTACATCGCCTAACACCTGACCATCCAATTCCTCATAAGTCGCATGTGCATCCAGATGATTATCCTTGAACAAGACCTTACGCACCAAAGAGAATCCGTTGGAATGTACACCAGTACTTGGCAAGCCGATCAATACATCGCCCACTTTTAAATTCCGGGAATCTTTTAGTTTACTTTTATCGACAACCCCGACACAGAAACCGGCCAAATCATAGTGATCTACATCGTACATATCTGGCATTTCTGCGGTTTCGCCACCAATCAAAGCACAAGCAGACTGTACACAGCCATCGGCCACACCCTTAACAATCTGCTCAATGACTTCGGGCTTATTTTGTCCGACCGCAATATAGTCTAAGAAATAGATAGGTTTGGCTCCCTGCACCAACACATCATTAACACACATGGCTACCGCATCGATTCCGATCGTATCGTGCTTATCCATTTCAAATGCCAACATCAGTTTTGTACCAACGCCATCGGTACCAGATACCAGTACCGGTTCTTTTAAATTGTAAACACTCAAATCAAACATACCGCCAAAAGCACCCAATGAATCAATGGCGCCTTTGACTTTAGTACGGGCTACATGAGATTGGATACGACGAACACTTTCGTATCCGGCCTCTAAATTGACACCCGCTTCTTTATATTGTTCTGCCATACGTTACTCCTTTATCTCTTTTATATAATCGCAAAGCTTTGCGGAATAATTTCCGTTAAAACAAGCCAAACAGCTTGTATCGGGAATACACTTTTTAAAGTCTTCTAAACTTAAAAATCGAATGGATTCCACCTGAAACAAAGCACACATTTCTTCTTCGGTATAATTATAGGCTGCCAGTTCTTCCTGTCTTGTACGTTCTGTTCCATACAGACAAGGATAGCTGATCTTAGGCGATGCGATACGTAAATGCACTTCCTTGGCACCGGCCTCCTTCAACAATACCGAAAGGCGCTTGGCCGTTGATCCTTTAACGATACTGTCATCGACCAGGATCACACGTTTTCCTTTCAAGACCGAAGAGATCGCATTTAAACGAACGCGCATTCCTTCCTGGCGCTGCTGCTTGGTCGGTCGAATGAAGGTCGAACCGATATACCGGTTTTTCATCAGGCCGATCTCGTACGGCATCCCTGATATACGTGCAAAGGCTACAGCTGCCGAGGTAGCGGTATCCGGTACACCGATAACCATATCTGCCTGTACATCCTCCTGTCTTGCCAAGGCTTCTCCACAACGGGTACGCACTTCATGTACCGTCTGTGTATTGACAATACTGTCAGGACGAGAGAAATACACATACTCCATGGCACATGTTGTTTGCTTGTGGGCTGGAACCAGTTGTATGGATTCCACTTTATCCGGACAAAGACAGAGCAGTTCGCCGGGATTGACTTCCCGTTCAAAATGAGCGCCTAAGATACCAAAGGAACAGGTTTCACTGCTGAAGATCGTGCCTTGTTCGCTTTTTCCCATACTTAAGGGATGAATGCCATAGGGATCTCGCATCACGTACAAAGAATCCCTTGTGGCAATCATAAAGTTATACGCCCCTTCGATCATCTGCACTACACCGCGAATCTTATCGACAAATTTACCCGGATGAATCTGAATCAAATGGGCAATCAGTTCCGCATCACTGGTTCCCTGAAAGATCAATCCTTCTTCCTCCAGCTGATTTCTTAGTGTGATCGCATTGGTGATCATGCCACTGGTGACGATCGCAAAATGTCCCTGATGGGCCCGAACCATGATCGGCTGCACATTTTCCAGCTGAGAATCACCGGTTGTCGCCATACGAACCTGTCCTATGGCAATCGAACCTTTTAAATCCTGTAGGGAAGCGCTGGATATCGTTTCCGATAACAGCCCTAATCCCTTGATACAGGAAACGGTTTCTCCATTGGATACGGCAATTCCAACGCCATCCTGTCCTCGATGCTGCATCGCATGAAGACCATAATATGCACTGTTGGCCGCATCCTCACTGCCAAAGATCCCTAAGATTCCTGAAGAATCTTGAATCACATTTGTCTGTTTCATAGACAATCCTATTTATGCGTAAAGTAACGCACACCGTTTTCAAATATATTCTGGTCTTTGTTTCCCGCAATATTTTGGAACAGGCCCGGTTCATAACGTTCACTATGCCCCATCTTACCAAAGATCTTTCCATCTTCACTCAAGATGCCCTCAATAGCCATCGTAGAACCATTGATATTATCTAAACCATCCATGGTCGGCTGCCCTTTTTCATTGACATATTGCGTAGCCACCTGACCATTCTGTACCAGTTTTTCAATCACATCGGTAGAAGCCACAAACTTTCCTTCGCCATGACTCATGGCCACGCTGTGAATTTCACCCGGTTTCATAGAAGCTAACCACGGTGATTTATTTGAAGTGATGCGTGTTCTGGCGATATGGGAAACGTGACGGTTGATATTATTTCTAAACAAGGTTGGATTCGAGGCGTCCAGCTTTTCAATATCTCCGTATGGAAGCAGCCCTGCTTTGATCAAAGCCTGGAATCCGTTACAGATTCCCAGAATCAATCCATCATTTTCTCGCATCGTACAAATGGCTTGCCAGATCTTTGGATTACGTAAGGCATTGGCAATAAATTTACCCGAACCATCCGGCTCATCTCCACTGGAGAATCCACCGACGATCATTAAGATCTGCGCCTTGGAAATTTCATCCGCCAGCGTATCAATACTTCTTTGCAGGTTTTCTACCGTAAGATTATTGATGACGACTTGATGAACCTCGGCTCCAGCTCTTTCAAATTTCTGTGTTGTATCGTATTCACAGTTCTGTCCCGGGAAAATCGGAATAACCACGACTGGTTTTTCTACAACCACTTTAGATTGTGGTACTTTCTCTTCGGTGAGTGGTGTATCCAATACTTCTTTTCCTAAATCGACACGAACCGGATACACTTCGTTATAACGCTTCATCCAAGCTTCTAAAGCCTCATCGATCGTTACACTTTCACCATTTAACACAATGCGTTTTTCTTCATTGGTGATGCCCAATAAAGTAAAGTGTGGATCCTGAATCGTTTCGGTTGTTTCTACAATCAACGATCCGATGTTAAAGCCGTACAGATCTTCATCGCTTTCAATGGCAACACCGAGTTTATTTCCAAAAGCCATCTTGGCGATCGCATAACCGATACCGCCAAATTTAACGGCACTGGCCGCAACGATCTTACCTTCCCGCATCCTTTTACGAACTGCTTCAAAGTTATTCTTTAACTGTTCATAATTTGGTGTATGGTCTTCTTTTGGATCATGTTTGATCAAATAGACATAGTTACCCGGCTTTTTAAAGCTGGCTGAAATAATATTTTCTGTTTTTTCGGACGTAACCGCAAAGGTGATCAATGTCGGTGGTACGTGAATATCTTTATAGGTACCGGACATACTGTCCTTACCACCGATACTTGGTGTTTCAAAAGCAAGCTGGGCATCGATCAATCCCAGTAAAGCCTGCATCGGATTGCCCCATTTTTCAGGATCTTTTCCTAAATGCTCAAAGTATTCCTGATTGGATAAACGACACGTTTTATAATCGGCACCCAAAGCGGTCATGCGAGCCAAAGCTTCCACAACAGAATAGCTTGCCCCTAAATATGGTGAATATTTGCTTAATTTTGGATCATAGCCATAGGTCATCAAAGAACAAGTATGCGTCATGCCAAAGACCGGCAGTTTCTGTACGCTTCCTTCTTCCGGTGTCAGCTGATAAAAACCACCAAATGGCATCAGAACGGTTGATTTTCCGATCGAAGCATCAAACATTTCACTTAAACCGATCTGACAGGCCACATTGGGATCCTGCAGCGTATCAATCAAGTTAGAATGTGTTGGTGCAAATGGTTTTTCATCATAGGTACTTTCCACAACTTCTACGTTTTGATGTTGGCGAACACCGTTGGTATCTAAGAAAGCTCTGGACATATCGACAATAGTTTTGCCTCTAAAATGCATCACCAGACGATTGGTATCCGTAACATCGGCCACTTTGATGGCTTCCAGATTTTCTTTTTCGGCTTCTTTTTGGAAGGCTTCAAAATCACTGGCCGCAATACAACAAGCCATACGCTCCTGTGATTCACTGATTGCCAGTTCCGTTCCGTCTAAGCCCTGATATTTAACCGGTACCGCATCCAGATTGATATCCAGACCATCGGCTAATTCACCCACAGCCACACTGACGCCACCGGCTCCAAAGTCATTGGCCTTTTTGATCAGTCTTGTACAATTTGGATTTCTGAATAAACGCTGCAGCTTACGTTCGATCAAGGCATTTCCCTTTTGCACTTCACTGCTGCATTTTTCCAAGGATGTTTCATTATGTTCTTTACTGGATCCGGTAGCACCGCCGATTCCATCACGACCGGTTGCACCACCGATCAACACTATGATATCGCCAGGCAGTGGTTTTTCTCGTTTCACATGACTTTTAGGAGCCGCACCGACAACGGCACCGACTTCCATACGTTTGGCGACATAGCCTTCATCAAAGACTTCTTCGACAAATGTGGTGGCCAGTCCAATCTGGTTTCCGTAGCTGGAGTAGCCATGAGCCGCCGTTTTTGAAATTTTGGACTGTGGAAGCTTATGCTCCATCGTTTCTTCGATCGGTTTGGTAATATCTCCGGCACCGGTAATACGCATAGCCTGATATACATAGCTTCGACCCGACAATGGATCTCGAATGGCACCACCGATGCAGGTAGAAGCCCCACCAAATGGTTCAATTTCTGTAGGATGATTGTGTGTTTCGTTTTTAAACATCAACAGCCAGTCTTCGTCCTGTCCGTTGACATCAACCTTGATTTCAACCGAGCAGGCATTGATTTCGTCACTGACTTCCAGATCATCCAGCTTGCCTTCCTTGCTAAGATATTTACCGGCAATCGTGGCCATATCCATCAAAGTTTGTTCTTTTTTATTGCCATGCACCTTTTCACGCAGCTTTAAATATCGTTCATAAGAAGCTTGAATCTGTTCTTTTAAAGTCGACAATTTAAAATCGACAGAATCCAACACTGTTTCAAAGGTCGTATGACGACAATGATCCGACCAATACGTATCCAACACTTTTAATTCGGTCATCGTACAGTCACGTTTTTCTTCATCTCGGAAGTAGTTTTGCACATGTTCGATATCATCAAAGCTCATCGCCAAGCCTTCTTTTTGACGAAGGGCTTCTAACTCTTCCTTAGATAATGTAATAAACCCTTCCAATACCGGTACTTCTGCGACTTCTACATCCTGATCATCTTCTAAAACAGAAAGATCTTTAACACGAGCTTCAACCGGGTTCACGATATACTGCGTAATCTTTTCCAATTGTGCTTCATCTATCGTTCCAGAGAATACCAGTAATGTTCCCGAATGAATACGCACGCTTTGTTTATTGTTGAGCAACATCAAACACTGCATGGCACTATCAGCTCTTTGATCGTATTGTCCCGGAAGATATTCATAAGCCAAATACGTCTTTCCTTCCAGATCAACAGTATCCAACACTTCATCGGTGACAACTTCACTACAGACATTTTTCTTTAAAAGAGCAATATCATTTTCATCCGCTTCAAAAATGTCATAAATATTGTATTGTTCCAAACCAAAATCATCGCTTAATCCTAAAGAAGTCTTTAATTCATGGCAAAGCGATTCACTTTCAACCTGAAACTGTTCCTTCTTTCGTACAAAAATTCGTGTATTCATGCGTCCTCCTACTCTACGACAGAATCGGCTAATACTTTTTCAGCCTGCGCTTTTTTGAAATCCACGATCTTCTGTTGAAGATCTTTATCGGCTAAGCCCATCATCTGACATGCAAGGATGGCCGCATTGCGAGCACCGGCTTTCCCAATGGCAACGGTCGCCACCGGTACTCCCTGAGGCATCTGTACTGTGGACAACAAAGAGTCCATACCGCCTAAAGCACTGGTTTGAATCGGAATACCGATCACCGGTAACGGCGTAGAACTTGCCAATACACCGGCCAAATGAGCTGCACCTCCGGCTGCCGCAATAATCACCTGTACTCCATTTTCTACCGCCTGTTCACTTAATTCGATAACGGCATTCGGTGTGCGGTGGGCACTCAACACGCGTACTGTATAGCTTACCCCAAAATCATCCAACTGTTTCATACAGCCTTCCATGCTTGGCAGATCACTGCGTGATCCCATCACGATCAAAACTCTTTTTGTGTCCATTTTCTTGTCCTCTCTTTCATCAAAAAAAGCGCACCTTTTTTAGGCACGCTTAAAACAGTCCATGTTCTTCAGTTTTGTAAATCTTCTTAAGACCATAAGTAAGACCTCCAAAAAACAAACTTCCTACAACGTTATTTTACATGAAGGTTCTTTACAATACAATAACTATTTTGAAGAAGATTTGCACATTTTAGTGTTTAGTGACCCAACGAAACAGCTTTGCCATCAAAGGATCAGTATCCACCATCATTTCCGGATGCCACTGTACACCTAATAGTGGCTGCTCTGGTAAGCTGATAGCTTCAATGATTCCATCCGGTGCTTTGGCATCTACATGTAAACCTTGACCTAATTTACCCACAGCTTGATGATGTAGGCTGTTGATTGCGATCGTATCAGTTTGTAACAGTCTATATAAGCCACCATCCTTATCCAGTGATGCGGTATGGACGATATTGCCATCATAATCAAAGGCATGATTGATTTCCTGACTTAAAGAAGGAATATCCTGAATCAAAGTACCGCCTAAAGCGATATTGACCAGCTGCATTCCTCGACAAATCGCCAGTGCCGGTTTTTTCGATTCGATCACAAGCTTAGTAAAAGCCAACTGAGATACATCAACATCATAATCATAAGCACCACACTTGGCATGCGGCATTTCGCCATATAAAACCGGAGCAATATCCATACCGCCGATCAACACAAAACCATCACATAACTCGATATATTGTTTCATCTCTTCTTCAGAACAGATACATGGAATGATGATGGGAAGACCACCGGCCTTTTGTACAGCATGTACATACGTTGTGGTCACATTCATTTTTTTATATCCACATAAAGATGGATCCATCATAATAATCTGTGACGTTGTGATTCCTATCTTTTTCATTTTCATCCCTCATTTCGAAAACGATTATACAGGTTTTCCCTGTAAAAAATCCAGTAGATTCATATGATGGATTCCATTTCTTGAAAAATCCATGGTATCCATGCTGATAACATATTTAGGAATCATAACTTCTACCTTTTCCACAAGATATTCAGATTTCATAAAATATAAACACTCTACAGAACAACTTATTTCTTTTAAAAGAAATAACTTTTAAAATTTAAGCTTCATTTCTTTTTTTAGAAACAACTTTCTTGCTGTAGGAACATATGAATCCCAATATCGGAAAAATGCCATATAATAAAGGATGAAAACTAAACATCACCATGATATTTGCGCGCACCTGATTCCAAAACGCAAACCCCTGCGATATCCATTGATTTGTATTTTGTATTTGAAGTTCGATATAAAACACATGGTAAAAACTATACATCAATATAGAAATAATCAGTCCTATACAGATCAAACTTGTTAAGATCAAAAACACTCGATGTACCCATAAAGGCATTGATACCCGTTTCAACAGCCGACTTTCCGTCAATACATCACCAATCAGATAACCAATACCGGATAATAAGACACAAGCCACAAACGGACATAGAATTAAGAATGACCATGGCACCGTATAATATTTTCTCATCTGATCTATGTCATGAGATACAATAATCATCCAAATTACCAAAACAGCAGCTAATAAAATCAATAGAATGAATTTCTTTTCGGGGAATGGATACTTATTTTTTGTTTGTAGAAGTTCCTGAACGTCCACATCAAACAGTACAGCCATTTCTTCAATTCTATCTAAGTCTGGTTCTGTTTTTCCGTTTTCATAGTTAGATATGGTCTGTCTTGTCACATAAAGCTTTTGCGCCAGTTCTTCTTGTGACATAGATTTCTGTTCTCTATATTTACGGATATTTTGAGAAAGATTTGACATAAGATCACCTTCCTTCAATTACAGTATGGTAAAATCATGTCAATTTGTCACGCAAAGATTCTTTAACATCCCTTTATTCAATGATTCTAATTATTTCTTCCTTATACATGTATAGAATATTGAGTTATGCAGCTCATTTTATTGGATTTTTGATAAATTCGAAATAAAATTGTAATCTTCTTGCATTTTTCCACCCTATTTCAGCCCTAAAATTTGCATTTTTCCACCCCTTATACAAAAAAAGATCTTGCTTTCGCAAGATCAAGATTGTTTATGATACGCTTCATACAGTTCATTTTTAGAACCGTTCATTTCCTGTGCCACCCGTTTGATAACTTCTTTGGTTTTCATTCCTTCATCCACTAAAGCTTGTACTTGTTTGAGTGCCTCTTCCATATCAAAGGTTTTTGTTTCCTGTCTCTTTCCTTCGATCAAAACCACCATTTCACCTTTTAAAGAAGATACGATTTCTAAAACCTCTTCTGTCGTTCCTCGTATATATTCCTCATATACTTTCGTCAGCTCACGCGCTAAGACGATATTTCGATTGCCTAATACTTCTAAACAATCCTGTAACATATCCTCAATTCGATGAGGCGCTTCATAGAAAATCATCGTATATGGAAAATCCTTGAGTTCATCCAGTTGTTTCTTTCGGCGACTGCTCTTATTGTCAAGAAAACCATAGAACAAATAATGCTCTGTCGATAAACCACTGGCTACCAAAGCATTGGTGGCCGCATTGGCACCGGATAAAGAAACTACATTAAAATCGTTTTCAATCGCTTCTTTTACCAGTCTCTGCCCCGGATCTGAAACTAACGGATAACCCGCATCACTGACGACAGCTACCTGTTTTCCCTGCTCTAACAAACTCAGAATTTCCGGAATGCTGGTAGCTTGATTGTGTTCATGATGAGAAATCAGAGGCTTTTGAATCTGATATGCCATACAAAGCTTTTTTGTATTGCGAGTATCTTCTGCCGCAATCACATCCACCTGTTTTAGCACATCTAATGCTCTTGGTGTCATTTCCTGCAGATTTCCAATCGGTGTTGGCACTAAATACAAAGTTGAATTATTGTTTTGGAAGCTTTTTTGCCTTTTCATTTTTCTTTTTCCTATCCGGCCAAAGCTCATCAAAAGAAACAAAACGAACTTCTTCTTTATTTTCTAACTTTGCCTGTCTTTGAAGAACATTCATCGAAGTAATGCGATAACGAGTATCTTCAAAAGTAATCTGTGAATTAATCTTTGGCAAGCCTTCTCGCAGCTTCGTATATTCATCATTTTCATAACGCAGACAGCACATCAGCTTTCCGCACTGTCCACTCAACTTTTGAATATTTAAAGCCAAAAGCTGGTTTTTAGCCATATTGATGGAAATTGCTTCAAAGTCGGTAAGGAATCGCGAACAACAAGTTTCCATTCCACAGTTTCCCAAACCACCAACCATTTTAGCTTTATTTCTAGGTCCGACCTGACGAAGCTCAATGCGACAGTGTAACTGACCAGCCAAGTCTTTTAACAACTGGCGAAAATCTACACGATCATCACTGACATAAGTAAAGATGACTTTAGAACGATCCAATGTATATTCACCACTGATCAAATGCATATCCAACTCCAGGTTTTCGATACACTGATGACAGATCTTCATCGCTTTTTTTGCCTTTTCATCATTTTCATTTTTTTGGATCAGATCATATTCCGTAGCTAAACGCAAAACCGGCTTTAAAATTCCTTTTACTTTTTTGGCATCGAAAAGGATGGAATCAGAACAAACTTTTCCCAGCTCTTTTCCACGAACCGTTTCTACAACGACCATATCTTGTTCTTTATAAGGTATATCGGAGCCAAAAGTATAGGCTTTTTTAGATTCTTCAAACTGGATATAAACAATATATTTATATTTACGATTTTCGTTTTGAGTCTCGTTGTTTTTCAAGATATCACAACCTTTCTTATCTGATTATACAGTTTATCTAAAAATAACGCGAGTTCAATCGGGCGGCGAAGCATATCCATTCCTTCAATAAGGATTTCCTGAATACGAATTTGTTTGGATAATGGAATGCCCTTTTTGTTTTCTTTTGTATAATACAGTACACATTCCAACCAAAATCGAATCTTTTCTTTCTGCATGTGTTCTGACTTTGCGACAAACACTTCTCTTTGCATGGAAAGAATCATAGAAAGATCATCCCAGTTCATCGTATATTTCTTAGCAGAATCTTTGATCAGATCAAAGTCCGGCCAGGCAAGGATTTCCTTAGCCTGCTCCATCGTATAACCAAACTGTGCCAACATTTTCGCACTTTCAGTATCCGTCATTTCTTCCAACATTGTTATAAAGTGTTGCTTGGATGCCGGTCGAAACTGAATCCATTGACAACGTGATTGAATCGTTGGCAATACATTTGATTTTTCATCGGCGCTGATGATCGCAAAAATTCCCGGTCTAGGTTCTTCCAAAAATTTTAAAAGTGAATTGGAAGCATCCGGTGTTGCCTGATCAAACTGTTCTAAAAAATAGATCCTTCGATTTTCTATTTCCACACTGGTAGCCTCAAAAAAAGACTGTAAATCTAAAATATCTTTTTTCTTGATTCGATTTTTATCACCATGTATCCACTTAAAATCAATGGCTTCTTCTTTTTGAATACGCTGGCAGACATCACATTCCTGGCAGGCAAAACCATCGCTGTCCGTATGATGACAAACCAAGCTTTGTGCCAACAGCACAGCCATCTCATTTTTAGGACTACCTTTAGGTCCGACAAATAGATAAGCATGGGCCAGATGATCTCTTTTTAAGGCGTTTGACAAGGTTTGATATACGACCGGCTGTTCTTTCTTTAACTGTTCCTTATTCATAGCTTTGAATCACCTTCAAAACCTCATGTAAAGCGGACTGAAGAACTACTTCAGGCTCCGGCTCTGCATCGATGACACAGATTCGATCTGGATACATCTGAATCAATGTTTCATAACCTTGACGCACTTTTTTATGAAAATCACTTTGTTCATTATCCAGACGATTTTTTTCTCCTCGTTGATTCATTCGTTTTTGTCCGGTTTCCATCGACACCTTTAAAAAGATGGTTTTTTGAGGCATACAATCATGAATCGCAAATTGATTGATATCCCAGATTTCCGGAATGCCTATTTCCCTTGCGTATCCCTGATAAGCCAGGCTGGAGTCAACAAACCGATCACATAGCACGATCTTTTTTTCCTGTAATGCCGGAAGTACGATATCTACCAGGTGCTGACGACGACTTGCGGCAAACAACAACGCTTCCGTTCTGGGATCCATATTCTCATTTTCATCGCTCAAAAGAATATTTCGTATTTCCTCCGCAATCTTGGATCCTCCCGGTTCTCTTGTATAAACAACCGAGTACCCTCTTGCCTCTAATTCTTTTCTCAATCCCATACAGACCGTCGTTTTACCGGCACCGTCATTTCCTTCCAATGTAATAAAAACACCTTGTTTCATATTGTCACCAACCTAGTGTAAATCTTCCTTTTCTCTAATTCTGACTCTTTTTGATCAGAATCTCCTTTAGTTTATCACATCACTTTACCTAATTGCCAAACTATTCCTATTCATCTTTTCAATTTTCATTCTTTTATAGTTCATGAATACTTGTATAACACTGCACCTGTCTTGAAAATTTCATGAATTCCTGTTAGGTTTAATCAAAAAGGTGATACGATGTGTGGACAATTTTATGTGGATGAAAAAGATGCCAAAACCCTACAAAAACAATCGCTTCTTCCTTCGATTCCAAAAGGTTTGATTCGACCAACCGATCCTGCCTTTACCTGGATCACATCCAATCAAAGAATACAGGGAAAGATTATGCGGTTTGGATGGCAAAAACAATCTTTATTGATCAATGCTCGCAGTGAAACGATATTGGAAAAGCCTTCTTTTCGAAATACGATCTATAAAAATCGTTGTATTGTTCCCTGTACTTGTTATTATGAATGGACAAAACTAAAAGAAAAGGCTTCGTTTTATCTTGATGATCAAATGTTGTATATGGCAGGAATTTATGAAAACGATCAATTTGTGATATTGACGACAAAAGCAAATCCTTCGGTCAATTCTATACACAATCGCATGCCTTTGATCTTAGATAAAAAGCTATGTCGCGCCTGGCTGCAAGACTCTTCTGCCCTGATTTCCATCCTTCAAAGTATTCCCCCTTTACTGCAGTCTAAGCAAAGACAAAAACAGCTATCTTTCTTCTAAACGAAGAATTATAATGATACTCGAAAGAAGGTTGTACAATGAATACACAGTTAATTGAAGAACTTAAAAGTTATAAAAATCTGCAGGTTGTTGCGGTGTCGAAAAAAAGAACAAAAGAACAGATCGATGAAATGGCTAAAACCGGACTTACAACATTTGGTGAAAATCGTGTCCAGGAATTTCTTGAAAAGTATGATCCTGCCTACACATGGCATATCATCGGCCATCTGCAGACCAATAAAGTCAAATATATTATAGGAAAAGTTGATATGATCGAATCTTTAGACTCTGAAAAGTTAGCCTTGGAGATTGAAAAACAAGCCTCAAAACAAGATCTGGTTCAGAAAGTTCTTGTGCAGATCAAAATATCCAATGATCCTTTAAAAACAGGACTTGCCTATGAAGAAGCCGCTTCTTTCTTAGAAAAGATCAGCACTTTAAAACATATTCAGGTAAAAGGCTTTATGTGTGTGGCCACCCATACAGAAGATATGGATCTGGTAGCCAAAGAGTTTGAAGCTATGCACTCTCTCTATACAGAAATGAAAGCTATTTATCCACAGATTGATACATTGTCTATGGGAATGAGTCATGATTATAAAATTGCGATCGAGCATGGAAGCAACATGGTTCGAATCGGAACGGCTTTGTTTGAATAACGTTTTATTAAAAAATGTGACTTCGTGTGAAAATTGCTTTCTGTAAAAAAAAGATGATATACTAAGCGCATGTCTAAAAAAAGAAGATTAAAACCAAAAGTTAAAATCGGTTTGCTGGTAATTTTATGCCTATGTTGTATCATTGGCGTTTTTTCCTGGCTCCATATAAATCAGGATACGCAGAGTGATGAGCCTGTGGAAACAGTTGCCACACTTTGTATTGATCCCGGTCACGGAGGATATGATGCGGGAACGATTGGTGCCGATGGATCGTATGAAAAAGACATCAATTTAGAAATTGCGTTAGCCGTTGGCAAAGAGATAGAAAAGGAAGAGCCTAGAATTAAAATCATCTATACAAGAGACAGTGATGAGATTACCTGGCCCGAAAATGAAGAAGAGGATCTAAAAGCACGTGTTCAATTTGCACAAGAGAACAAAGCGGATTATTATCTGAGCATTCATATGAATTCCAATGAAGATCCGGGTGCTTTTGGCTACGAAAGCTATGTGCGCCAAAACGATGCAACTTCTCAGGCAATCGCAGAAAACATCGCCGAAGAATTAGATGAAAGCGGATGGGAGTACAATCGTGGCATTTTATTTGTTGAACAATATCCTTTATATGTTGTCAGCGAACAAACTATTCCTTCTTTATTATTTGAAACTGGCTATATGAGCAATTATCAGGAGTGTACCGATCTTCAACAAAGCAAAAACCAAAAAGTAATTGCGAAAGCCATCGCAAAATCATATATCCATCAAATTTTAAAAGACAAAAATCTTGATTAGAAAAAAGGATAGAAACAAGTATGGTTCTTAAAAGAGAGTCTTGTATCTATCCTTTTGTTTCTATTTTAAAACAGTTTATTTAATCTCTGTTCCAATTTCTGAAATTTTCGCATCAACCCATGGGCGGATATATGTGTGATCTTCTAAAATGTGCTTCATAATATTCGATTCTTTTTCTTCTACCATTTTAGTTGCTTTTGCTAACTTTTCTGCATATTCTGGCCGAATAAATAAAACTCCATCATCATCGGCTACAACGATGTCTCCTGGATGAACAAGTTGCCCTCCTACAACGACCGGAGTATTTATTTCGCCCGGCCCATTTTTATAGGGGCCATTCGGATTAGCGCCGCGTGCATAGACTCTAAAATTTTCTAAAGCAGCCAATCCTCCATAATCACGAATAGCTCCATCACAGATCACTCCCTTGATACCTCGAACCTTCATATAAGTTGCCATAAGTTCTCCAAAAATTGCTCTATTTGTATAGCCTCCAGCATCGATTACTATAACATCCCCTGGCTTGGCCAAATCCATAGCTGCATGTAACATTAAATTGTCTCCCTGTGCAACTTTAATAGTAAAAGCAGTACCTACCATCGATCCTTTATATCCAATAGGTTTAATACCTGCATCAATTGCAGCTGTACGGTTCATGTTGTCATCAATATTTGCAACTGGCATCCCTTCAAATTTTTTTACCAGATCCGGATCCGGTCGTTTAAAATCTTTGATTATAATATTCCCAATACTCATTATTCATACACTCCTTTAAAAAAACTTTATTCCTAACGATTTTTTCATAACGCTCTTATTCGCTACATTTCTTGCAGGCAATTTTTTCTCAAATATCGCTTTTGGGATCAATGTACAAACTGTATCGATCTGTGTCTTCTTTGCACCGACTCCATAGGAACCACAATGAGCAGATAAAACCACATTGTCCATCTTTAGTAACGGATCTTTAGGATCAATAGGCTCTTTTTCAACCGTATCCAGTCCGGCCCCCCGTATTTCACCATTTTCAAGTGCCCACGCTAGATCTTCCTGATTAATGATTGGCCCCCTCGCCGTATTAATGATTAAGGCATTATTCTTCATTTGTCTAAAAACATCCCTGTTAAAAATATGTCTGGTTTCCTTTGTTAAACCTACATGAATAGAAATAATATCTGATTCTTTAACCAAAGTATCAAAATCAACAAATTCAATATCAGAATACTGTTCTTTAATATTTTCTGGAAGATAAGGATCACAAGCAATTGTCTTTGTTTTCCATCCACCATGAATTGTTTGATATAAATGTTGTCCGGCAGAGCCAAATCCATATAATCCTAATGTCAATTCTCTAAGATCTAAAGGAAGTAAGTATTGGCACTTGGGCCAATTTCCCTTCCGAATTTCTCGATCATAATAGACTGTATTACGTATTAAACCTAAAATGAAACTAGATGATAGATCGGCAAGCTCTTTGGCACAAAATCCTGGAATATTTAAAATAATTTTGTTCAATTCTGAAGCTGCCTCTAAATCAATGGAATTTACACCAATACCAAATCTTTGAATATATTTTAATTTTGGTAATGCTTCCATAACTTTTCTAGTAATGGGTGGATTGCCCGTACATAAGATGGCATCCGCTTCTTTACATCCCTGTATGATTTCATCTTCTGAAATAAAATGACAGGCTTCAAATTCTATTCCTTGACTTGTATATATCTTACGAATCTTTTCGATTTCTTCCGGTTTTGCCGAACCATAATCCTTATCAACTACTATTGCTTTCATTTCTAATTTTCACCTTTCCTGAATTTATAATGGCCAAAACATTGGAATAAAAATCATACTTACTACTAAAATAACGAGTGATAATCCAACACCGGGAACAAAGAAATCTCTAAAACCAAGATTTCCCGGTTTGATAACCAAAGTATTGGTTCCGGATCCCACCGGAGTAAGAAATGGTGCAGATGCAGCTACGCAGATAGCAACACCAACGGCAACAGGGTTGATTCCCAGACTAACAGCTATTGGTATTAACAATGGAGTAACAAGAACAACTGTTGATGTGTTCATCATCATATTCGTTAAAAGCATAGTTAGAATTAAGACAAACAACAAAAATATAAATTTATTTGGATTTTGTCCCAGCATATTTGTGACTAAATCAGTAATCATTGCACCGGCTCCTGAACTACTCATTGCTTTAGATACAGCTGACATTCCTCCAACAATGAAAAGTGTTGGCCAATCCACTGCTTTCATAGCCTGCTTTTCGGATATACAGCCGGTAGCTATCAAAATTACACAAGCTAATGCTGCAATAAAATACATTGGAAAACTTTTATCTGCAAAAACCATTGCCACTAATAAGGCCAATAATACAACGATGCAGATCGTACCCTTCAATGGACTAAATTTATAGCCTGGCTCTTTTTCAGTATATTCTTTTAAGTATTCTGGATCGGATGTATCACCGGGAGTCAAAAATTTTTTACCTATCGTTAAAAAATAAACTAAAAAGGCCCCTATCTATAATCTGTTAAATCATCATAAATTTAATATTTAATGATGATAAATAATTATTTTCTTTAATAAATACTTTTTAAAAGTAAAATCGTGCATAACATTTTACATCGTTTTTATGCACTTTATCATACTGAAAAAAATGGGATCAAGACAGATATAAAATAGACTTGTTTATTAGAACTAAAAATATGATTTAAATTATTTTTAATTCTGCCTAATCTATACAAAGATTATTGAAATAGAACGATCTACATTAAATGTGACAAGAAGAGTGTGGCCAATCCTAAGAAGATAAAAAATCCCAAAACATCCGTTGCAGTTGTAAGAAAAATAGAGGAGGCAATGGCTGGATCGGCATGAAGTTTTGAAATGGTTACGGGAATCAATAATCCAAAAATACCAGCTACAACTAAATTACCAATCATAGCTAAAAATACAATTAAAGATAAGAATACATTATGGTACATCACATATACAATAATCGCTGTCACAAGACCGGTCGAACTGCCATCAATTATACCCAATGCAATTTCTTTAAAAAGTACCTGCCACACTCGTTTTGCTTTAATATCACCATGGGATAAATCACGTACCAAAATGGACATTGTCTGTGTTCCGGCATTTCCACCCATCCCTGAAACAATGGTCATTACGGCTGATAAGGCCACAACTTGTTCAATGGTTGTTTGAAATATTTTAACAATAAATGAAGCTAAGAATGCAGTTGCTAAATTTATCAATAACCATGGCAAGCGCATTTGAATCGATTCTAAAAGTGTAGTATCAATGCTTTCTTCTTTACTAACACCTGCCATCTGCAGTAAGTCTTCATCATATTCATCGATAATAACATCAATAATATCATCAACAGTGATAATTCCTAAGATAGCTTTATTAGCGTTCACAACAGGTATCGCCTTTAAGTCATATTTGGCAACCAGTTTTGCGACTTCTTCCTGATCCATTTCTGGATATACATAAATCGCATCTGCTTCCATAATACTTGATATATATGCCTCTTTATTAGCTGCCAATAGCTTTCGTAAATCTACAGTACCTATCAGTTCTCGCTTGGCATTGATTACATAAAGAGTTTCAATAACTTCTGTTTTAGGACCAATATCACGAATTGTCTGTAACGCATCTGAAATCTTTAAATCCAGCCGAAGAGCTATATAATCGGTAGTCATAATACCACCTGCAGATTCTTCTGGATATTGTAACAATTGTCGAATGATGGTTTGTTCATCATGTTTCATGCGATTCAAAAGGCGTTTTTTTCGATCCATAGGTAAATTTCCCATTAAATCAACAATTTCATCTTTAGGCATCCATTGAAACAAGGAAAGCAGTCGATCATCATGAACATGCTTCACGACTTCCATTCGTTCATCGTCATCACTTTGATCAAGAACACTGGCCAAATCTTCATCATTTAAGTAGGAACACATTGCATCGATTTGCTCATCTGGCCAATCTTCTAGTTCACTTGCTATATCTACTGGATGTAATTGATCAAAATAAGCTTGAAATTCTTTTTGGTCTTTCCATTTTCTATCGTTCATGCTTAAATCCTCCCTGCTTTTCTTCTTTATTTTAGACTGTTTTATTTCTTCTTGCATGGAAAAAGCATAAATACAAATTCGTTATAGTACAATTCGTATATAAAAAAGGATAAATATCCTTAGGTAAGATATTTATCCACTTTATTTATCTACATAATTTTAAAACTTATCGTATAATGATATAAATCATATAGGAAAAATAAGTAATCAACATAAATGCACCAATCTTTCGATCAAATTTATGTATCCTACATAAAAGCCAGAATACAATAGAGACTAGAACTAAGATTAAGGCATCAATAATAGCTGTGGCTTCTACTGCAATTGGATGTAACACGGCAGAAACACCAAGAATACAGAAAATGTTAAATAGGTTGGAGCCTATTACATTTCCCATGGCAATTTCATTTTCTCCTTTTTTAGCTGCAACCAATGAAGTCACAAGTTCAGGTAAAGAAGTACCGAAGGCTACAATTGTAAGTCCAATCAAAGTTTCACTTAGTCCCATAATACGGGCAAGACTTGTTGCTCCGTCTACCACAAGTTGTCCACCAATCACAATGCCGGCGATACCTATAATTAAAAACAAGAATAATTTTTTAAAAGAGTCATTGGTGTCCGCCTGAATGTCTTCTGATTTTTTTGTCTGTTTAATTTGTACAACCAGCATAGTCACAAAACATACTAATAAAATAGCGCCTTCCAGAATAGAAACCTTTTGATCTATTAACATAATTGTCAATAAGACGGCCGCAATGATAGATATTGGCCAGTCCCTATTTAAGATGGTCTTATTGACTACAATTGGATAAATACAAGCACTGCCACCGGCTACAATTAATAAATTAATAATATTAGAACCTACTACATTTCCTACGGCAATTTCATTTGCACCTTGAAGAGCTGCAGTAACACTAACCGCAAGTTCTGGCATAGATGTACCAAAGGCTACAATCGTAAGTCCAATAATTAAACTAGATACACCCAACTTTTTCGCAACGGAAGAAGCACTTTCTACAAATAAATCGGCTCCTTTGACAAGAAATATAAATCCTACAACAATAAAGAGTATCGCAATCAATAAGTTCATAAAAATCTCTTTCTTTCTTTATTTATATGTTAATGTTTAACGTATTAATATTTTATTTAAAACATTTCAATAGCTTAAAAGCTTTTCTATTCAATATTAGGTAATAATAATTTTACAGCTTTAGATACAATTTCAATTGTAGGATTCTTTACTGCTCTGACTTCTCCATCCAGATTCATCAGTATTTCTTTGTTCTCAGTATCTACATGACAAGTTGTACCTTGGCTTACCATTGCCAATTCTGGATATTGCACATGTTCTCCTTTTTCATACAACTTGGCCATCGATACGATTTGTGTTCTCTTAACATCTTTGATCAAACAAATATCCATCATGCCATCATTTAACAAAGCATTCGGACAGGGTCTGTATCCACCACCATAATATTGCCCGTTGGCAAAGACAAGAAAAGTATATTTTTCTTCCGGCAGATGATCTTCATCAATCTGTATGCGATATGTATGACCTAATGGCTTTCTAAGACTTGCCAACATTCCCATATAATAAGGAATGATTCCTCCGGCCGGAATATACTTTTTATATTTGTTCGCATAATCAGCTACATGAACATCAAAGCCGATCGAAGCTGTATTTAATACATACTCCCCATTTACCTTTAATAGATCGCATTCCATTTCTACCGGATTTTCATATTCAGAAAGATTTAAAAAATCTTGCGCAGTAAGAGCCGGAAAACTCTTAATAAAATCATTTCCTGTTCCGGTAGGCAATACCGATAGATATACATGCTTGGCGCCGGCCATTCCATTGACCACTTCATGAAGCGTACCATCGCCTCCGCAAACAAAAAGGTGAACCTCTTCTTCTGTCTTTAAGGCATATTTTTGCGCAATAAACTGTGCATGTCCCGGATTTTTTGTTTTTTCAATGATAATTCGTTTCCCTTGAAAATTCTCTTTGATTTGCTGCATCAAAGCATACTGTTCTTTTTTTCCGGAATAGGGATTGATGATAAATACATCCTTCATAAACTTATCCTTCTTTCTTTAAAAGTCTTTGAATACATTCATTTGCCAACAACAAGCCAGCCGTAGCCGGCACAAAGATCATAGAGTAAAGCGGTTGATCCGGTTCTTGTTTAACCGGTGCTTCTACACTCGATACCACCCATATTTTATCTCGTATCTTATTTTTGCGCTTCCAAATCCGTAATCGTTTGGCCATCGGATCATACGATGTTTTTTCAATGTCCATGATTTTTAACGCTGTAGGATCTTTCTTTCGGGCCATCCCCATACTGGAAAGAAACGGTATATTTCTTTGAAGACAAGCTTTATAGAGATCCTGCTTACTGGAAATGGAATCAATACAGTCAATCACAAAATCTATCGACTCTGAAAATAATTCTTCATCTTTTGTCGAATCATAAAAGAAGGCATATGTTTTTACACAACATTCCGGATTAATCGTTTGAATACGCTCTTTTAAAACATCGACTTTATATTTTCCCAGCGTTTCCAATGTGGCCGGCAGCTGACGATTTAAATTGCTGAGTTCAAAAACATCGGCATCGATCAGAATCAAATTTCCTACACCTGTTCTTGCCAGTGCTTCTACACAAAATGAACCAACACCACCACATCCTACGACCATTACGGTTTTCTTTGCCAATCTATTGACCGCTTCTTTTCCAAGAAGTCCTTCTGTTCTTTTATTTTCCATCATACCATTCCCTGATTTTTGTCATTATTTGTGGATCCTCTTTATCAAACCAATGCACCGGCATTTGGTGCTTGAACCATGTATATTGTCTTTTGGCATATTGTCTGGAGTGCTTTTTGATATTTTCTTTGACTCCATCCAACGTTTCCGTTCCTACAAAATAAGGTTTAAATTCTTTATAACCAATTCCCTGGAAGCTGGTATAATTCCATGTTTTTGGATCTTGAAACAATCTTGTCGCTTCTTGTACAAGCCCCTGCTCAAACATGGTTTCTACGCGTTGATTGATTCTTTCATATAATAAACTTCTATCCATATCTAAGCCTAAAAAATAAATATCGTACAAAGGTTTATGTTCCTGAAGCGCTTCTCTTTGACTTTTAGATGGACCTTCATGGACGATCTGTAAAGCACGAATCACTCTTTTTCGATTGTTCGGGTGAATCTTTTCACAGGATAAAGGATCTTTACTCTTCAACAAATCATAGAGTTGATCATTGTTAAGTGTTTCCAAATATTTCGTATAAGCTTCATCAAAGGTTTCTTCTTCAAAGACATAATCATATAAGGCGGCCTTCAAATATAGACCGGTACCTCCACATAAGATCGGAAGCTTCTTTTTTTGAAGAATCTTTTGAATGGATTCCCTTGCCTTTTCCTGAAAGATCTTAACATTGTAAGGCTTATCATAAGCTTGTATGCCCACCAGATAATGGGGAATTCCTTCCATTTCTTCTTTTGTGATCTTTGCGGTACCAATATCCATTTGATCATATACCTGCATGGAATCACCGGATATGATCTCCCCATGAAATGCTTTGGCAAGTTGAATGGAAAGTGAAGTCTTACCAATACCTGTAGGTCCGACAATAACCAAAACTTTATCCACGTTCAAATTCCTTTCTAAGATCTTTATCACTCATGGTGATGACCGTAGGTCTGCCATGCGGGCAATGATACGGCTGTTTACATTTTTTCAGATCAAGGATTACTTGTTCCATTTCAGATTGATTTAAAGCTCTATGAAAACGAATCGAAGAATGACAGGCCATAGTCGCAATTACATGCTTACGAAGCATTTCCATATCTACTTCCTGATTTTGCGCAAAATAATCTAACAGATCATAAAAGAAATCTTCCTGATGTACATCCTGAAACCATAAAGGAATCTCACGAACCAGTAATTGATCCGTTCCGAAAACATCAAAAAAAAGCCCAAAAAAGCTGACTTGTTCATTGATCTTTTCCACCTGTGCTACCAGGTTACTGGAAACATGAAGCTGTATCGGAACCATAAGAGGCTGTGTCTGCGTGGTCGGCTGACTGAGTTTTTCAACAAGCTGTTCATAGTGATATCGCTCTTGTGCTGCATGTTGATCGATAATGACCAAACCCTCTTCATTTTCACATAAAATATAAGATTCTTTTAATTGCCCTATGACTCGAAGATGACAAAAGAAATCATAGCCGACTGTCGTCTCCTTTTCTTCTTTTTCGATCGGTGCCACATAGACTTCTTCTTGTTCCTGCACCTTGTTTTCAATAGGTTTTTGATAGGTATCAAAAGCCTTTGTGATAGGATCTTCTTTGATCTTCGGTTGTATTTTAGGTTGTTCAATAACTTGTTTTTCTTCTTTTCTTACCGGATATGGAAAGGAGATCTGTTGTTGTTCAAAGACCGGTGTCGATTTTGGCTGTACTTTGACAGTCCGTAAAGAAGAAGAGATGGCTTCCATCAATGTTTTCTTGATCAATTCCAACAATTCACTCTGTTTTGATAAACGAATTTCCCATTTGTTCGGATGAACATTGACATCCACCAACTGTGCATCAGTCTTGATATCCAAAATTACGATGGGGAATCGATTGGAAGGCATATAATGGGAATAGGCATCTAAAATTGCTTTTTGAATCGGAATACTACGAATTAGACGTGTATTCATCGTAATAAACATAAAATATTTTGTAGCCCGGTTGATCTTTGGCTGTACGGCATAGCCTGAAATCTGAAAATCATCGCTTTTTTGTTCAAAAGGAATCGCGTTGGATGCCACTTCTTTTCCATACATCTGATAAAGGATTTCCTGTAAATTTCCATTTCCGGAAGTTTGAAACACGATACGTCCATCATGCGATAAAGTAAAGCGAATTTTCGGATGAGACAAAGCCATTTTATTGACCAGATCGGCAATGATACTAAATTCATACGATATACTTTTTAGATGTTTAAATCGAGCCGGTGTCTTTAAAAACAACGAACTGATTTCAATTCTTGTTCCTAATGGACAGCTGCACTTCTCTTTTGTGACAAGCTCCCCATAGTGATATCGAATCAAAGTTCCCTGATTTCCATCATTGGTCTGCAGTTCTACTTTGGCAACAGAAGCGATACTTGGCAATGCTTCTCCACGAAAGCCCATAGTATGGATATTGAATAGATCTTCTTCCTGCTGCAGCTTACTGGTCGCATGGCGCATAAAAGCCATTTGGGCATCTTCATAGTCCATACCGCTTCCATCATCAGTAATGATCAGCTTTTCAATACCGCCTTGAAACGCCTCGATATCAATAACTTTGGCACCGGCATCAATACTGTTTTCCACACATTCTTTGACAATGCCTGCCGGACGTTCTACAACTTCACCGGCTGCGATCATATTCGTTAAATGTTCACTTAATACTTGAATTTTGGACATTTGTCCTCCTTTTATTCTTCAATGGCATCTGCCAGTTTTTTCAGTTCGTATAAGAAATCCTGGGCATCTCTTGGTGTCATAGAATCAACATCCAGATTTTGCAGTCGCTCCATAATCTCTGATTTTTTTGGTTCTACCTGATCCATGACAAAAAGACTGGGCTGATAATCCTGTGATACACCCTGGCTTTCAAAATCCCGTAAAAGCTGATTGGCACGATCCAACACTACTTTTGGCAAATGCGCCAATCGTGCAACATTGATACCATACGATTTATCGGCTTTTCCTTCAACCACTCGATAGCGGAATTCAATCTCTCCTTTTTGTTCTTTTACATCTACATGTACATTCGTTATTCCCGGATGTTGTTGATCCAACTGTGTTAACTCATGATAATGTGTCGAAAATAAAGTCTTTGCCTGAATGGCTTCATTGATATATTCCAACATTGCCTGTGCTAAAGCCATACCATCATAAGTGGCCGTTCCTCGGCCAATTTCATCAAACAAGATCAAAGATCGCTTTGTCGCATATCGCAATGCCACATTTGCTTCCATCATTTCGACCATAAATGTCGATTTTCCGGTCAAGATATCGTCACTGGCACCAATACGTGTAAAAATTCGATCAAAGATCGGCAACTCGGCCTTTTTGGCAGGTATAAAACTTCCCATTTGTGCCATAACCACCAACAAAGCATTTTGACGCATATACGTAGACTTACCACCCATATTGGGTCCGGTAATCAACTGTACCGATTCTTCATCTTTCATGATCCAGTCATTGGATACATATTTTTTCTTTTTCATACGGGCATCTAATATCGGATGCTTTCCTTCTATGATACATACGCTTTGATCTGTATGAAAAGACGGACAAACATAGCCTTTTTCAGAGGCCAGGATTGCCAAGGAAACTAAAACATCAATAGTAGATAAGGTGCTTGCCAAGGCATGCAGATCAAAAAGACGAACTTTGATCGTATCCAACAGTTCTTTAAATAATGTTTGTTCCAGCTTAACTTTTTCTTCCTGCGCATGAAGAATTTGTTCTTCTCTTTCCTTAAGTTCCTGTGTCACAAAACGCGTCGCATTGGCCAATGTTTGTTTGGCATGATAGCCAAATTCTTCTTTGATGGCACTTAAATTTCCGTTTCTGACTTCGATATAGTACCCAAAAACACGGTTATATCCGATTTTTAAAGATTTAACACCAGTTCTTTCACGTTCTCTGGCTTCCAGTTCCAAGATAAAATTCTTACCTTTTTCACTGATTTCACGGAGTTCATCCAATTCTTGACTGTAGCCTTGTTGAAAAACACCGCCATCTTTCATTGTTAAAGGAGGATCTGGTACGATTGCACCTTGAATCAACTGATACAGATCCTGACAGGAAGGTGTATTCATAAATTCCGGATAACTCTCCAAAGCCAAAGCAAGTTCTAAGATGGGCTTGGCATGCTCCAGAGTAGCTACCAGCTGCAGTACATCGCGCGGGCTGGCATTTCCATAAGCCATACGAGAAGCCAATCTTTCCATATCATATACATACATTAAATGCTCTTTGAGATTTTCTCTGAGCATGAAATCCTGGATCAATTTTGATACCGCCTGTTGCCTTTGATTGATCTGATTTACATCCAACAAAGGCATTTCAATCCATCGCTTTAAAAGACGAGAACCCATCGCACTTTGACATCGATCCATGAAATCCCATAAGCTGCATCCTTTATCGTTGGAAGATTGACTGTTTACAAGCTCCAAATGATTTTTGGTTTCATAATCCATGATCAAATTAGCTTCTTTATTCATGCAGATTGCAGGTAAAAAATGATCGATATGCTGCTTCTGTGTTTCTTTTAAATAGCCCATCAACTGTGCCAATGTCATTTTTAGGACATCCGAAGCATCCTCTGAAAGCAAGACAAGATCTTTAGGATCTATCTCTGTTTTTTTCTGATAAGAAATCGTGCAAGTCCCCATTTCTTCCAATGCCTGTTTCCAGCGTTTATCCAAATGCAAAGGACAGATGACTTCGCAGACTTCCTGTTCTAATAATGCTTTTTGTAAAGAAACCAAAGATCGCTCTAAGGTTTGATATTTTAATTCACCGGTGCTCAGTTCTGCATACAATATAACGATTTCAAAGCTGGATACCGTTACACTGGCCATATAGTTAGAAGCCTTTGCATCCTGATTTTCATCCATATAAGTTCCCGGTGTAATGATCTTGATAATTCCGCGATCTACTAAACCCTTCGATGTAGCTGGATCGGAAAGCTGTTCACAAATAGCTACTTTATATCCTTTTTTGATCAATCTTTGTATATAAGAATTCGCCGCATGATAGGGAATACCGCACATGGGCACTTTTTCTTCAACCCCTGCACTTCTTCCTGTTAAAACTAAATCAAGTTCCTGACTGGCCAATTTGGCATCTTCAAAGAACATCTCATAGAAATCACCCAAACGATAAAATAGAATGGGTTCCGGATTTTCTTCTTTTAGTTTTATATAATGCTGCATCATCGGTGTATATTTTTTTTCTGCCATGCACCTATTATAACAATTTTTAGTTCAGTTTTAAATTTTTCTGCGTTATAAACTCTGCTTATAGATCTACAGCACCTTTCTTTAGAGTAATCAAAAATTCAACGAATCAATCAATCGGTTTTTACCTGATCATAAACGATAAGCATATATCCTACTTCTTTGGTATAATATAAATATAACAGGTGATTTTATGTATCCAAGACTTGATTTTTTCATATATGGTTTATTCTACTGGGGATTTTTTTGTGAGTCTCTTATTTAGTATCGTGATCTTTTTTAAAAGAAATAAGCTTACTGGTTTTTTGCAGTTTATTCTTTCCATCGTTTCTCCAATATGGGCATTTTTATTTTCCCTTCAAAGAGATTATCTCTGTCCCGGACTTGAAAAGAATGAATTTTACTATATGTTTAAACAAGTCATACATTTAAATCTTGAAGCCATCTTCATAGTTTTATTATACATATTACTTTTTGCGTTATTTCTTTACAATATTTTAGTATTGAAAAGAAATAAATAAGGACATCTAAGCTTTTTAAAGAATTGACCAGCCAGACATCCTTATATTTCTATTCTTTGTTTAAAGAAAACTGTGAGATTGCCAAACATGCTAATCCTATTCCCAACATGCGAAGGGCATTTTCTGTTTCCAATTCTTCTAACAATGATAAGACAACGACTGCTATTCCCATAGCCATGGCGATTCCTTTACAGACCAGGTTGATTGTTTCGGTAATTTTTGTATTTTCTTCTTTTTTCGTATCCACTTTTACCTGCATCAGTTCATCGACTGTCACATCAAATAACTCCGCTAATTTTGGAAGGGTATTAATATCGGGAAAAGATAAATCTCTTTCCCATTTTGATACAGCCTTATCGGTTACACCCATCATTTCAGCTACTTCCGCCTGTGTCAACTTTTTCTCTTTGCGTAAAGTCGCAATCATCGTGCCAAAAGTTTTTTTTCATTGTATCCTTGCTCCTTTGATTGTTCACCTGCATCCTATCACTTCCCATATTTTTTACTCAACCGACTATCAGTTTAATTTTCTCGTCTAATGGTTTAGTCATGGTTTACACTAATTATGAATACTATAATACAATACTTTACGTTGAATTATGACCTTGTTTTATTCATAACTATGATATACTAATACAAATCAGATAAGGGGGCTGTGCGATGAAACAAACCATTACTTTGGGAAAACATACATTTCGCATTGATACAGGTTTTCTGATCATGTTAATCCTATTAGGACTTACAAGTTTTTTTGCGTTATACAATGCGTTCAATCTGATCAGTGATGGTTCCGGATATGGATACATGTTCCGTCAGATCATTTGGTATATCATTGGATTTACCGCTATGTTTTTTCTTTGTTCTATGCAAAATAAAGCCATCTATCCTCTAATGAAAAAAGCTTATAACTTTTTGATGGCCTGCTTAGTCTATTTATTAATTTCACGACTTTTGATCCTTGTCAGTTCCGGAAGTATTTATCTTCCTTTTGCGAATGAAATAAATGGTGCGGTTTCCTGGTTTTCTTTGCCCTTTGCCAGCTTTCAGCCAAGTGAATTTATAAAGATCGTACTGATCGTGATGATTTCCAAAATCATCGCAACACATCAGGAGGAACATCCAAATCCGACAAATAAGGATGACTTAGAACTTTTAATAAAAATTGGAAAAGTTCTCTTACCACCTCTGATTCTTATTTTTCTGCAGCCGGATACCGGTGTTATGATCATCATTTTACTAAACACCTTGATTCTACTTTTATGTTCAGGAATTCGTAAACAGTATGTATGGATCATCGGCATTCTTATTCTATGTGCAGTAGCCGGATTTTTCTTTCTTTATTTTTTTCAAAGAGATTTATTAGAAGCTCTTCTTTCAAATTATCGATTAGCTCGAATTGATGCCTGGTTGGATCCAGAAGGAAATATACAAGGAAGCTCCAATCAGCTCTATACCGCATTATTATCTTTAGGAAGCGCCGGTTTAAGCGGGCATGGATTACAAGCGGATATTATTGCGATTCCGGAAGCACATACCGATTTCATTTTTGCGGCAGTAGGACAGTGTTTTGGTTTATTAGGAACTACATTCATTCTCGTGATTTGTTTTGTGTTTGATATCGTACTCTTTAAAATCGCATACAACACGAAAGATCGAATGGATCGATTTGTCGTAATCGGTGTCATCGCCATGCTGGTATATCAACAATTTCAAAATTTGGGAATGATTGTTGGACTTGTTCCCATCACCGGTATTACACTACCGATGATTTCTTATGGAGGAAGTAGTATCTTATCTTACTTTATTGCCTTTGCGATCGTAATGAATATATCTCCGGTTTCTAAAAAAGTTTGGGTTGTTGGTAAGAAAAGACCCAAAAAAGTAAGCAAATTAAAAAGAAGATCTCTGATCAAGACCTTCAAAAAAGCACATTAGTATTAATATAAATTTTTAAGGCGTTTTAAGTACGAATAATTTCTATATCGTGCAAAACGCACTTTTTTTTCAGAAGTTTTAATATAAAGTTCTTCCACTTCTTCTAACGATTGATCTAAATGGTCAAAACACGCTCTGGCCAAAGATAATGATTTTCCTCGAACCATGATTTGTCGATCGGATCGCATAATATAGGGATTATGAAGCGAATGGTGATTCTTATGTGCAATCGGCATGATTTCACACAATTGTAGAATACGTAAGCCGTCATCAATAACGGCCCCCTGTAAGGCTCTGTTTATGGCTGTGGAACCTGCCTGTGTGCTGATACAGATTCCAGATCCTGTACAATGTTCAAAGAATTCGCCATCTATATACACGTCCAGCGACAATGTCTTGGATACAGATTCGATACGTATTTCATTTAACGCGTAAATGGAATCAAAATTTCTAGAAGTTTTCATTTCCAGTAAAGGCATTTCTTCATAACTGGGGACTTTATGGAAAATATCATCTAAAAAAAGATCAATCTCTTCCTGTGTATAATCCGTAAAAAATCCGAGTGTCCCAGTATGGATACCAACAAAACTGATGTGATCTAAAATAGAGAGATAAGTATGAATACCACGTAGAAGTGTACCATCACCACCAATCGATATGATCAATTCAGGATTTTTTGTATCATAATCCCATCCAAACTCACTACACTTTTGTATTACATATCTTGAAATAGATTTTGAATATTCATCCGTTCTAACAATTGTCGCAAAACGCATAATCATCTTTCCTTTCATTGTTTTCTATTGTACCATATTTTAAAAGGAGATTACTTTATGAAAGAACCTATAGAAAGAGAATTAAAGATTTTAATTAAAGAAGAGGATATGAATTTCATCATAAAATCATATGATTTAAATAAATATAAGATACAAACTAATATTTATTACGATACATTAGACAGAAAAGTAAAACAAAAAAATGGTGCTGTAAGAATACGAATTGTTGATGATCGATATATTTTTACCTTAAAAATTCGAAAAGATGCCATAACTCATTTTGAGTACGAAAAAGAAGTAAATACCCAAGACTTACTAAATATAAAAGATGAAGAAATTCTAACCTGGTTAAAAACACATGACATTCCTTTTCATGGATTAATCCCTATTGTATCATTCACCACAAAACGTTATGAAAAAGACTTGGAACGTGCAACATTATGCGCCGACATTACCCAGTATGATCATCATGTTGATTATGAATTAGAATATGAATATAAATATGAACATAATGGGATTTCATATTTTAATCAGATTTTAAAACCAATACATCTTCAATATATAAAAAATTGCCCCAGCAAGATTGCCAGAGCCTTTGATAAATCTTAAAATTTATGAGTTAATCGATAGAAGAAGGATTTTGAATTATATTCTTCTTCTTTCTTTTTATAATCTTCGATCTTTTGCCGCATCTGTTCAACCGATTCAGCTTCTTCTCGAAGAACTTCATTTTCATGTTGAAGCTTTTGGATTTTCTCATCCTTTGTCTGATTTTCCAATAAGAATGTTTGTTTGTTTTTTTCTATTTCCAACGCTAAACGTTCTTTATATAATTCTTCGATTTTTTCCTGTGCTTTTTCTTTTTCTTCTATTATGGCTTTTAACTTTTCATTTTCATATCGAAGTTCCATTTCTACTGTAGAAATTTCATGTTTTTCTTTACGAAAATACTTAGAAAGATGTTCAACACCTTCTGCTTTGATCGTGATCCGTCGTGTTTCTGGATTTTTATATTTCCAGTCTTTATCTGGATTATCTTTTACTAATTTCGCAATTGCTTTATCAACTGTATTTCTTGATTTAGAAAAATGCTGACAAATTTGCGCAATATCCATATCGTAGAAGACATCTATTGGCTTTTTATCTTCCATTACGATCCCCTTTCCTATGATTTTCCTAAGTAAATTCTTATTGTGCTTTACTATCTTAGCATATTTCTTCATTCATTTCCACAACATCATAGGATATTCATATAATTTTTTAACATTATCTTTACATTGTGATTTTTCATATTTTCTTCCTATGATATTTCATAGTTCTATTTTAAGCTTTTATCGTTTTAATTCATAAATCATATGAATTAGTTTTCTTGTCATTATTATTCATATGAATATAATTTTATAGAAAATCCTTCTTAATTTTTATAATTATATTTTCATATGATTAATTTTTTTCACAATATTAAAATCATATTTCTTTTCATACACTTTTTATTCTTTAATATGATTTTCATATATTTTGATAAAATGAAATTTTAATCATTTCATAGAATATATGATTGTTCATATATTCTGATTTTTTCGTATGAAAATATATGAAATTTAATATGATTTTAAGAAATTTATATCATATGAAAATAAGAATGGGTGTTTTTTAGTCAATATCAGTAGGAATTTTCATAAATTAATCATATGATATGTCCTAAATATACTATTTTCTTCCTTGAAACGCCTTTAAAAGAGTCAAACTATCTGTATAATCCAAATGACCACCCATAGGAATACCATATGCCAATCGTGTGACCAAAACATCCTTTCCTATAAGCTTTTCAATATATAACGATGTAGTTTCTCCCTCTACTGTTGGATCAAGAGCAAGAATAACTTCTTTAATTTCATCTTTATGGATTCTATCAACTAATGAATCAATATTTATATCTTCAGGAAGAATTCCTTTTGATGTATTTATAACTCCATTTAATACATGGTAAACTCCCTTATATTCTTGAATAGATTCAATGGCCAATATGTCTTTCGGGCTTTGTACAACACATAATAATGTATGATTTCTATTTTGATCTGAACAGATTGAACATGTATCTCCATCACTGAGATTACCACACACCTTACATGTATCTACACCCTCGATTAAAACTTGTAAGGCATTTACAAATTCTTCTCTTTTTTCCTGTTCCCAATTTAATGTTTCAAAGGCATATCTCTCAGCTGTCTTTCGACCTACTCCTGGTAGATTTTGAAATGCCAGAATCAGATTTTCAAATTTTTTTGGATACATTCTATTCCTCCATTTTTTTATTTTCCTTTTTTAATCATATGATTAGTCATCTATGATTGTTATGCCTGGAAAATAGTTTTTCATCTTTTCTTCAATCGTTTCTTCCCTTACTTCACTTTTTTCAAGTTTAGGTTGAATGATTACCTCAGCAGCTTCTGGTAAGGTATGTGTTAACATTCTTTGCCTAAATTCATCAATTACACGATTATGTTGCACTGAATCAACTGCGAAAACTACCTTAGGTGTTCCTAATAATTGTTCTGTATAGTTTTCATATCCTTCTTCCAACTGCATGGCATTGATCTCTTTTGCCTGAATTTCTGATTTTACACTAACAATCATATACGTGTTTCCACTTGCCACTAAATTCACATTACGTAGTGTTGATGCGTATTTAGCCGCGTCTAAATCAGATAAATACATATCATTATCCTTTAGTTTCAAAGAATCTATTTGTCTTTGTGTCTTCTGAGCACCTACAAGCAATTGTAGTACATATTCATCGCTTAATATGATTTTACGATCTTCTTTTCTCACATCCTTCAATGTTTCACGTGAAACATCAGATATTTCATTTTTCTCCGAAATTGCCTCAAAATCGCTATTTTTCGTACTTTTTTCTTCTATTTCTGATTGTTCAGATACCGTTTCATATGAGTTTTTACTATTACTCATAGTAATTTTAGAATCAAAACTCTTATTGATTTTATTCTTTTCTGGTTCTGTTTTCAAAGATATTTCATATGAATCGGCAATTGATTTTAATAAACCTGTTTCTAAATAATCAATTACACTGGATGCATAATTAAATTTACTATATACATCCATCAATTCATCTAAGACACGGATTCTAAATGGAGAAGGTGCCATAGATATCTTTTCTTGAATAATTCTTTTATTTGAATCCGAAACTAAATCCGTATTTGCGGCATAATCTAAAATGATACTGTCTTTTAATAATGAAATTAAATCTTGTGTTAATCGTTTTAAATCCATTCCTGCTTCTTCTGCTTCTTGAAGCTTCTGAACAACAAATTCTATATTTCTTTTGTATAGTGCATAAAATAAATCACCTAGTTCATCTAAAGTGACAACACCATAAATCTGACGAACATCATTGACTGTAATCTTGGAAGTGCAAAATGCGACACATTGATCTAATATAGATAACGCATCACGCATCCCTCCATCGCTTAATTGTGCAATTAAACGAATGGCTTCTTGATCAATTTGTATATTCTCCTGTTCACAAACGATTGTTATTCGCTTTGTCAGATCTTCCATGCATACTTTATTAAAATCAAATCTTTGACAACGAGAAATGATGGTTGGAATTACTTTATTAGGTTCTGTTGTTGCCAAAATAAATACTACATGGGCCGGAGGTTCTTCAATGGTTTTTAAAAGGGCATTAAAAGCACCTGTTGTCATCATGTGAACCTCATCAATGATATATACTTTATATTTTCCCTGCATTGGAGCATATTTTACACGTTCGATCAAGTTACGAACTTCATCTACACCATTGTTGGATGCAGCATCGATTTCTATGATATCCGGATGATTTCCATTTTGAACCATCTGACAATTCACACATTTTTCACATGGCTTATGATGTTCACTTTCGCAATTTAACATTTTCGCAAAGATTTTGGCAACCGTTGTTTTTCCGGTTCCACGAGGTCCGCAAAATAAATAAGCATGTCCTATACGATTCTGATCAATTGCATTTTTTAATGTTTGGATGATATGTCTTTGTCCAACAACATCCTCAAATCTCTGGGGTCTATATTTTCTATATAATGCCTGATACATAAATTCAGACCTCACTTTCTAACCTCTTCATTATAGCATAAAGGCTCAAGCCTTCTTTCGTTTCTGTTTAAAAAACTCCTTTAAAAGACTTGAGCACTCTTCCTCTAATATTCCACTTGTATAACTTGGATAATGATTAAATCCTTTTGTTTCAAATAAGTTGGTACAAGAACCAACACAACCTCCCTTTGGATCGTAGGCGCCATAGACAACACGTTCGATACGAGATTGTATAATAGCACCAGCGCACATCGGACAAGGCTCTAACGTTACATATAACGTACATCCTTCCAACCGCCATGTATTTAATTTCTTACATGCTTTCTGAATAGCCAAAATTTCTGCATGAGCAATGGATTGTTGATTCATCTCTCTTTTATTGTAAGCACGAGCAATGATTTTATCGTCTTTAACAATAACACATCCAATAGGAACTTCATCTTTTGCCGCAGCCATTTTAGCTTGTTTAATTGCTTGTTTCATCCATTTTTCATCATTTAACATATTCGCAGCTTCCTATAAAAAAACTACTACACATGATGGAGCAAACTTAAGGCTGCTTCGTTCCCGACCTGACCTGATTCATTTGACATCATTGTAGTAGCTTTCTCATTATATCATATGAATTTACATTTTCAACAAGTTTATCCTTTTAATCCTCTTGATTGACGATCCATATCTTCAATCACAATATCATAAATTTCTCCTAAGCTGGCACAGTATTCCAATACTTTCCAGGGATCATTGGTATGAAAATGTATTTTGATCAATTCATCATCACCTACTGCCAATAAACAATCTCCTTTAAAATTCTCTAAAAAATAATCATGAATCTGATTCTCATCGAGATTTTTGCCTTCAATCAATAATTGTGTATCATATTTAAACTCTATCATAATGATTTCCTTTCTTTTTCATATATCATACTATAAAAAAAAGATAATCATAAATTCATATGAATTCACAATTATCTTTTATAAGTTATCCTATTTTCTTTTTACCACCCATATATGGCTGTAATGCTTCTGGAATCAATACACTTCCATCTTCCTGCAGGTTGTTTTCCAGGAATGCGATCAACATACGCGGTGGAGCCACACAAGTATTGTTTAAAGTATGGGCAAAATATTTATTTCCTTTTTCATCTTTTACACGAATGCGAAGACGTCTTGCCTGTGCGTCTGTCAAATTAGAACAGCTACCAACTTCAAAGTATTTTTTCTGTCTAGGAGACCAGGCCTCTACATCCACGGATTTACATTTTAAATCCGCCAAATCACCGGAGCAACATTCCAATGTTCTTACCGGTACATCTAATGAACGGAAGAATTCTACTGTATTCATGTAAAGTTTTTTAAACCATTCCATACTTTCTTCCGGCTTACATACAACGATCATTTCCTGTTTTTCAAATTGATGAATTCGATAGACACCACGTTCCTCGATACCATGCGCTCCTTTTTCTTTTCTGAAGCATGGAGAGAAAGAAGTATAAGTATAAGGAAGATCTTTTTCATCTAAGATCGTATCAATAAATTTTCCAATCATAGAATGTTCGCTGGTTCCAATCAAATACAGATCTTCGCCTTCAATTTTATACATCATGCCTTCCATTTCCGCAAAGCTCATAACACCATCAACAACGGCAGAACGAATCATATACGGTGGAATACAATAAGTAAATCCTTTATTGATCATAAAATCACGTGCATAGGAAAGTATGGCAGAGTGTAAACGAGCTACATCACCCATTAAATAATAGAATCCATTTCCGGCAACTTTACGAGCACTGTCCAAATCAATTCCATTTAAACGTTCCATGATTTCTGTATGATATGGAATTTCAAAATCTGGTACAACGGGTTCTCCAAATTTTTCTAATTCCACATTTTCTGAATCATCTTTTCCAATAGGAACACTTTCATCGATCATATTAGGAATCATCATCATTTTCTGTTTGACAGATTCTCTTAATTTATCTTCCTTTTCTTCCAAGGCTTCCAATTCCTGAGCAATCGAAGCTACTTTCTGTTTTACTTCTTCTGCTTCCTCTTTTTTACCTTGTCCCATCAAAGCTCCAATTTGTTTGGAAATTGTTTTTCTCTGCCCTCGCAGATCATCTGCATGCTGCTGAGTCTGACGAAGCTCTTTATCTTCCTGTAAAACTTCATTGACCAAAGGAATCTTTGCATCCTGGAATTTTTTCTTCATATTCTCTTTGACCAAATCCGGATTTTCTCGGACAAATTTAATATCTAACATTTCTATATCCTCCTTTTGTCCATTAAAAAAGAGACATGTACCACAAAGGGACGATGTCTCGCGTTGCCACCCTTCTTATCTTAAAAAAATAAGATCTCTTGACATGATAACGGTATGTACCGAAAACAGATACTTTTTTCCCTGTTTCACTCAAAGGGGCTTTTCCATTTATCTTCTCGATATTTTCACCAGCCATATCGTCTCTATAAGAAAAGAATAAATGTACTTTTCCTTTTCATTGTTTTCAGTATATTTTATATCATTCTTTCAATAAGAGTGCAAGTTTGAATCGAATAGAATTTTATAGAATGCGAATAATCATATGATATTCCTATTCTTTGATCTGCTTAGGTTTTTTAAAGATTCCAAAGACTACAATTAAAATCGCAATCGGACACATGATGGATAAAATAGGTAACGACATATTTAAAATAAAATCTAAACCTAAACTTGAAATGATAAAACTGAAAATCACAAAAAGTAATAACCATTTTTTATAGGAAATCTTTGGGACAAGTTCCTGAAAATATTGAGCACAACAGGATAATAATCCGGTACAGACATTAAAGCAGGCAATAAAGAAAATCATGCCTACTAAGATTTGTGCAAATGATCCAAAGCTATTTTCTATAGAATAGACTAAAACCTGTGCACCATTTGTCACTTGATCAAACATACCGGAGCTATGCATTCCTATATAACCGGTAGCACAATAAACAATTGCCAATAACATTCCGGTAATCAGTCCTGCCTTCATAATTTCAATCGCAACTCTTTTTGGTTTTTTAATTCCTAAATCTTGAATATTGATGGCGATAATAATTCCAAAATTTAATGCCGCCAAAATATCCATGGTCTGATATCCATCCACGATTCCGGATAGTACCGGTGAGGATGCATACCTTGTATAAGGATTCCCAATATGAACAGGAAGCAAAAAAACAGCACCTAAAAATACAATCAATATTAAGATCAATAAGATGGGTGTCATAAATTTTCCTAATAAATTTTTTAATTTATTTGGCTTTAACGCCACAAGTCCTGCCAATGTGAAAAAAAGAAGGGAATATACAATTTGAAATAACATGCGATTGTCTTCCTGAATCAAAGGTGTCAATGCCATTTCAAATGAAGTCGAAGCGGTTCTGGGAATCGCAACACAGGGTCCGATCAATAAATACACTAGTGTCACAAACAAAAGTGTGAAATAAGGATGAATCTGATCTGTTAGATTTTTTAATCCCTGATGCCTGGCAACGACAATAACGGTAACGCTGGGAACAACAACTGCCATTAATAAAAATCCAAGGATTGAAAGTAAAAACGAAGAACCGGATTGTGCTCCTAATAAGGGAGGAAAGATCAAATTTCCAGCTCCAAAAAACATTGAAAACAGAGTAAATCCTATCAATATACTATTTTTGATATTTAACTTTTCCATACGATCTCCTTAAAAAAGACCCTTATTGTGATAAACAATAAGGATCTACAGATTTATTCTTCCTGTGTTTCTTCGTCCTCGTCATGATCAACTAAAGTAACCTTGGTCACTTTAGAACCTTCTGTCAGATGAATCAATTTAATCCCCTGCGTATTACGTCCATAAACACCTACACTGGCCAGTGAGATACGAATCATGATACCGGAACTGGATACGATCATCGCATCTTCATCCCCATTGACAGCTTTTACACTGACTAAATTTCCTGTTTTCTCGGTAATATTTATCGTACGTACACCTTTTTTACCACGGGAAGTCAAACGATATTCTTCAAAATCACTGCGTTTACCATATCCATTTTCAGAAACTGATAATACAGTGTTTCCTTCATTGGATAAACAAACACCTACAACGTAGCTGCCATCACAATTAAATCCAAGTACACCAGCTGCATTTCTTCCCATCATACGAATTTGATCTTCTTTGAAGCGTACAGCTTTTCCATTGGATCCGGCAATCATTACTTCATCATCACCGGTCGTTGCCTTGACAAACGCAAGTTCATCTTCTTCTTTTAAGCTGATTGCGATCTTTCCATTACGATTGATATTGTCAAATTCATTTAATGCGGTTCGCTTGGCAATTCCGTTTCTGGTCACAAACAATAAAGTTTTGATATGATCATGTTCTTTAGGAATTGGAAGCAGCACTTTTACCTTTTCATCCTTTTCCAATGTCAGAAGGTTGATGATTGGAAGTCCCTTAGCTGTTCTGGATGCGATAGGAATATTAAATCCCTTCATACGATAAACGCGTCCTTTATTCGTAAACAACAACAGCCAGTCATGTGTTGACATGGAAATCAAAGTATCAATGGAATCTTCTTCATTTAACGTCAATGACTTAATACCACGTCCACCACGATTTTGTGTATGATAAGTATCAACCGGTTGGCGTTTGATATAGCCTGATTCTGTCAACATGATGATGCTGTCTTCTACTGGAATCAGATCTTCATCTTCCATATCAAATGAAGCATCACTGATTTCCGTTTTACGATCATCACCATATTTTTCATTGATTTCTGTCAAATCTTCTCGAATAATCTGTAATACACGATCATGATTAGCCAGAATATCTTCCAAATCCGCAATTGTCATTAAGATTTCCTGATATTCTTTTTCAATCTTATCTCTTTCCAAACCGGATAATCTTCTTAACTGCATGGCTAAGATCGCCTTAGCCTGAATTTCAGATAATCCAAAGGTTTCACATAAATCCTGAATCAATCCGGCTTCATCTTTTTTACTGGAACGAATCAAATGAATGACCTGATCAATATGATCCATCGCAATACGCAAACCTTCTAAAATATGCGCCCTGTCTTTTGCCTTCTTTAAATCAAATTTTGTTTTTCGAACGATAACTTCTACCTGATGATTTAAATAATCATTCAAAATCTCTTTTAAAGAGAGTTGTTTTGGTCTTCCGTTCTCCAAAGCCAGCATATTGATTCCAAAGCTTGTCTGCAACGGAGTCAAACGGAAGAGTTGATTTAAGATGACTTCTTCCTGCACATCTTTCTTTAATTCCAATACAATACGAATACCTTCACGGTTACTTTCATCATTCAGATAAGTAACACCTTGAATTTCTTTATCACGAATCAGATCTGCCATCTTTTTGATCAGATTCAATTTGTTGACCTGATATGGTATTTCATAGAATATAATTCGTTTCTTTCCATTATCCAATTCTTCAATACGATATTTGGAGCGAATCATGATTGATCCACGACCCGTTTCATAGGCCTGACGAATTCCTTTTCGTCCTAAGATCATACCGCCGGTTGGAAAATCTGGGCCCTTGATAACTTCCATCAATTCCGGTATGCTGACATCCGGATCATCCATGATTCTAAAAATAGCCTGAATCGTTTCTCCTAAATTGTGTGGTGGAATATTAGTCGCCATACCAACGGCAATACCAACAGAACCATTGATCAAAAGGTTAGGAATACGGCTTGGTAAAACAACCGGTTCACTTTCTTCACCATCATAGTTTGGTACGAAATCTACGGTATCTTTATTGATATCACGCATCATCTCCATAGAGATTTTTGACATACGCGCTTCCGTATATCGCATGGCCGCTGCTCCATCTCCATCCAGAGAGCCAAAGTTACCATGCCCATCGACCAAAGGATAACGATAAGAGAAATCCTGGGCCATACGAACCATGGCATCATAAACTGCTGTATCCCCATGAGGGTGATACTTACCAATAACTTCACCAACGATACGAGCACTTTTTTTATGAGCTACACCACTGGTGATTCCCAACATATTCATCGCATGTAAAATACGACGATGAACCGGTTTCATACCGTCACGAACATCAGGCAAAGCACGTTGCACAATAACGGACATAGAGTAATCCAGGAAGGATTCACGCATCTCCTTGGATATTTCTACATCTTCTATGTAATCATATTGTTTATTGTCTTCCATAGAAACCTCCTAGTAATCCAAATTTGCGTAAACCGCATTTTCCTGTATAAATTCGCGACGAGGATCGACATCTTCTCCCATCAACATAGAAAATACACTATCGGCCTCAACCGCATCATCGATTGTAACACGCTTTAAGATACGATGAGCCGGATCCATTGTTGTTTCCCACAACTGTTCGGCATCCATCTCTCCCAAACCTTTATAACGCTGTACTTTGTAGCCATCTTTAAATTCTTCACGGAGCTTATCCATCTCCTGTTCCTTATAGGCATAGGCAATTTTCTTTCCTTTTTGTACCTTATATAAAGGTGGCTGGGCAATATAAACATATCCGTTTTCAATGACCGGACGCATAAAGCGATATAAGAACGTCAACATCAACGTACAAATATGACTTCCATCGACATCAGCATCGGTCATGATAACGATCTTATGATAACGAAGATTATCTAAGTTGACTTCATCCTGAATACCGCAGCCAAAAGCTGTGATCATGCTGCGAATCTCCTGATTTTCAAAGATTCTATGTTGACGCGCCTTTTCTACGTTTAATATCTTTCCTCGAAGTGGCAAGATAGCCTGTGTTTTGGCATCACGCCCCTGTTTGGCACTTCCACCGGCAGAATCACCCTCGACAATAAAAATTTCACATTCACTGGCATCTTTGGAAGAGCAGTCTGTCAATTTTCCCGGCAGTGAACTAATACCATCCAATGCACTTTTTCTTCGTGTCAATTCACGCGCTTTTTTGGCAGCCAAACGTGCTTTAGAGGCAACGATAGCCTTTTCAACAATAGCCTTGGCATCATTTGGATTCTCTAAAAAGAAACGCTTGATCTGTTCACCGGCAATACTTGATACGATCTTACGGACTTCGCTGTTTCCCAGCTTTGTCTTTGTCTGTCCTTCATACTGCGGATCCGGATGCTTGATGGAAATGATTGCCACCAAACCTTCTTTGACATCATCCTGTGACAAGGTTTCTTCCTTTTTCAATAAGTTATTTTCTTTGGCATAATTATTGATCACACGTGTCAATGCCATACGGAATCCATCTTCATGGAAACCACCTTCATGCGTATGAATATTGTTACAGAACGAATAAATATTACTTTGATAGCCATCATTATACTGCAGGGCCACTTCAGCCAAAATCTGATCCTGTATACCATCGACATAGATGACATTATCACCTAGAGTTTTCTTACCCTTATTTAAATATTGCACGTATTCAATAATACCGCCTTCATATTTATAGTTTACACTTTGTCCATCTTCACTTCGTTCATCCTTTAAGGTTAAACGAATATCCTTATTTAAAAAGGCAAGCTGACGTAAACGAACATTCAGCGTATCAAAATCATAAGTCGTTGTTTCTTTAAAAATAGAAGGATCGGCCTTAAAACGAACCAATGTACCTGTTTCTTCCGTCTTTCCGATGATTTTTAAAGGTTCTACCGTATTTCCGCCGTTTTCAAATCGAATAAAATAAATATTTCCATTTTGATACACCGTAACTTCCAGCCATTCGCTCAATGCGTTTACAACACTGGCACCGACACCATGAAGTCCACCGGATACCTTATAAGCGCCACCACCGAATTTACCACCGGCATGTAGGACGGTCATGATCGTTTCTACCGCACTGATTCCAGTCTTTTCATGAATGCCCACCGGCATACCACGTCCATTATCTCGTACAGAGATCACATTGTCTTTTTCAATGACCACATCGATCTGATCGGCATAACCGGCCAACGCTTCATCAATACCGTTATCGACAATTTCCCATACCAGATGATGAAGACCTCTGGCACTGGTTGAACCAATATACATTCCCGGACGAAGACGCACGGCCTCCAAACCTTCCAATACCTGAATATCATTGGCGGTATAAGAATGATCTACACGAGTTGCTTCACTTTCCAACTCTTCAAATTCAATGATTTTCTGTTCTTGTCCATTACTCATTTTTTGACCTCCCTTAGATGTCCGTTTTCCACTTGTATCGTATAAGCCTTATGATCTTTTAACCAGGAAGGCTCTATATTGCCTGTTGTCGTAATAAAAATCTGCATTTTTTGAGGTAAAATCGATATCAGTTTTTGACATCGATGATCATCCAGTTCACTAAAGACATCATCCAACAATAAAATCGGATATTCCTTTTGTTTTTCATAGATAATCTGACAGAGTGCCAGCTTCATCGAGAGCACAAAGCTGCGCTTTTGTCCCTGACTGGCTACTTCTTTAACAGATATGCCATTCATATGAAAATCAATATCATCTTTATGAATACCGATATGCGTCTGTTTGTACAATTTATCGCGCATTTCACTCTTTTTATACGCATTTCTTAGATTCGTTTCCAAATCATCCATAGAAACAAATGTTTGATATCTGGCTCCCACTTCTTCCTTTTCTTTAGTAAAGTAAGAATAAAAAGTCCGTGTTTTTTCCATCAGATCTTCCAAAAAAGAGACTCTTTGTTTCAATATAATGATTTGATCCTGTATCATTTGTTCCGTCATCGTTTCTAAAAGAACAGGATCTACTTTCTCTCTTTTTAAAATGGAGTTTCTTTCTTTTAACATTTTCTGATAATGATTTAAAGTGCTGGTATATCGCTTGGAAATCTTGATCAGTTCCATATCAATGAAGCGTCTTCGAATCTTCGGACTTTGTTGAAACAACATCAAATCATCCGGACAAAAAAGAACCGCATTGACAATGCCTATAAAATCGGAATATCTTCGAATTGGATCATTTAAACGATATAAATGCTTCTCATGATCCATAGATACGATTTTCAGTTCTTCTTTTCTTTGATGGGATTCAATTTGTGCCTGAATCATAAAAAAATCTTGATTCTCCAAAATCAAAGAAGAACTGGATGGTGTACGAAAAGAACGTAAATGACTTAAATAATAAATCGATTCGATCAGGTTCGTCTTTCCCTGTGCGTTTTTTCCTTCCAAGATACAAATACTGTTCGGTCTAAAAACACACTCTGCCATATCATAATTTCTAAAATTACGAAGCTTTAAGCTGCAGATATTCATCGGATGATGATCCTTGTATCATAAAAAGATACGACATCATCTTTATAAAGCTTCCGGCCTCTTCGATCTTCTCTTTGATCATTCACCATAACCGGTGTTTCCTGAAGAAATTCTTTAACTTGACCTCCGCTGGAAATGATATCGCATGCTTTCAATAATTGTTGTAATGTAATGCATTCACCTTTTAGATCAAAATACATACAAAATCCCTCTTTTCGCCCCTAGATTATACCATAAATACGTTAAATTTACTACTTCTTGGATTTTACAGTATTTGAATTTGTCTAAAATCAAATTAAAAGGCTCAAAAAAGAGCCTCAAGCGATAAATTTGTTTTTTTGAACCATTTTTGTATCTCAATTTCTTTTTCAGTATTTCTCAGGCTTTAAAACAATTTTTGTATATGTGGCACTCTTTTTAGGAAAGAGACGATGAAGCCACAAAGAACAAAACTGAAAACACACCATAAAACAGATGTGATAAAACCTCCAAAATAAGGAATCAAGGTCATTTCAAATTCATCAAAAATCATCTTTCTAAAAAATGGATCCCATAAATAAATTCCATAGGTCAAAGCACCCAGTTTCACAATGAAATTTTGAAAAGAAACGTTGACCTGATCTTTATAGGATAGAAACAATCTTTTAATCAGTATAAAGGCAAAGATGGCACTTATGTAATCAAACAATTCAAAATACGCATCACTATATACATATAGATTACCGCCGATGATTGTAAAACAAATGGAAATGATCATACCGGTCAATGTCGCAAGACCCAATGTAAAGATCCACTTCTTCTGCATTTTCTCCACACATACTATTCTATCGATATAAAAGCCCATCAAAGGATAAAAAATCTCTTTTGTGGTACTAAAAGGAATACGAAAAGCCCATGTAAATTCAAAATCCTGTCCTAAAAAAGTCTGTACAAAAAACTGCATCAAAGGCTAAATGGTCGAAAAGACAAAATGAATAAAGAGAATGATCCAGAAATCAGATGCCTTCATATTTCGACAGATTCTATGTAATAGCGGAAGCATCAGTAAAAAGCCCAGATAAGAATATAAGTACCAGTAAGAACGATCGATTCCGTTTTCAAAAACGCCAATAATATAGGCTGTCAAATCTACGACAAAATCATGTTCAGCCATATAAACTAAAAAATTGAACACGAGTATCGCAATGATGATCTTGATCATACGTTTACGAAAGATCGTTATATATCTTTCTTCTTTTGTCAGTAAAAGACTTCCGGAGATCATCAAAAATAAAGGAACATTTATTTTTGCAATCAAGTCAAAAAATATAAATAAGATTTCATGAAACAGATCCGGCTCATTCAAATAGTAATCAAAAGCCGGTACATGTTGAAATAATACCAAAAAGATTGCCAGAATCCGTAATGCTTCAATATACGCTTTTTTGACCTTTACCATTTCATCACCAACCTATTATTATATGCATCTTTTTCAAAAAGAAAAGAAGCTACGACTAATCATAGCTTCGAATCGGTACAACGATCATAATAATAGAAGAATCTTCCGGATTGGAAATACGAATTGGCTTTAAGTATCCTGAAAATTCCAGTTTTACAGTTTGGGCATTTAGAGCTCTTAGAGCATCTAACATAAAAGTACCGTTGCAGGAAAGAGTAAGGTCTTCACCAGTATAAGTGCAATCTGTCAAAATTTCATCAGAATTTCCGATTTCCACTGAATTTGTCTTAATACGACAAATTTCCGGTGTACATTCCATTTTGACCAGATGAATCTTTTCATTACGAATAAAGTTGGTACGATCAATAACACTGGTCAATTCAGAAGAGCTGACTTCCATATTCGCAACATACTGTGTTGGAATGATACGTTCCACATCCGGGAAAGTTCCATCGATCAGACGTGTCTGAATAATTGTTTTATCAAAGACAAACTGTGCTTTTTTATGATCAACATAGATCAAAATATCACTGTCATCCTCAGAAATGCTTCGTGTCACTTCATTTAGACTTTTGGCCGGAATTGTAATGTTAAAATCTTCTACGTTTTCTAAGGCAATGACTTTACGTGCTAAACGATAGGAGTCCGTAGCACTGCAGTATAAAGAATTATCCTTTGTATGGAAATTAACACCCGTTAATACCGGTCTTTGATCTTTGTCGCTGCAGGCAAAGGAAGTCTGAGAAACGATCTGCTTTAATTGTTCTCCTTTTAAAGTAAATTGATGATCCGGTTTTGAAAAATCAATGGAAGGATATTCCTGGGCACGAATACTGTTTAATTGAAATTGTCCGTTTATACTGGATAAACGCACTAAAGAATGATCTATCTGTTCCATATCAATGATGGCGCAATCCAACTTACGAACTATTTCCAGTAAGTATTTGGATTCCACTACGATCGATCCGGTAGATTCAATCTGAAGCTGATTTAATTCTCCTTTTAAAATCGTAGAACGAATTGAAATATTAGAATCACTTCCGGTTAAGACAATTTGATCTTCTTCGACTTGAATGCAGATTCCTGATAAAGCAGGAATTGGACTAAAAACACTGATAGCTCTTGAAACGACGCTTAATTTGTCATAAAAATACTTTCTGTCAATTGAAAAGTGCATACGAATCTCCTTTTTATATATAATTCTTTATTAAGTAATAATAATAACCTGTGGATTTGTGGAAAAAGAACAGGCTTTATCCGATAGTTATGCAGTCAAACACTGTTTTTTGTATGGGGAATGACTGTGGAAAGACAGGGAAAACTAATCTTCCAATAAGGATTTTACCTTATCGACTGCCATTTTAAAATTCTTATCCGTTTGAATCAACTTTACAGCTCGATCATACGAACTTGAAATTGTCGTATGATCCCGGTTTCCTAATTCTTGTCCTATGGATACATACGCTTTATGTAACAGTTCACGGCTTAAATAAATAAAGACCTGTCGGGCATTCATCAGCTTTTTCTGTCGTGATTTTCCTTCGATATCTTTATAGGTCAAACCATAAAAACGAGTTACCGCTTTTTTTATTTTTTTGATCGTTAGCTCCGATGTAGAAGAAACGATCGGTTCTTTCATCAAAATACGCTGCGCAAAATCAAGATCAATCACATCCGGATTCTCCAATGTCGCATTGAAAATCAGCTTATTTAAACTACCTTCCAAATTTCGTACATCATTACTGAATTTATGTGCCAGATAATCCAGTACATCTTCATTGATCTGACAAATTTCTTCATTGCCTTCCAGTTTCTTTTTCAAAATGGCTTTACTGGTGTCAAATTCCGGTTTTACGATATTGACCGATAATCCGGAATTAAAGCGAGAGATCAAACGAGATTGAAGACCACTTAATTCACTGGGATGCATATCCGATGTAATGACAATCTGCGCATTTCGACTGATCAATTCATTATAAACCGTGAAAAAGACTTCCTGACTGGATGATTGTTGCAGGTTTTGAATATCATCAATCAAAAAGTAATCGTTATCGATCAATTGCGATTTGACCTGATCGACTGCATTTCCATGAATATTTTTGGTTTTCATCGCATCCAGCAAGATAGATACTAAATCACCACTGTAAGAATAAAAAACTTTGGTTTCCGGTCTTTCTTTTTTCAAATAATTTCCGATTGCGTGCAACAAATGCGTTTTTCCTAATCCGGAATTTCCATAAATCATGATCGGATTAAAAAGATGTTTTTTTTGCGTACAGCAGGAAAGACAGGCCGCATAGGCTTCGGCATTGGAATTTCCTTCAATAAAATTCTCAAAAGTATATTCTTCATTAAAATCAGTACGCATTAAGTTTTGCGTTCTTTGTTGAAGATTAATTTCCGGAATCAGCTTACTGGCATCCTGTTTGGAAATAAATTGTATCGAAACTTCTTCCTTTAAGACTTCATATAAAGAGGAACGTAATAAAGAGATACCTTGTTCCGTTTTCAATATATTTAAAGTGATCATGGTAGGATACACAATAAAAGCTGTACCGTCTTCAATTTTAAAAAGTTCTGTTTTCGAAATCCAGGAATCGAATGTTTCTGAATCATAGTAACCCGCTTTTTGAATATCGGACAATACTTGCTTCCATATTTCTTTATAAGCTTGTGGTTCCATAGAACCCTCCTTTACCTTTTAGTATTATACACGAAAGAACCTTATATTTTAATAGGGGATTTCTTTTGTTTGGAATGGGGAAAACTTAAAGTTTTTCCTGATGAAAATGGAAGTTTTCCACAAAAATAAAAAGAAAAGTTTTCCTCAATGTGGAAAACTTTTAAAAATGGGGAAAAGTAATGTGGAAAACTCCGGTTTTTCCATCTTCTTTTACAAACAATTTTCCTTTTAAACAAAGGGTTTTAATGAGTTTTCCCCATCTATCTTAAAAATAGAAAAATAGATTAAAAAATATACAGGAAAACTTAAAATAAATATGGGAAAACTCAGAGTTTAAATCTTTATAAAATAAGTTTTCCCCATTTTGAGGGTAAAAAGAAGAGGAGGAAAAATTATTCATAAAAAATATATAGTTTTTGTTTCTTTATAAAAGATGTGGTATATAATGAAATGAACTAAAATAGGGGGAATTTTCATGCGCGTATATCACTTTGAAGTTAATATAGATAAAAAAGAATTCAATGAGTTTGTCCAAAATCATCCATACTGTAATCTTTTACAGAGTTATCAATGGGCTGATGTCAAGAAAAACTGGGATCATATGCATACCGGCGTCTATGATGAAAATCATCAATTGGTTGCGACGGGACTTGTTCTGATCAAAAGGCTTCCATTAGGTTTTACTATGTTTTATTTACCTAGAGGCCCAATCATGGATTATAAAAATAAGCCGTTGTTGAAGTATTACTTCAGTGAACTGAAAAGAATTGCGAAAAAAAGACATTGTTTGTTCATTAAGTTTGATCCGGAGATTCATATAAGAGATTATCTATATGGTGAAGAAATGCCGGAAATGAAATCTGATTCTTTAGAAATTTTAAAGAATATTGAAAATATCGGAGCGGTTCATCATGGATTTACGACATATATTGCGGAAACAGCACAGGCGCGTTTTCATATGGGAGTCATGAAATGTGAAAATATGGATCAACATGTTCCTCGATCAACATTAAGAAGTAAGAATGTTGCGTTACGCAAACATGTTCATGTTGAATTGGTTGGACAAGAAGGACTTGATGATTTTGCGAAAATAATGCATATGACTGAAGAAAGAAAAAGTGTGCAATTGAGAAATGAAGATTATTTCAAACTTTTAATGGAAACATATCCAGATCAAACTTATTTGTTTCTCGCAAAAGTAGATCCAGAAGATCGTAAAAAAGAATTAGAAGCTATTATAAAAGAAAATGAATTGAAAATAGCGGATGAAACTACAGGAAATAAAGCTCGTAAAAAAGCAACTCAAGAAATCAAACAAGCAGAAACGGAATTAGAATCTTTACAATCAATATTACAAAAATATCAAGGTGAACAAGTGATTGCGGGAGGCTTGATGCTTGGATTCGGAAAAACTGTCGAAATGTTATATGCAGGTATGAATGAAGATTTTCGAACTTTTAGACCTCAGTATTTAACATATATGACACAATTCACATATGCTTTTGAACATGGTTATGAATATGTAACTATGGGAGGGGTTGAAGGAACTTTAAAAGATGGTCTATCGGTTTATAAATCAAATTTTAATCCGATGGTCAATGAATTTATCGGAGAATTTGATCTTCCTGTAAATAAAATGTTGTTTAAACTTTCTGAAAAAGCATATGAAATGAAAAAAAAGCGTAATTCTAGCGAATAATAAGTTGACTTATAGGGTATGTCTTGATATAATTGGCGAGCAAACTTGTTTGAAAAGAATGGAAAAAAACTAGACTGTGGGGTGGGTCAAAGATGAAAAGAACATATCAGCCAAGTAAGAGAAAACACCAGAAAACTCATGGTTTCCGTGCTCGTATGGCAACCGTTGGTGGTCGTAACGTACTGGCTCGCAGAAGAGCAAAAGGAAGAAAGGTACTATCCGCATAGAAATCACCACCAAGGTGATTTTTTTGTCTTGATAGGGGGTTTTCATGAAAAAGGAATACAGAGTCTGTAAAAATTATGAATTCTCTTCTATTATTGGACAAAAACGATACGTGGCATCACATTCATTTGTGTGTTACTTTGAACAGCGAAAAAACGAACATGCTCGTGTAGGAATTAGTGTGGGCAAAAAGTTGGGAAATGCGGTTCAAAGAAATAAGGTAAAACGTCAGGTTCGTTCAATGATCGATCATCATTTTAATTTTCAAAGTGATTTCGATTTAATTTTAATTATTCGTCCTAAATATAAAGAACAGAGTTTTACTGAAAATGAATGTGAACTTCAAAAAGATTTGGCTCGTATAGAGAAGAGAATGAAGAGGTAAATCATGGCAAATTTATTAAAAGGGAAGTCAAAGATCCTGTTTCTTTGCTTGTTTATCCTGTTAACGTGTACGGCTTGTTCCAGTCCGCGTGCAACAGATGGAAAAACAAAATTGGATATGATCATCGCATCGGAAGAAGTAACGGTTCGTAAAGATCAGGTCAATATTTCAGAAATTCAAGATGAAGATTTGAAGAAAGAATATAAAGACTATAAAGATGATGAAAAAATTACGATCAAACCGATGACATTTGGAGAAGCCTTCAATGAAGGATGGTTTAGTGGTCTGATCGTATGGCCTTTGGCACAGGTTATCAACCGCATTGCGGCTTTTACAGATGCCGGTTGGGGTATTATCTTGACAACGGTTATTATTCAGGGTGCTGTATTCTTATTTACACGTAAATCGCAGATGTCAGCACAGCGCATGCAGGAAATCCAGCCGGAAATGCAGCGTATTCAAGATAAATATAAAGGAAAAACCGATGATCGTTCTCGTATGATGCTGGCGCAGGAAACACAAAAACTGTATCAGAAATACGATATTCATCCATTTGGCTCAATTTTGGTTATGTTTATTCAGTTGCCGTTGATGATGGGTGTATATTACGCAATGGTACGTGCATCCAGTGTAGTCTATGGAACATTTATGGGAATTGACTTAACGCAAACACCATTATATGGATTCCAGAATCTGCAATGGGCTTATATCGTAATCTATATTTTGATGGTTATTTCTTCAATTGCTTCTATGAAGATGCCGCAATGGTTGAAAAAACGTCAGGATAAAATTGATCATGTAAAGACCAAGGATTATTTGAAGAGTGGTAAAGATCCAATGAGCAGTATGAATATGACAATGTATTTCTCAACTGGATTTGTTGCCTTGTTGTATATTTCCTGGCCAATCGCCATGTCTTTTTACTGGTTAGTGTCTTCTTTAACACGTGTATGCTTTAACATATTTATGCATGCGATGATCGTCAAAGAAGCCAAAGAAAAGAAATCGAAAGATATCATCAGGTAGGAGGCCAAGTCCATGGAATTTAAAAGATACACAGAAAAAACTTTGGAGGAGGCTTTAAAGTCGGCCGCCAGAGATAAAGGTGTTTCTGTCGAAGACCTTCATTACAATGTATTGGAGGAAAAAAGCGGATTTTTAGGAGTCGGCAGATCTGTTGAGATTGAGGCTTATTGTGAAAAAGATGTAGAAAACTTTATCGTTTCTTATATTCAACAGTATTTTGACAATGCACAATTGGATGGTCAGGTTGATATTGAAAATGATAACGGATTCTATCGTATTACGGTGAATACCTCCAACAATGCGATATTGATTGGCAAAGCCGGAAAAACTTTGCAGGCATTTAATCGTTTGGTGAAAGCGGCTGCCAGCGCTGAGTTTAAGAAAAGAGTCGGTCTTTTGATTGATGTTAATGGATATAAAGAAGATCGTTATGAAAAAATCACAAAAATGGCAATTCGTGTTGCCAAGGATGTGCGGCGAACTAAAATTGATGCGACTTTAGATCCAATGCCGGCCGATGAAAGAAAGGCTATCCATAATGCATTAGCAAATATGGAGGATATCACAACACAATCAACCGGTGAAGGGGCAACTCGTCGTTTGCAGATTTTATATTCACCAGGTAAAGAAGTGGATTAAACGGGATTTATTCCCGTTTTTTTTGGAAAGGAAAGTCTATGAAAATATTTGTAGGATTAGGAAATCCCGGTAAAAAATATGAAAATACAAGACACAATGCCGGTTTTATGGTTATGGATGAATTGGCTAAGTTATGTGAAGTATCCTTTGATCAGAAAAAATTTTCGGCGTATTTCGCAAAGACAAAATTAAAAGGAGAAGATGTTATTTTATTGAAGCCGACCACTTATATGAATAACAGTGGTTTTGCCCTTCGTCAATGTATGGATTTCTATAAAGCATCACCGGAAGATGTTACAGTTATTTATGATGATGTGGACTTACCGGTAGGAAAGATTCGTCTTCGTCAAAAAGGAAGTGCAGGCGGACATAATGGTATCAAAAGCATTATTCAATGTATTTTTACCAGTGAATTTGACAGGATTCGTGTAGGAGTGGGAAAAGATCCGCAAATTGATATGATCAATTGGGTATTGGGAAAATTCAGAGAAGAAGAACAAAAAGATTTGAAAAATGCGGTAAAAAATAGCGCAAAAGCGGCTTATTATTCTATTGATCATTCTTTTATGGACACGATGAATCTGTATAATAAAAAGTAGAAAGAGGAATTATTTTTGGAAAAGATATGGAATTCTTTACAAGACAATGATGTAGTAAAGGGAATTGTTTCTTCCAAGATTTCCTGCGGAAACCTATTTTTAATGGAAGAAGCCTTATTGTTAGTATCTAGCTTTAAGAAAGAACCAAAAAACTACATTGTTGTGAAAAAAAGTATGTATGAGGCGCAGCAACTCTATAAACGAGTATCCCCACTGATGGACGAGGTGCTGCTTTTTGTCATGGAAGAAAGCTTGCGTGTACAGGCAATCGCCAGTTCACCGGAAGATAAAGATGAAATGATTTATTCCTTAACACAGCTTATCAAAGACAATAAGCCAAAGATCATCATATGCAATGTCGCAGCTTTTACAAGATATTTACCAGATCCTGTCTTTTTTAAGGAAAACTGTATTCACTTAGAAATTAATCAAGAGCAGGATATGAATACTCTAAAGAAACAACTTAATCGAATGGGGTATTCTCGTTTGAATTATGTGGATCGACCATGTACCTTTGCGTCACGTGGAGGCATTATCGATGTATTTAGTTTAGAATATGATCATCCAATACGAATAGAATTTTTTGATACAGAAATCGAGTCGATCCGTTTCTTTGATGAAGAAACACAAAGAACAATTGAAAGAATTGATTCAATTGATTTTGGTCCGGCAACCGATTTACTTTTTACAGATGAACAGATTTCAGAAATTCAACAGGAAGTACAGAAAAAACTGGAAAAAGAATTAGTTTTGTTGAAGTTGGAAGAAGATAAAGAAATGCTGCAGGATCATATTGAGGCAGATATGCGTTCTTTGGAAAGTTATGAACCGGAAAATATTTTGTATATTTATTTTGCTTATACAAAAGGATATCATCTGTTCGATTATTTGCAGGGAAAGATTATTTTTAGTTCCACTGAAGAAGTCCAACAATCTTTTAAAAAATTAAATGAAGAGACAATTTCTTATATGCAGGAACGTGTGCAGGATCATATTTCATTGCCTAAATATATGCTTTTTCAGGATATTCATATGATCATACAGAAAAATAATATCTTAGAATTTCATGAATTTTTAGATGAAGATTCTATTGTTTCTGAAATTTTTCCTTTAGAGAAAGCCGCATTGCCTTTGATTAATCAATTAGAGGCAATCGATCGACATAAAAAGGTTTATTTTTCTCTGGAAACAAAACAGGCTAAACAAGTAGAGGCCTGTATGTTTGAAAATGAAATGAACTTACAGTGTGAGTTTATAGAACCTTGTTTTTATGAAGGCTTTTCCTATCAAAATATGATTGTGATCAGTGCGAGAGAATTATTTGTAGATGCCTATCATTCTAAACGATATCAAAAGACCTTTAAAGAGGGTCGTATCCTTGAAAATGTGATGGAGCTGGAAAAAAATGATTATGTGGTGCATGAACAATATGGAATCGGACAGTATCTGGGAATCGTCACGAGGGAAAACAAAGGAAAAAAATTGGATTATCTGCATGTAGTTTATCGAGGCGGTGATGAACTTTATGTTCCTTTATCTCAGTTTCAATTAGTTCGAAAATATATTTCAAAAGAAGGTGCGGGTGTAAAATTATCGCAACTGGGAAGCAACGCCTGGCAGAAGACCAAAGAAAAAGTCAATCAGCGTGTGGAAGAGATTGCGGCAAGATTGGTGGAACTCTATGCTCTTCGAAATGAAAACATCGGATATGCATTTCCAAAGGATGATGCGCTACAAAAAGAATTTGAAGAAGCATTTGAATATGAACCGACACCGGATCAGATCAAAGCAATTCATGATATCAAAATAGAAATGGAAAAACCAAAACCAATGGATCATTTACTTTGTGGCGATGTTGGTTTTGGAAAAACAGAAGTGGCGATGTGCTGTGCCTTTAAAGCCATTGCCAGTGGCAAGCAGGTTGCTTTTCTGTGTCCGACAACAATTCTTTCTATGCAGCATTATCAAACTGTTCTGCATCGTTTTGAATCTACCGGTGCCAATATTGCTTTGGTAAATCGTTTTGTGTCACAAAAAGAAATTACACAGATTACAAAAGATCTAAAAGCCGGAAATATCGATATTATTATCGGTACACATAAATTATTAAATAAAAGTTTTCAATATAAGGATTTAGGATTACTGATCATTGATGAGGAACAACGATTTGGTGTCGAACATAAAGAAAAAATTAAAGAAATGAAAAGCTCTATTGATGTACTTTCTTTAAGTGCTACACCGATTCCTCGTACTCTACAAATGTCTTTGATTGGGGTACGCACGATTTCACAGTTAAATACACCACCAGCCAAAAGACATCCGGTACAGACTTATATCATGGAAAAACGAGGCAGTGTCATACAGGAAATTATTGCCCGAGAGCTGGCACGAGGTGGACAGGTCTTCTATTTATACAACCGTGTCGATCATATTCATACAACGGCCAATCATTTATCCAACTTATTTCCGGATGCCAATGTCGCCGTGGCACATGGTAAGATGGCTAAAGAAACGATAGAAGAAACCATGATGGACTTTGCCCAGGGAAAATACCAGATTTTGGTTTGTACTACGATTATTGAAACTGGCTTGGATATTGCCAATGCGAATACGATCATCATCGAAAATGCCGATAAATTTGGTCTATCGCAGTTGTATCAGATTCGTGGACGTGTAGGACGAAGAGATAAGATTGCCTACTGTTATTTAATGATCCAACCAAATAAAGAGTTAACGGAAACGGCACAAAAGCGTTTAAAATCGATCAAAGAATTTACCCGTTTAGGCAGTGGCTATAAGATTGCCATGCGTGATTTAACCATTCGTGGTGCCGGGGATTTATTAGGTCCTCAACAAGCTGGTTTTATTGATCAGGTCGGATTGGATATGTATCTGGAATTGTTAGGAAATGCGATTTCTCGTCATAAAGGAGAACCGGTATCCAAAGCGAAGGAAGAAAAAAGAGCCATGCTTGATTTTAAAGGGCATATTCCGCAACAATTTACAGAAAATGATGGTGATAAGTTATCTATTTATCAACAAGTACGAAAAATTGATACATTTAAAGATCTTAAATCATACCAACAGCGAATACAGGATTTATTTGGTAAAATTCCTAAAGAAGTACATCAGATCTTTGAACAAAGATGGTTTGATCTTTTTGTAAATCAAAAAGGAATTGAAAGCTTAAAAGAAGAAGAGAAACAATACGTACTGACATTTGATGAAGACTTTTCAGCACATTGTGACGGTATAAAACTGTTTGAAACGATGAATGATGTCAATCGTGAAATTTCTTTGACCTTAAAGAAACAAAAGATCATCATAACGATTCCGAAGAAAAAGAATAAGGATCTGTTGATGGAAACACTAAAAAATATTGAGGAGAAATTTTTATGAGACTGGATAAATACTTAAAAACGGCTCGTATCTTAAAGAGAAGGGAAGCGGCCAAAGAATTGGCCCTTAAATCTCGAATCTGGATCAATGATCGTATCGCAAAACCATCTTCGGAAGTGCATATCGGAGATCAAATTCGCATTCGTTTTGGATATCGTCTTTTAGAGATTCAAGTTCTGGATATTCAAAAACAAGTTTCAAAACAGAACGCTCAAACTTTATTTGAAGTGATCAAGGAAGAAAAAATCGATGAAGAAGATTAAAGTTGTTTGTGGTGTCCTTGTTCAAGAGGGAAAGGTTTTGATTGCCCAGAGAGCTACCGGAGATTCTATTGGGAAGTTTGAATTTCCGGGAGGAAAAGTAGAAATTGGGGAATCCAATGAAGAGGCACTGATTCGAGAATTTAAAGAAGAATTAGATATTGATCTGACTTCGGTGACCTTTTTGGAAAAGAGTGTTGATCATCAGGCCGGTAAAGAAATTGAATTATATTGTTTTCTTTGTTTTGCTAATCAGAAGCCTGAAAAATGCATTGTTCATTCTCAACTGGTATGGACAACACCGGAACATATATATGATTATGACTTTTTCGAATCTGATAGAGTCCTTGTTCAAAAACTCATGGAGGTATGGCCATGTATGAAAAAACCAATGAAATCAAAGTTTTAAGAGATCCTATTCACGGATATATTCATGTAGAAGATCAAGTGATATGGGATTGTATCAATGCCAGAGAATTTCAGCGCCTGCATAGAATTCATCAGCTGGGCGGCGATTTTCAAGTGTATCATACGGCAGAACATTCTCGGTTTTCTCACAGCTTAGGTGTTTATGAGATTGCCAGACGTATGATTTATGAAGTCAAAAGCTTAAATGAGGCATTGGATGAAGATGAAAAAATTCAAGTCATGTGTGCGGCCTTACTGCATGATCTGGGTCATGGTCCTTTTTCGCATTTTTTTGAATCCATTACACATGTTTCTCATGAAACTATGACACAGAGATTAATATTAGATCCAGGCACTGAAATTCATCAGGCTCTGGTTCAAGCTAAGAAAGATCTTCCGCAAAAAGTGGCTTCTATCATCGCCCATACACATCCACGTTTATTGCTTACACAAATCATATCCAGTCAGCTGGATGCCGATCGTATGGATTTTTTATTGCGGGATGCTTATGAAACCGGTACAAGCTATGGTACGTTTGATTTAGAAAGAGTGCTTAGAACTTTGCGTGTTTGTGAGGATAAATTATGCGTCAAGGAAAGTGGGGTACACTCCATCGAAGACTATATCATGGCGCGTTATCATATGTATTGGCAGGTTTATCTGCATCCGGATGCGAAAAGCTATGAATTATTGATTCATATGTTTTTTAAGCGATATATGAATATTCATACGCAAATCAGACCAATTCCTATCTTTGAATGTCTATGTCAAAGCGAATTAAGTACAGAAGATTTTTTACTGATGGATGAATACCGAATGATGGTAGGTTTTCAGGAGGCTTTACGATCGCAAGATCCTATTTTAAAAGATTTCGCATCTCGTATTTTAGACAGACATTTATTTGAATGGATTGAAGATCCGACAGAAGAGCAGGAATATGAAGTTAAAGAAAGAATTCAACACCACAATTTAGATTTAAATTATTATTTTTATGAGGAAACAAGTCGTTATCAGGCTTATTTACCTTATCAGGAAAAAGAAGAAGGACAGATGATCTGGATCCTTACTTCCAAAAAGGAATTGTTGTCGCTATCCAAGTGTTCAGAAATTGTTAAGGCTTTATTGAAGATGCCCAATAAAACCAAAAAGCGTATTTATTTCGCAAAGGAAAATCGAAGATGAAAAAGATTGAATGGATCGTAAGTGATTTAGATGGAACGCTTTTAAACGATCAAAAACAAGTATCTAAAAAGAATCAAAAAGCCATTCAATGGTTATTTGAACATGACATTGATTTTGGTATAGTTTCCGGAAGACCGACCAAGACCATTTATGAAACATTAGATTTCTGTCATATCAAACCTTATGTTCGTTTTATTGTCGGCATGAACTGAGCTGCTTTTATGGATATTTCAACGCAAGAAATCACCTATGCTCCTTCCTTATCACTGGATGTGATTCATAAAATTATGAATCATTTTAAAGGCTGGGATGTATGTTTTCAAATCTTAGATGAAAAAATTCGTTATACGAATCGTTCTACAAACTCTTCTATACAATACACTACAAAATGTCATGAAAGAGAAGTAGTGACGGATTTAATCGAATATAGTAAAAACCATAGAGTTTTAAAATTGATGATTTATTGTGATCCAGAAATTATGGAACAAGTACGTAATCATACCAATACATTAAAAGAGGATCAATTTTCGGCCATTCAGACGGATGATTGCATGCTTGAATTTATGTCTTCTGATATTCATAAAGGTTCCGGTCTTTTAAAGGTAGGCAAACAACTTCATCTGGATTTGAATACATGTCTATCTTTAGGAGATGCGGATAATGATGTTTCTATGTTTGATGTAACAGGTTATAGTTTTTGTGTTCTAAACGGAACTAAACTTGCCAAGGAAAAGGCAAAATACATACTTCCTTATACCAATGAAGAAGACATTATTGATAAAATTGTTTGCAAGTATATATAGATGTTTACAGATGGTAAACAAATGGTAAAAAATGTATATTTTCATAAACAATGGATTGAAATTTTGTATGAAAAAGCATACTTTAGTAAGGGGATAAATTTATGATGCACCAAATCAGAGAATTTGAAAAAAATCGTATCGTTCATCTTATTGTTTCGATTTTATTGATGATTGTCAGCGCCTTGATGCAATCGTATATCATGCAAGTATTTATGGATCCTTGTAACCTGCTGTCCGGTGGCTTTACAGGAATATCCATCTTGATCAGTCGAATTTTAGGCTTGTTTCAAATCGATTTTCCGGTTTCTGCAGGCATTATTCTTTTGAATTTGCCGGCTGCCATTCTTTGTTATAAGGAGCTGTCTAAACGTTTTGTGTATTTGAGCTGTTTACAGTTTGGTTTAGTTTCTGTTTTTCTGGAACTTTTTCAGTTTGATCCATTTTTTGATGATCGAACTTTAAATGTTTTATTCGGTGGCTTGCTTTGGGGATTTTCTATTGCGATGGCTTTGCGTGCCGGAGGAAGTACCGGAGGAACCGATTTTATTGCACAGTATGTGTCCAATAAGATTCATAAAGGAATATGGGATTATATCTTTATAGGAAACTGTATCATGTTGATCATCTTTGGATCGATCTTTGGATGGGTTTATGCCGGATATTCCATTGTTTTCCAATTCTTATCCACCAAGGCCATTTCCAGTTTGTATCAACGCTATAAACAGATCACTTTGGAAATTATCACAAAAGATCCGGAGCCCATTATTGAAACCTTTATGGCAACTTGTCATCATGGCATGAGTATCTTTGAAGGATACGGAGGCTATTCACATAGTAAGATTTATGTATGTAAAGCTGTTGTCAGTACGTATGAAGTGCAGGATGTCATTTATAATGTTCGGCAAACCGATCCTAAAGTCATTATCAACACCTATCATACCGCCAATTTTTACGGTCGTTTTTACCAAAAACCATTGGATTAAGACTATATCACACAGAAAAGGCTGTGTGATTTTTTTTATTTACAGCTTCATTATTTTTGTTAAACAAACATTCCGTAGCATTTTTTTGTTTGCATTTTATGTAAATTGTGATATATTTCTAGCGCTATGTTTAAAATACAGTTGATTGATCATCTGAATCAGCAGATCCTTTATCAGGGAAAGGCTGAAATAGAGTACACAAATCAAGGTGTGAGGTATCGCTTTGCCAATGAAAGGTTTTCCTTCTCGTGGACAGCGTATAAAGACACTTTGATCATCGACAGTATTTCCGAAGTCCATGTACATTTGGTTCTTAGATCTTATAAAAGGACAAAGGGATGGATTCGTACCGAATTTGGCGAGATCGATGTATCTTGTTTTACACATCATTACGAGATGCAGGATCAGCGTATTGAAATACAATATGAATTGGATATGGAAAAACAAAGTCAAAGATTTGAATTTGTATTAGAAATAAAGGAGGCAGAATATGCAGTCCATTGAAATTGAATTAAAAAAAGCAATCCAGCAAGCGATTCAAAAAAGCTTTGATTTAGAAGTTTCTTTGGAACAGATTGCCATTGAGATTCCTAAAAATAAAGATCATGGTGATTTTTCCAGTAATGTTGCGATGCAGCTAACAAGAACGTTGAAACAAAATCCAAGAAATATCGCAACACAGATTACCGAAGCTTTGGATAAGGAAAGCTGCTCCGTTTCTTCTATGGAGATTGCGGGTCCTGGTTTTATCAACTTTACTTTGGATACCAATCGATATTCCAAAGTCATCGAAGAAATCTTGGAAAAGAAGGAAAATTATGGTCAACAACCATCCAATGGAATAAAAGTAAATTTGGAATATGTCAGTGCCAATCCGACCGGTTCTTTACATTTGGGTCATGCCAGAGGGGCAGCCTGGGGAGATAGCTGTGCGCGAATCATGAAGAAAGCCGGATACGATGTAACGCGAGAATATTATGTCAACGATGCCGGAAATCAGATTACGAATCTGGCTTTATCTTTGAATGCCCGCTATCGTCAGGCGCATGGCATAGATACGGAAATCGGTGCTGATGGTTATCTGGGTGACGATGTAAAAGAAAAAGGATATGCGCTTGCCAAAGAATATCCGAATCAATATTTAGAACCAACTCCGGAGAATTTAAATTTCTTTAGAAAAGAAGGAATTACCTTCGAATTGGATAAGATCAAAGAAGATCTAAAAGAGTATCGCGTTGAGTTTGATGTCTGGTCCAGTGAACAGGCAATTCGCGATGCCGGAAAAGTAGAAGAAGCGCTGCAGTTGCTGGATGAAAAAGGATATACGTATCGAAAAGATGGAGCCTTGTGGTTTACGACGACAAAATTTGGGGACGATAAAGATCGTGTCCTTCAAAAAACGGATGGATCTTATACGTATTTAGTACCGGATATTGCTTACCATAACGATAAATTCAAACGTGGCTTTGATGTGCTGGTTGATTTCTTTGGAGCCGATCATCATGGCTATATTCCTCGTTTAAAAGGAAGCATGACAGCTTTGGGAAACGATGCCAGTAAACTGCATGTGGATATCATACAGATGGTTCGTCTGGTATCCAATGGCGAAGAAGTCAAAATGTCAAAACGGTTAGGCAACGCGACGACGATTTCGGAGCTTGTGGAAAGTGTTGGTGTTGATGCGGCTCGTTACTTCTTTGTACAAAGAGCACTGGATTCGCATTTGGATTTTGATGTCGAACTGGCCAAGAAGCAGTCTAACGATAACCCGGTTTATTATGCACAATATGCACATGCTCGTATGTGCTCCATTCAAAAACAGGCACAGGATATTTCATTAGCCAATCACTTTGAACGATTAAATCATGAAAAAGAAATAGAGCTGTTAAAGACACTGCAGGAATTTAATAAAGTCATTACCGAAAGTGCTCGCACCCGCCAGGTTCACAAAGTATGTCACTACATTCAAAATCTGGCCTCTAAATTTCACAGCTTCTATAATGCCTGTAAAGTGTTAGATCCACAGGATATTGAACTTACTTCACAACGTTTAGCTTTGGTCAAGGCAACGCAGATCGTCTTAGCCAATGCTTTAGAATGTATCGGTGTACAAGCCGTAGAATCTATGTAAATGTTTTAAAGGAGATTTTAGTATTATGAAACAGTCAATGACCGATGTTGCCTATCAGATTTTACAAAGTGGCAAAGATGCCATGCCATTTATTGAATTATGGACTCGTGTATCCAAAGAATTAGGATTTAATGAAAGCCAGTTTGATGACAATATTGCTCAGTTTTATACGGATTTATCCATTGATGGGCGCTTTTTCAACATGCCGCAAAACAACTGGGATTTAAGAAGCCGTCATACTTTTTCAGAAAGCGTGATGGATACAGATTCAATCGCCATTGATGAAGACAGCGATGATGAAGACCAGGATGAAGCTCTGGATTTGGATGAAGAAGCCAAAGAAGATCAAGAAGACGAAGATTAGTCATTTTTTAGTCACTTTCCTTTTTAATAATAAAAGGGAAAGGAGAAGAATGCGCACGTTAAAGGCCTGCCGTTTGGCAGGCTCTTTACTTACTATTTAGAATAGAATACAATGAAGAACGAGGAAAATATATGTTTAAAAGTATAAAGTACGTTTTAAAAGAAAATTTTTCAAATTTATTTCGAATCTATTCCATTGCCAAATATGAACTATTGGCCGATATGCGCGATTCCAAGTTTGGAATCTTCTGGAATTTCGCATCACCGGCTATTCAGGTCTTTACCTATTGGCTGATCTTTGGTGTCGCCTGGAATAGAAAACCAGTCAAAATCAACGGAATTAAGGTATCGTATCTACCATGGCTGGTTGTAGGCTATGCCATATGGTGGTTCATTCAACCCTGTATCCAAAAAGGGTGCAGTGCCATCTTCTCAAAGACAGATGTCATCACAAAGATGAAGTTTCCTGTTTCGGTTTTACCGGCAACAGTAGTATGTAAAGAATTATTTAATCACGGCTGTATGTTGATCATCGCACTGATTACTTTGTTTTTATGTGGTTATACACCACAACTGAACTGGTTGTGGGCCTTTTATTATATGTTTTGTGCCTTTATGTTCTCAGAAAGTGTATCACTGATTCTTTCGGTACTGACCATGCTCTGGCGAGATATCAAAAAACTGGTAACGTCTCTGATTCGAATGTTTATGTATTTTTCACCGGTCATCTGGAATTGTACTTTCAGCAGCCATGTACCTTTTCACAATTTTTTGAATTCGATTATGAAGTTAAATCCGGTTTATTATATCATTCAAGGATACAGGGAGGCTGTCTTCTACGGGCAAAGTGTACTGGATCATCCGGTCTATACTTTATATTTCTGGTGTGTGGTACTGATCTTGTTTGCCATCGGCTGTATGCTGATGTTTAAATTCAAGAAGAAATTTATCGATATGATATAGAGGTGGATATGGCAGAATATGCAGTAAAAGTAGATCACATTTCCAAAATCTACAGTTTAAAAAATAAAAATAATCAGCATCGGTCCAACAAACGATTTTATGCTTTAAAAGACTTGTCTTTTACCATCGAAAAAGGAGATGTTGTCGGTATTTTGGGAACAAATGGTTCCGGAAAATCAACACTTTCCTTGATTTTGGCCGGCATCAGTGAAATTGATGAAGGGGCAATCGAAATTCATGGTGAACAATCTTTGATTGCCATTAATACAGGCTTAAATATGCAATTAACGGGAGAAGAGAACATTCGTGTAAAAGGAGCTTTATTAGGATTGAGAAAAAAAGAAATAGAGCGCATTACACAAAGCGTAATTGATTTTGCCGAATTGGGAGATTTTCTGTATCAGCCGGTAAAAAAATATTCCAGTGGGATGAAATCACGTCTGGGGTTTTCCATTTCTTTAGCGCTTGATCCCGATATTTTTATCGTTGATGAGGCTTTATCCGTAGGGGATAAAGGCTTTGCGAAAAAATGTTTGGATCATATGATGAAATTAAGAGATAACGAAGGAAAGACGATCTTTTTTATATCGCACTCTATTTCACAGGTTCAACAGTTTTGTAAGACGGGAATGTGGATCGAAGGCGGAAAGCTGCAGGAGATGGGAGATATTGAAACGGTCTGTGCACATTATTCAGAATATGTCGATCAGTTAAATGCACTCAAGCCAAAAGAAAAGAAAAAAATTCTGAATGAAAAATTTGAAGAACGTGTTTTACCAGATACAAAAAAAAGCTTTTTTTCAAGATTGTTGGGAGGATTATAAGATGAAAACAGTCATTACTTATGGAACCTTTGATTTATTTCATATTGGGCATCTGAATTTACTAAAGAGGGCAAAGGCATTAGGCGATTATTTGATTGTTGCGGTCAGCAGCGATGAATTTAATCGTGGTAAAGGAAAGGTCTGTCAAATCAAAGATACCGATCGCATGCAGATCGTAGAAGCCATTCGTTATGTTGATAAAGTCATTCCGGAAACCAGCTGGGAACAAAAAATAGAAGATGTCAAAAAATATAATGTAGATATTTTTGTCATGGGAGATGACTGGAAGGGAAAATTTGACTTTTTGAAAGAGTATTGTGAAGTCATTTATTTACCAAGAACGGAAGGTATTTCCACGACACAGTTAAAGGAAGAGTTAAAAGGCGATGAATAAGATCAGTATCATCATCCCTTTTCAAAAATATCTGCACTATTTAAAAGAATGTCTGCAGTCATTAAAAGAAAGCTCCTATCAAGATTTTGAAGTTTTGATCGTGTGTGATCATGTTGATGAACATGTGCAAAAAGAGATTTCAAGTTTGAGTGATCTATCGTTGCGTATTTTGTCATTGGAAGATGAAACAGGCGTAGCGGCTTGTCGTAATGAAGGCTTACAACAGGCGACCGGAGAGTATGTATATTTTTTAGACAGCGATGATTACATCCTGGAGGATACTTTATTTCATATGACCGAACATCTAAACGGACAGGATATGGTCTATGGAACGATACGCAATACATGGAACAATAAGGCTAACTTTTTAGATAAGCTTTCTAAAAAAGAAATAGATGCGGATGATGAAGCCGAAAAGATTCAGGCACAGGAAGAAAAGATTCAAAATCACTTAGACCGCTTTAAAGAGCAGAATTCGGATCGAATGCTTGCGATTTATCACACCATGGTCAAACGCAGTGGATTTCAGACCATCACCGTTTTATCGAATTTATACAGAAGACAGTTTTTGATCGATCATCAAATTTCTTTTGAACCAAGTTTTCGCTATTTCAGTGATCAGATCTTTTTAGTCCAGGTGCTGGAAAAAGCAGCCTCTTTTCTATCTGCGGAAGATGGTTGGTATATCAAAAGAAAGCACAATGATCCAATAAATGAGCCGAGCTTAAATCAGGAAGAAAGCGATACTCGTTTTGAAGAAAGATGTCTGGCGGTAGAATGTGCCAGAAAATTGATCGATGCGCAAGGACCGGTACGTTATTATCTGGATAAAAAGTTGATTCGCTATGTCACTAAGACAATGATCAAACGCATACGAAGATCGCAGGATGAAAGATGGAGAAACGAATACTTTATCCGTATTCAATCCACTTTATTAGATACGGCCCCTAGAGTATTAGATGATCTTTCTGCCAAACAAAAGCGAATCATTTTGTTGATGATGAAAAATGATCTAAAAGGTGTACAAAAGGCAATTCGCTGGAGTTTTGGTAAGGCAAAGCTTAAAAGCATCTTCGCGAATAAAAATAAGAATACGTTATATAAACTGGCCTATTATCATCGATATTTAAAAATGCCCATCAAAGAAAATGTGGTTTTGTTTGAAACGTTCATGGCGAAAAATTATTCTGATTCTCCCAAATACATCTATGAAGCTTTAAATCAGATGTATCCGGGAAAATATGAATGTGTGTGGGCCATCAATGGGAAACATGATATTCCGTATGGGGCAAAAACGATCAAACGTTTTTCTTTTCAATATGCTTATTATTGTGCCATAAGCAAATATCTTGTCTTTAATGTTCGACAGCCATTATGGTTTCGTAAAAGAGAAGGACAGGTATTTTTGGAAACATGGCATGGAACCCCGTTAAAGCGTCTGGTGTTCGATCAGGAAGAAGTCACCAGTGCATCTCCGAAATATAAAGAACAGTTTTATAAACAAAGAAAAGAATGGGATTATCTGGTCAGTGCCAATCCATTTTCATCTAAGACATTTAGAAGCTGTTTCATGTACGAAGGAAAAATGTTGGAATATGGATATCCGCGCAATGATATTTTATATGCCCCGGACAAAGAAGAAAGGGCAAGGCGTTTAAAAGAAAAATTAGGTATTCCTTTAGATAAAAAGACTATTTTATATGCGCCAACATGGAGAGATGATGAGCATTATGGTAAAGGTGAATATAAATTTACGCTGGCTTTAGATTTAAAGAAAATGAAGACTATGCTGGAAAAGGATTATGTGCTTTTGTTGCGAACCCATCATTATATTGCGGACAAGATCGATACGACAGGCCTGGGAGGGTTTGCGTACAATTTAAGCACTTATGATGATATTTCTGAAATTTATCTGATTACAGATATTTGTATTACGGATTATTCCAGTGTCTTCTTTGACTTTGCGAACTTAAAGCGTCCGATTCTTTTCTATACGTATGATATAGAAAAGTACAAAAATCAACTTCGAGGATTCTATATTGATATGAATACCGAAGTGCCGGGACCACTTTTATATACCAGTGAAGAAGTGATTGATGCGATCCTTCATATTGACAAGATACAAAAACGCTATCAAAAGCGTTATGACGAATTCTATGATCGCTTCTGTTGTTTTGATGACGGACACGCCAGTGAGAATATCGTTAAAGAGGTGTTTGGCTAGAAAGGAAGAAAGAATATGACCATCTTACGTTTTTTTAAAAAATGGGCAGGTAAGCTGATTCGTATTGTTTATCGATGCATCTATCGGTTGATACCGGTCGATGACAAGCTGGTCATATTTATTTCATTTCATGGGCGGGGATACTCGGATAATCCCAGAGCGATATTTGAGCAGATGCAACAGGATCCAAACTGGAAAGGGTATCGCTTTATCTGGTTTATCAAACATCATAAACAAAAAAATATCCAAATTGAAGGTGCCAAAATCAAAGAGTATTTTAGTTTTTCCTACTTTTATTATTTATCCAGGGCCAAGATTTGGGTGGTAAATTGTAAATTACCGCTTTATATCTGTAAAAAGGAGAATCAGATCTATTTACAGACATGGCATGGAACACCGTTAAAGAGATTGGCCCATGATATCGATGTCAGTGAAGATACCACCTTTTATCGTTCCGGTGTTTCCTATGAACAAATGTGTCACAGTTATGATGTCGATGTAGCTCGCTATAACTTTATGATCTCGCCCAATGCTTTTTGTACTTCGGTATTTCCTCATGCCTTTGGGATCGATCCTAAAAAATTGGTGGAAACTGGATATCCACGCAACGATTTTATTGCGAATGTAACACAGGATGAAATTGTATCGATCAAAAAAAGGATGAATTTGCCATTGGATAAAAAAGTGATCTTATATGCTCCGACATGGCGGGATAATTCGTATGTGGCGGCCGGCTATACATTTGAGTTAAAAGCTGATTTTCATTTGTGGAAAGAAATATTGGGTAGCGATTATATTGTGCTGTTTAAACCGCATTACCTGATCATCAATCATTATCAAAATGATGCTTCTCTACAAGGTTTTTTATACAATATTCCGGCAGAGGCAGAAATAAATGAATTGTATGTGATCAGTGATGTTTTGATCACGGATTATTCCAGTGTGTTCTTTGATTATGCGATCTTAAAACGTCCAATGTATTTCTATATGTATGATTTAGAAAGCTATGCCAGTGATTTAAGAGGATTTTATCTGGATATCACAAAAGAGCTTCCGGGCAAGATCTATCGTGATGAAAAACAACTTTGTGAGGATATTAAAAATGGCGTTTATGATGCGTCCCATGTAAAAGACTTCCACGATCGTTTCAACAATCTCGATGATGGACAGGCATCAAAACGTATCAGTAAACTGTTGATTGAGGCAAGGGCATGAAAATAGAAAAGATCATCTTAAATATTGTCTTATCCATTTTAAACGGACTTACATTCTTTATTCATCCTAAACAAAATCAGATCACGTTCATTTCGATGACGGCTGATCATTTGACAGGGGATTTCTATCAGATCAATCAAGCCTTAAAAAAAGAAGGATGTTACGACATTCAGTATGATTTGTTCCAGATTCATAAAACGATAAAAGGATATTTTCTATATTTTATTAACCTTTGTCATCAGTTGATTCAGATGAAACAAAGCAAATTGATCATTTTGAATGACAACAATTATATTGTTTCTAAATTTAAACCAAAAGAAACTAAGGTTTTACAAATATGGCATGCCTGTGGTGCCATAAAAAAGTTTGGCAATCAAATTGAGCGTTCTTATCCGATCCAAGGATATGATGCGGTTTTATGCAGCGCTCCGTATTGGAAAGAAGTGTATGCCCAGGCATTTGGCGTAAATTCAAGCCAGGTTTATGTAACAGGATTGCCGCGAATCGATGAGCTGTTAGATCCACAAAGACAAAAAACACAGAAAGAAAAGTTGTATGCGAAATATCCAATGATCAAAGAGAAAAAGTGTATCTTATATGCACCTACATTTCGTGGGAATATGGTCAAAGGATTTCAAGTGGCCAGCTTTGATATGAGAAAGGTATTGGATGCTTTAGGGGATGAGTATTGTATCTTATATAAGTTTCATCCATTATTGCCGGATATTCAAATCAATCATCTACGAGCTATCGATTGCCATGATGAAGATTTGTATGCTTTAATGCATGTCAGTGATGTTTTGATCAGCGATTATTCCAGTGTCATTTTAGATTATTCCTTACTGAATAAACCTATGATTGCCTATATTGATGATGTAGAAGAGTATGATCAAACGATAGGATTCAATCTGGACTATCGAAAGGAATTTCCAGGGCCTGTTTGTCTAAATGAAAGCGAACTGATCGATGCGTTAAAAGAGGGATATATCCATTTCGATATATCGCGCTTCCAACAAAAATATATGATTCATAAGGATGGGCAGAACACCAAAAGAGTAATTGAGAAAATTCATGAATTGATGAGAGGATAAAAAATCCTCTTTTTTTATACCCTTTTACCTGAATATGGCCTGATGGAATATAAAAAATAAAAATTTTTTCAAAAAAAAGTCTGAACTTTGAATTTTTATTCGTATATAAAATACAGAAGATCTTCAAAAAGCATATAAAAAAGGAGGTGGAGTGTGAACAAAGACAGTATTACAAAGAAATTATTTGAAGATAAAGAAGTATTCGCAAGCTTTATCAATGGTGTGATCTATCAGGGAAGAAAGAGTCGAAGTCACTCATGAACTTGGCAGTTATAAAAGAAGAATGATCAATCAAGGAAGAGACGAATTAGGAAGTCAAAGAGAAAATGCGTGCATTAGGCTACATAGAACAACAAATACAGGAAATTTATGATTTGTGAGTAGAATGAAACAATAACCATAGTTATCTTATAAACATGAATAATGTCAGTTTTAAAGATAGACTACTCCTAGGAAACGATCTTTGATATAATGACATCGCACGGAGAAACAGAATGAATCAAATTACATTTAAAGAAGCTTGTATGAATTATGGGATTTCTATAGAAGACAAGCAAATTGAACAATTAAAGCGATATATGGAACTTTTATTGGAATGGAACGAGAAGATGAATCTGACGGCCATAACCGATCCGGAAGAAATTTGGGAAAAGCACTTTTTAGATTCAATTCTTCCTTTTAAGTATCTTTCTATTTCCAGTTTTTGTGATGTCGGAAGTGGAGCAGGATTTCCATGCCTGCCGGTGAAGATCGTATTTCCGCAAATACAATGTACGATGATCGAACCGTTACAAAAAAGATGCCGCTTTTTGGAACATGTGATCCAGGAATTAGGCTTAAAAGAAATCGAAGTCTTAAATCTGCGGGCCGAGGATGTTGCCAAAAATCATCGTGAAGTTTTTGACTGCATCAGTGCCAGAGCAGTGGCTCGGTTGAATATCTTATTGGAGCTTTGCACTCCTTTATGTAAAGTAAACGGACGATTGGTCTTCTTGAAAGGGAAAAGTGGACTGGAAGAGCTGGAAGAGGCAAAAAAAGCCATGGAAGTATTAGGGCTTCAATTTGATCGAAGTGAAACACTTCAGATTGAAGATGCGCAACATATCAATTTATATTTCACAAAAAAGAAAAAGACTTCTTTAAAATATCCGAGAAATTATGGACAAATCAAAAAGAAGCCTTTAGGAGGGTAGTATGTCAAAAGTAATTGCGATTTCTAACCAAAAAGGTGGTGTTGGGAAAACGACGACCGCTATCAATTTAAGCAGTGGATTGTCCTATATGGGCAAAAAAGTTCTTTTAATTGACTTTGATGCGCAGGGAAATGCTTCGCAGGGACTTTTGGCTATTACCAAAAGAGGACAGCCAAGCATCTACAATGTGCTTTTAGAAGATATGGATCCAGAACAAGTCATCGTACATAAACAAGAACCAGCTATTGATATTTTACCGGCCAATATAACATTGGCCGGAGCGGATCTGGAACTGGACAAGATTGGCAATGGAAAAGAACAGATTTTAAAAAAACGGTTGGCTTCTATAAAAGATCAATATGACTATATCATTATTGATTGTCCACCCAGCCTGGGAATCTTAAATACCAATGCCTTAACGGCGGCAGACAGCGTATTGATACCGGTTCAGTGTGAATATTATGCATTGGAAGGTGTGACACAGCTTTTATTGACAATCCGTTTGGTTCAGCAACTTTACAATCCAGATCTTAGAATTGAAGGAATCTTAATGACTATGTTTGATATCCGTACAAAACTAAGCGTTGAAGTCTCACAGGATGTACGGCAAAATTTCGGCAAGCAGGTTTATCAGACCAGTATTCCAAGAAATATCAAATTATCTGAAGCACCTTCACGCGGCATGTCCATTTTTGAATATGATGTGACCAGTGCAGGGGCTAAGGCGTATGGAGAACTGACAAAAGAATTAGTAAAACGTAACGAGAGGGGGTAGTGCTTATGGATAATAACCGTTTGGGAAAGGGTTTGAATCAGCTTTTCGGACAGGACATTTCAAAAGTGCTGGATGAGATTCAAAATGGTGAAGTACATACAGAATCACAGGAACAGACAAAAATCGATGTCGATCAGATTCGACCTAATCCTTATCAGCCTCGAAAAGTATTTAATGATGAAGCCTTACAGGAGCTGAGTCAAAGTATTGCACAACATGGGGTGTTTACACCGATCCTGGTAAAAAAGAGCATTCAGGGCTATGATCTGATTGCCGGCGAACGAAGGCTTCGTGCCAGCAAATTAGCAGGATTAAAAGAAATACCGGCGATTGTTGTTAACTTTAGCGATCAGGAAATGATGGAGATCGCTTTACTGGAGAATATTCAGCGAGAAGATCTAAACGTCATCGAAGAAGCAAAAGCGTATGAACAACTTATGCATCGACTGAACTATACGCAGGAGCAACTTGCCAATCGTGTCGGAAAATCCCGAGAACATATCACAAACACGCTTCGTTTGTTGAAGCTGCCGGAAGATGTACAAGATTTGGTTGTACAAAAGAAATTGACAATGGGGCATGTGCGCGCTTTGCTGGGATTAAAAAATGAACTGGATATGCGTAAAGTAGCAAAGCAGGCAATCGAGCAGGGCTTATCGGTTCGTAAAGTCGAACAAATTGTAAAAGATAAGACTTCTAAAAAGGTCACAGAACCAAAACCGGAAGAAGATCCGTATGTTAGAGATGCGAAAAGTAAATTGGAAGAATATTTTCAGACGTCTGTTTCTATTTCAGCACATTCGGTTTCGATTCATTATCAAGACAAGGAAGATTTAACTCGACTTTTAGAGCTTTTACATCT